>Ga0070731_10002655_pt1 | contig 16811 bp, 20 predicted proteins | sample Coa_R1_2_FD_66448 | JGI IMG/M metagenome (GOLD analysis project Ga0070731, IMG submission 66448) | Surface soil microbial communities from Centralia Pennsylvania, which are recovering from an underground coalmine fire - Coalmine... | ecosystem: Environmental > Terrestrial > Soil > Unclassified ...
CTCGAGAGCACCGCGCTCGGCGGCCAGGCCGGGTCCTCGCGGCGCATCGAGAACTATCTCGGCTTTCCGGCGGGCATCACCGGCAACGAGCTGACGAGCCGCGCGGTCACACAGGCACGCAAGTTCGGCGCGCGCCTTGCCAGCCTCTACCGTGCCGTCGGGCTCGAGCCTGGGCAGGAGCGGCACGTTGTGCGGCTGGACGAGGACCGCGTGGTGGCGGCGCGGGCCGTGCTCATCGCGACGGGCGCGCAGTACCGTCGGCTCCCGGTCGAAGGGCTTTCCGACTACGAAGGCCTGACAGTGTTTTATGCGGCGGGGCCTCCCGAGGCGCAGCTCTGCGGTGCGTCGCGGGTCGCAGTCGTCGGAGGAGGCAACTCCGCCGGCCAGGCTGCGGTGTGGCTCGCGCGCGGCGGGGCGCTCGTGACGCTGCTGCACCGCAGAGCCGACCTGCGGGAGACGATGTCCGACTACCTGATCCGTGAGCTCGAGCAGGCCGGCGTCGTCGTCCGCGACCGCAGCGAGATCGCGGAGCTGCACGGGGAGGAAGGGAAGCTCGAGGCGGTGACGCTGAAGAGCGGCGAGCGGCTGCCGCTCTCGTTCCTGTTCCTCTTCCTCGGCGCGCTTCCGTGCACGGAGTGGCTCGACGGTGCGGTCGCACGCGACGACCATGGATTCATCCTCACCGGCGCCGCCGCGGACGCAGAGGGCCTGCTCACGACGAGCGTGCCGGGCGTCTTCGCCGCCGGCGACGTTCGCTCGACGTCGACGAAGCGGTGTGCGACCGCGGTCGGCGAGGGCGCGATGGCCGTGCAGCTCGTGCACGCGCAGGCGGCGGGGCGGGCCGTCGGCGCACCCGTCGGTCGTTGACTGCGGCCTCACATGTCGTCCCGGCCGTCCGTTCTACTTCCCATATGCCGCGCACGGTCCTCGACACTCCCATCGGCCCGCTGGGGCTCGTCGCCTCGGATGTCGGACTAGAGGCGGTGCTGTTCGATGCCCGGCGGCTTCGGCCCGAAGGCAGCTCGCCCGTCCTCGACGAGTCGGCCCGCCAGCTTGCGGCCTACTTCGAAGGAGACCTCGTATCGTTCGACCTGCCGCTCGACCTGCACGGCACCGAGTTCCAACGGCGATGCTGGCTCGCGCTCGCGACGATCCCCTACGGGCAGACCGTGAGCTACGGCGAGCAGGCACGCCGGCTCGGTCTCGGGCGTGACGCCGCCAGGGCCGTGGGCTCGGCGAACGGGAGCAACCCGCTCCCGATCGTCCTTCCGTGCCACCGCGTCATCGGCGCCGATGGGTCGCTCACCGGCTTCGGCGGCGGACTGCACGTGAAGCGCTTCCTCCTCGAGCACGAGGGCGCGCTCCTCCCGCTCGGCTGAGCGACTCAGGCGGGCTCGCGGCCGAGGAAGGTCTGCTCGAGCGTGCCCGACTCGTGCACCGAGACGACGAGCAGCGGACGGTCGCCCGTGTTCCGGAAGCCGTGCGGGGTGTCTGCCGGCACGACGAGGATCTGATTCGCGTGCAGCTCGATCACGTCGTCTCCGGCGGTCCAGCGGCCGCTTCCCTCGAGGAGGACGAAGGTCTCCGAGTATGGGTGCACGTGCAGCTCGACGCTCGTACCCGGCGGTGTCCGCACGACGAAGGCCGAAATGCCGATGCCGGCGCCTGGACGCCCTTCGAAGAGCCAGGCGGTGGGGCTGAACTGCAGGTCGTCGAAGTCGAGTATCTGCATCGCCGCTCGAAGTCTGACGCTTGCGCTTGGCCGATATTTCGATCAGGGTTGCAACATTGTGAACCGGCCTGACGTCGCCGTGGTGGGCGCGGGCGTGACCGGCCTGGCGATCGCGCGCGAACTCCGGTCGCGAGGGATGACGGTCGCCGTCGTCGAACGGGCCGGGATCGGAGCCGGGGCATCCGGCGTGCAGCCGGGCGGGGTGCGCCAGCAATGGGGGACGCGCGTCGCGTGCCGACTCGCGCGCGAGTCGGTCGCCTTCTGGTCCGAGGTCGACGCGCGGCTCGATTCTCGCGTACCGCTCGTCTTCGCGCAGTGCGGCTACCTGTTCGTCGCCGAGACCGACGAGACCCTTGCGCGCCTCGCTGCCAACGTCGTCCTGCAGAACGACGAGGGCATCGACTCGCGAATCGTCGGCTCGCAGGAGGCCGCCGAGCTCGTGCCGGGCCTCGACGGCGATGTCATCGCCGGCGGCGCTTGGTGCGCCGAGGACGGTTACTTCGATCGCCCGCAGGCGGTCGTCGAGGCGTTCGCGCACGGGGTCGACGTCCGGCAGGCGACGGTCGCCACGATCGAGCGCGCCGGCACGGGTTGGTCCGTCGGTTCCGTCACTGCGGACGCCGTGGTCGTCGCCGCCGGCGTCGACACGGCTGCGCTGCTCGCGCCGCTCGGCATCGACCTTCCGATCGTCGCCGAGGAACGCTACCTCTTCTTCAGCGATCCCATTCGCGAGCGCCTGCTCGAGCCGCTCGTCGTGGCTCCCGAGCGTGGCTTTGCGGCGAAGCAGCTCGCCGACGGGCGCGTGCTCGCGAGCGATCTCGCAGCACGCGGCGACGAGGAAGAGGGCCGCGAGCGCTGGCGGGCCACGGTGCGGAGTGCGAGCGACGCGCTGCTGCCGCAGCTCGCCCACGTCTCGTATCCGCTCCTGGTGCGCGGCGTCTACGACGTGACCCCGGACCACCAGCCGATCCTCGGCCCGGTGGACGACGGTGCCTTCGTGGCGGCCGGCTTCAGCGGGCACGGCTTCATGATCGCGCCGGCGGTCGCTCGCATCGTTGCGGATGCCGTCGAGGGCGAGCGCGACCCCGTGCTCGAGGTTCTCGGGCACGAGCGCTTCGCGTCCGGGCGTCTCGTGCCGGAGCCGCAACTCGTCTGACGTGTTCCTTCAACTCGTCGCCAACGGTCTCGTCACCGGCTCCATCTACGCGATCGCAGCGGTCGGCGTCTCGCTCGTCTACGGGATCCTCCGTCTTGTCAACTTCGCGTACGGCGACTTCATGGCTTTCGGCGCACTCATCGCCTTCGGCGTCAACGGGCCGTTGCACCAGTCGATGGTCGTCGCTGCGCTCGCGGGGATGGCGGCCACCGCGCTCCTGTCGCTCGTGCTCGACGCGGTGCTCTGGCACCCGCTCCGCATCCGGCGGGCGGGGTTCATGAGCCTCTTTCTCGCATCCATCGGCCTGGCCCTCGTGCTGCGGCAGTCGCTCCTGCTCGCCGCCGGATCGGCGCCCCGCAGCTATGCGGTCAATCCCTACCGCGTCTTCGTGCTCGGAAGCGTCCGCTTGTCGGAGGCGCAGCTGATCGCGATCGCCACCGCGGCCGGGACGATCGTCCTCGTCGGCTTGTTCCTCGCGCTGACGACGTGGGGTCGCGTGCTGCGCGCGATGGCGGACGATCGCGCCCTGGCCGCCGTTGCCGGCATCGACGTCGGCGCCGCGACGCGAATGGCCTGGCTCATCTCGGGCCTTCTCGCCGGGCTCGCCGGGGTGCTCGCAGCACTCGTCGAGTACTCCTTCGACCCGAACTTCGGCTTCCAGCTCCTCCTGCCGGTGTTCGCGGCCGTCGTGCTCGGCGGCATCGGCAGCGCATACGGAGCGCTGCTCGGCGGGCTTGCGCTGGGGCTCGCGCAGGAAGTCTCGACGTGGTCGGGCTTCGCCGGAGGCGTCAATCCCGTCTACAAGCCGGTGGTCGCGTTCTCCGTGCTCGCGCTCGCGCTCCTCATCCGGCCCCAAGGCTTCTTCGGACAGGCGAGGGTCGGATGAGCATCCTCGCGAGTGGGGGCTTCTGGGCATTCGTCGGCGTCGTGGCCGGGATCTACACGATCCTCTCGCTCGGGCTCCAGGTGCAGTTCGGCTTCGCAGGGCTGCTCAACTTCGGCCAGGTCGGCTTCATGGCGCTCGGCGCGTACACGATGGCGATCCTCGTCGTGAAGGAAGGCTGGAGCATGTGGCTGGCAGCGCCGCTCGGCGTCGCAGCCGCCGCCGTCGGAGGGCTCCTCCTCGGTCTCCCGACACTGCGCCTACGCGCGGACTACTTCGCGATCGTGACGATCGCATTCAGCGAGATCATCCGCTACGTCGCGACCAACGAGACGTCGCTCACGGGCGGCACCCAGGGGACGATCGCGCTCGGTCCGACCGGGACCGCGAGCCAGTACAACGGCCAGTGGGCCGCGTTCCAGACACATCTCCAGCACTCGCTCGGGTTCTCCTCGGCCGACGCGACGATGCTCGTCATCGTCTGGACCGTGGGCGTTGTCCTGCTCACGCTGGTGTGGGTGGCGCTGCGCACGCCGTGGGGACGAGTGCTGCGTGCGGTGCGCGACGACGAGGACGCGGCGGCGTCGCTCGGGAAGAACGTCTTCGCGTACAAGCTGCAGGCGCTCGCCCTCGGCGCTGCGCTCGCGGGCGTGGCGGGGCTCTTCTACGCCTGGGAGTTCTCCTTCTTCAGCCCGGACGACTTCGAGCCGCTGCTGACGTTCTTCGCCTGGATGATCCTCCTGCTCGGCGGTCTCGGCCGCGTGTGGGCCGTTCCGGTCGGGGCGGTGGTGTTCGGCTTCATCTTCGCCGGTACGCGCTTCCTGAATTTCGCGCCGTTCACGTGGGTCGCCTCCGACGAGCGGGCCTACATCCGCCTGATCATCATCGGGCTGATCATCCTCGTGCTCGTCGTGCTGAGGCCGCAGGGTCTGCTCGGGAACCGACGGGAGATGGTGCTCGAGTGAGCCCGATCCTCGAAGTCGAGGACGTCGTCCGCACGTTCGGAGCGGTGCGGGCCGTCGACGGTGCGACGTTCGCCGTCGAGGAGCATTCGGTCACCGGGCTGATCGGTCCCAACGGCGCCGGCAAATCGACGTTGTTCGCGACGATCGCAGGCTCGCTCAAGCCGACCTCCGGACGGATCGTCTTCGCCGGCCGCCGGATCGACCGGACGTCCGCGTACCGTGTCGCGCGCGCCGGTGTCGTACGCACGTATCAGGCGGCACGCGTGCTGACTCGCATGAGCGTCCTCGACAACGTGCTGCTTGCTTCCAAGGGACATCCCGGCGAGCGCCTGCTCGGCGCCGTGCTCCGGCCGGGGGCGTCGCGCGACCATGAGCGAGCCGCGCGCGCCCGCGCGCACGAACTGCTCGCGCTCGTCGGTCTCGAAGCCCATGCGCAGGCGTACGCCGGGACGCTCTCGGGAGGACAGCGAAAGCTGCTCGATCTCGCGCGCGTCCTGATGCTCGAACCGTCGCTCGTCCTGCTCGACGAGCCGATGGCCGGTGTGGCGCCGGCGCTGCGGGTGGAGCTTCTCGAGCACATCCTCGCGGTGCGACGCGACCGCGGGATCACGTTCCTCGTCGTCGAGCACGATCTCGACTTCGTCATGCAGGCTGCCGATCGGGTCGTCGTCATGAACGAGGGACGCGTCCTGACGGTCGGCACGCCCGCCGAGGTGCGGACGAACGAGCAGGTCGTCGACGCCTATCTGGGGACGGCCCATTGAACGCGCCCCTGCTCGAGGTGGCCGGGCTCGAGGCGGGCTACGACGACGCCCTCATCGTCCGAGGCGCCGACCTCGTGGCCGATCGCGAGCAGATCGTCGCCATCGTCGGCCCCAACGGTGCGGGGAAGTCGACGCTGCTGAAAGCGGTCTACGGGCTGATCCGCCCCCGCGGCGGCACCGTGCGGTTCGAAGGCGAGGACCTGACGGGCGTCCGTCCCGACCGGCTGACGAGGCGCGGCATGAACCTCGTTCCGCAGACCGAGAACGTCTTTCCGAGCTTGACCGTCGCAGAGAATCTCCACGTCGGCGCCCTCGTGCTTCCCCGCGCCGAGCGCCAGATCGAGACGGCGCGCGTCCTCGAGCTCTTCCCGCTCCTCGCCGACCGGCGGCGGCAGCGCGCGGGCTCGCTCTCAGGCGGCCAGCGCAAGCTCGTGGCGCTCGCCCGCGCGCTCGTAACCCGACCGCGCCTGCTGCTGCTCGACGAGCCGTCGGCGGGGCTGTCTCCGATCGCCATCGACCTGGTCTTCGAGAAGCTCGTCGAGATCCGCTCGCTCGGGATCGCGGTCGTGATGGTCGAGCAGAACGCGCGCCGCGCTCTCGCGCTCGCCGACGTCGGCTACGTCCTCGACACGGGCCGAAACGCGTACACGGGGCCGGGCCGAGAGCTGCTCGACGATCCCCGAGTGGTCGAGCTCTACCTCGGGGGATCGAGCACGATCGCGTCGAGCTCGACCTCGACGAGCACTCCGTCGGGGATGAACCCGGCGACGTAGTAGGACGTGTTCGCCGGGTCGATCCCGGTGAAGGCCTCGCGATGTGCGCGCACCGCGTCCTGCCATGCGACACCCGCCGCGAGCAGGAGCCTGGTGCGGATCACGTCCTGTGGCCGTGCGCCGAGCTCCGCTGCCGCCGCGAGCGCCTTTGCGATCGCGGCGCGCGTCTGCGCGTAGACGTCACCGGGGTGGAGGACGATGCCGTCGTCCATCGGCGCGGTCCCGCTGATCGCGACATGGGAGCCGATGCGGACGGCGCGGGAATAGGCAGCGGCTTCCTCGAAGCCGCCGCCGTCCCGCAGGGTCGAACGCGTCACTTGCCTGCGAACGTGAACGTCTTGAGCGTCGTGAACTTGCTGTTGCCGTCGTAGCGCCAGATCTCGTACACGGCCGAGCTGATGTCCCCGTCGGGGGCGAAGTCGACCGGGCTGAACGCGCCCTCGTAGTTGATGTCCTTGTGCGCGAGGAGCAGCGAGATCGCCTTCCCCATCTGCTGGAAGGTCACCTTCGGCCCGGGCGGCCCCGAGACCGCGACGAGGTTGTTCTTGATCTTCGCCGGCGACGCGGAGCATCCGCGCATGGCCGCGAGGAATGCGACGTTGGCGGCGTCGAAGGCGGTGCCCTCGAACCCCGTGTACGGCTGGGCGTGCTTCACGTCCTTGTTCCAGAGCGCGTGGAACGCGTTGCCCGCGGGGCCGCCGGCGGCGCTCGCCGCCGTTCCCGAAAGTCCGAGGACCGGCTGCCCGATACCGTCGAGCGTCGGGCCGTCCTTGAGCGCCTCGGTCATTAGCGTCTTCGTCGCGTCCCATTTGCCCGTGCGAACGAGCGACGGGGCGAACTTCACGAACGTCTCCGGGAAGTCGATGATCACCCAGCCGGCCGGGCTGCCCGACACGAGCTGCCCCGCCTCGGTGTCGAACGTCGGCTGGTCGGGATTCCAGGAGATGTCGACGCCGACCTTCCCGCCGAGCTTCTGCCATTCCGCGACGAAGAGCTGCTCGAGCGCCGTGCCGAAGGCGTCGTTGCGCGCGCCGACGTTGACGGTCGCGCCCTTGCCGAACTTCTGCAGCGCTGCTTCTGCGAGCACCTTCCCCTGCAGATTGTCGGACGGGTAGGCACGCCAGACCCAGCCCTGGCCGCCCTTGAGCTGCACCAGCTGCGGCGCGCTCGCGGTCGGGGAGATGAGGACGACGTGGTTCGGGATCGTCACCGATTGCGCCATCGGGATCGTGGCGCCGGACGCCATCTCGCCGATGATCACGTCGACGTGCTCGCCGACCTCCTTCTTCGCGGCCTCGACCGATGCGGCCGCCTGCGTCTGACCGTCCTGCGAGTCGACCAGCATCACCTTGATCTGCTTCGAGAGACCTGCCTTCTTGAGTGCGGCGTTCTGAAGGCCGATCGCGAGCTTGACGGCCTTGTCCATGTTGCCGCCGTACGCGGCGAGGCCGCCCGTGAACGGCAGGACGTCGCCGATGCGCAGCGTGAACGAGCAACTCGCGGTCGGCGCGGCCGTCGACGCGCTGACCGCGACGGCTGCTGCGGCGCCCGCGGCGGCGAGTGCGAGTGCCGCCCGCCTGACCCTCCTCGACGTGAGCACTGGTGCTTCCTCCTCTTCCTCGCGGTGCGCCGCCCGCCGGGGCGGCGCATAATGTTGCAACCCTGACCGATATTTCGCTCAAAGGCAAGGACCGGACTATGCTCGGGCCCGTGGAGACGAGGGCGCCCGCTGGCACGCCGGACGTCGGCGCCGTCATCCGCCGCCTCCGGACGCAGCGGGGCATCTCCGTCCGCGCCCTCGCCGCCTCGTGCGGGCTCTCGGCCTCGTTCCTGGGAGCCGTCGAGCGGGGCGAGTCCGACATCGCCCTCGGGCGGCTGGCGCTCATCGCGCAGGCGCTCGACCACGACGTCGCCTCCCTCCTCGGATACTCGCTGCGCCAGGCGACGCCGCGGCTCGTCGCTGCGGCACGCGAGGGCGCGCGCGGAGACGGCGTTCGGTTCTCGGCCTTTCGCATTCCGGGCTCGCAACTCGAGCTTCTCGTCGCGTCGTTCGCGCCGCACTCGGGCTTCGACGACTCGATCACCCACGCGGGCATCGACGTCGCGTACGTCGCCCAGGGAGAGCTGGTCCTGATCGTCGACGGCGTCGAATACCCGCTCACCGAGGGACAATGCGTCGTCTGGCCGTCCTCGCACCCGCACACGATGCGGAACGTCTCCGACGCGCCCGCGATCGTCGTCGGATTCGCGACGGAGATCGTGCACTGATGACGGACATGCGCATCTTCGATCTGCGCGTCACCGTCGAGCGAATAGAGGGGCCGTCGGTCTGCGGCCTCGAGGTGGGCGACTACTTCGAGGTGACGGAGTCCAGTCGCGTGCGCATCCCCGAGGGGAGGCACTTCTGCCTGTACGCGCTGCAGTCCGTGCTGCCGCTGCTTCCGGCCAAGCAGCGCAAGCTGCCCGACGACGACTGGCTCGAGCGCGACACGCTCGTCTGCTGCCCCGACCCGGACGAGCGGGTGGTGATGCGCATCGAGCGGATCGGCGAGCGCGTCATGCAGACCGAGGAGCTGACCTGACGGAACGCGAGGTCGGGCTCGGGCTCCAGTCGGACAAGACCGTCGACGAGTACGAGGCGATCGCCCGGCGTGGGGAGGACGCGGGCGTCGACGTCGTCTCCGTCTTCCACGACCTGTTCTTCCAGCCGGCGATCTTCCCGCTGCTGGTTATGGCGCGCGTGACCGATCGCGTCCGGCTCGGTCCGGCGGCGCTCAATCCGCAGACGCTGCACCCGGTCGAGATCGCAGGGCAGATCGCAGCGCTCGACCTCGCCTCGCGCGGTCGCGCGTATCTGGGGCTCGTCACCGGGTCATGGCTGGAGCAGCTCGGCCTCGACGAGCGCCGGCCGCTCTCGCGGCTGCGCGAGGCCGTCGAGGTCGTCCGCCGCCTCCTCGCCGGCGACCGCAGCGGGTTCTCCGGGGAGCGCTTCCGCCTCGCGGCCGGCGCCGGTCTCGCATACGAGCCTCTGCGCGGCGAGGTGCCACTGATGATCGGGACGTGGCGGCCGCGCGCGGCAGCGTACGCCGCCGAGGTTGCGGACGAGGTGAAGATCGGCGGCTCCGCGAATCCGGACATGGTGCGCCTCATGCGCTCGTGGCTCGGCGACGATGGTCCGCGCATCGTCGTGGGGGCAGTCACCGTCGTCGACGGCGACGGCTCCCGCGCGCGCGCGCATGCGCGCGCGCGAGTACAGATGTACCTCGACGTCGTCGGCGGGCTCGACCTCACGCTCGAGCTTCGTCCGGGGCAGCCTCCGCCGCTCGAGAAGTTCGTCATCGCCGGAACGCCTCAGGAGGTTGCGCGGCACGCCGCCGCTCTCTACGACGCGGGCGCGCACCGGGTCGAGTTCGGAACCCCCCAGGGGCTCACCACACGCCACGGCGTGGAGCTCCTGTGCGAACGCGTGCTCCCGCTCCTTCGCTGAGTCCGACGCCGTACGGCGACGGCCGTTCGTCTCGAGTCACTGCGTCTTTGCCATCCGCTCGAGGGCCGCGTCGATCCGCGCGAAGCCCGCTTTCGCACCCTCCTCGACCCCGTACTGCATCGTCGTGTCGCGCTCCTCGGTCGACTCGAAGCGCATGGTCTGCGTCAGCCTCGTCCGGTCGCCGAGATCCTCGAACTCGAGTGTCTGCAGATGATTCATGAACGTCTGCACGATTCGCTCGGGCGGCTGCACCTCGCGATACTCGCCCTCGACGACGCCGAAGCTCGTGCGGAAGCGGTAGCCGCCGCCTGCACGGACGTCCATCTCCTCGACGACGGTGTCGTCGCCCCACCACTCGGGGATCAGCGCCGGATCGGTCCAGACGGAGAAGACGTGCGCGCGCGGCGCGTCGAAGACACGCTCGACACGGATCTCGAGCTCGTTGGGGGTGGTGACGGAGGTCTCGTTCATCGGCTCACCGCCTTCTTCACGAGTGCGCGGATCTTCTTCTCGTCGGCAGCGGTCAGCTTCGTGAGCGCGTACGCGATGGGCCACATCGAGCCGTCGTCGAGCTTTGCGCTGTCGTTGAAGCCGAGCATCGAGTAGCGCTCCTTGAACTTCCCTGCGTTGCGGAAGAAGACGACCACCTTCCCGTCCTTGTTCGCGTAGGCGGGCATGCCGTACCAGGTCTTCGGGGTGAGGTCGGGTGCTGCGTCCTTGACGATCTCGTGGATCCGCTTGCCGAGGGCGCGGTCCGCCGGCGACATCTCCTTGAGCGAGGCGGCAATCGCCTCTTCGCCTTCGACGGCCGCCTTCCGCTCCTTCATGAGCGCCTTCATCGCTGCCTTCTCCTCCGCGGTGAGTCCTGCCTTCTGCTTGGTCGGGCTCATCGTGCTCCTTTCGTCCGTTCGACGACCTGGGCGAACCGGTCGAGACGCTGCATCCACGTGCTGATGCCCTCGAATGCGTAGGGGGCGAGCATGCACCTGCGGACGCGGCCGATCTTCTCCGTCGTCACGAGCTCGGCTTCCTCGAGCAGCCGGATGTGCTTCTTCATCCCGGTCAACGACATGCCGAAGGGCTGGGCAAGCTCGGTGATCGACGCACTGCCGGCCACGAGCCGTTCGAGGACGGCGCGTCGGGTCGGGTCGGCCAGAGCCGCGAAGGCTCGGTCGACGGTCTGAGAATACTGAACCATTGGGTTCACTATAGCGGCGCTCGGCGAGCGACGCAATCGGCTACGCCGCGTTTACCCGTCTGAGCGCAGCCACGCGCCGATCCGCGCGAGCAGGCCGCGGCGCGGATAGGGCGCCTTCGGAGGCGCCGCGGGCGGGGGCTTCTCGTCGACCCCGCGCTCGTCGGGGCTGAGCGTCTCGGGGCTCTCGGCCGATGCAGGGCCAGGGACGGCGAACCGCCCTTCCTCGTGCTCGTCCACGGTTCGGGTCTGCCCGCAGCACTGCGAATTACTCGCGGGGCCGTGTCCGTTTTCGGGCCTGATCTCGAGCGCTGGCAGGACGAGGGCGTGCCAGAGGAAACGGGCTGACCGTCAGGCCGAACGGCACCAGCTCTAGTCGATCGCGCGCCGGTAGAAGCCACGGACGCCGACCGTCAGGAGCAGGGCGATCGCACCGAGGGCGACGACCAGGCAGATCCACGGCTGGATGTGCGGAACGCTCGGTGTGAGCGCGCCGCGCATCATCTCGCTCACGTAGGTCATGGGGTTGCCGGCGGTGATGACCTGGAACCAGCGCAGCCGCGCGAGCGAGGGCCACGGGTACTGCGTGCAGCCGGTGAAGAGCAGCGGTGTGAAGACGAGCGAGAAGACGATGTTGATCCGCTGCGGCTGTACGAGCGTGCCGATGAGAAGGCCGAGCCCTGCGCCGACGAGGGCGCCGAGGACGAGGGCGGCGACGAACCAGCCGGTATTTCTCCACTGCCAAGGGATGTGGCCGAGGATCGCGTAGCCGATCGGGATCATGATCAGGGTCGCCGCGAAGGCGCGCAGCATTGCGAACAGGATCTTCTCCGCGGCGACGTAGCTCGTGGGCATCGGTGCGAGAAGGCGGTCCTCGATCTCGCGCGTCCAACCGAACTCGGCGACGAGCGGGAAGGCGAGTGCCTGGATCGACGTCAGCACGACGGTGAGCCCGAGGAGGCCGGGGAACAAGAGGTCGGCGTAGCCGTGCTGCGTGTAGCCCAGGCTGCCGAGCACCTTGCCGAACACGAAGAGCAGGAAGAGCGGCTGCAGGATCACCTGCGCGAGGAAGGCCGGCAGCTCCTTCCACGTGACGTAGAGGTCGCGATGGAGGACGGCGAGGAACGCGCCGGCCCGGCTGCCGGACTCGAGCGGGATGCTCGCTGCAGTCATCGCAGGCTCCGCCCGGTGAGATTGATGAAGACGTCTTCGAGGGTGGCTGTGCCGAAGCGGACGTCGTTGAGCGCGAGGCCCTGCTCGGCGAGGGCGGCGGCGGCCGGAGCGACGAGCGGCGCCGCCTCGCCGGCGAGGTAGAGGCGCACCCGGAAGGCGTCGCCGTCTTCAGGTGAGCCTTGCAGCCGCTCGACGCGCTCCACGCCGGGGAGCGCGGCCAGCGCGTCGGCGAGCGTCCCGTCGGCCGGCTCGTCCGCTGCGAGCTCGAGCGTCGTCTCGCCGGCGAGCGAGCGCATGAGGCCCTCGGGCGAGTCGAGGGCGAGCAGCTTGCCGTGATCCATGATCCCGACCCGGTCGGAGAGTGCGGCGGCCTCGTGCATGTCGTGCGTCGTGAGCAGAAGCGTCACGCCTGCATCGCGCAGCTCGCGGAGTCGGTCCCACACGAAGAGGCGCGCAGCAGGGTCGAGCCCCGTCGTCGGCTCGTCGAGGAACAGCACCTTCGGGCGGTGCATGAGCGCGCGTGCGATCATCACCCGCTGCGACTGCCCGCCGGAGAAGAAGTCCGGCCGCGAGCTCGATCGGTCGGCAAGCCCGAACTGCCCCAGCAGCTCGTCGGCGCGCGCCTCGCGCACCTTCGGCGGCACACCGTGGTACGCAGCGTGGAAGATCAAGTTGTCGCGGATCGAGATCGCGCGGTCGAGATTGCTCCGCTGCGGCACGACCGCGAGCTGGCGGCGCACGCCAACCGGGTCGGCGACGACGTCGACGCCGTCGATCGAGGCGCGACCGCTCGTCGGCCGCACCCGCGTCGTCAGCACCCCGACTGTCGTCGTCTTGCCGGCGCCGTTCGGGCCGAGAAGACCGAAGACCTCTCCGGCCTCGATCTCGAAGGAGACGCCGTCGACGGCGTTCACCTGCGACTTCGGATAGCGCTTCACGAGCTCCTCGACGCGCACCACCCCCATATCAGCCACCGTACCTGGCGGCGCGGTGTGCGGTTGCGAGGGCCGTTGAGCGTCCTCACGTCGTGGGGTCTCGGGTTCTTTCAGCAGGACCTCCGCGAGGTAATCGCGCATTCCACGTTTAGACACCCGCGAGGAGGCGGATTCATCTGTCGCGACGCAGGTGCACATCGCGTGTTTCGCGGGCAGCTCACCGGCAAGGGGCTCTCTATGGCAGAAACGAGACTCGCTGTCGGCGCGACGATCGACCTCCCGCGGGCGCACAACGCGCTGAGGGCGGGCGCGTGAGAGCGCTCACCTGGCAGGGCAAGCGCGACGTGCGCGTCGAGAGCCTCCCTGACCCACGGATCCAGGAGCCCGACGACATCGTCATCCGCGTGACGTCGTCCGGCATCTGCGGGTCCGATCTCCACCTGTACGAGGTGATGTCGCCTTTCCTCGAGGCGGGCGACATCCTCGGGCACGAGGCGATGGGAATCGTCGAGGAGGTCGGGTCGCAGGTGGGCAACGTCGCGGTCGGTGACCGCGTCGTCATCCCGTTCAACATCTCGTGCAACTCGTGCTTCATGTGCTCGCAGGGCCTGCAGTCGCAATGCGAGACGACGCAGCAGCGCGAGCAGGATCGCGGCGCCGCCCTCTTCGGCTACACGAAGATGTACGGGCAAGTCCCCGGCGGCCAGGCGGAGTATCTGCGCGTTCCGTTCGGCAACACGCTGCCGATCAAGGTTCCGCAGGACAGCTATCCGGACGACCGTTTTGTCTTCCTGTCGGACGTTCTGCCGACTGCATGGCAGGGCGTCGAGTATGCCGCCGTTCCTGACGGCGGAACGGTGCTCGTCCTCGGGCTCGGCCCGATCGGCGAGATGGAGACCCGGGTCGCCCAGCATCGCGGCTACCGCGTCCTTGCGGTCGACCTCGTTCCCGACCGGCTGGAGCGCGCGCGGGCGCACGGTGTCGAGGCCCTCGACCTGCGCGAGCACGAGGACGATCTCGTCGAGACGGTGCGCGAGAAGACCGACGGCCGCGGACCCGACTCGGTGATCGACGCCGTCGGAATGGAGGCGCACGGCGCACCTACCGGCAAGCTCGTGCAAACGATGGCCGGCCTCCTGCCGGACCCGATCCAGGGGAAGCTGATGGAGAAGGCCGGTGTCGACCGTCTGCACGCGCTCTACCTGGCGATCGAGCTCGTCCGGCGCGGGGGCACGATCTCGCTCTCGGGTGTGTACGGCGGCATGGCCGACCCGATGCCGATGATGACCCTCTTCGACAAGCAGGTGCAGCTGCGGATGGGGCAGGCGAACGTCTGGCACTGGGTGCCCGAGATCCTTCCGCTGCTGCTCGACGGCGACCCGTTCGGCACCGAGTCTTTCGCGACGCACCACCTCCCGCTCGACGACGCGCCGGGTGCGTACGAGACCTTTCAGAAGAAGGAAGACGGCTGCTTCAAGGTCGTCCTGCAGCCCTGACGCCGGCGCCGCTCTATCTGCGGCCGGTGACGAGCCGCTCCGGGTCGAAGAGTCGCGAGACGACGCGTCCGGCAACGACGTCGACGGCGAGCAGCGCGAGCGCAAGTCCGACCGCGAGCGGGACCGACGGCTTGATGATCTGGAACGAGATGAGCGAGGTGAAGCCGAGCAGCGGGAGACCGGCGAGAGTGGCGAGCTGTTGCGCGACGCGGACGTCACTGACGCGGGTCGAGATGCCGATCCCGACCCAGATCGACCAGAGAGCGAGGAGCGGTGTGAACAGGAGCTGGGCGAGCACTTGCGGTGTATGCCAGACGACGTCGACGACGACGTGGGCCGCGCCGAATCGGACGCTCGTCAAGACGACGAGGTAGATCGCATACGCGAGGCCGACCGAGGGCAAGAAGGCTGCCGCAGCCTTTCCGACGAGTAGCTCCGAGGCGCGGACCGGCGTTGTGAGCACCGGCTCCAGGGTTCCCTGCTCGCGTTCGCCGACGACGGAGTACGCCGCGATCACCGGCGGGAGCACGACCGGGATGATGAGCATCAAGAGCGAGATCGTTCCGACCGCCGCTCGAACTTGCGGCCCGGACGCAGACTCCGGGACCTTGAAGATGGTCAGCAGCGGCGTGATCAGGAAGATGAGGGGCAGCAGCGCCATGGTTCCGATCACGAAATGGTTCCGACGGAATTCCCGGATCTCCTTGCGAACGACGGCACGCACGCGCTGACCGCTCATCGGTGCGCCTCGTCGTCCTGGTCGACGAGCTCGAGGTAGACGTCCTCGAGCGAGTGCCTGTCCTCGGCGAGCGAGAGCAGATCGGCGCCCGCGGCGACGAGCGCCCGCGTGACCTGCGGCGCCGCGCTTCGGGCGTCGCTGACCGACAGGACGTATCGCGCGGTGTCGTCGGTGCGCCAGCTCTCGACTCCGGGAACGGCGAAGACGCGGTCGGGATCGCTCAGCGGCGCCGCGGTACGGACGACGAGCGCTTTCGCGAAGAGGCGGTCGCGCAGCTCGCTCGGTCGACCGACGGTGCGCAGGCTGGTGTTGAGGATTGCGACCCGATCGCAGAGGCGCTCTGCTTCTTCGAGCCGGTGCGTGGTGAGGAAGACGGTGACGCCGCGGTCGCGAAGGCCGTCTATCAGCTCGTGCACCTCGCGGCTCGCGACCGGATCGAGTCCAGATGTCGGCTCGTCGAGGAAGACGATAGCGGGATCGTTGAGCAGGGTGCGGGCGAGCCCGACCCGCTGCCGCAACCCCCTGGAGAGGTTGCCGCAGAGGTCGTCGGCACGCCCGGCGAGGTTCACGGCTTCGAGCGCCTGCAGGATCCGTTCCTTCGGGTCGGTGATCCCGTAGAGGCCGGCGAAGTACTCGAGGTTCTCGGCCACGGTCAAGCGCAGGTAGAGGCCCGGGTTCTCCGGCATGACCGCGATCTGCTGCCTGATCTCGAGCCCGTTCTCGGGCACGAGCTGGACACCGGCGACGACTGCGGAGCCGGAGGTCGGCGAGATGAGTGTGGCGAGCATGCGGACGGTCGTCGTCTTGCCCGCTCCGTTCGGGCCGAGGAAACCGAACACTTCACCCGGGGCGACCCTGAACGAGAGGTCGTCGACGGCCATCCGCTCGCCGAACCGCTTCGTCAAGTGCTCGACGACAAGCCCCGTCCCCTCCGGCGATCGCGAGCCAAGGGTACGAAGCGCCTTTCGCTGGTCGGCGCCTCCGAGACCTTCATCGCCCTCGCTCGGCTCCGTCGCCGCCGGAGTGACCTCAGCGGGTCGTGCGCCGCCGGAGGCGAGCGCAACCATCGCGTAGGCGGCAAAGACGACGATTGCGATCGGCACGCGTGCGGAAGAGCCGCGCAGCAGAGCGAGCACCGAGATCAGCGCGCCTACGGTGAGCAGCGTGATGAGCCATCCCTGCCAGCTTGCCGGTCGCCAGCCGAGCCCGACTCGCCGGCGCTGAAACCATCTCTGCGACCTCATCAACCGAACTTCACAGTAGGCGCCGGCCGAGATCCCCCGAATGAGGCTCGACCGCCTTAAGATCGTATATCGATGTATATCGGGTGCGGTGCCGCATCCACATCCCGGCGCTCACGGCCCTCCGCACACGTGTTCGCGGCGAGGAGACCGGCATTGCGCCGGTGGAGGCGTATCTGACCTCGCTGTCGATCAGCGACTTCCAGATGCTCTCGGCGTCCAGCATCAGCTACGGCTCGACGGCGACGACGACCGGCTGGGTGTACGCGACC
>Ga0070731_10002656_pt1 | contig 16799 bp, 12 predicted proteins | sample Coa_R1_2_FD_66448 | JGI IMG/M metagenome (GOLD analysis project Ga0070731, IMG submission 66448) | Surface soil microbial communities from Centralia Pennsylvania, which are recovering from an underground coalmine fire - Coalmine... | ecosystem: Environmental > Terrestrial > Soil > Unclassified ...
GTGGCCGGTGGCCTCGGTGCAAACCTGCTCGTAAGTGGGATCGGGCGTATGACCGCCGGCATAACCGCTGGTGACAGAGATGACGCCCGGAAGCCGTTCAAAGACGGCTTCCATGCACCAGAAGCAACCGCCGCCCAGGTCGGCGATTTCGATTTTGTTCGTTTCAGTCGTGTTCATGACGTTGGTGGTGGAACCGGCGAGTGCGGCAAAATTAAGCGCGGCAATGGACGATAAAAGGCAAACCATTGATTTCATGTCGCTTCGCACTGGGGCAGAAGGTAGCACAGTTGCGCCTTCTGTAAAATGCAAGGGGCGGGCGCATCCAGCCGCGCGCAAATTGTTCCCGCTACTGGTTCGTCGTCGCCGGATGGTCCTTGTCCCATAGCGAAACGTAATTCTGAAGGATGTGTTCCGTTTCCTCGAGCCAGGGATCGGTCGGCGGTGCATTGGTGCTGGCGGCGGTGGCAGTGATGCTGGCGGCGCTGGCGGCTTTTGTTAAACCAGCCGCTGAGGGTGAGCCCGCCCCGGTGTTCGTTGCCGCGTCCACCATGTTTGTAGGCCAAAGCATTGGCGGCATGCCCGGTTTGCCGGCATTCTCAACCGTGATTTCATAGATTTTTTCGTCGGGCATCCCGCGTTTGGCGTGTTCGGCGTCGCGTGCCTTCTGGCGGAGTGCATTGTGTTCCGCCTGCTTGAGCTCTTCGTCTTCGTTGAGCGAGGCGGTTTTATCCGCCTGCAATTTTTTAAATTCATCAATGTCCTGGCGGATGTAGATAAAATCCTGGTTCGTGGCCACGCGCGCATCGGAAAGCCTGCGCAATTCCGATACGTACGGTTCCACCAGGTTTACCGGATTGTAATCCGCCTTGGGAATGGTGTCCCAAGGCATGGCGTTGGGAAGCGAACTTTCACCAATATCGGTCATGGCATCAAGCCGGTCCGGCAGCACGATATCAGGCACCACGCCCTTTAACTGGGTGGAAGCGCCGCTGATGCGGTAGAATTTGCGGATGGTGATTTTGACGGTGCCCGGGTCGTTGGAGGCTGATTCATTCGCCGACCAGATGAACGGTCGCAACGGATTCAAGTTTTGTACCGTGCCTTTGCCGTAGGTGGAGGTGTCGCCTACAATCAACGCGCGACCGTAATCCTGCAAGGCACCCGCCACGATTTCCGTCGCCGAGGCGCTGAAACGATTGACGAGCACGACCAGGGGGCCGCGATAAAGCGCATAGGTGGATGAGTCCTGGTCCACCGTGACCCGGCCCTCCGGTGAGCGGACCAGCACGACCGGGCCGTTCGTAACGAACAGGCCGGTAAAATTGACGGCTTCTTCCAGTGAGCCGCCACCATTGTTTCGCAAGTCGAGAACGATACCGGCAACGTGTTCCCGTTCGAGCTTTTGGATCAGGCGCCGGACATCGGCGGTGGTGCTCTTTTCGCCCAAATCGCCGTTATCGCCCGGCAGATCGACCGTTGCATAAAACGACGGCAGGTCAATGATCCCCAGGCGATTGGTGCCACCATGCCCGTCGGGCATCTCAACCAGCTCGGCCTTGGCCTCCTGGTCCTCCAGCTTGATTTCATCGCGAATCAGGGTCACCACGTGCCGTGAATTGGGATCGTCGGATGGGATCACGGTCAACCGCACTTCGGTGCCTTTCGGGCCGCGAATCATTTGGACAATTTTGGAAAGGTCCATGTCCACCACGTCCACGGGTGATTGTTTGCCCTGGGCCACGGCGACGATGCGGTCCTTGGGTTTAAGTTGTTTGCCTTTGGCGGCCGGGCCGCCGGGGACCAATGAAATAATGGTGCAGTAGCCATCCTCCGAACGGAGTTCCGCGCCGATGCCGAAAAGCGCGAGGCTCATGTTGATGGAAAAATCCTGGGCATGGCTCGTGTTGAGGTAATCCGTGTGCGGATCATAGGCGTGGGTGAGCGCGTTCAGATACGCCTGCAGGACGTCGCTGCTGTCCCAATTGGCAAACACGCGCAACAGCCAGTGATAATGGCGCGTGAGCTTGTCGGCTATTTCCTGGGGGGCGGATTTGGGCAGGGGCAAAATCACGCCGCTATTGGTTGGCGAAATCCGGCGGCCAAGGACTTCCTGGAGATAATCATAAACCAGCCGTTGCTGCCAGAGTTGCCGCGCCTCCGACAGGTTTTTGGGATAAGGCGACTCGTGCCGGTCCAACAGGACATTCTGATGAGTGGTCAGGGAGAACCGGTCGTGCTTCAACAGTTTATCTTCGTAGGCCACCCGTTGGTTCAAGCGTTCCAAAAAGCGTTCGTAAATCTGGTAGGCCGGCGTCAGATCGGCAATCCCACGGTTGTTGATGGTGAGCGTGTCGAGGTTCGTCCGATAATGCGCAAATTCCGCAATGTCCGATTTTAAAAAATAGAGGTGTTGGGGGTCCAGCGAGTCCAGATAACCGTCGAAAAATTTCTCCGACACCGCCTCATCCAACGGGTGCTGTGAATAATGGTATTCCTCCAGCAGACGGGCCGTGACATAAGCGATGCGGCCGTCGCTGGGACCGGGCGTCAGTTGCGGGGAGGCGTTGGTGTTGCCGGCGGCCAGCGCGGCGCAGTTGGAGCGGAGAAAAATCCCCAGCGCGAGCATCGCGAAAATTTTCACGCCCAAACCCCGAAAGGGGTTGTCATGGATGGAATGGTGCATCATTATTTGTAAAAGTTCGACCAACTATAGCAGGATTTGTCCCTTGGGGAAACAATTTGCGCGCGGCGTTGTTGAAAAATGAAACAGATTGCAATTTTGAACGATCTCCCAATAATATACCCATGTTTACCATGAAAACCACGATATTGACGATTGTTTTTTCTTTGACCGTTGCGGCGCCCTTGCTGGCCGCCGACACCAATGTGCTGAGCGATGAAAAGTCGCGCGCCAGCTATGCCATCGGCATGATGCTGGGCACGCGCTGGAGGGCGAATAACATCACCGATTTGAATTATGATCTGGTGCTGCGGGGCATGAAAGACGCCGAGGCTGGCGGCGCCACACTGCTGAACCAGCAGGAAATGGGTCAAACGTTGACTCAATTTCAACAGACCCTTGCCGCGCAGGCAGCCAAACAGCGCGAGGAAGTCGCGGCCACAAACAAGCTGGCGGGTGATGCCTATTTGGCCCAAAACCGCCAGAAGCCCGGGGTCGTCACGTTGCCCGATGGGTTGCAGTACAAGGTGCTCACGGACGGAACCGGGGAATCACCCACGGCGAATGACACGGTAACCGTCAGCTATGATGGCACGCTGATTGACGGGACCAGATTCGACAGTTCGAGCAAGGCACAATTTCGCGTTGGGGGCGTCATCCCGGGTTGGTCCGAGGCCTTGACTCACATGAAGGTCGGTTCCAAATGGCAGTTGTTCATACCCTCGGATCTGGCCTACGGCTCCTATGGCCGTCCGCCCAGAATTGGGCCCGGTTCCGTTTTGATTTTTACCGTTGATTTGATTGCCGTTGAACATCCCCAGCCCATCACCAGCGACATCATCAAGGTCCCTTCGGCCGAAGATATGAAAAATGGGGCTAAGGTTCAAATCATTAAACCCGAGGATTTGCAAAAGGCCCAACAATCGTCGCAGCCGGCCCAATAGCCGGCCGGCGGATACTATCGGTCAGGGGGTTTGAACGTCCGGGCGGCTGTGCTGTCAGTTTCCATGGATCAATTAAAATTCATTATGAGTCGATTTTCGCGGCCGGTATTCGGGTTTTTTGCAGCAATCGTGGGAGCTTTGGCGGTGGTGGTTTTTTTTTACCTGACTTCCTGGGCGCAGGAACCGAAACCGAACATCAAGGTCGAAACCACGCCGATCAATCGTGATGCCCGGCTCGGCGTCAGTTTCGCACCCGTCATCAAACAGGCTGCGCCTTGCGTGGTGTACATTTATTCCACCCGGATTGTCCATGTACGCCCCTATCGGAATCCGTTTATGAACGACCCGTTCTTCCGCCAGTTTTTTGGCGACCAGTTTCCCCAGGGCAACCCGGCGCGCACGCGCCGGCAGGAAAGCCTCGGTTCGGGAGTCGTGGTTTCACCGGACGGCTATATTTTAACCGCGAATCATGTCGTGGACGGCGCGGACGAGATCAAGGTGAAGGTCACTTCTGCCAGTGGTGACAAGGAGTACAACGCCAAGGTTGTCGGCACGGATCCGCCGACGGACGTGGCGGTGTTGAAAATAGACGCCCGGGATTTGCCGGCCATCACGTTGGGCGACAGCGATCAGTTGGAAGTGGGTGACGTCGTCCTGGCCATTGGCGACCCCTTCGGTTTGGAGCAGACCGTGACCATGGGGATTGTAAGCGCGCTGGGGCGCAGCGGGTTTCGGTTCGGGGGAGAAGGCGGTGGCAGCCAGCCCAATTACCAGGATTTCATCCAGACCGACGCCGCGATCAATCCCGGCAATTCCGGCGGCGCGCTGGTGGATGCGGAAGGCCGGCTGGTCGGGATCAACACCGGCATTATCCCAAATGATAACGGTGGCAATCAGGGCATCGGTTTCGCTGTGCCCGTCAATCTGGCGCGCCACGTCATGGACCGCCTGATTCAGGGTGGCAAGGTCGCCCGCGGTTATCTCGGCATCGCTTTCCTGCGGGACCTCACGCCGGGCCTGGCGGAAGGATTCGGCCTGGCCGACCAAAACGGCGTGCTGGTGGGCGATGTGTTGCCCGGAACACCGGCGCAGACGGCGGGCATCCAGTCCGGCGACGTGATTGTTGAGTTCAGCGGTAAAAAGGTCATCGATGTTGCCAGCTTTATGCTGATGGTTTCGGAATGTTCGCCGGGAACCGAGGCCACGATTAAAGTGATTCGTAGCGGCCAGCCGAAGACCTTCAATGTCAAACTGGCGGAGCTGCCGGATCTGGCCGGACAAAATGAAAATCGCCGGAACGCCGGTTCGGCCAGTTCAATTCCCGACACGCTCGATGGCGTCACGGTGCAGGACCTGGATCCGCACGCCCGGCAGGAATTGAGAATTCCTGATAATCTTCAGGGTGCCCTGGTGACCGAGGTCGGGCCGGACTCGAATTCCGCCGACGCCGGTCTGCAGCAGGGTGATGTGATTGTGGGCGTCGATCAAAAGCCGGTGAACAATGCCAGGGAGGCGGTCAAACTATGTACCGAGGCCAAAGGGGATCAAATTCTGCTGAAGGTGTGGCGTCGCAGCGGCGGCTTTGCCGGCACCACCTATTTGAGCGTGGACAACACCAAACAGACCAATTAGCCGCCTGGGCCCCACCGCGGCAATCTTTTGACAATTCTTCCATAACGGGCAAATTCTAACCCGAACCGCGGCCCTGGGTGGCGGCCGAAGCTTATGCCCGTTCAATATAAAGATTATTACGAAATCCTCGGAGTCCCGCGGAGCGCCAGCGAAACCGAAATCAAAAAGGCCTTTCGCAAGCTTGCGCGGGAATACCATCCGGACGTGGCCAAGGATAAAAAGAAGGCTGAGGAAAAATTCAAGGAGGTCAACGAAGCCTACGAGGTTCTGAGTGACCCGGCCAAACGCAAAAAATACGACGAACTTGGCGCGAACTGGAAATCCGGCGCCGATTTTCGTCCGCCGCCCGGCTGGGAAGGTTTTGGCGGCGGTCAGCCGTTTTCCGGCCGGGGGCAGGGCGGTGAGGATTTTGAATTCCGCTTTGGTGGCACCGGTTTCAGTGATTTCTTCGAGCAAATCTTCGGTTCGATGGGTGGAAGACGCGGGGGCTTTAGCCGGTTTTCAAACGCGGAAGAGCCGGAAATGGCCGAACGCGGCCGTGACATCGAGGGCGACATCATGGTCACGCTCGAGGAGGCCATGCGTGGAGCGGTGCGCACCGTCAATGTGCGCCATACCGTTGGGCGCACTGTCAAAACCGAGACGCACCAGGTCAAAATCCCGCCGGGTGTGACGGAAGGCCAGCGGCTGCGAATCGCCGGTCGTGGTGAACCCGGCAGCGGCGGCGGCGCCGCGGGCAACCTGTATCTGCGCGTGCGGCTGGCCCGGCATCCCGATTTTGAAGTTGAAGATCACAATCTGATTTACGAGGCCGAACTGGCGCCGTGGGAGGCGGTGCTGGGAACAAACCTTTCCGTGCCGGCGCTCGACGGGCGCGTGAATATCAAGGTTCCGCCCGGGACCCAAAGCGGCCAGAAGCTTCGCGTGCGTGGACGCGGCCTGCCCGACCGGAATGGCGGTCAGGGCGATCTGATGGTGGTTGTCCGGATCACCGTGCCGGCAAAAATTTCCGACGCGGAGAAAAAACTATGGGAACAGCTCGCGCGTGAATCCAAATTCAATCCGCGAACTTGACCGCTTGGACTGCCGGTTTTAGGCTGAATCCATGTCAAACGCGCCCAAAAAAAAGAAACGCAAGGCCGTGATTCTCGGCCTCGGATTGGATTCCGACGGCCATAAACGCATTACGACCGGTGACAACTTTGCGCTGGTCGGCGGCACGGAAGAAACGCACGAGCGCATGACCGAGAAGGCGATCAAGATCAACGAAAAATTGAAGGCGCGCGGCAAACAGCTTGAAGAGGTCAGCCGGGAGGAATTCGACGACATCGCCCAGGAAGTCGGCTTGAAACGCCATAAACCGCGCCGGGATTGAACTTCCAGCAGGGCCTTCTGGCTCCAGCCAACCTTATGCTGGGTATATGCTTTGGTATTGACATGGTCGTCCGTTTCTGGCTGAATTCAGGTCGGTCACCCCGGACGGTTTCTACCGATGCTGGAGCTTTATGAAAGCAAAGCAGATTCCCGCAATCAATCGGGCGGGCCTTTGTTTCCATATCTTCATTTTGGCGGTTGCGCTGCCTCTGTTGTGCCTGCCGGTCCAAACTGGCGTGGCCGCAACACTGACCCACCGTTATTCCTTCAACGCCGATGCCAGTGACAGTGTTGGCGGTGCCGACGGAGTGTTGCTGGGGAACGCTTATGTTACGAACGGAGCCTTGGTGCTGGATGGCACCAACAGCAGTGTGCAACTCCCCAATGACCTGTTCACCAACTACGACTCCATCAGTTTCGAGATGTGGTTTGCCAATGGCGCGCTGACCAGTCCGACCGCGCAGCTTTACACTTTCAGCGGAACGAATGGGATAATGACCTACGCGTTGGACGGACAGGGAAACTACACGTCGAATTATTACGTCGGAGGTGTCGTTTTACTCCGTACCGATAGCGTGGCTTTGCCCATTCCAGCGGTTGCCAACGTGGTACACCTGGTTTGGACACAGGACAGTGCTTCGCAAACGGCCAGTCTGTACGTCAACGGCCTTTTGGCGGGTCAAAACACCAATTTCACCTTCACGCCAGCTTTAATCGGTTCAACGACCAATGACTACATTGGTGGTATTGGATCCACTTCGACGGCGGCGAATTTTCAGGGCAATATCCTGGAATTCCGGGCGTACCAGGGCGCAATGTCACCGCTGGACGTGGCGGTCGCGGATGCCCTGGGACCGGACCAGACGCGACTGGACCCCGGCGCATTGCAGGACTTGCGTTTGGTTGCACCACCACCTACCGGTCCGGGCGCGTTGTTTCGAGCCGGAGTTAACGCCGATTTCGCGAACGTCACCAATGTCAACATCAGCACCCAACCGGACCTGATCCTGTCCTCGGACAACACGAATGTGATTGTGATTGCGCCGGATCAGCGGTTGCAAACGGTGGGGCAGGGCGTGGCGGATGTTACCGCCAGCTATCGAGGGTTTTCCAACACATTGGCGGTGACGGTGGGCGTGCCACAGGATGTGGCCCTGATTCATCGCTACAGTTTCAACGAGCAAACGAATGACTGGATTATCCACGATTCAGCAGGAGACGCTGACGGCCAGATTATTGGCAATACTTATCAACCTTATGCTTTTCAAGGGACAAATGGAGTGTACGGAACAAATCAGCTGCTTACAACCCGAAGTGATTATGGGGAACTTCCCCCCGGCCTTATATCCTGCCTGAGCGAAGTTTCCATCGAGGCCTGGGTGACGTGGCTCTATAGCGGGAACGGAATCCCATCGACATGGCAGCGAATTTTTGACTTCGGCAACTATGGATCTGTCGGCAACGTTGGATCTACTAACAATGGTACATACTTTTTTCTTACTCCCGAGGCAGCTTCTGGTACGGGGTATGCGTATCCGGCCCGGACAACCATTAGCGAAAACGGAAAACTCGGGGAAACGCCAATTTTAAACTGGACAAATTCGCTGCCGCTTAGCGTTCCTGTATTCGTCGGTGTGACTTATAGCCCAGTTCACGGGGTTATGAAATTTTACATCAATGGACGACCCGTAGCTTCCGGTATTGCTACCATTCCGCTTTCAGCAATTGTTGATATCAATGACTGGTTGGGTAAGTCGCAATATTCTGACGACCCACCCTTCATCGGCCTGTACGACGAATTCCGCATTTACCGCGGGTTGCTGTCGGATACGGACGTGGCGGCAGATTATGCCGCCGGACCGAACGCGGTGGGGGTGGATTACGTTCTGCATGATTTTCCCTCCAGCAACTCGCTCAATATTACGTGGGGAACCACCGCTACGAACTGGTTTCTGGAATCCAGTCCCACACTGGGTCCCGGGGCCACTTGGGCGCCGGTCCCGGCCACCCCAATGCTCCAAAATGGACGCTATAATGTGGCCGTGCCCATTTCAGGGGACACCGGCTACTTCCGCTTGCACGCGCCGCCCTGATAACATCGGTCGGGATGTCGCTTGAGATATCGGAAACCGCACCGGTAAAACCGCAAGGCAGGACGGGGCCGGTTCTCCATCTGGATCGCCTCGCTCCGATTTTCATGCACGCCGATATTGCTTCCGGGCGTGCCACCAGCTAAAAGTTTCAGGGCATGCAGATCACCACCCTTTTCCGCAAATCATTTCAAATCCGGTTTGACCGCGACGGGCATCCTGAACGGCGGACAAAATGTTGCGCCAACCTGCTTCGGAAGGAATCCGGAGGCACTCTGTGAGTACGCAAGTCCTGCTCGTGGAATGCGACGACCGGCGCGGCCTGGTCCATGCCGTTACCGGGGTGTTGCTCAAGTATGGCGTCAACGTGGTCGGCAATCAGGAGTTCGTGGATCGCGGCTCCGCCCGTTTCTTCATGCGCACGGAATTTGACGGGGCGCCGCCACCCGCGCAACTCGAAGCCGAGGTTCGCCAGGCATTGCCGGACGGCGCGAGCGTGCGGCTTTCCGATTTGAAACCCAAGCGCATTGTCGTGCTGGTGTCCAGGGAACATCATTGCCTGAGTGATATCCTGGTCCGTCACGCGTTCGGCGAACTCAATGCCCAGGTGCTGGCCGTGCTCGGCAATCACACCGTGTTGGAACCGCTGGTCGCCAGGTTTAATCTGCCGTTTCATTACGTCAGCCACGAATCGCTTGCCCGCCCGGCGCACGAGGCCGAACTGCTGAAGATCATCGGGCAGTTGCAACCGGATTTCCTGGTGCTGGCGAAATACATGCGCGTCTTGACGGCCGATTTTGTGAACCGGTTTCCCATGCGCATCCTGAACATCCATCACTCGTTCCTGCCCGCGTTCACCGGCGGACGGCCGTATCAGCAGGCGTTCGACCGCGGCGTAAAAGTGATCGGGGCGTCCGCGCACTTTGTCACCGAGAAACTGGATGAGGGACCGATCATCGTCCAGCAGGTCATCCCGGTGGATCATACTCACACGGCGCACGCCCTTTCGCAGGCGGGGCGCGACGTGGAACAAATGGTGCTCGCCCGCGCGTTGCGGCTGGTGTTGGAGGATCGTGTTTTTCTGTGCGGCAATCGCACGGTGATTTTTGATTAAACGGCCCCCCAGGGAATCCGCTCCTTTTGCTACGGGAAATTATTTACCCTGATTGAACGTGGCGACGACTTGATGAATCGCACGGGTGTGTTCCGGGGTGCTGCCGCAACAGGAACCGATAATGTTGGCGCCGGCCGCCAGCGCGCCCGCCACTCCGGTGGCCATGTCCGCGGGAGATTGTTTGTAAACCGCCTTTCCCTTCTCCAGCACCGGCAGACCGGCATTGGGCTGCACCATGACCGGCAACCCGCAATGTTCCCGGTAGATTTCCGCAACTTTTGCGGCGCCGATCATATCCATGCCGGTGCCACAGTTCAGGGCCACGACATTCGCGCCCCGTTCCTCGGTAAATTCGGCGGCCTGCGCGGGGTGGACGCCCATCATCGTGACGTAAAACGTCTTGTCTGCGGATAAATCGTAGGCCAGTGAGGCAATGATGCATGGAGCGCCGGCGGCTTTGGCGGCGTCAATGGCAATCCCGATTTCGTCCAGCGACGTTTGCGTCTCAATAATGATGGCATCCGCACCGGCTTCAATCAGGGCCCGGGCCTGTTCCTCGTAAGCGGCGCGGGCCTCGTCCTGCGTCATGTCGCCGTACGGTTCCAGAATCGCGCCCAGCGGACCAAGGTCACCCAGCACGAAGCCCTCGCGCCCGCCGAACGCCTCGCGCGCGATGCGCACACCCGCCTGGTTGATGGCGCGCAAATCATCGGCATGGTCGTGCCGCTTCAACATGATGCGGCTGCCGCCGAAGGTGTTGCTGATGAGACAATCCGCGCCCGCATCGGCGTAACGCCGTTGAATGCCAAGCACACGGTCCGGGTGCGTGAGGTTCCAAAGCTCGCCACAGCCGCCGCTTTCGAGGCCGGCGAGCATGAGTTGTGTGCCCATCGCGCCGTCACAGACCAGGCGGCGTTGTTGCAGGGCTTCTGGGAGGGATTGTTTCATCGCGAATTGGGGGTTTAGGGACTGGCCGGGCTGATTTCGAGATAATCCACGCAGGCGCGTTCGCCGCCGTCGGCAACCGCTTCGATTCTAATTTCATCGCCGGTGCGCAAGGCCACGCCGCGCGCGGTATGCCGCGTGGAGGTGTGGCCGTTGGGGAGGGACTGGACATTGCGCGAAGGCAGCATGTCATTCGCCAGCCAATGGTCCACCGGCTGGCCAGCGACCCGGAGCGTAAACTGCGACACGCCATTGGTCTGGTCGTAATATTGGACGGCGAGATCGTACCAGCCGGGCTTGCCGGCATAGTTGAAACTGGCCGAACCGCGATTATCGGCGCTGACGACCTGAATGGCCTTGCCTTGCGACGCGGTCTCCCACGGCTTCACGTCAAAAACCGCGTAGCCGTCCAGTTTCATGGATTCAGCCTCAATGCGATTGGGGTCGTTATCCACGCGGCCGTATTTATCAGGAATCCCGGACATTTTGAAGAACCACTGGCAGACGGCATCGCGCCATTCCGTCGCGTGTCCGACCTGATATTCGAGCCGCGCCAGGGTTTCGTTGTATCGTTGTTCGTCAATCTTACCCTTCAGCGACTGCCATTGTTTTACGAATCCTCGCACCTGCTCCACACCTTCGTAATGCGTGTCATAGACGTGCTGAATCACGGTTTTGCCGGAGTGCAGGACGTAATTGTAGGGCACATGATGGAAGAACAGGAGCAGTTCATCCGGACAGGTTGCCAGCGACTCGTACATGTCCGAAACGGGCGGGTGGTATTCCGCGGTGTAACCGGTGCCGGTGGCCACCGTCCGGTCCATGCCAATGCCGTTCGTATCCGCGCGAATCCATTGGCCCCAGCCATTGCGTTCCGCGGATTCGATGCCCGGCCCATAATGCACTTCGATGATGTCCGTCAATCCACCCACGCCCAAGGGCCCGGTGTAATTTTCGTAAGCGGGCCATGAATTCAACTGCAGGTCGCAGATCGTATTAACGACCTGCGGGTCGTCGCTGAAGGTCAACTTTGTCCATTCCTCCGCGATTTGCCGGCTGCTCAAATCAGGGTTCCACGCCAGGCGGCCGAAGCCGTAAAGGTTCGCCATCGCCAGTGGATGCGCGAGCCAGTTGGTGTCGAGGCCGACATTGGCCACGCCGGCGAAACCACCGGTCGGCTGGCCAAAGACCTTCCCGGCCACCAACGCCTTGACCGGCGTGCCGGTACCCCGGGCGTGCATGTCGAAATCGAGCGTTTCCTTCCACATCGGTACTTCAAAGCACACATGCCTTTGCTGGCCGAGATATTCCTGGGTGATTTGCACTTCCAGCGCCATGGCGGTTTTTTCCAGGCCACCAAACAGCGGTGAGGCCGGCTCGCGCACCTGGAAATCAATCGGCCCGTTTTTGATTTGAACGATGGCGTTGTCGTCGAATTGGCCGTCGAGATGATGAAAATTGTCGTAGGCGGCCCTGGCGCGATCGAGCTTCAAATTACGCCAGTCGGCGTGATGGTTGTAAACAAAGCCGCGGTAAAAAACGATGCCGCCATGCGTTTTAAGCGGGCGGGCGACCACGTTGGCCGCGTCGGCGTGCGTGCGGCCATAGGCGGATGGGCCGAGTTCGCCCTCGGAATCGGCTTTCATGATGAACCCGCCAAAATCAGGGATGGCGGCGTAAATTTCATCCACCTTTTTATTCCAGAAATCAATGACACGCGGGTCGAGCGGGTCGAAGGTGTCGAGGCCGCCAAGGCTTTTGGGACTGCCAAAGTTGATGTCGACAAACAATTTCACGCCCCAGGGCCGGAACGCAGCCGCGACCCGGGCGAGTTCGGGGATGTGGTCACTGTCAATCACGTGCGGGTCCGCATTGACGTTGTTGATGGAACAGCCATCGATGCCGACTGACGCCAGCAGGCGTGCGTAATCGCCGACGCGCGTCAGGTCGGGAACAATGTGGCCGTTGGCCCAAAAAATGGAGCCCCCGGCGTAACCGCGCTCGATGGTGCCGTTCAGATTGTCCCACTGGTTGACGACCCGGATCGGGGCGTACGGATTTTCCTGTTCGTCCAGGGTGGCAATGGATTCGTGCAGGGCCATTTTTCGTAATAGCGTGAATGTGCCGTAAAGCACCCCGCGGTCGTTGAGGGCGGTGACGACGAGAATCCGGCGGCCATCGGCCGAAATTGTTTTCAGATAAAATCCGTCCACCTTCAAATCCGCCGGCGCGTCGAAGGCGGGAACCACTTTTTTGACCTCGTCAACCCTGCCGAGTAAAATGGCGTTTTCCTCCGGTAACGCGGTTTCAATCCTTTCGGTTCGGCCCAACAGGCCGCGCACTCCGCGGATCAACTCCGCCTGCGCCGATTGCTCCACTTCCGAATTGCCCAGGGTGACCATAACGGCAGGCAACCCTTCCGCATAACTTTTCCTGAGCGAAACATCATCGAGGGCTGCGTAACGAAGCCAGCCTTCATAACCGGTTTCACCCCGGGATGGGGTGACAAAGGCGCAAACCGAAAGAGACAGGGCAAGAAAGCCGGGGAGGAGAAAAGACGTTCTCATCGAGGTTCAAAATGAATTCATGGTGAAAGGGTAGGAGAGCCCATTCGGTCTGCAAGACGAAAGCGCCGTAGGATAGTACATGGCTTCCCTGCGCTGCGCCGTTGCCCGGGTTCCCAAAAGCATCTATGATGTAAATTGCATCGTACGCACAAAGTGTCCGCATGAGTGTCGAATTACATTTTAACGGCCGGCAGACCGGAGTCACGCCGGGTTTGTCGTTATTCGATTACGCCACCGCGCTCGGCATCAACGTCCCGACTTCCTGCCGCAAAAATGGCAAATGCAAGGAATGCGTGGTTGAAGTGATCGAGGGGATGGACTGCCTTTCCGGGCGGTTGCCGGCGGAGAAACATCTGAAGGGCCAGTTTCGATTGTCCTGTTCCTGCTGCATTGTCAAGGATGCCGGGGTCGTCCGCTGCCATACCATGCGGCGCGGCGAGATGCGGATTGAGCGTCACGCGCTGCAACTCCCGGCGAGCGCGCAGCCATTGAAGCTCGACCCGGCAGTAACGCGTAACGGCGACCGGATTTTGCTGGACGGTGAAGAGATCGCGCGTTCGCTCGCGCCCATCCACGGCCTGGCGATGGATTTGGGCACCACCACCGTCGTGCTGCGGCTCTTGAACCTGGAAACCGGCGAGGTGGTCGCCGATGCTTCCTTTGAAAATCCACAACGATTTGGTGGTTCGGACGTAATGTCGCGGATTCATTACGACACGGAAGAGGGCGGCCACCTGCTGCAACGGACGCTGGCCGGTTATCTCACCCACGCCATCGAGGAATTTCCGGTGGACCCCAATACGATTTACGAGATGGTCGTGGCGGGAAACTCAACCATGCGTGACCTGTTTTTCCGGCTGAATGTCCATTCCATCGGGCAGAGTCCCTATCGTTCCATTACTGAATTGGAAATGGCCGAAGGCAGGCGGACGACGACCAGTTTGAGCGAACCGGCCAGGAAACTCTTGCTGCCGCTGCATCCCCGGGCGCGCGTCTATGGCCTGCCGATCATCAGCGGCCACGTGGGCGCGGACGCGGCGGCGTGCATGTTGGCGGTGGATCTGGCGAATGAAGAGCGTCTCGTCGCCGTCATGGACATCGGCACCAATACGGAATTGATTCTCGGCAACAAAAATAAAATTCTCGCGGCCTCCTGTCCGGCCGGTCCGGCCTTCGAAGGTGGAAAAATCTCCTGCGGCATGCCGGGTCTGCCGGGCGCCATTGAAAAGGTGACCCTGGCCGACGATGGGTCGGTCGGTGTCACCGTCATTGGTGATGTCCCGGCGGAAGGCATTTGCGGCTCCGGTCTCGTGGACCTGCTGAGCGAGTTGTTGCGGACCCGTCGCATCAACAACCTCGGGCGGTTCGAGCATGGCGGGGACAAATTTGTTCTGGACCTGAAAAGTGATTCGCCGGTTTATTTCACCGAAGGCGACATCAATGAGCTCGCGCAGGCCAAGGGCGCGAACGTCGCCGGCCTGCAGGTCATCTTCCACGACTACGGAATCCGTTTTGAGGATCTGGATGTCTTCTATCTGGCCGGGGGCTTTGGCCGCCACTTGAACGTTGAATCGTCCAAGCGCATCGGGCTGATTCCGAATCTTGGCGGTTCAAAAATCCTGCAGGTGGGCAATGCTTCCATCGAAGGCGCATGCATGGCGTTGCTGTCGCGTACGAAACGGCTGGAGCTGGAAAATCTCGTCAAAAAGGCCGTCCATTGCCGGCTCGAAGCCCATCCCGATTTCTTTGATTTCTTCGTCGAAGGCTGCCAGTTCAACCCGGTCGAATCCCCACACACCCTGCAATCCGTTTCCTGACATGCTCGAATTGGTTGAAACAAATCCGCGCGTCAACGTGCAGGAATCCGAATACCAGCGGCTGCTGGGCCTGCCGGAAAATTATTCGATGCGCGGGCGCACCCGCGAACTCGCGGACGCCGCGCGGCGGTGGTATGCCGAAAACGGCCGGCCATGGTTTTACGCGCGCCAGGTGAACGCGCTGAAACTGGCGGATGGACAATTGTCCGTTGAGGGAACCGGGTTTTCTTCGAAGCAACTTCATGATCAGTTTATCGCGGCCCGGGCCGACAGCGCGGTGCTGGTGGCGGTGAGCGCGGGCCGGGAATGCGAGGAACACGCGCGCCAACTGTGGCGGGAATCGAAGCCGGACGAGTATTTTTTTATGGAAATGTTTGGTTCGGCGGTCGTCGAGCATCTCGTGACGGTTGCCAGCGGCCACATTTGCGGATGGGCCGACCAAAATGGCGCGGCGGCCCTGCCGCATTACAGTCCGGGTTATTCGGGGTGGGACATCTCGGACCAGATCAAATTGTGGAATCTGCTCCACGGGAACGGCGCACGGCATCTCGAAGGCAACCTGGAGGTCATGGAAACGGGGATGCTCCGGCCCAAAAAATCGCTGCTGACCCTGTTGGGCGTCACGCGCGATTTGGAACGGGCACGGAGCCTGGCCAAATTGATTCCGTGCGAAAATTGTTCGCTGCCCGGCTGCCAATATCGCCGCACGCTCTACCGGCAGGCGCCACCGCAGATCGAAGACGTGCGCGCCTTGCTTCCGAACGCGCCGGGGAATGGGGGCAACCGGAAAAACGCATCCGTTTTGAAGGCCGGCGTCCAATATGCGATCAATCTGCGGGCACTGGAGAAATGGTCGAAGGAGCGGCTGCAATTGGAATTTTCACGGGATGGCATGGTGGAAGCCCGATTCCGTTACGAAGGCACGACCTGCTCGAACATGGGTCGCGCATTGGAATTCGATTATCGCGTCAAGCTTGCCTCAACGGATGACCGCCGCCGGATTCTCGAAATGCAGTGTGCACCGGCGGCCGGCGACACCGGACACCAGTCCCAATGCGAATACCTGAACAATGCCGAGGGACTCATGCGCAACATCGCCGGGGATAAGCCGCTGCTGGGCCGGCCGTTGAGCGACGTGTTGCAGTGGAAACGCGAATATAATCCCTCCGGTTGTTTCTGCGATCTGGCGCGGCGCGAACACAAGTGGGGTCTGGTTTTGGAGGTGATTCATTTTGCCCTCGCCCGGCGCGAACGGGAATTGGCGAATGGACAGGCGGAAATAATTTTGGGATGATTTGAAGCTGATATGACGAAACTTTGCGACATCAACGCGGCGGCCCGGGAAAAACTTCCACCCGGTTTCACCGATAAATCGGGCATTGGCGTGCATTACACGGACGCTTTTATCAAGCCGATGAACACGAAGCTGCCCGACGGCACGCGCGTTGGTTGCAAACGCAAGGGTTTGAAACTCACGCTCACGGTCGGCACCAAAAAAGGCGAAGGCTTGATGCGCCGTCTTCAGGTCGGCAAGGATCCGGTCATGATGTTGCAGGCCGCGCTGCAGGAAGCTGCCAAGGCGGCGGGCGTGGAGTTGAAAATCACGGACACAGAGATTTTAATTGCTGCCTGACAC
>Ga0070731_10002657_pt1 | contig 16798 bp, 10 predicted proteins | sample Coa_R1_2_FD_66448 | JGI IMG/M metagenome (GOLD analysis project Ga0070731, IMG submission 66448) | Surface soil microbial communities from Centralia Pennsylvania, which are recovering from an underground coalmine fire - Coalmine... | ecosystem: Environmental > Terrestrial > Soil > Unclassified ...
CGCGTGACGGACTATGCCGCGCTGGAATCAGCAGCGGCGCTCCGGGAATTTGCGACCGCCACTCCGCCGGCCGGCGATGCCGCGGTCTGGCTGGCGCTGGACGCTGAAGATCCAGACGACGAAGGCTTCGGAACGCGGGTTGCGGGCGTGGAGATGTCTATCAAGGCCGATGCGGCGCGTACGGCCACTAACGATGCTGAAAACCAAATGCTCGGCGCGATGCACGACTGGCTGAGGGATGCGAATCGCTCCAAAGTCGTCCACGACCCAAAACTTTTCCATCTGCTGGCCTCTGGCGGTCCGGCGAATGGGGCGAAACCGATTGCCGGAATCCGTCACGCCACGATGCTCTATTCGTATCTCGTTCGTCCCACGACGGCGAATCACGCTTTCGCGGAGGTAGTGCTGCGCCATTTGAATCGAACGCTTTCGGGAGCACCTGGAGAGCGCGCAGATTTTCTGCTGCGGCTTGCGCCGGTGCTTCGCGCAGAAGTGGAAAAGCAGGGCCTCATGGACGTCTACGAGAAAATCGATTTGCCACTGGCGCCGGTTCTGGCGCGCATGGAGGCCGCCGGCGTGCGCGTGGACCGGAAAGAGTTGGAGATTATTTCCGCGAAGGCGGAGGAAGAGATCGCGCGGCTCGAAAAGTCCATTTACGAGCTGGCGGGTTTCGAGTTCAAGATCAACTCGCCGCAGCAACTTGCCGAAGTTCTCTTCGATAGACTGAATCTTCAGGGCCCGCGCCGGAGCCGCGCCAAGTCGCGATCAACCGCGGCGGAGGTGCTGGAAGAACTCGCGCTGACACACGAGCTGCCCAGAAAAGTTCTCGAGTACCGCGAACTTACCAAGCTGAAATCGACGTATGCGGACGCGTTGCCTCGGCTGATCAATGCGGAGACGGGGCGCCTGCACACTCGCTTCAGCCAGACCGGGACGGCCACGGGGCGGCTCAGCTCGTCCAATCCAAATTTGCAAAACATTCCCATACGCACGGAGCTTGGCCGCGAGATACGCGCAGCATTCATCGCGTCCCCGAACCACCTGCTACTTTCCGCCGACTATTCGCAAATCGAGCTGCGAATTTTGGCGCATCTTTCCGGGGACCCGATTCTTGTGGACGCCTTCCGGCGCGGCGAGGATATACACTCGCGCACGGCGCAGGAAGTTTTCGGCGTCCCACCCTTGGCGCAAACGCGCGAGCACCGTCGGGTGGCCAAAGTGATCAATTTCGGAGTGATTTACGGGCTTTCGCCGTTTGGCTTGGCGCAAGAACTGGGGATCGATACCAAAGAAGCCGCGAAGTGGATCAACGCATATTTCGAAACGTACAGCGGCGTGAAAAAATATCTCGACGCGCAGATCGCGGAGGTCCGCAGAACCGGATTCACCAGGACGCTTTTCGGGCGCATCCGCCCAATTCCCGAAATCAATTCGCCACAGCCGAACTTGCGCAACTTCGCCGAGCGCACGGCGATGAATACGCCGATGCAAGGCGCAGGGGCCGACTTGATCAAGCTGGCTATGATCGAGGTCGATCGCCGTTTGACTGGAGAGTTCAAGGCACGCATGATTCTGCAGGTGCACGACGAACTGCTCTTCGAAGCTCCCGAAGAGGAAATCCCGCGGTTAAGATCGCTGGCGAAAGAAGTGATGGAAGGCGTATATAAATTGCGCGTTCCTTTGCTGGTGGAAAGCAAGGCGGGGCCGAACTGGCGCGACATGAAGTGACCCGCTTCTACAATTCTTACAATTTTGCGAGTGAATCTTCGAACGGCGGGCGGGCGATGCCGCGTTCGGTGATAATCGCGGCGATGTAACGCGCGGGAGTTACATCGAAGGCGGGATGTGCGGCGCGCACGTCGTCCGGTGAGATGCGCCGGCCGGCGAGGTGCGTGACCTCTTCCTCGGAGCGTTCCTCGATGGGAATTTGCTCGCCTGAGGCGAGCGAAAGATCGAGCGTCGAAATCGGCGCGGCCACGTAGAACGGGACTTTATTTTCTTTCGCCAGCACGGCGATGCCATATGTGCCGATTTTATTGGCGGTGTCGCCGTTGCGCGCGATTCGGTCGGCCCCCACGACCACGGCCGCCACGCCGCCGGTTTTCAGGAAGTGGCCGACCATGTTGTCCGTGATGAGCGTGAGGGGAATGTGGTCCTGATGCAATTCCCAGGCGGTGAGCCGCGAACCCTGCAAATACGGCCGCGTTTCGGGAACCAGCACCTCAATTCGATAGCCGCCCTCGACAGCCATTCGAATCACGCCGAGCGCGGTGCCGATTCCACCAGTTGCGAGAGCGCCAGCGTTGCACTGCGTCATCACGCGGCCGGCTTTGGGCATAAGCTCGGCGCCGAAGCGCCCAATGCGCTCGTCGGCTTCACGGCGTTCCTGATGGAGGATTCGCGCCTCTTCTACGAGCGCTGTGCGGATTCGAGCGAGAGCTTTCGGGTCGTCGCTTGCGGAAGCGGCGGCGAGTTCATCGAAGCGGCGCTTGAATCGCTCGACGGCCCAGAACAAATCGACGGCGGTGGGACGGGTGCGCGAAATCGTGTCGCAAATCGTGGCGAATTCGGAACGCATCTGGGCGAGAGTGTTTGCTTCAGAGCGCTGGACGCCAAGCGCCACGCCCATCGCGGCGGCGACACCGATTGCGGGCGCTCCGCGAATGACCATGTCTTTGATAGCTTTGGCCACGTCGCGATAATCGGTGTAGGTGTGGTAAACGACCTCGCTCGGCAATTGCCGCTGGTCGAGCATGACTACACCTTTCGACGTCCATTCGATGGGTTCGACCGTACGCAATGAATTGGCTCCGCTTCGAGATGCGTTTGCCGCGAAAATGGCGCGGCTCAAGGGCCGGGATTGAGAACGCGCAGCCCGTGAGTTCCTATAAGAAACGCGACGGTAATAAAAGAATTGTAACTTACGTGGAGCAAGTAGCTACCGAGCACAGTGCGCGTGACGGCACGCACATACGTGAAAACGATCCCCACGAGAATGAGCAATGCGATTTGCACCCAGCCACCCCAAAGCTGAGGCGCGTGCAGCAGACCGAAAAGTATTCCCGTCGCGACGACTCCCGTAGCTATTCCGAAGCTCCGCGCGATCAGAGGATAAAGATAGCCGCGGAAAATTGTCTCTTCGACCACTGGCGCCAGCAGGATCGCCATCAGCATGAGCAGCAGGGCCGTGCGGCGATCCTGGAACAACTGCTCCATTGGCAATTGTGCTTTTGTGCCAAAGACGGCCGAACCAACTTGAACGAGCAGCGCGAGCGCGAGTCCGCTCGCGATCAGCCCCAGGTAGGCCCAGGCGCCACGGACGCGATGTGTTTCCAGATGACGCCAGCCGAGAGTTCGCCAGAAGGGCGCATGAAAGCGCACACGCGTTTGCACGAACAAGTATCCGAGTAACACGAAGAACAGTATTACCTGGCTGATTACAACGAAGAGTCCTTCGGCGCTTCCGGGCTTTTGGAGATTCGAGAGAGACACGCCGAAGACTGCAAATCCAATCGCGAGCAGAATACTGAACAAAAACGTGGCCGCGAGCGCCAGCACCACGAACAGCAAGAGATCGGTCCAGCCCCAAGGGACGCGGATATCTTCGGGAACCGGCCGTGCCGACGAAACCGGAAGGCGGGATTCGGTTGGCGGGCCTTCTAGCGGCGGTGGGCCTGTATCCGGCAACGCAGGCTCGGCCGGGGGCGAGGGGCCGTCGAAAGATTCCGAGGGCTGAGGAGGAGGTGGATTGTTTTCGTCGAAGGTCATGGTCGGAGACGGATTGCCGGCGGCCAGTCGCGTATTATGCGCTCAGCTTACGCGCCGGGGCGCTGGTGGATTGGCTTGCGTCGTCGAAGTTCGAGCCGTTTAGAGCGCGCGCCAATATTTGGCCAGTGTACGATTTCTTGTTGCGCGCTACACGTTCGGGAGTGCCTTGAGCGACGATGCGTCCCCCCTCCTCTCCGCCCTCGGGACCGAGATCGATGATCCAGTCGGCCTGTTTGATTACATCAAGGTTGTGTTCGATGATGAGGACGGTGTTGCCGAGCTCGACGAGGCGGTTGAGCACGGCGAGGAGCTTGTTTACATCGTCGAAGTGCAAACCCGTGGTGGGTTCGTCGAGGATATAGAGAGTGCGACCCGTCTGCCTACGGGAAAGTTCGCGCGCCAATTTGGTGCGCTGAGCCTCGCCACCTGACAGAGTGGTGGCGGATTGGCCGAGCTGCACATAGCCGAGGCCGACGTCAACCAAAGTTTGCAGCTTTTGCTGAATCGAAGGAATATTCTCGAGCACTTTTAGCGCGTCCTCAATCGGCAAATCGAGCAAATCGGAAATCGAGCAACCCTTGTAACGGACGGATAGGGTCTCGGCATTGTAGCGCTTGCCACGGCAGACTTCGCAGGTTACATACACGTCGGGGAGAAAATTCATTTCGATGCGCCGCTGCCCGTCTCCTTGGCACGCTTCACAGCGTCCACCTTTCACATTGAAGCTGAAGCGGCCCGGCTTGTAGCCGCGTTCGCGCGATTCAGGAAGCATGGCGTACAACTCCCTGATGGGCGCGAAGACGCCGGTGTAGGTGGCTGGATTCGAGCGCGGCGTCCGGCCGATCGGCGCCTGGTCAATTTGAACGACCTTATCGACGTGCTCCGCGCCCACAAGCGCACGATATGCCCCGGGCTTTTCCGCCGAACGGTAAAGCTTGGCTGCGAGAGCACGATAGAGAATGTCGTTCACCAGGGTAGATTTGCCGGAGCCGGAAACGCCAGTCACAACGGTCAGGAGTCCAAGGGGAATTTCCACATCGATGTTTTTGAGATTGTGGCTATGAGCCCCGAGTATCGCGAGAGTTTTACCGTTTGCGGCGCGGCGCTGAACCGGCACAGCGATCTTCATGCGGCCTGTCAGGTATTGACCGGTGAGAGAGGCGGGATTGGCGGCGATTTGCTCCGGTGAGCCGTAAGCGACCAGATGGCCGCCCGCTTTGCCTGCGCCAGGGCCGAGGTCGACCACGTAATCGGCGCGGCGAATTGTTTCTTCATCGTGCTCGACAACCAGGACAGTGTTTCCCAGGTCGCGCAGTGTTTCCAGAGTGGAGAGCAGGCGGCCGTTATCGCGCTGGTGCAGGCCGATGGAAGGCTCATCAAGCACGTAGAGCACGCCCCGTAAGCGCGAACCGATCTGCGTTGCCAGTCGAATGCGTTGCGCCTCTCCACCAGAAAGTGTTGCCGCGGAGCGTGCGAGCGTCAGGTATCCCAGACCTACGTTCAGCAGAAAATCGATGCGCTCGGAAATTTCCGATAGCGGACGGCCGGCGATTTTTCGGTGCCGCAGCGTGAGACCATTTCGCATCTTGTCCACGGCCGCGCGCGCATCCGATAGGGCCAGGGCTGTGAAATCCGCGATGGAAAGGCCGCCAATTTTCACCGCGAGGCTTTCCGGACGTAACCTCTGCTCGTTACAAGCGGCGCAGGGCGCGGGTGACATGTATTCCGTCAACCACTCGCGATAGGAATCCGATTTCGATTCTCTGAGGCTGCTTTCCAGGTACCCCACGACTCCTTCGAAATTCAAACCCTTTCCTAAAGCGCCGGAATTATTTCCGTGAAGGATCAGGTTCTGCACTTTGCGTGGAAGTTTCTCGAAAGGCGCATCGAGGTCGAACCCGTGGGCGAGTGAGGCGATTCGTAAAGTGCGTTGCAGAGGGGTGGAACCGGAGCCCGGCCCGAGGCCGCCTTCAAAAAGAGGTTTGGTCCAATCCACGATTACTTTCGCCGGATCGAATTCATATTTCGATCCCAGCCCATTGCATTCGGGGCATGCGCCGTAGGGCGAATTAAAACTAAAGGAACGCGGTTCGAGCTGTGGTACGGAAATGCCGCAATCGGGGCAGGCGAGTTTCTCGGAGTAGACGTGCTCCTCGCCGCCCACCACAGCGATCGTGACCAAACCTCCCGTGAGCTTCAGCGCGGTTTCAATGGATTGCTCGAGCCGCTGCACAATACCGTTCTTCAGCAGCAACCGATCCACCACAATTTCTATTGTGTGGTTTTTTCGGCGGTCCAGCGGCACCGGCTCATCGAGGCTGACGAGCTCGCCATCCACGCGGGCGCGGACGTAACCCTCTTTCGCATACTTTTCGAGCTCCTTTTTGTATTCACCCTTGCGTCCGCGGACCACAGGCGCAAGAACCATGATGCGATCATCGGGCTTGAGCGCCATCACAGCCTGCACAATTTGCTCCGTGGATTGCCGCGCGATGGGCTTGCCGCAGCGAGGACAATGTGGCGTGCCGATGGCGCTGTAAACTACGCGAAGATAGTCGTAAACCTCGGTAATCGTCCCTACTGTCGATCGCGGCGAGCGCGTCGTCGTTTTCTGCTCGATGGCGATGGATGGCGAAAGTCCTTCAACCGAGTCGACTTCCGGCCGCTCCATTTGGTCAAGGAACTGGCGGGCGTAGGCCGAAAGAGATTCCACGTAGCGCCGTTGGCCCTCCGCGTAAAGCGTGTCAAAAGCGAGCGAGGATTTCCCCGAACCAGAAAGTCCCGTGACCACCGTGAGCGTGTTACGCGGAATTTCCAGGTTGATGTTCTTCAGGTTGTGCTGCCGGGCGCCCCGGACGACGATTTTTCTTAGACTCATACTCTGACTGCCGATACAGAAACGTCTGCTCGATACTGGGTACAATACTCCCAGGATAACTTTCTAACATAGCAACCACCGCGCGGCGAGGTCAAGGCAGCGCGCCTGTGGACTCGCTTGAATCGAGGTTGAAGATCGACAGTGCAGAGGCGCGGCCACGATTCACTATCGCCGAGCGCGCGTCCAATCGGTTTGGCTCAGGCGATACAGCATGTGCGGCCGCAGCGGATGCCCCTCCGGGAGGTTTGGATGGTCGAAATCGTCCGCAGGATCGCGAGTCATTCCGATCTTTTCCATCACGCGCCGCGAGCGGACGTTTGCCGGCACGGTGAAGGAAACCAAGGATTCCAGCCGCAGCGACTCAAATGCATGATACACAACCGCCTTCGCTCCTTCGGTGGCGAGCCCGCAGCTCCAGCAATCAGCGGCCATCCGCCAGCCGATCTCGACACATGGCGTGAAGCGAGCTTCGAACGCGGGCACCATTAATCCGAGGGCTCCGATAAATCGCCGCTCTTTGCGAAGTTCAACCGCGAACAGTCCAAAGCCGTACTTGAGGAAGTGCTGTTTGATTCGATCGAGAAAAAGATCGCTTTGCGCAGGCGAAAGGCAAGCGGGCATGAATTCCATCACTCGCGCGTCGGAATTTAATCGTGCAAACTCCTCCCTGTCGCTTTTTTGCCACGCTCTTAGGGCGAGGCGCTCTGTCTCAATCGCCACAATGCACTCTTTCTAGGTCACCTCGCTACGGCCGCAAACTGTGGATTTCCGACTGTGCCCCGCGACGCGCCGAAAAATTTACTGGGGGCTGGGAGTTTTTACGCAAGCCACCATTTTGACGACGTTTGGTTTCAGCATCTTAACTTTGGTTTTGATCGTGCGATATATCCGCCCGTCAGAGGGAAGGAAAGCCGAGGATCCCTTTAGGGGATTGAGGGCTGGGCCGGCTTCCTTCCCTCGGCCATTTACCTTAGTACTCCGCAGCCGCACTCCGAAGAAGTCTCAATCCACATTCACCTCCGCGCCAGAATCGTGTAAATTATTACACTTAGTTTGCGGCCAAGTTGGGGCGTGGTCCAATCGGTAGGGCACCTCACTGTTAATGAGGACGGTGTTGGTTCGAGTCCAACCGCCCCAGCCAACTCTTTCGAGTCTATTCCCTGGCAACTCTCAAGGGTCCGCGAATTACTCTCTCAAGCGCGCCGGTGGGCAAGGATGCCTTGAGTTCCTCAGAAAACACCCCATCTACCAAGACGAAGGCCATCCGCGCTGGTCTGTCAGAGCGGTTTTCCCAAGCGTGGTCGGTGCCCCGCTGAACCACCACATCACCGGCCTTCAAGTGCAGTTCGGAGTCGTCCAAAAGAAGAAATATCTCACCCTCGAGTACGATTCCGTAATCAACGGTCTCCGTACGGTGAACGAAAGGTCGCGTGCCAGATCTCTCCTTTGAGAACCCCGGCAAGAAATCCAGGATTCGAATCACCGTTCCGCGCGATTTCGGTGCGAGCTCTACCGACTCCTCGGTCGGTTCGACCTCCCCGGCTGAGAGCGGAGCTGGGCTCGCCTTCGTGCTCCAGATTTCGAAGAAGGCGACACCACGCTCCGGGAACTTCAACTCGATGGGTGGGTGTCCATCAGACAAAACAATCGATTTCCCACTCTTGTCGTGGCCGGTGACGACACGACGCGGCGTAGGTGTCATGGCAATTTCCTCCATCGGAATAAACCCAACTCCAGCCAAGTGCTTGCGTGGCCCGAGCCAACCGCAAATTCTTTAATCTTTGTCCCTAATCTTTGATAATGGGGAAGCCTGCTTCGGTCCAGCCGCGCCAGCCTCCGTCCATCGAGATCACATTGCGGTAACCCATTTTCTGAAGATTATCGGCGGCCAACGCCGAACGAAAACCACCGCCGCAATAGAGCACGATCGGCGTGCCTTTGTCTGGGACCGTCTTCTCGATGTCGCGCTCGATGATGCCGCGGCCCAGATGGATTGCGCCGGGAATATGCCCACGAGCCCATTCGGCGTCTTCGCGCGTGTCCACCAGAATAAGTTTCTCGCCGTTATCTAGCCGCTTCTTTGTTTCTTGAAAACTTTCTTGCTTGATTCGTTGCTTGGCGTCGTTTACCAGATTCAAAAATCCTTGGGCGTGATCCATTCTTCACCTCATCGTGGCGGTTTAACGTAGGGATTTTAGCATCGGGATTGGAACGATATTACGTGCGAGCAAAATCCGTTAGCGTGTCGCCGTGTTACTCGTAACGCAGCGCTTCCACCGGATTCAATCGCGCGGCTTTCCAGGCCGGGTACACGCCGAAGAAAATTCCGATCATGCTCGCAACGGATACTCCGAGCAGGACGAGCAGTGGCGAAACAGAGGCGGGAAAGCTGGAAAAAGCCAGCCTTATGCAAAGAACGATGGACGAGCCGAGCAGAACGCCAATCACGCCGCCTATGCCTGCGAGAGTTACGGCCTCCAACAAAAATTGCAGCAAGATATTCGCCCGCCGCGCGCCGATCGCTTTGCGGACGCCAATTTCGCGCGTTCGTTCGGTCACGCTCACCAGCATAATGTTCATCACGCCGATTCCGCCCACCAGCAGCGCGACTGATCCGACCGCAAGCATCACGATGAAAATTCCGCTGGAAATCTGCTTCCACAAGTCCAGAAACGTATCCGTGGTCAGGATTGCGAAATCGTCATCCTGGTCGGAAGCGAGCTTCCGCATCCTGCGCATATATTCGCGCGTCTCATCGACAACCAGCGGCAGATCTTCCGTCGTATCCGCCTTAGCCATCAAGACCACGTTCTTAAACTCGGGATGCAGCTTCTGTATCATCGAAAATGGCACAAGCGCGATATTGTCCTCGGGATTCTCGCCGGTCCCTATCGCTTGCTTTCGCTCCTCCAAAACGCCAATCACCGTAAAAGCATGCCCCTCGAGCAACACCTCCTGGCCCAGGGGGCTTTCGCCCGTCGGGAAAAGCGTGTTGGCTGTGATGTGCCCCAGGACGGTGACCGGGGAGTGATGCTCGTCATCCGTACGGTTGAAAAACCTGCCCTCCGCCAAATTCAAATTACTGATGTCGGCATAGGCAGCACCTTGCCCCTGCAGGATCACATTCTTCGCGCGAAGGTTGCCGCGTCGCACTTCGCTCGAGCCGGCATTGACCGCGTAGTTCTCAATCTGTGACACCGGCGTAGCGGCCTCCACGTGCGGGAGTTGCATCAGGCCGTCTACCCAATCCGGATTCAAATCTTTTCGCTGGAGCACTTTCGGGGAAAGGCGTCCGAGCGTGGCCCACGAAAATTTGGAGACAATAATCGTGCTCGAACCAAGCGACTGGATATCGCCCATCACATTGGAGTTCAGCCCATTAATCACGGCTCCAATCACGATAATCGTGGTGACGCCGATCATGATGCCGAGAATCGTGAGAAAGGAACGCAGCACGTTGCGCCGCAATACATCGAGCGCCAGCCCGATCGCTTCCTTGAATTCGCCGAAGCCGCCTCTATTTGCCATGGTCCCTTTCAACAACTATTCCGACCGCAATGCGACAACCGGATCAAGCCGTGCTGCCTTCGCGGCCGGATACACGCCGAAGAACACTCCGACGCTAGTGGCCACAACCAGCCCCATCAGCACCGACCAAATTTGCACCGAGCTCGGCAGCGCGGTGGTCGCACTTACAATCTTTGCGAGAATAATCCCCAGGATCGCCCCGCAGGCTCCGCCAATCGCCGCCAGCGCGGCCGATTCGATCAGGAACTGCATGCGAATATCGCTTTGACGCGCTCCGAGCGATTTCCGCAAGCCGATTTCGCGCGTCCGCTCCGTCACCGATACGAGCATGATGTTCATGATCACGATGCCGCCCACGATCAGGGAAATGGAGGCGATGCCGATCGTCACGCCAAAAAATGTGCTGCTGATGCTGCTCCACAAAGAGAGAAACGAGGCATTCGTTTCCATCGCAAAATCGTCGGCGTCGCGATATTCCACATGGCGACGCGCTCGCAGGAGCAACTTCACTTCATCCATCGTGGGATCCATCGCATTTTTGCCGGCGGCCTTCACCCACAGGCGAAGCGAGTCATCGCTTCCGTACATACCCTGGTAAGTCGTAAGCGGCATGATCACCCAGTTATCCTGCGATTGCCCCATGGTGGAGCCCCTCTTTTTCGCCACTCCGATGATTTCGCACTCGCCGGTATCCACATGGATCACCTTGCCGAGCGGATCCACCCCGGGCAACAGTTTGTTCACGATGTCGTACCCTACGTCGCAGACTGGCGCGCTACGCGCCACGTCCAGCCGCGTAAAGTCGCGCCCTTCCTCCAACTCGCGGCTATAGACTTGCGGCATCTCGTGAGTGAATCCGATGATGGCGCTGTCGTCGAGATAGTCCGTGCCGTATTTTACCTGGCCAATCTTGTTCAGATTCGCGGCAACGGCCACACAGCTTCGGCAATTGTCCCGGAGATATTCGTAGTCGTCGAAATGGAATTTCCTGCGCTTTTGGCTGGCCTCCCATTGGTCAACATTGGTGATGGTCGAAGGCGCTCGGTTGATCATGAAGACGTCCGCGCTGAGGTTGGAAGATATCGCCCCGGCGACATAGTCGTTCAGGCCGTTGATGAGGCTCACCACGGCGATTACGGACATGACGCCGATAACCACGCCCAGTAAGGTCAACATACTGCGGAGCTTATGCGACCAGAGACTGGCAGTCGCAATCCGCACCGCTTCTCCAAAGGTCATGGATGTCTTGGTGGTTACGTTGGCCATTTGTTTGGCGTGTACCCATTATACTCATACGCACGCAGGACTTCCGAAATTGCAGGAGGCGGGACAGGATAAGGCACGAGCGGAACAAAAAAGGGGCCCAGAGACGGGCCCCTTTTTTGAGTTGAGTACGGTGGTTCTAGGCGAAAGGCCCTAGAAAATCAGCTTCACATTCAGCTGCAAGTTGCGCGATCCGCCGCTGAATTGTGTCGGATTCAGAAACAGAGATCCCGCCGTGATATCCGTGTAAGTCGTGCTCAAAGCGTTGTTCACCAGGGGCTCGAACACGCTCGGTTGCGCAAGAGCGTAGCTCCGGTGGTTGAAGATGTCGTACGCGCTGAACCCTGCCTGCAGGCTCAGGCGTTCGGTTATCTTGGTCGTTTTGTTGAAGGCCATGTTCCAGGTATTGATTCCCGGACTCCTCCACGAATTATTCTTGACTGAGCTCTTGGCGCCCAGATTAGCGGCAACGTACCTCGCCGTCGGATCCTGCGCCACGTAGCCAACGATGTTCGCGTCGTTGCCACTGCCGCAGGGAATAACGCCGCTACTCGAAACCGAGGACGCTGGAACAATCCGAGTCGCCCCACCCGCACCGTCATTGCAGACGTAGTCGACTTGGCTGCCCGCGTTAACGGTTCCGGCTGGATTGAATATCGGGCGATCACCGGCGTCATCGAAGTTTCCGTTGGCGTCTTCATCATCCAAGATGGTAACTGGCGTTCCGCTGCTAGCTATCCAAGTGCCGGAAAATTCCCATCCGTGTGTCAGCCCTCTGGCGAACCCGTTGTCGGTGTTCCAACCAGGCATGTCGTAAACCCAAGAGAGAGCAAGCTTCTGGGGAACATCAAGCGCTGAAGGGCCGCGGTCGGCCTCCAGATTTTGCCAGTCCTGTGCCCGACGTGGGTTTACGCGGCTGCTGAAGAGCTCGTTGGTATCGTCATCGATGTTCCTAGAGTATGTGTAGTTAGCACGGAGGCTTACCCCATGCCCGACGGGATGATTTAGGTCTATCGAAACTGCGTGATAGATCCCGTTCGCAAGGGGTGGGAACGCCGTCATCAGGCCACAAAAGCCCTCCGCTCCATATCTAAACGGCGAAGGACCCGTTGTCGGGCAAGAATTGGCGTTGTTCTCGAAGGTGTCCCATTGCCCTAGGTTTGGCGAACCAGCGGCTACTGTTGCCGGTATTGCGGAGTCGCTGAGATACGTCGGAATTACAGGCAGGCCGGCCGTGAAGCCGCTTTGGGTATTCAGCCGGGCCTGGATAGGCAGGTCCAAGCTGCGGGTACCCACATATCTCACTTCCACGCTGGTGTTCTGACCGAGCTGGTGCTGAACTCCGAGGCTCCACGTCAGTATTTTCGGTTCCGTAACGTTGACGATGTAAGCAGGGGTGACCGAGCGGCAAGCCGCCGTTCCTACGCAGGGCACGTTTACCGTCAGTAGACCCCCTCCAGCTAGGAAGCCTTGGCCGTTGCCAGTGCCGCCGACGAAATCGGCGCACCAAGCCGGTGCACCTGGTAGGCTGCACGTTATGCTTGGGCTTTGCTCCGTAGAGAGCTGCGGTGGCAGGCTGAGGTCTGGGAAGTTTTGCGGTGTCACGTCGTAGGAAATCCCGAAACCTCCGCGCACGGCCCACTTCGCATCTCCGAAGACATCATAGGCGAAGCCCAGGCGGGGTCCGACATTGTTCTTGTCGCTCTGTGGCGTTGCAAAGATAATGTTATCCGGCCCATCGTTATAGAACGGGGTGGTCTGTCCCGTCAAGCTGGAGACTGCGTTGAGATTTTGCAGGCGGTCTCCAGCCGGAATGCTATTCCACTCGTAGCGAACACCCAGATTCAATGTCAAGCGAGAAGTAACTTTCCAATCGTCTTGAACGAATCCGGCCAGTCCGTACTGGTTGCCCGGAAAGAGCCCGGACCCAGCGCCTTGAAGAGCTCCGTTGAGTCCCGTCGGCACGTAATCGTTCACGAATTCGTTGATGTTCGTATAATCCCACTCACCACGCTGACGCGCGAGAAAGTTGCTGGGCGCGATCCAGCGGGTGTAAGACCCGCCGAACTTGAACGTGTGCTTTCCGGTCACGTAGCTCACCGTATCGCGCGCCTCGTAAGTGTTGATGACGTTGCTTTGCGGTGAGCACCCGTCAGGTCCGATGTTCAAGCCAGAGTCGTCCAATTCGATGTTCGGAAAGGTGGTAAAGGCTGTTGGCACCGTCAAAGCCAGCGAGAATCGCGAATAACTGACTCGGAAATCATTGATAAAACGGCTGTTGATAATCCATGTGTCTTTGAACAGATACTTTCGCGCATCTACTGGCTCTTCACCCGTAAACTGAGCTAGAGGTGTACTGAAGTTCGGGAAAGGCTGCCGCTGCCGATCGTACAGAACGTGGAAGGAGAGCTGGTGCTTTCCTTGGGTGTAGTCCCCGTTGATTATGAAGTCTTTCTCGTTAAGGAAATTCGGTGCCAAAGGTGAAATCAAACCAAACGGGATAGCGCAACCGGCGGCGCAAGACGTGCCGGCAACCGTAACTGGTAGCGTTTCGTTGGAGGAAGGCGCTGTCGGAAACTGCTTGAGCCCGTTCTGCACAGCGCTGTCCGCTATGGATTCTAGCGTGGCCAATCCTGCTGCCGTGGGCGCCTCTTGCGACACGCCTTGAGACGAGAACCCCTCCAAGAGATTCTGATACGAGCCGTAGATGAAAAGCCTGTCATGAATGATCGGGCCGCCTAAGTCGCCACCGACTCGGTTGATGTCATTTCGGGGCGGCTCGAGGAGACCGGCAGCCTTCTCAAGATTATCCATGGCGTCGTAATCGCGAGTCTGGTTGTATTCCCAAAGGTCGCCGTGCCACTGGTTTGTCCCGGTCTTTGTAATAATGTTGAACTGCCCGCCAGCGGAATGCCCGTACTCGGCGCTAAACTGGTTCGTCAGAAGGTTGAATTCGGCCACCGAGTCCTGAATCACATTCTGGCTGTGACCTGTGATGTCCAACCTGTTGTCGTCGACGCCATCAATCGTGAAGCTGTTCATGCGTGGGCGCGTTCCCCCAATGGAGCCGCCTTCACCGGTGATTCCCGCACCCTGTGGGGTGGTGCCCGGCGCGAGCAGCGCTAGGTTCAACGGAGATCCACCCGCATCCGTGTTCGGGAGTTCCGTTACTTGCATATTGCTGAAATCGTTTGATAGCTGCGAGGTGCCGGTCTGCACCAAGGGGGTCCCACCGGAAACTTCTATCGTCGATGAAACAGAGCCAAGCGGGAGGGCGATATTAACCTCGGTCACCTGGTTTGCGAAGATCTGGATGCTATTGCGCACCACCTTCTGAAAGCCGTCCTTCTCGACCGTGATTGTGTAGTTGCCCACCGTGAGGTCGGGAATGTTGTAGAGCCCAGCGGCGGTAGTCGAAAGGGGAATGGTTACCTTCGTCGCTGTGTTGGTAATACTAACCGTCGCATCGGCGATTGCTAATCCTTGGCTGTCGGTGATTGCTCCGCGAAGCGTTCCACCCGTCGTTTGTGCGGCGGCGAACCCTGCAAATCCGCACGCCAAAAGGGCGCACAATAGACCACAAAATATCACTCTCTTCATCTTCGGCTCCCGAACCCGGCGCCACCCCATTTGGACCCCCCAAGCGCAGGCTCTCTGTCTAGGCGATTTGACGGTAAGGTAAATGCACGATTGCAAAGCGCAATTCGGGTACCAACTGTAGCGAAAAGTATCCGTCACAAACTATTGATAAAGCATATGTTACAAAATAGATGGCTGGTTCGGCGAACCAAATTGGATTTACACTCCCAATATTCATATAGACTTGAGGAGTCGCTATTGATTTTGGGATGAAAAACTCGTTCTGACGCGGGGCAGCTTGCCAAGCCTCGCACGGTCCTATAACCTTTGAGGGAAGGGCTTTCCCACATTTGGACAAACGGATCAAGAGACGCGAGATTTTAAGGAGTAGCGTTGGCCTTCTCGGCTGGGCCGCGCTTCAAAGATCTGCTTTAGGGGAGCGGTCCCGGCATCCGTTCACGCCGCCTTTACCACAGGGAAACCTGGTTGTCGATGACCGCATGATTGTCTATTCACGGAAATACCTCACGCTCGAAATGCCCATGTCCCTTCTGAGTTCGTGGATTACGCCGGTCAGCAGTTTCTTCGTCCGAAACAATCTTCTAATGCCGCCAACCGTTGATCCTTCTACTTGGACTCTCTCAATCACGGGTGAGGTGGAGCGGCCCCTTACCATCAACTTTCACGACTTCATGCAACTTCCGGCTTCCAAGATCACCAACACGCTCGAATGCGCTGGCAATAGCCGAATCAACTTCAATCCACGCATCGGCGGCGTCCCCTGGGGCCCGGGTGCCGTGGGGAATGCGATCTTTCAGGGCCCCGTCCTCGCCGACGTTTTGCGCCACACCCAGCTAAAGCAAACCGCCAGGCATGTGGCATTTCGCGGTCTCGACGTCGTTCCCCAAGGCGCATCGGAGTTCATTCGTAGCATTCCCATCGAGAAAGCGATGGAGCGCAGTACGCTCCTGGCGACTAAAATGAACGGCTCACCGCTTACACCCTCGCACGGATTTCCGGTTCGCGCCCTCGTTCCGGGCTGGATTGGCTCGGCGTCGATCAAGTGGTTGCAGGAGATTCGTGTCCTTTCGCACGAGTTCCACGGGTTCTATATGGATCCTGGATACCGGATACCGGTCGCATCTCCCTCCGGGAGAGAATCTGTCGCGGCGAAAACGGTGTCGCTCACATCGCTACGCGTTAAATCCATTATTGTTCAGCCCGCAGATGGCGCCGCTCTCGAACTGTCACCCCACCAGCCGGTGATGATTCGAGGTGCGAGTTGGGCAGGCGAATCCGCTATTGCCCGTGTGGAGGTTTCAACCGACGGCGGCCACGAGTGGCACGCAGCTACTCTGGGTGCCGATCACGCTAAATACGCCTGGCGCCTTTGGCACTACGAGTGGCAGCCAAGCCAGCCCGGCGCCTACGTCATTCTTTCACGCGCGACTGACAACACTGGCCGCACCCAGCCGATGGAACCGCGCTGGAATCCCGGCGGTTACCTCTGGAACGGTGTGGACAAGATTCACGTTCAGATAGGAAAATAACGTGAATGCCTTTCCATCGAGTGTTGCTGAAGAAGCTCCTTACTTTGGCAATCTGCTGCGTCTCGGGATTTGCTTTCTGCCCGCTCTCTAACACTCAGGCTGGTCATTCTGAATCGCACCAGCACGTAGGCTGGATCCCCCTAGCGTTTCTCGAGCGCCCCATCGCGCTACAGACCGGCGTCGGGTCGATTCACGAACAAGTTTCAACATCTTCAAAAGAGGCCCAAGAGTT
>Ga0070731_10002658_pt1 | contig 16798 bp, 23 predicted proteins | sample Coa_R1_2_FD_66448 | JGI IMG/M metagenome (GOLD analysis project Ga0070731, IMG submission 66448) | Surface soil microbial communities from Centralia Pennsylvania, which are recovering from an underground coalmine fire - Coalmine... | ecosystem: Environmental > Terrestrial > Soil > Unclassified ...
CATAATCGGGCGGCGGCTTAGGCAAAATGCGATGAGAGACTTGAACATGACCTGTCGTTCTTTAACGGGAAATGGGCGTCGTCCGATCTAATCGGATGGTGGCGCTTCTAGCATGTTGCTGAGGAATACCGCCCCATCACTAACCACCAGTTCTCCCCGCTGGACACCATTGAGAATCTGAACCCGGTCGTCCTGCCGAAGGCCGATCCTGATGACTCTTTGTGCAAAATGGCGGCGGTCGGTTGTCACCCATGCCACCATGGTGCCATCGGGTTCCCGGACCACACCGTTGGCCGGAATGGCGATGGCCTCGACTGGACCATCGACACGAATGACGAAGTTCGCGAGCATCCCCGGACGCAGTTCATCTTTAGGGTCCGCGATTTCGGAGCGGATCGTGACTCGATGGGTATTAGGATCAACCGCGGCGTAAATCTTCGAAACCTTGCCCTTGAATACACGATCGGCATAAGCCATCACCTTGACTTGAACGGGCTGGGCCAAATGAAACAATGGAATGTCACTTTCGATAACGTTCGCCAGCATCCATTTCACTGAGACATTCGCGACGGTGTACGGTGCTGTCCCGCTCCCCGGCTGCACCAATAGCCCCGGTGGTGCGTTGAATGCGGTGACCCGGCCGGATATCGGACTACGGACGACCAGCGCCGGGTCAATCGTGCGCGAGGCGATCATCCGATCAATGTCGGCGTTGGTCTTGCCAAAGACGCGAACGGCATCCCGTGCCGCTTTGAGAGCGCCATCTGCCGTCTGTTCATCGGAAATTGCCTGTTCCAGTTCTTTCTGCGGGACGCCAACGTTCGTGGTGTAAAGATCCTTGGCACGCGCTAGTTCCTTAGTGGTCAGTTCATAGGTTGCCGCCGCGCCAATGAGGGTCGATTCGGCTTGAATGAGGTCAGGGCTTTTGATTGTGTACAGCGGTTCGTCCCTCTTAACTTGCGTGCCAAGCTCCACAAAGGCCTTGAGGATTGTTCCCTGGTAAGCGGGAAAGACGTCAACCGTCAGGTCGTCAGCGAAACTGATCGTGCCCACCGTCTCTTTCTCAACAGGAAACGCGTAGCTCCCCACAGACTCGATTTTGATCGAATTCAGTTGACTTGGCGATAGATCCACCGCCGGATCAGCCGGCGACGACTTCGATGCCAAGCCGCTTCCCCGTTGCGTGTTCGCATTTATAGACTGACCACGTCCGGATAGAAATAGGGCGGTTGCGACGACGATCGCCACAATCGTCACAACCGCTGCCATTGTTCTTTTGTTGAGGTGTAAGCAATCTTTCATGCGAGACTCGTTTACCACTCACTGACCTGAGACCTTTGGGTTACGCTATCTGCGCGCCGCGATTCGGTTCCGCAGACGCTTTTTATTCTTGCCCTTTCCAGAGATACGCGACAAGAACTCACTAACACCTGCGTACATCAAACCGATATATAGGAGCACTGCGAACAGGCCGACGGCCATCAAAACGTATCGATTCCACACCTCATAGTTCACCTGTGTGCTCCGGCGAAGATCTGGATTTCCGTCGGCGGCTCGGGTTCACGTCGTTATCGCTAGAATGAACACCCCAAGACTTCCCGCATGCTCTGCCAACCGAGTCTGGGTCCTTATACGCGCTAAGATTCTTGGGCTTGCTCTTCGGCAGTCAACAATGTGGCTTGAGTGTAAATCGCCGTGCAGGAATGCAAATCGTATCTTTCAGATCGCAACGCGTATCTTTTGGAACTTCGCGGCCTATCTTTTGGCTAGTCGCGAGGAAAACAGTTTTCAGTGGATCCGAAAATAGCGCAAGATCTAGGGATAGAGGATGAAAGGCCTGCTATCCATCTACGCGTCTGCCAACCGGACGAGAATGCTCGTCGTGGCCACCTTGCTCACGGCGGCCATCGCGGCGGTGGATTGGTGGGCAACTCACTACATTTCGTTAGGGTTCTTGTATTTGTTTCCAATCATCATCGTGGGTGGATTTCTGTCCCGACCGCAGATCGTGGGGGTAGCGCTAGTCTGTGCAGTCCTTCAAGAACTCTTCAGCAATCTACCCGAGAATGAGGCTGTAGTTCGTCTCGTTTTCAGCTCGGTGGGATTCATTGGCACGGGACTCCTCATTTCCGAGATGGTTCGTAACAGACGCGTTGTTCTCACGCACGTCGAGGAATTGGAAGATCAAGTGAAGCTGCGCCAGGACCTTGAAGAGCAATTGCGCGCTCTCGTAGAAAGCAGCCCAGCTGCGATTGTGACGATTGACTCCAACGGGAAGGTTTTGCTGGCAAACGAGGCCGCGAACCAACTGCTTGCGCCAGGGAGGCCTCCTTTGCAAGGACAAGCAATCCACTCGTACCTTCCGGCCCTCCAGACTGCACTGAACACGCAATCTTCGCGTGCGTTTCGAACTACCCTGCAATGTACGGGGAAGAGGAGTGGTGGGGAAGTATTCCTGGCCGGAGTGTGGTTCTCGACGTACAGCACCATATCTGGTCCTCGATTGGCTGCAATCGTCGTGGACCTCTCTGAGGATCTGCGCAATCGCGAGGAACTCAGTCTGGACCACTTGTTGAAGAACACGAGAATTCTGATGAGTACGGTGGCCCATGAAATTCGGAACCTGAGCGGCGCGGTTCTCGTGGTTCACAAGAACCTGTCACGCATCAAGGAGCTTGAAACAAACGAGGACTTCAGGGCTCTGGGCGGCTTGCTTCAAAGTCTGGAGAGAATCTCTGCAATGGAACTGGGTTCCACGCCCGCGCAGAATGGGGAGGCGGTCGAACTCACTTCTGTGCTGGACGAACTTCGAATCCTGATCGAAACCACCTATCATGAGTCAGAGATCAATGTGGAGTGGGATATTAAGGAACCGTTGCCCCTGGTTTGGGCCGACCGGTATGGGCTGGTTCAGGTTTTCTTGAATCTGGCCAAGAACAGCCAGCGGGCCATGATGTCCACCGAAACAAAACGCCTTCGCATCGCTGCAAGCGAGGAGAACGGAAATGTCGCAATTCGCTTTGAAGATACCGGCATCGGCGTGGCTTCGCCCGAGAATCTCTTTCGGCCATTTCAACGCGGGGCCCAGTCCAGCGGCCTCGGTCTCTACGTCTCCCGCGCGATCATGCGCAGTTTTGGCGGCGAACTCGCCCATGAACCGAGATCGGAAGGTTCCTGTTTCGTTGTGATTTTGGCTTTGCACGTCGCCGCGGAGGAGGCAGCGCATGCCTGACACTGCGGAGCAAGCGCTTCACATTTTGTTGTTAGACGACCACGCATTATTTCGGGAAAGCGTCGCTCGACTCCTCAGCGTTGAGCCTGGATTCGACGTTGTTGCCCACTGTGGGACGATTGAAGGAGCTCTTCAAGTCCTCCGGCGAAAGTCGATTGACATCGTGCTCCTCGACTTTGATCTGGGCGAGCGCGACGGCCGAGAATTCCTTCGATTAGCCGGAGAGCAGGGATTCCATGGAAAGATTCTCCTCGTGACCGCGGGTGTGGATGCTGGAGCGGTGTCGGAACTGATCCGCTCCGGCATTTCCGGAGTCTTTCGCAAACACGATTCTGCTGAGTTGCTGGCACAAGGAATCCGCGACGTGATGGCTGGGAAGGTCTGGCTGAACCAGGAACAACTGCGGACGGCGATTACAACCGAAGTTGCAACCCCACAGGCCGGTGTAACTCTACGATTTACCGAACGAGAGCGGCAAGTGCTCTCTTTTGTATTCGAAGGCCTCGCGAATAAGGAAATTGCTGCGCGGATAGCAGTCTCTGAGGGTTCCGTCAAATCCACCCTTCAGCAGCTCTTTTCCAAGACTGGCGTCCGTACACGCAGTCAGTTGGTACGCATCGTCTTGGAGCAGTATCGCGATCAGATCTAGTGGACGGTTGTTCGTCTCTCCTTTGCGGTCTTGTCAACCGACGACAACCGATCATCTATATCCGTCATCGGTTCACGGACTAAGCAGGCGATCCGCACTCCCCCGTGACGGGAAATGGTGGTCGCATATGGGCTGGATTCTCACCGGAAGATCCATACACCACGAAAGACCTGATCTCGCCCAAGACAGATTTCATGTATGGATCACCAAGTATCAATACCTGCCGATCACAGCCTTTGGCTTGCCGCTCGCTGATCAGTGGCAGATTGCCCTTTCTGTTCTAGGGAGTTCTCCTGCTCACAGTTGTCGGATTGCACGCAACGTGGTTAGTGAACTCAGCCACACATATCTGGGGCCCTCGGCGTTTTGCCATGCGAGCTGATTCCGGCGAATAACTGGCTTGTCGCCCTACTGACATTTGCTGAAGGTTGGCATAACACCCATCATTCGCGTCCCACTTCCGCTCGAGACGGCCTACGCTAGTATGAGGTAAACATGCAGTGGTACGGGATCCAGATGCGCAACGTGTTCGGCCCCCCCAAGCAGATCCAGATCGCACATGTATCTGACTGTCAGAGCCGACCGAGTCCCAGGATTGCCCGGCACTCGCAAGTGCCGCTTGAGATTAGAAGCGTCGTACGGCAAACAAGAGCAGATCGTGTTCAAACTCAGCTTAGCAACCCCCGGTGACGTTCTCAAGGACGCCGCCAAACGCTATCGAGTGGATACTGAAAACTTCAGAAAGCCGTGGCACTCGCTCAAGAGAAAGGCCGCACCCGGAGTGGATGGGGTCACCTGGCAGGAGCATGAAGATGGACTAGAGGATCGGCTTACCGATCTTCATGAACGGGTTCACCGCGGAGCCTATCGAGCGGCGCCCTTGAGAAGAGTGTACATAGAAAAAGCAGATGGACGACAACGTCCACTTGCGGTGCCGGCTACCTGACGCTGCTGGAAGTCTGTTGCGAGCGCATTTCTGTGGACCCGTTCCGTGAACCACTTGGATCCGACGGTTCGGCAGAGTTACCCGGACCATCGCAATTAAGTTATGAGAATGCTCATGTTCACGGCAAAGGCGGGGTAGGGAAGACCGGCGTACGGTTGGATCGCGACAGGCCGCAAGGACCACGGTCATCGAATCTGCTGCCGAATCTCCGTCTCGCTGCGATGCTCGGAGTAGTTCCACGGAAATTGAGGTTGGGTTGGGTGGGGCAGCACAGCGATAAAGCAGACGTCCTGTTGGCAGCCACTAAAGGTTTGGGCAAGAAGGCGCTTGCGATGTTTTTACGGAGCAGATGGCTTTGGAAGATGAATCCTGAGATTGCTTTCGCTATGCTTTTAAGCATAGGCTGGAAGTTCAAGGGGCGTAGACAAAGACGAAGGTTGCGTCGCTACAGGCTGTATAGGCCGAAGCAACCTAATCTGCCGCCTGACCCCCGCAGGCCTTCTGAAGCGGTGCTCAGAGTCCAAAACGGCGAAACGCTTTTCTGAGAATGAAAAAAGAGAAACGGGCAGACCGCGCCCTGATTTTTAGGATTTCTACCGCTATGCGGCAGAGGGTAGCATCCGGTTCATGTGGTCGCGGTATGCAGATCGAAATTCCAACTCCTCGGCTATGGTCAGGGGGCGTCTGACGCCATTTTCCACGGCGACAACAAAGGTGCCAGCGGAGCGGATATTCGAGACCGTTTCGGTAATCGTTATGGCACTCGAATAGGGAACGGATTGCGGCAGGTTAAATCCAAAGTCTTCCCACTCGGCCAATTCATATACAGTTCTCATTCTATCGCTTGTCCTTGCGTTAGCGAGATCAGTAGTCTGGAGAGCAGCCCGTATCCCACAGGAAGTGTGGGATCACGCCCCTTCTGTGTGTTGCCAAGCGGTCCTGAACGCACGCAGCGCATAAAGCGCGTCTTCCAGGGCTTCTTTTTCCTCGGCGGTTCCTTCGCCAGAAAAGATTTCTCTTTCACGCGCTCTGACGGCTTCTTCAGCTACGGAAACCCGCCGCGGGAGGACGTTCTTGTCAGTCTCAAGAATGGCGGCTCTGTATAGAGCCCTCCAAACGGTACGATTCAGACACGAGGGAGATGCCGGATTCATAACGACCTCCGAAACTGCAACTGAGGGCTTACCCGCTGTTTGGCTGGTCTTCTGTCTCAAACATAATCCAACTTTCGCTGAAGTCAAGAAAAACACCGAAACTCTTAACCACCTTTTTGCGTCGGTGCGGCTCTTTGCAACAGGGTGCGGGACAAGCTAGGCATTGGTCATACCCTCTCCCTTTACTTTTAGGCCGATGTGATCGGAATCACAGCGACACTAAGGGGGTTGTGGTCCAATTCCTCAACTCAAGTCAAGCGGGGATACACATGCCGGATAAGTTTGCGGGCACTACGGCAAAGCTAGAACAACTTGTAGCCCAAATAGTGAAAGAGAAAGACCCCGACAAATGTGATGAACTCGCCGCCGAAATTTGGAGCGTTCTTCGTGAGCGCGACTTTCTGAGAAATGCGTTACCGATCCAGAAAGGGCGCGATACAAAATAAAAATGGGCTCGAAACCCTATGATTCACAACGAAGGTGTTCACGCGATTTCGCGCAGATCACTGAATGGAACTGGCTGCGTTCGAAAATACGGTGTTAGCGTTGCTTCCGATCAGACGAATCGTACCGACTACAATCACCAGAATAACGGCCAGCATTACCGCGTATTCCGCGATGTCTTGGCCTTCCTCATGCTTCCACAATTGAAGAAGATTCATATTGCGCCTCCGCCGACGGCTTGATTATGGTACCAAGAATGTGTGGTCAAGATGGGGAGTCTTGGCTGCGGGTTGTCGTGAGCAATCGTACTCCATCGTACGCCATCCAAGGGGCAAATGTTAAATCGAGTGCGAGAGTTAGAGCTGTTACGGTGGAGGAGTTGAAGCAGGCATTTGGCTTCTCTGCTTGCTCAGTCTCGGGTAAGCGTTCGTCTCGCAATCGGCCGTTGAAGCGCTCGGCAAAAGCATTTTGTGACGGCTTGCCCGGCTGAATAAATTCCGGACGTACGCCGCGCTCTCCCGCGAAACTCCGGCCTGTTATCGAGCACGATCGCTTCTGGCAACTCGCCTTCGTTGGCGATCCAATCCGGCACCCGCCGCACACGCAGTCCACCCAGCGAGGTATCGACTTCAATCGCAGGACATTCGCGCGTGCAAGCGTCTACCACAGTCAAAATGCGAATCACTCTTCCGTGCTTACACAATCACTGACGAAATCGATCGACCAGCGTTGGTTCGCCCTGGTCGCAGCCGGGCTACTCCCCGCACTCGTACAGCGAACCCGCCGCTGCCGGATCCTCATCGCCAATCCTTCCCCGCGATACAGCCGGTAAATCCGCTTGTGGTTGGCCGTGATCCCTTCCCGCACCAACATTGCCGTCAGTCTGCGATATCCGAACCCCATGCGCTTGGCAGCCAGTTCCTTCAGACGCGCTCACAGCCCTGCATCCGGCTCCTCCCTGTGCGCTCGATAGCGATGCGTCGACCGTCCCAATCCCAGCAACCTGCAGGCGTGCCGTTCGCTCATCTCGAACTCCACTTCGACATAGCTCATGGCTGCCCGAAGTCCCGCAGGCGCTACCAGTTTTTTGAGAGCACCTCCTTAAACGACTGGTTATTGGGCGTCAGATCCGCCACTATCTGCTTCAGCTTACGACTCTCGTCGTCCAGTTGTTCCAGCCGTTTCGCCTCTCTGCTATCCATGCCGCGATACTTCGCCTTCCAGCGATAGTAAGTCTGCTCGCTGATCCCGTGCTGCCGGCATAACTCCGCCGCCACTCCTGCTTCGCCTTGCTTCAGAATGGCGATGATCTGCTCTTCACTGTGTCGCGTGCCGTCCATCGCGTTCTCCTCTCCTGGGTTTGGGAGAACTCACACTGTAGATGGATCAGTTTACGGGGGTTGGGTCAGTCGCAAGGGTCAGTGAGTGTACGGGTGTTTTCGTCAGCTGCGACCCTGAACACCGTCAAGACTGGCTGATTCATCAATCAGCTAGCTGAAATTAGCAGGATAGCAACCGATGCGTTTGAGGTTTACTGGCAGCGAGGTGGTAGTGCGTATCGCATCGAGAGCTTCTAATGTGGGGTCGGCCGTTCCTGTGCGAGACTTCATTCCACCAGCGATGGTAAGTAAGTAGGCCAGGAATATGAGCAATCTAGCTCAGACCGCAGGCAGCTCAGTCCGCTAATGTTTTAACAGGTTGCTGGCGTAACGCGTCTCGGGCTTGAGCGACGATGTTGCCACTTGTATCTTCCAACTCTCCTTATCGGCAAGCCATACCGAGGGTATTCTAACGTTCTTCGTAGCACGAATCGGGAGTCTCAAATGAAACTCAATATACGAAAAGACATATGGATATTCGCTCTTGCCGTCGTGGTCACGGCATTCGTCGTGCCGGCGGTCGGCGCTGCTCAATCAGCTCAAGATCAGAGCCGAGACCAGGCCAATCGGAACGACAACGCAAACAACCTCATGTACCAGCAAGGCCTGAACCACGGGCAGGCCGACCGCGCGAATAATCAGGCTCATCAGTACCGCCTACAACCCAATAATGCGGCCGATCGCCGTGCCTACGAGTCTGGATACGATCAAGGCTACCAAAATAGTCGTGATGCAAATTCCGATTACAGGGAGCAGAATGGCTATTCCGGCGCCCGATCCGAACCCAATGACAATGTGGCGAGCCGGAACGGTTTTCAGGATGGCGCTAACGACGGCCTGCAGGATCGACAGGGCGGGCACAGCTCTCGTGCGACTCAACGTCATAACTATAAGAACGGCGACCGCGGCTACAGTTCCAGCTTCTGGACATCGGTACGGCGCACTAGCGCGGATCGCGCAACTAAGGATCAATACAAAGCGTCGTACCGTCAGGCCTACATTCAGGGATATGAAAAGGGCTATAACAGCCAGCAGGGCTCCGACAACCGGTAATCCCGCTCGAAGCACGGCGGGATTCTTGCAGGATCCAGGTGTGTACTGCCGCAAGACGATCCGGTGAATTGGTAGCCAGGCGGCAGTACCCAACTCACTCGTGCTGGTTCGGCGGCAGTTCGCTTTGGGGTTACACGGCGTACGTGGCCCGCTAGTCTGTGAGTTTTTCCGCTTGTCGCGTGTAACTGCTGTAACCAGGGCTACGCTCAAGTGCCCAGCGCGTGACGAATGTCGAAGCGGTGTCAGAAATGTTGAAGCCCTACGATGCACGGGCGATGCGATGCGATCCGTCAGCAGTCGAGTCAACCATGTGGCGAATGATGGCGCGGGAGTGCGCCAAAGCAGTCCAACTGGAAATGGCGTCAGAGAGTCAGTCGTTTGCCTAAATCGAGATGCCGAAGTGTGCGAAAAGCTGATCGGCTCGCAAAAGAGCGCGTCGAAGATAGCAAGAAATTTCACCGTCACTCTGAGAAGTCTTTGCGAAGTTTCGGGCACGCTTTCGCGCCAAAGCTTGTTTCAATCGGCGCTGCTCGCCGGGCGTTAGATAAAGGGAGTGACGCTTCACCCCTCCAATGATGTTTTCCGTTTGGACCTTGCGCTTGAAACGTCGGAGGGCGTTCTCCACCGACTCGCCTTCTTGGAGCCGAACTTCAGCCACACACACCATCCCACGACCAGTTTGTAATCGGCCAATTAGAGCTTACTGCCTTGAGACAATTGGCGGCCACGTTTAGCTCAAACGGTGTCTGTTCCAATCGCACAATTTTCGGAAGCACTTTCTGAGATGTCCGATATACTACAACAAATCTAACGACAGAAAAAGGCAACAGCATGAATGAGGCTCTAAGAGCAAAACTCTATGAAGCACGGGAACGAATGAACACTCAGCAGGCCGATATCAACGCGGACCGCAAAAACGATGATCAAGCAACACGGGAGTGGGCCAGAGGAAAACAACGGCCAGCGAATGCGGAACGCGCTCAGTTAAGGAACTCACTGACCGATGAAGATCGAAGGGAAATTGAAGAATGCATACAGCAACTCCTCGACGACCATCCCGCATTATCTTCCGCGAATGCTGGGACACTGGGCTCGAAGGTCTCCCTCGAAGTTCTTGAGGAATACTACTTTCTGAGGGACATGGCAGCTTGATTGCTCAACATCTGCCCCGCTTTCTGCCAGACGTGTCAGCATCAAATAGCTAGCAATTAGGACTGGCTGGTGGGACACTGTGCTATGGTACCCACGCCACGAAAGCTCGAATTTCACAAAAGTACAGAGTTTACCGGTTGGGCTTGCACAATGTGCGCTTGGGCTCAGCCCCTTGCCCGCAAAGCTGAATCCGCCCGCAATCTGCCAAGCAATGTAGAGACTGACTTCGCGAATCACGAGTGCGCTAAATTCCCACACAACAAGCGAACACCTCGATATACGAATTGATCTCAAACTCCGACGTCACCGATCTGTCCTCAATGACTTTCCCGCCGACGGGCTAACTAACGCCCGTGGCCTTTTGAATTGACTTGTCCAAGTCCATGCCCCCCGTTAGTGCCATTACCAACCCCCAATCCGTGCCACTACCGATGACATTCGTCCGATGGGCATCTAGGCCGATACCATCTTATGGTGATTCAGCTTCTACTGACGACCGGGATTTTGATAGCTGTTCTTTGCCTCACACTGCTCATCAAAGTGACTCTTGAGGCGCTGGAGACTTGGCTCAGCCAACTCGACAGAAGAAGCCATCTTCCCTCCACGACGCCCCTCGAGCCATCATGAGCCTCGGGCAAAGGATAGGGCCGCTCGGTATCGTTGTAAATTTCGAATGGTAATGCAATGAAGGAGTTCCCACGTTCCTCGACTAGCATTATGGCTTGCTCAAGTGTCCGACTCAAAATGATGTTTAATCGTCCTTCTGACTCATCGTTCTCGGGTCATCCGCTAAACCGTCTAGTCTGGTTTCTTGAGTGTCGCATCCGCATCGACTTCAACAATGACCTCAACAATGACCTCGACTTCGGCTCCTGTTTCAAAGATGCTTTGTTGCCACTATTATCTGTCACTACGTTCTCAATGCGAGTCTCCCGGTAGAGATGGTCAGCATCTTTGATATCGATCTGGGCCTTTCGGGATCGCTTGAGTAGGCTGGTTTGATGACTTCCTGGACGGTGCCTGGCATGCACATGATGTTCTCTCGTCGCAGGTCACACGCGATAAAGCGCGTCCCGGGTCAACCTCATCCTACCGGGCTCTCAAGCACCACTAAGGTCGAAAACCTCTGGACCCTACGCCTCGGCAAAGCATACTGCCGACCGATCCCCGTTTTCATTGATCGTTGTGGCGCTCTTCGCCATGTAGAACTCCTCCCATCTGCTGACGGGTTGACTTCTGGTTTGCCCGTTCTTTCCATGGCCGCGCGCTAGTGGACAGTGTCAATCGAAAATGGACAGTGCGGCGGGGAGTCCAGAACCCCCCATCTTGTTAGCTGCTGACTACAAAGAGGTAGAGCTCCCCCGCCAGCTGGAACCTAGCGTGCAAGCTTCACTAGCCAGGAGGAGTGCAATGCAAAACGTCCTAAAAAATTTGTTCTGCGTGTTATGTGTTCCCGTCTTGGCTCGGTGGCCAACGCCCAGATCTCGCTGAACCTGCCCAATCCGACCGGGGCGCCGAATCCGCTGACGACGACGCTATCGATTTTTTGTAGCATAGACGTAGATCGTCCCGGTCGGCAATCGGGTCCGAGCCGCCAAAAGGGTTAAACACCTCGTCTCAACTGGTGATCGAAGTAGGGATCGTGATCGCTCACCACCCCCCGTCGTTCAATTCGCTGATCTGTGCGATCTCGTAGAGGAGACTGGCGATCTAATCGCGAAGCATTTCTAGATGATCCATGGACGAGGGGCTTACTTTGAATTTAATTCCCGAACCAGACGCGCATATTCGTCAGTCGCTTTCTTCAATTCATCGGCTAGGTGATTTGGGTCTTGGGCGGATGCTTTTCTGAGTGCGTCCACAACCCGTTGAACTCTTTTCTCGGCAGCTCGGACTTCTTCAATGGTTGACACGGCTACGCCGCTCCTTCCGCCCCCGGGTGGGATAACTTTGTTTTCACCTCCATGCTGAGGGCTATCGCAGAAAACCATTAGGCACGCCTTTCCCTTGGCAACCTGTTCCACCGAGCAACGCGCACTCTCTTTTTCTGATTTTGAAGGATGCGGTTCAGCTCCACAACAATTGCCGTCTGTTTCCGTGGATTACGCTCTATGACCATTATTAGGCAGAGTTCCTGCCAAACGCATTTCTGCTGGCTGGTCATTGGAAGGCTCCTATCAACATCACGAACCGGAGCTAGAACACTGCGGCGGGGTAGCCGTCTTTATAACACTAGAATTCGTGCGGCTTCAAGCAGATTTCTTGGTGGGTGGACAGAACTCCGCAACCGAGCAATGCCGTTCACGGTAGCTTCTAACGCTCTGAAGAACTATGATCCTCGCAACGCAGAGGGCGTATGTCTCAAACGCGGCTTACTCGTGAACTAAGACGCGGCACTCGTGTTCCTTTCAAGATGGTCATGAGGCGCACTCTCTAACTGAATCTCTCACCTGCGATGGTGAGACCATCGTCGTCAACCGTCACGGCGCACCGATCTCCGGCAGCATTGTCTTGCGTGTCGGAATGGAAATCGAAGAAATTCGTGTCATCCTCACGGACAGACGTGCTCCCGCCAGGGTGTCGTTTACGTTGATCCTGAGCGGCCTCGGGTCTGTCGAATCTCTTTGGCGGAACCAAAGAACATTTGGGGCTATCTTTCCCACCGGACGACTGGTACGACGGGAGCCATAAATCGTGAAACGTTGGACGAAGGAGAAGCCCTCTTTTCCCAGATGCATGACGCCGGTCTCGATTGTCCCAAATAACGTGTCCTTGGAGGAATGGAAAGCGGATGGCAGAATAAGCTAGCAGCCCAGCGTAAATCAAAGCAACGCGCTTTGATTATCAATACCAGGATCCGTTTTGGACTCGTCGCGGTGTCGGAACAATTCGGCTCAGATCGTCGGCTTGGCGAACGTGAGATAGCATCTGCTGGGCAGTCTGAATGCTTGATGGGTGGTCGTAATTGGCACAGGCATCAACCCTCTTTGCAGCCAGCATCGAGACGTAGCAGTCTTCATGCACGGCCTGTCCATACTCATCAGTCTTGCTCTCAGTCAAATGCACAGTTTGTTTGCAGATGGCGCAATGTGGAAGAAACCCGATGTAAGACATAAAGCCTCCTGGGAGAGACAGTCTTAATCGTAGCGTTTTCTTTGAATTGCTGTCTGAGCAATTTTGCTCAGGGATGGTAATTAATTTCCGGCATGGACTACGCGCTGAGCCCATTAAAACCGATGACAGGAATCAGTTTGCCTGCTTCGTGAAACCGGGGAGAGTCGGCCTTCTGGCACGCTCTTTGTCGGGTAGTCCGGCGCGCTCCGGTGGGGGTTCAGAACCTCTGCGGGCACGGCCAGTTGGCTGATTGCCTATTGAAGGCAAGATCGAGTTGTCCTCGTCGTCATGAAGAACAACGTTGAGGAGGGAACTGTGCACGAGTAAATGGTCGCCACTATCATAGTGGATAAAGCCGAGCTTTCTGAATCGGTTCATGAAGAAACTAACCCGCGAGCGTGTCGTTCCTACCATCTCTGCCAGAGTTTCCTGACTAAGTCTCGGAACCGACATTTCGGAAACTCCTTCCTTGCCGAATTGGGCCATCAGCAAGAGAACTCGGGCCAGGCGCTTTTCGCTGGAATTAAAAAGTTGATCGACCAAATCATCCTGGTATCGGATGTTTCGCTTGAGCAAGTACTTGACAAACAAGGCTGACAACTTTGGCTCCCGACTCATAGCAAGCGTCATCGCCCTCTTCCCAACATGCAGAAGGACACAGTCCGTTAAGGCGAACGCAGACAAGAGGCGGAGGTGCTGGCCTGCAAGTCCGCCCTCCCCAAAGAAGTCTCCCTCGCTCAAAATGCCAAGAGTGGCTTCTTTCCCGGCCTCCGACACTACAGTGAGTTGTACCTTCCCCTCCTGGATAAAGAACAGTCCGTCTGTTGAATCGCCTTGGGAGAAGATTGTGGTCCGCTTTTCAAATGACACCATTTCCCTACCATTTCCAGCGGTTGACAAAAAGGCGTGGGGGTTGAAATTCGGTTTTGTCTTTGCGGTCGTTATTTTCTTGCGCACAAGGCCGTCCTAACGGATGCCACCACTGTCAATTATGGCGGTAAGGGAAACCAAAAACTGTTCTGTAGCGCTCACAATTGAGAGAGGGCGAGCCCGGGTAGGCATACATACATTTCGCTCTCGTAGTGGGTTGGCGCTTTCCATGCAAACGAAAAAGCCCGCCCTTGGTGAGAGGCGGTCGATATTTCGTTTGTCAAATCTGGATGCGGGGGTCGTTCCGGGCCCTCGGCTCAGATTCTCACAGTGAGAGCTTCGTCAACCCCACCCCGCACAACCCCTGCGGGTAATAATCAGTGCTTGAAACTCAGGCGATTGCTGCTTTGCAAGACAGCCTAAAACCTGAGATTGGTTCCTTCCGTTTTGGCGGGTCGCCTTACAGTCTTATCGCCTATTGGCGATCGCCTTCGATCGAGGACGCTAAAACTCTTATGAGAAAAATTTGAATTCAACTTCTATCCGTTTTCCGCGTGATTCGCCTCCAGGATGTGGGAGCCAAGCTCAGGCTGTGCTACGGCACGAATGAGATTCAAATTGCTTCGCAATTGTTTCGTAGTGTGCTCCGGCAGGGAAAGGAAAGGCTAAGCCGCAATCGATACACGTGAGAAAGCGACCCATGCCTGACATCAGAACACCAATGTGATGTGTGGAGGTACCATGATTGACCGACATCGCATAAATCAACTCTCTGCGTACGAGATTATTGTAGATTATAAGGTCGTTGTAAGTCTTATATATCTTGTTAGAAGTTGCCAGAATTTAAAACGCCAGGGGCACGCAGCGGATTCCAGCCGACATAGAGCGAGAGCATCCTGAAGTTACGCGGAGCTTCATCATTTGCGATCGCTGTTGTCCGCGATTTTTCCGTCACGCGATTCCGTTCACTATTAGCCCGTGCTTGACACCAAGCCTGATTTCCTTCCTCTTTTTCGCCGCGTTAATGATTCAGACAAGCTGCGCACGCCACACTCCGAGGGCTTTGAGAGCCCGGCTCGCGATATCAAGGAAATCCCTGGCTGAGAACACCTTTCCATTGCCGAGCCGCTTGACCCTCGCAAGTATCTGATCCCGCATGGGTTGCATTGTTAAGCCCGTTTCATGAATTTAGAAAAAACATACTACTTTTTCTAAATCAAACGCAACCCATATTTCCTGTTCTTCCTGCCCTAAACGTGATAAAGAGGGCTCCCCGGCCTACCTTTCATGAGTCCGCAAGTATTCCGAGAGCGAACCGCACCCCGTTTGCTCAAGAAGAGTTTCCAGCCTCATATCGCTGCGACGCCCAGCAGCGAATCCTGGCCACCGACTTCGAGCGGCTTCCTGGTGGAAACACCCACTTCGGTTAAGAAGTGCGGACAGCAGAACAAGGCCCTCTCATCGAATGAGGGGCATCCAGCCGTTACCTATGGCCAGGATTTCGCTTGTCTGTTTTCACATGGCTGAATTTGGCTGCGTGCCTGAAGCGAATCGGCAATTTAACGGAAGAGAGAGAAGATCGTCCCGACCCACGCACCCAAGACCACTAGAATCAGCCCCGGAATGATCTGCAAGGCAAAGCGTCTGCCACCGCTGCTGATGGCAACAACCATCTTCGTCACTGTATTCGTGGTCAGCCCGGCAAGGATCGGAGTCACGCTCTCCTGAGCACTCAGCTTTCCTGACGCAACCAACGACGCCACCGATACAGCGGCGGAATGCGTATCGGCGAAGCCAGCGGCCGCAGCTGCAACAATCACCCCGGCTCCGCCGAACTTCGCGTCGAGTGCAGCCGAGGCCAATTGCGCCAGAGCGATGGTACCTGCAAATATCAATGTCGTTTTCAGACTAAAAACCCTCCCGACCTGCTTTGAATCTGCCACGCCTTGTCGAATATTCCTGAACGTGAATAACGTCCCGTAGATGATCGCCGCTAGTCCTGCTCCAACGAGCGAGATCTTTAGCACCGAAAATGCAGGCCAGCTGGTAACTGACAACACCACAGCTAACTGAATCACCGTGGCTACGGTGGAAAGCACAGCTCCGGCAACTGCAGGCCGAGAAACCACCGGATCTTTTCGTCCACGTGCCCCCATCGAGGCGATGGTGGCCACACTCGATACAAAGCCAGAAGCCAATCCCGCCAAGGGAAGGCCGAAGCGAGGCCCGAGCAGACGCACGGCGATATGGCCCCCGGCGCTGATCGACATGATCAAAATCACGATCTTCCAGACTGTCCGAGGATTAATAGCGCTAAACGGACCGACATATCGATCAGGAACCAATGGAAGTATCACCAGTGCAGCAGCCGCGAAGATAAGAGCATCGGTCAATTCCTCCTCGCTGAGCACATCACGTATGAAATGGTGAATTCGGGTTCGAGCCATGAGCGCGATCGCTACCGTCACCGCCAGGGCCGAAGCGGTTACCGGCTCTTTTAGGGCAAATCCTCCGAGTAATACGGTCAGCAAGAGACCGGTTTCTGTTGTCAGACCAGGATCCTTCTCTTGGGTGCGCATGTATCCGATTGCAGACAAGCCAGCCACCCCAAGAAAAGTTATTGCGAGCAGTGGGACCGCCCCCAATGCGAAGCTCACTCCGCCTGACAGAGAAGCAATCATGAAAGTCCGGATACCGGCCGGAGAGCGCGACCGACCCTCCCCTTTTCGTCGCTCCCGTTCCGCACCGATGAGCAAGCCGATTCCTAGAGCGGCGGCAAACCGGAAAACAAGGTCATAAATGCCA
>Ga0070731_10002659_pt1 | contig 16798 bp, 11 predicted proteins | sample Coa_R1_2_FD_66448 | JGI IMG/M metagenome (GOLD analysis project Ga0070731, IMG submission 66448) | Surface soil microbial communities from Centralia Pennsylvania, which are recovering from an underground coalmine fire - Coalmine... | ecosystem: Environmental > Terrestrial > Soil > Unclassified ...
AGCATGGCGCGAGAGTCTTCTTTCGCACCCGGTATCCAGACGGTGGTGCGAACTCCGACTCGCGGCCCGGCGTATGCGCGCGGCGCGACGCCGACGATGGTCTTAGGCACGTCGTCCACCCAAATGCGCCTGCCGAGCGCCGCCGGATCGCGATGCAACCTGGTGGCCCAGTAGGACCAACTCACTACCGCCACTTCTCCGTCGCCGCTCGCCGGGACATCTGCCGGAACGATCAAGCGCCCGAGCGCAGGTTTCAGCCCAAGCACCGTGAAGTAATTTCCCAGCACGTTTTCCAGGATCAGGGTCTCCGGCTCAGAACCCTCGGCACGCACATGAGACAGGTTGTCGAACCCCGTGCCGGTCAGAGCCGAGAAGACGTGGTTGTGATCGCGGAAGTGCTGGTAGCTCGCCCAGCTCCAGTAACCGCCGCGTGGTTCACCGGGATACTTTTGCAGGATCTCGACGAGCTGCTCCGGATGCGCTACCGGCAGCGTTCGCAGCATCACCGTATTGAATAGGCTGAAGATGGCGGTGTTGGCGCCGATTCCGAGTGCGAGCGAAAGCACTGCCACGGCCGTAAAGCCGGGGCTGCGCCGCATCAGCCGCAGGGCATAGCGGATGTCGTTCCAGAGCATCGCTCCAAATGATATCGCGCGTCCGCATCGCCCGCGCGGGGTATGATTCTCTGATGGCCTTCGAAGTGGAGCGCTTGGCCAAGCCTTTCGCAGCGGGCCTGGTGGTGGTCGTCATTGTTATTGGGGCGGTGCTGTTCTTTAAGCGGGGCATTGAGCCAACTGGCAGCATTCTCAAAGTGCGTACACAGGCGCTGGACGAGGCAAGCTCCATCGCGGTGGTCGATTTCCGTATCGAGAATACCTCCGAAACCGGGCTGGTGATTCGCGATGTCAGCGTCACGCTTGAAGCCAAAGACGGCAAGAAGTATCCGGGCGCTTCGGTCTCCGAAGTGGATGCCCAGACGCTGTTCAAGTTTTACCCGGTGCTTGGCCAGAAATTTAATGACACGTTGCGCGTGCGCGACAAGATTGCGCCGCACGAGAAAATGGACCGCATGATTGCGGCGCGCTTCGAAGTGCCGGAAGCGAAGTTGACCGACCGGGCGCGGCTGACGGTGCGGGTGGAAGACGTGGATGGCCCAGCGGTCGACATCCGGGAAAAATAAACGCAACCCAACAATGTCTCGGTATTGTTATTTTGCCGGCGGCGCGCGGACTTCTACTTTGGTGTTCTCGCGAATCTCATCGCCCGGGTTCACTACGAGTTGATCGCCGGGATTCAGGCCGGTGTGGACTTCCAGCTCCGATCCGTAATCGCGCACAATCTGGATGGGTCGGTAATGCACGCGATGATCGGCACCGACTACGGCCACGTGGGGTCCGGTCGTGCCAACGACCAGCGCGTCGCCGGGCACCAGCAGCGCCGGTTTTTCCTGCTCCATGAAAAATTTCACCTGCGCGTACATGCCGGGTAGCAGGACGCCATCCGGATTTTCCACTACCAGCACGGCCAGCAGGGTGCGCGAATTGGCGTCAAGCGAGTGCGTGGTCTCCTTCACTTTGACGGGAAATACGCGCCCGGGTAGCTCCTGAACGCGCAGCTCGGCGCGCTGATCCTTCTGAATGGCGGTGGAATAAGCCTGCGGCACGTTCACGAAAATTCGCAGGATATGGATCTGCGCCAACCGGAACATCTCGCGTCCGGCGCCAGAGCTACCGGCATTGATGAGCGTGCCGACATCGGGATTGCGAAACGTGATGATGCCGTCGAACGGCGCGGTAACGCGGGCGTAGGATTTCGTCTCTTCCAGGCGGTGCACATTGGCTTCGGCGGCATTGACGGTGTCCTTGGCCGCGGCAATATTGGCGCGCGCCGATTCCACTTGCGCCACGCCGACGTCATAGCTGGCCTGCTTCTCATCGGAATCCTGGCGCGAGACTACGCCGCCCGCCTGCAGTTGCTTCCAGCGATCGACGGTGACTTGCGCCAGCCTGAGATTGGCCTGCGCCTGTCCCAGTGCCGCATCCATCTGCTTCAGGGCTGATTTCGACTGCGCCAACTGGGCGCGCGACTGGCTCAATTGCTGGTCAAGGTCGGGCGTGTCCAGCTCGAGAAGCAATTGATCTTTCTTTACGCGATGGCCGATGTCGGCGGTGCGGGACTTGATATAGCCATCGACGCGGGCAAAGATAGGCGATTCGATGAGCGCCACCAGATCGCCGGGCAGTTCGACCGAGCTCTCTTTGGGCGCGCGGCGCACGGTGGCGACGGTAACCTGCGGAAGGCGCTGGTTGCTGATGTTGGAATCAGCGAGCAACGCTTTCTCGCGGGTGAGGCGAGGCAGCAGACCGGCCACGATGGCGCCCGCCAGCAGCAGGCCGATGAGGGCGAACAGAACCAGCAAGCCACGCAGGCCGCGGCGCGAGCCAGGACGCTTTTCCCTCCTGTGGATGTCTTCGGTCACCGGTTCATTGCTAATCACGAACGCACCTCATCTAGTTCAACACATCCGACGCCAAATCCCCGTTGTCGAAGCGCATCGGCGGCTTCTTGCGCAGCACGCTGTAAACCACGGGAACAAAGAACAGCGTAGCTACGGTAGCCAGCAGCAAGCCACCAATCACGGCGCGGCCGAGCGGCGCGTTCTGCTCGCCGCCTTCGCCCATGCCCAGCGCCATCGGCAGCATACCCACGATCATGGCGAGCGCTGTCATCACCACCGGCCGCAGGCGGGTGTAGCCGGCTTGCAGCGCGGCGGAGACTTCGTCGTGGCCTTCGATCCGCAGATCGTTGGCGAAATTTACCAGCAGGATGCTATTGGCGGTGGCCACGCCGATGCTCATGATGGCTCCCATCAGCGAAGGCACGCTGATGGTGGTCTGGGTCAAAAACAGCATGACCAGGATACCGGAAAGAGCGCCCGGTAAGGCCATGAGGATGATGAACGGGTCCAGCCAGGATTGGAAGTTCACCACCATGACGAAGTACACCAGCAGAATCGCAAAGAACATGCCGACGCCCAGCCCGATGAAGGAAGTTCGCATGGTCTCGACTTGGCCTCGCACGCTGAAAACGCTGCCCCGGGCCAGTTGCGGACGCAAATCGTTCAGGATTTTATCCACTTCACGGGAGACGCTGCCCAGGTCGCGGTCCTGCACGTTGGCGTAGACGTCGAAAAGCGGCTGCACATTGTAGTGGTTCACTACGGCCGAGGTGCTGCTGCGCTCAAGCTTGCCCAGGTTGGCGAGCAGCTGCGTCGCCGGCCCGAGGCTCGCGCGCACCGGCGTGTTCAGCACGGCTTCGGTGGTATCCATTTTGTATTGCGGGGTCTGCACCACCACCGGATAGTCCACGCTGTTCTGCGGATTGATCCAATAATTGGGGGCCGTCTGCGAACTCGAACTCAGCGAGATCAGCACGCTGTTGGCGACGTCCTTCTGCGTGAGGCCCAATTGGTCAGCGCGGGTGCGGTCGACATTAAAGCGAATCTCGGGGACGTCTTCGACCTGGTGTAAGTGCACATCCACGGCTCCGGGAACGCGGAGCAAGCGGTCGTTAACCAGCCGCGCCATGCGGAGATTGGCCACCCGGTTGGCCAGAGGGCCGGCGACCTGGATATCGATGGGCGCGGGCAGACCGAAATTCAGGATTTGTCCCACGATGTCGGCGGGCTGAAAGAAAAACGTGAGACTGGGAAACTGCTGATTCAAATCGCGGCGCAGGCGGCGCACGTAATCCCAAGTGGGGCCGTGGTGCTCTGGGTTGAGCGAGACCAGGATTTCGCCGTCGAACTCGCCTACGATGCCGCTGTCGCTGAACGCGATGTTGAAGCCGCTGTTGGGCAGGCCGATGTTGTCCAAAATATCGATCAGCTCGGCGGCGGGAATCACGTTGCGGATGGCAGCCTCGACGCGCGCGAAATGCTGCTCGGTTTCTTCGAGGCGCGTGCCGGCCGGGGCGCGGACGTGCAGGCGGATCTGGCCGGCGTCCACTTGCGGGAAGAAATCCATGCCGATAAAAGGAGCTAGCGACGCGCACGCCGCCACCAGCAGGAAAAACGCCAGCGCTACGAATTTGCGATGGCTGAGGGCGGCTTCGAGCACGCGGTGATAGCCTTCGCGCCGGCGCAGGAACCAGCGATTGAAGGCGTGGTGGACGCTCCAGATAACGCCGCCGCCGTGGTGCTCTTCCTCGCCCTCGGACTGGTAGCGATCGAGCTCGCCGCGGAGCAGGTATTTCACCATGGTCGGCACCAGCGTTCGCGATAGGAAATAGGACGCCATCATGGCCAGCACTACCGCAAGCGCGAGCGGGGTAAACAAGTAGCGCGCCGCGCCGCTCAGGAAAATCACCGGCACGAACACGATGCAAATGCAGAGCGTAGATACGAACGCGGGCACTGCGATCTGCTGCGCGCCATCCAGAATGGCCTGCACCAGCGGCTTTTTCTGCGCGAGGTTGCGGTGGATGTTTTCGATTTCGACGGTGGCGTCGTCCACCAGAATGCCGACCGCCAACGCCATGCCGCCCAGGGTCATCACGTTGATGGTTTCGCCCAGCAGATTCAGGATGGCGAGCGAGGTGAGGATCGAAAGCGGAATCGAGATGCAAACAATGAGTGTGCTGCGCCAGCTTCCCAGAAACAGCAGGATCATCAAGGCCGTCAGCATGGCAGCGATGGTGGCCTCTTTGAGAACGCCGTTGATGGCCGCGCTCACGAAGATGGATTGATCGAAACGCAGATCGAGATTCAGCGCCGAAGGCAGTGTCGAGCGGATGCGCGGCAGCAGGGCCTTGAGGCGGCTGGCGATTTGCAACGTGGACGCCGCGCCATTCTTGAGCACGGTGAGCAGGGCGGCGCGGTTGCCGTTGAGGCGCACCACGTTGGTCTGCACGGCGTAGCCATCGCGCACGTGGCCGACGTCGCGAATGGTGATCATGCTGCCGCGGTCGTATTTCAGCGGAATGCCGTTGAAGCTCTCCACCAGATCGGGGCTGCTGTTGAGGCGGACGCTATATTCGCGGTTGCCGATTTTGGCGCTGCCAGCCGGCAGGATCAGGTTCTGGTTATTGACGGCGTTGACCACGTCCATCGGAGATAGGCCGTACCCGTAGAGCGATTTCGGTTCGAGATCCACCATGATCTGCCGCGGACGGCCGCCATAGGGCAGCGGCAGGCTGACGCCCTGCACGATGGCTAACTGAGTGCGGATGAAGTTCAGGCCGTAGTCGTAGATGGCCTGCTCGCTCATCGTATCGCTGGAGATGATCAACTGCAGAATGGGGACGCTCGAAGCGTTGAAGCGCAGAATCGACGGCGGAAACATGCCCACCGGCAGCACCCGCAGGGTGGATTGCGAGGCGGAGGAAAGCTGCGCCACCGCGGCTTCGATCTTGGCGTTGGGATGAAAGAACAGCTTGATGATGCCGAGCCCGGGCAGAGTCTGCGACTCCATGTGCTCGATGTCGTTGACTTGGGTGGTGAAGCCGCGCTCGCTGCGGATGGTGATGGCGTCGGCGAACTCGTCCGGCGAGAGACCGGTGAATTGCCAGATCACGCTGGCGACCGGGATATTGATCTCCGGAAACACGTCGGTGGGCATGCGGAAAATAGCCAGCACGCCCAGGATGACAATGAGGATCGACATCACTACAAACGTGTAGGGACGCCGCAGCGCGAGGCGAACTATCCACATAGACCGTAATAACCCTGGTTGATCACCAATTTTACGACAGTCGGCGGCTTAGCCGCAGGGTGGTGCCTGATCACAAAATGCCGATAGACAACCAGGCGGGGAGATCTGCCTGAATCGCCTTGAAATCCGAGATCCTCAAACCGGTAGCCTTTTTGGAGAAGCTGCGGCCCGCGCTGCCCATCGCATTGGTGGCTTTGGCGCAATTCGGCGCGTCCCGGCTGGGAATGTTGCTGTCCAACATGGGCGGCGACACCGCGCCTTTGTGGCCGGCTTCCGGCATTGCGGTAGCGGCGATCCTGCTGCTGGGGAAGCGCGCATGGATCGGCATTGCGCTTGGGGCCTGCGCCTCGACGCTGATGAACGGGGCAAGCTTACCGGCATCGGCGGCGGTAGGCATCGGCCGCGGGTTGGGAGCCCTGGCAGGTGCGGCGCTAATGCGCCGGTTTTCGGAGCGTGAAGGCCCCCTGCAACCCCTATGGAACATGGCAGGCGTTCTGCTGGCAGCTATTTTTTCCCCCATGATCAGCAATGGAGCAGCTTTGGCGAGCCTGGGTCTGGCGGGAGCCATGCCCTGGAGGGGAATGGCGGCGGTCTGGTGGACCTGGTGGCTCACCGGCGCGACCAGCATCCTGGTGATCACTCCGGCTCTCATCGGGTTGCCGGATCTGCCATTTCGCGGCTGGACGGCGGCCCAGGGCCTTAAAGCCGGTCTGGTGGCGCTCATGGCGGCGGCGGCTTGCTGGATTACGTTCTTACGGCCGGCGGGCGCGCCCTTGCTGTTCCTCATCTTTCCCGTGCTGCTGATCGCGGTCGGCTGGTTCGGCGCTCCGGGGGTGAAACTGGCGGCACTGGCGTGTTGCGCGGCCGGTGTATGGGGAACGCTTGCGGGTTACGGGCCGTTCGCCAGCGGATCGCCTAGTGAGAGCCTGGTTCATCTGGAATTGTTCCTGTGGTCGGTACCGCTGACGGCCATGGGCCTGGCAGCTTACCGAAACCTGGGAAACATGACGTTGGCCGGCATTGTGCTGATGTGCGGCTGGGGCCTGAGCGGCTGGTTGGTGTCGTCCCTCTATAACGACCGGGAAGCCCACAACACCCGCCATTTTAACGAGCTGGTGGTGGACGCCGAGCGGGAAATCCGCAACCGCATGACCACGTACGAAGATGCGCTGCGGGCCAGCGCCAGCCTGCTGGCGGTGAAACCGTCGCCGCGTCACGGCGAGTGGAAGACATTTGTATCTTCGCTGCATATTCTGGACCGGTATCCGGGCATTACGGGAATCGCCATTGTGCGCGCAGTGACCGACGCTCAGTTGCCTGCGCTTATTGCCGCGGTGCGCGCCGACCAGAACTCGCAGTTCAAGGTTTATCCGACGCCATCCACGCCGGGTCCCGGCTCCGCGGGCGGGGAACATTTCGTGATTACTCAAATTCTTGGGCGGTCCCAATCGCCGCTCGGCCAGGACCTGGGAGCGGAACCCAACCGCCGCTTGGCGGCCGAGCTGGCCCGCGATTCCGGCCAGCCCATGATGACCGGCCAGTTCCACTTGCTCCATGACAAAGCCAACCGGCTGGGCTTTCTGTTTTATGTTCCGGTTTACCGCAACGAAGCCCGCCTCGACACAGTGGCTGCGCGCCGGGAAAATCTGGTGGCCTGGATCGGCGCGGCCTTTGTTACGGAATCCTTTTTCAACGGAATTGTGGGCCGGCTGGCGGAGCAAATCGACCTGCAGGTTTTCGACGGCGAGCCGATCGCGGCCAATTGGTCCTACGGCGGTACGGCTGGCGGCCACCCCCGCTTTGACCGGATTACGCGTCTGCAACTCTACGGTCGCACGATAACTCTGGGCTGGAAACGTAACGGCGGCTTCCTCACCGCGGATAATACCGCGCTCACCTGGGCAGCGGCGTTTGCCGCGGCCATCGCGCTGCTGCTGGCGGGTCTGGTGGCCACGCTGCAATCGGTGGGGCGGCGGGCCCGCGCTATTGCCGCCGAGCGTACGGCGGCGCTGGCCGCCTCGCGCGACCTGCTCGAGGCCCAGGCCGTCCATCTGACCCAAGCCGTCGAAGCCGCGGCGGCTGCCAATCGCGCCAAGTCGGATTTCCTGGCCAACATGAGTCACGAAATCCGGACGCCGATGAACGGGGTAGTCGGCATGACAGGTTTGCTGCTGGACACCACGCTCGATCCGAATCAGCGCGAATACGCCGAGGCGGTGCGCGATTCGGCTGAGGCACTGCTTACCGTGGTCAACGACATTCTCGATTTCTCCAAGATCGAAGCCGGCAAACTGACGGTTGAGCCGATTGCTTTCGATCTGAGTGTGACCATCGAGGACGCGGTCGGGTTGCTGGCATTTCGCGCCGCCGAAAAAGGCCTGGAGATGGTGGTGCGCCATGCCCCGGACACGCCCCGGCGTGTCATTGGCGATCCCGGACGCATCCGCCAGATTCTGGTCAATCTGGCCGGCAACGCCATCAAATTCACCGACCGTGGCCACGTGCTGGTACAAGCCGTCTGTGTGGAACGCACCGAGCAGCGCTCTTTGGTGCGTATTTCGGTCGAGGACACCGGCATCGGCATTTCGCCGGACAAAGTGGGAACGCTATTCCGCTCCTTCACCCAGGCGGATCCGTCGACCACCCGCAAATATGGCGGAACGGGTTTGGGCCTGGCCATTTCCAAGCGCCTGGTGGAACTGATGGGTGGCACTATTTCGGTCACCAGCCGGCAGGGCGAGGGTTCGGTATTTGTTTTCGATCTCCCGCTGCCGCTCGATATCGGCGGGGAAGCCCGACCCGATTTCCATCAGGCGCTGCGCGGGGCCCGCGTACTGATTGTCGACGATTTGCCTCTGAACCGCCGGGTGCTGGCCGAACAATTGGCGGCTTCGGAAATCCGCCATGCTGCAGCGGCTTCCGCCGCTGAGGCGCTCGAAGCTCTGCGCGAGGCGCGCGATAGCGGCGATCCTTTCAATGTCGCGATCGTGGATTACCGTATGCCGGACATGAGTGGCGAGGAACTAGGCAGACTCATGCAGGCCGATCCGAACTGGCGCGGCATTACGCTAGTGATGCTCACTTCGGTCGATGAAAGGGATTTGCCGCAGCGTCTGGAGCAAGTGGGATTTTCCGCCTTTCTGGTGAAACCGGTGCGCGCCGCGCTGCTGCTGGACGCGCTAGCGGCGTCGCGCGGCGCCGATGGGGCGACACTTAGGCCAGGAATCATTACCAAGCGAACCTTGGCCGCCTCCCGGAATCGCACCGGCGCCGATCCATCGCCGGAGATTGAGCTGCCTCGGCGCTACGTAATGTTGGCGGAGGACAACGCCATCAACCGGAAGCTGGGCGTCCGGCTTCTGGAGAAATTTGGCTGCCAGGTGGATGTCGCGGCCAACGGCGTGGAGGCCGTGGAGCTTTGCAGCAGGAATCTCTACGACGTCGTTTTCATGGATTGCCAAATGCCGGAAATGGATGGCTTGGAAGCCACAGGCGAAATCCGGCGGCGGGAGGCGGCCACAGGCGCGCACACGCCCATCGTCGCGCTTACCGCCAATGCCATGCAGGGCGACCGCGAAGCCTGCATGAAAGCCGGCATGGATGATTTTCTCTCCAAGCCTCTGCACGTGGAAAGCCTGCGGCGGGCGTTGGAGCATTGGGCCCGGCCGACCATGCCAGTCTCGGGCAGGATGGAAAAAAATGGCGACTGAGCTATTTGCCGAATTTTGGAATGGGATGCTCGCCCAGCGGCAGGGCGATATTCTTCAGCTCGGTGTAAAAATCAAAAGCGTATTCGCCGCCTTCGCGGTGGGTGCCGGAGAATTTCATGCCGCCAAAAGGGGTGGGCAGGTGGCGGACGTTATGGCTGTTGATCCAGGTCATGCCGGCCTCAATGCCGAGCGCCATGCGGTGGGCGCGCGTGACGTCGCGAGTCCAGATATAAGATGCCAGGCCGTAGCGCACGCCGTTGGCTTTTCGCAGGGCATCGTCTTCGTTCTTGAAGGGAATGGCGGTCAGTACAGGGCCGAAAATTTCCTCCTGCGCGATACGCATCCGGTTCTCGCCGGAAAATAGGGCTGGCTCGATGTAATTGCCTTCTTCGCCTATGCGGCTGCCGCCCGTCACCAGCGCGGCGCCTTCTTCCTTGCCGATGCGCACGTAGTCCAGCACGCGATGCAAATGCTCGGAATGAATCAGCGGGCCGACTTCGGTGGCGGGATCGAGGGGATGGCCGACCTTCACTCGTTTCGCACGTGCGGCCACGCTGGCTACAAAGCTTTCGAAAATGGATTCTTCCACCAGAAGCCGGGAATTAGCGGTGCAGCGCTCGCCGTTGAAGCTGTAGATTTGGAAGACGGCAGCGTCGAGCGCGCGCTCCAGGTCGGCGTCGGCGAATACGATGGCCGGGCTCTTTCCGCCTAGTTCGAGCGACAGGCGCTTGAGATGCTCGGCACCGGCTCTGGTCACAATCGAGCCGGTAGTGGTCTCGCCGGTGAGACAAATCAGCGGCACGTCGGGATGGGCCACCAACGGGGCGCCGGCTTCTTCGCCAAAGCCGTGGACCACGTTGAAAACACCGGGAGGCAGATCGGCTTCAGCGAAAATTTCAGCCAGCTTCCACGCGGTGAGCGGCGACCATTCGGCGGGCTTGAGAATCACTGTGTTGCCGCTGGCAAGCGCCGGCGCGATGCGCCACGTCGAGAGCATCAGCGGGGCGTTCCATGGCGTAATAATTCCGCAGACGCCCACCGGCACGCGCACCGTGTAATTGATCCAATCCGCGTCGACCGGATACGTGCGGCCGTCCATGGCGCGGGCGGCGTACTCGCCATAGAACGTAAAATTTTCGGCGGCGCGGGCAATTTGCGCGCGGACGATGCGCAGCGGCTGGCCGGCATCCAAGCATTCGATCACCGCCAGTTCATCGCCGTGTTTTTCGATAGCGGCGGCGATGCGAAACAGAAAACGCTTGCGCTCGGAAGCCTTGGTGCGGCGCCACGTGCCTTCGAACGCGAACTTGGCGGCGGTGGCCGCAGCGTCGATGTCCTCGGCGTGTCCGTGATAAACCTGGCAGAGTTTGCGGTTGGTGGAGGGATCGAGGGTGTCGAAAGTTTGCCCGCGCGCACCCGGCTGAAATTTTCCGCCGATGTAATGCTCGACGGTCAGCGCTGCAAGCTTCTGGCGGATCGCGTCGATGAATTCCGGGGCGATCGCGTTCATGCGATCACCTCTTCCCGGATGTCATTCTCCAAAGCTTCCAGGCCTTCGATCTCGAGGCGCATCACATCGCCCGGATGTACATGGCTGATGCCTTTCGGCGTGCCCGTGAAGATCATGTCGTCCGGCTCGAGGGTCATGAAGAAACTTATGTATTCGATCAGCGCCGGAATGGTGTGAATCATGTCCCGCGTGTTGCCTTCCTGCCGCCGTTCGCCGTTGACGGATGCGCGCAGCCAGAGATTGTGCGGATCGGGAATTTCATCTTTGGTGACAAGATAGGGTCCGCAAGGGCCGAACGTATCCCAGCCCTTGCCGCGAATGGGCGGGCGAAATGTATTGGTGACGAAATCGCGAACCACCAGATCGTTGGCGATGGTGTAGCCCGCCACGTAATCGTATGCATCTTTGGCTTGGACGCGGCGGGCGTGACGGCCGATCACCACCGCCAGTTCGCATTCGTAATGCATATACTTCGCGCCGTTCGGATAAATCACCGTGCCGCGGTGTGGCAGTAGCGACGTGTTGGGCTTCCAGAATAGCGCGGGCTCTTCGGGCTGTTTTAGGTCGAGCTCGGCGGCGTGGTCCTTATAGTTGAGCGCGAGTGCGAGCACTTTGCAGGGATTTACCGGCAGCAGGAACTGGACTTGGGCCGGGTTGTGGGCTTCGCCGCTAGGGTCGATGAGAGCGCCGTCTTGCAAAACTCCGCGCAGGGTTCGTCCGCGGGAAATGAAGCGCGCTATTTTCATGCGGCGGATGCTTTCAGTAGGCCATAGGAATCCGCCATTTTGCGCAGCCTGGCTTCGAGCTCCGGGCTACCGGGCCCCAACGGCAAGCGCCATTCCTTTTCTATCAAACCCATCCACGAAAGAACCGTCTTGAGCGGAATCGGATTGGTGTCCCAAAAGATGGCCTCATTCGCTTCGAGCAGAAAATAATGCAGGTCGAGCGCTTCGGCGTGCTTGCCGGCGCGGGCGAGATCGTAGAGACGGGCCATTTGTTCGGGCAGCCAATTGGCAGTGGCGGCGATCATGCCGCGTCCGCCCAGCGCGGTCATCGGATACGTCAGTGATTCCAGGCCGCAGTACACCAGAAAATCGCGTCCACAAAGTTTGAGCGTCCAGGAGACAGAGTCCAAATCTTTCACCGACTGTTTCACGCCGATGATGTTGTTGAAGCTCTTGGCGAGCCGCGCGAGCGTTGCGGGCACAACGTCCACGCCTGCGCGGCCAGGGATGTTGTAAATGATTTGCGGCAAGTCCGGAACGGCTTCCGCCACCGCGCCGAAGAAGCGATAAAGCCCTTCCTGATTGGGCTTGACGTAATACGGCGTGATGATGAGCGCCGCCGCTACGCCGGTTTTGTGGGCGAATTTGGTAAGGCGCAGTGTCTCCTCCAGATTCACGGTGCCGGTGCCGGGCACGACCGGAACGCGGCCGCGCGCGCAGCGAACCGCCAGATCGATGACATGCTCGCGCTCTTCGAGAGTCTGCGCGGCGGGCTCGCCAGTGGTGCCGCCGACGCTGATGGCGTGCGAGCCGGCGTCGATCTGACGATCGATCATGCGCGCCAGCGCGGCGTCATCAATCGCGCCGTTCTTGAACGGCGTGACCAAGGGAACGATAGAACCTTCCAGCAAGATTTGCCCTCCCTACTCGACCAAATAATTGCCCGCTTCCGTTTCGACCATTGCCGCGCCAACGCCGAGCGGATCATTGCCCGCAGCTACGGCTTCGATTTGCTTTTTCAACATGCGGCGCACCAGCGCCACGCCGCGGTCGCTCGACGCCAAATGTTCTTCGGAATGAAACGTGATCGGCCCCTGCCCGACCTGCGCTTCGTAATCGCCCGGAAATCGTTGATGCTCTTCGGGCGTAAGCTCGGTCCACTTCTTGCCGTTGAACGTGGATGCCTGGCGGCGCAATTCGCCGGGCTCGCGCACGCGGCCCACCACATAGATGCGGTATGTCGTATCGTCGATGGGCAGCACCCAGCCGATGGAGGCCGCGCGTCCGTAGCGCGTCACACGCGGACTCGCGACCACGCGCAGCGTTGGCAGGATCACTTCCGTCACGCGGCGGAATTGGCGACCGTCTTCGAGCGTGCGAATTTGCAGGCTTTTCACGCCACGCGGCGTGTCCGCGAAGACTACTTCCGGCATGAGCGCCATCTGCGCCGCAAACTGAGGGCCGCTAAATGTCGCGTGCAGAATCGGTACGTGATATGGATCCATCACGTTTTCGAAGTGTTGCAGCCAGTTGCAGGGGATGATGCCGACAGCGCCGCTGCCTAAGCTCGAGTCATCGGCTTCCAGTTGCTCGCCTTCGTCGAGTTGTTCTAGAAGATCGTAGCGCGGCAGCACCGGTTGGCGATCGGGTGGACCGAGGTAGGCGAAGATCAAGCCGTACTGTTCCGCCACCGGATACCAGGGTTGTCGCACGCGGTCGCGTAGGCGCAGGCCGCCTTCGGGCTCGCACGGTTGCTCCAAGCAGCGGCCTTCCACATCGAAAAGCCAGCCGTGATAGCAGCAGCGAATTCCCTGTTCTTCCACGCGGCCATAGTAGAGGCTGGTGCCGCGATGCGCGCAGCGCGGATACACCAGGCCCGGGCGGCCGGCGCGGTCGCGGAACAGAATCAGGTCTTCGCCGAGAACGCGGACCTGGCGTGGGCGTTCGTTCGCATCTGCCGCAATTCCGACCGGGTGCCAGTAGCGGCGCAGAAATTCTCCCCCGGGCGTTCCCGGTCCCACCAGCGTGAGTTCCGCTTTGTACGAAGGCTTGGGCAGACCGTACGCGCTCATAACGAAAACTCGACGTTCACCTGTCCTGTGCCGCTGCTGGCGAAATATTGGCCGATCTGTTCGCCCTTGCCCTGATAAGCGTCCCAGCCGAGCGCGCCGAACAGCACGCCCGTATCCGCCATTCCCGATTCGCCGGTGCAGCGCTCTGCATAATCCGGCAGCATGGCCAGAAATTCTTTAATGCGGCCGTCGCGCCACAATTCGAGCACGCGTAAATCCACCTGGCGATTGAATTCGCAACTGATTTCGTTGAGCTTGGTTTCGGCGATGGCATTAGGCGGGAATTGATGCGAAAGCGATCCGCTGGCCAGCAGAGCCACGCGCTGGCCGCTGGCATCGATCGCCCGGCGAATGGCTTCTCCCACTTTGCGATTTTCTTCAATCGACGAATACACGTTGCTTCCCATGGGCAGCACGGCCAGGTCGCGATCGGGGTTCATCAGGTGCATGGGCACGAGCGTGCCGTACTCCAGGCCGAGATCGGGAAGGTCGTGCACATGAGCGCGCAAACCTGCAGCGGTGATTTCTGCGCCAATCGCTTTGGCCAACTCCGGCGCGCCGCGATAGTCGTATTCAAGCGCGTGGATGAAATGAGGCAATTCGTGCGACGCGTAGCGGCCATCGTGCCGCGTTTTGCCATTCAGATGAAAACCCATCGAATTCTGCCAATGGACGTCAACGACCAAGAACGTGTCTGCGCCGCGAGCGTGAGCGCGCTTGCCCAGTTCCGTCAGCCCGTCGACGGCGTTCTGGCGAATTCCGTGGAACCGGCCGGGCTGCAGCGAAAGCCAGATCGACGGCACATGCGTAATCTTCGCGGCGAAAACTATCGCTCCCATGATTCCCTCCGGCTCATTCTCTCAAAGCCCAGGTTCGCGATGCGGCGGCGTGCAGGAAGACCTCGTCGCCAGGTATAAATGGCGTGTCGGCGGGCGCATCCACGTTCAGCTCAATCGAACCAGCGGCGACTTCGGCTACGCGCCGACTGCCGCGAAAAAAACTCTGGGCCACGCGACCCCGCCAAACGATTCCACGGCAGTCAACCGGCCGTGCGGGCAGCATCTCGATCGCCTCCGGCCTGATCAATACGGTGATGTGCGCGCCGGGCTTCAGATCCGCTGGAGCGGCGCACCAGCCTTCCCAGCCTTCTCCCTCGACCTGCGCCTGCGTTCCATCCATTTTCAGGATTTTCGCGGCAAGCAAATTGGGCATGCCAAAAAATTCAGCTACCGTGCGATTGGCGGGCCGGGCGTAAATCTCCTCCGGCGGAGCGACCTGCAGCAGCCGGCCGTTATGCATCAGCGCTACTTGATCGGCCAGCGCCATGGCTTCGTCCTGATCGTGGGTGACGTAAATGGTGGTGATTTTCAGGCGACGCTGCAGCGCCCGCAATTCTATCCGCATCTGTTCGCGCAGCTTGGCGTCAAGATTGGAAAGCGGCTCGTCCATCAACAGCAGCGCCGGTTCGAAAACCAAAGCCCGTGCAATGGCCACGCGCTGTTGCTGCCCGCCGCTGAGCGCGGTAGCGGAGCGGTCTTCGAACGAATCCATCTCGAGCAGGCGCAGCGTAGCCGTCACGTGGGCGGCCACCTCAGCACGCGGACGATTGCGCACTTGCAAAGGATACGCGACATTTTCGAACACCGTCATGTGCGGCCAGATCGCGTAGGACTGAAACACCATGCCGATGTTGCGGCGCTCCGGCGGCAAGAAGACGCCGCTCTCGGGGCAACTCACCATCTTTTCGCCAATGTAAATCCGTCCGGCGTCGTTGCGTTCGAGACCGGCGATCATGCGCAGGGTCGTAGTCTTACCGCATCCGCTGCGGCCGAGCAGCGTGACGAACGCACCGTCGGCGACATCGAGACTGACCGCGTCGACCGCACCCACACCGTCAAAATGCTTGCTGACTGCTTCCAGCCGTACACCAGGCATTGCGCGCCACTAATGGTATATTTGCTGCGCCAGTTCCAGCATTTTGCCCTGCAGCTTCATGACGGAAGTTCCCAGCAGCTTCACGCTGGACAGTTGCCGCATTTCCGGGGTGAGCTTGCCTTCGAGGCCGCCCACCGCCATTCCGTAACCTGTGCTGGCGTAGATGAGCTGAACTTCGTCGCTCAACATGAAATCGAGCAGCAGGCGGGCCGCGTTGGGATGGGGCGCGCCTTTGAGAATCGCGCAGTCGAACACGACATAGACCGCGCCTTCGCTGGGCACGATAAATTTCACCGGCAGGCCTTTGAGCGTCAGGATGTCCGCTACGTTGAACGGGATGAAAAGCGGATACTCGCCGCGCGCGATGCGCCGCTGGCTGCCGCGGACGTCGCGCGTGAATTCGAGCCGTTGCGCGGCCAGGCGCTCGTGAAATTGGCGGCCGAACTTTTCATGCGTGGCGGTGAACAGAGCGCTGCCGCTGCCCAGCGCGCGCATATCGTCGCTCAGAATCTTGCCTTGCCATTTGGCGTCGAGGAGATCCTGCCAGCTCTTTGGTTCGTCGGCGGGCTTTACCAAATCAGTATTGGCCAGGATGCCGAAGTGGATCACGTAGACGGGCACACGCGTGCCGTCGGCGGGGAACGCGGTCGCGAGGCGCGCGGCATTCGGGAGCATGCCGTAGGGCATGAATACGCCCTCGGCGAGTTGGCGCTCTGTCACGCTCGCGCCGTTGTGCGAGACGTCGCCGAGACGCTTGCCGGAAACCTGCTCGGTGCGGATACGTTCGGTTAGCTCGCTCGACCGCGCTTGCAGCACTTCCATCGGGATCCCGTATTTGGCTTTGAACGCTGCTTGAATCTTGGTGGTGGCTGGCGCGCCCACGGCCGCGCTGTAGAACACTACTGAGCCCTCTTTCTTGGCGGCGTCGACAACCTGCTGCCACTGGGCTGAGGCTACTCCGGCGAACAATAATATCCACGCCAATTTCACAAAAGCTCGCTCCTTCGGACGATACGCGACTCAAGAAACCGGAACACGAATACGAATGCGAGCATCACCAACGCAATCACGCTGACCTGCTCGGCTTTGCCCTCGCTCCACAGTTGCATGACCACCACTGACAGCACCTCGCTGC
>Ga0070731_10002662_pt1 | contig 16783 bp, 15 predicted proteins | sample Coa_R1_2_FD_66448 | JGI IMG/M metagenome (GOLD analysis project Ga0070731, IMG submission 66448) | Surface soil microbial communities from Centralia Pennsylvania, which are recovering from an underground coalmine fire - Coalmine... | ecosystem: Environmental > Terrestrial > Soil > Unclassified ...
CGTGGCGGGGCAGGGCACGGTGATGGCCCTCGGCGGCTTTCTGCGCGCCGATGCATTGAGCGCGCTGGTGCTGGCGCTGATCGGCTTTGTCTCGCTGGTCTGCGCGATTTACGCCGTGGGTTATTTTCGCCGGGACGAGCGCGATGGCAAAATTGCCCGGGCACAACTGAGGCGTTATTATGTGCTCACGCCTCTGTTCGTGGGTGCCATGCTGCTGGTGCCGCTGGCCGACAATCTGGGCGTGATGTGGGTGGCCATCGAGAGCAGCACCCTGGCGTCGGTGCTGCTGGTCACGTTTTACAACCAGAAGACCTCATTCGAAGCGGGCTGGAAATACATCATCATCGGCAGCGTCGGTATTTCGCTGGCGCTGTTGGGCACGGTTTTGACCTATTCCGCCGCCGTCGGCCTGCTGGGGCCGGAAACGCGCGGTGGCATGAACTGGTCGGTGCTCGTGGGGGTGGCGGACAAGCTCAACCCGCAGGCGATGCGTCTGGCGTTCATCCTGGCGTTGGTCGGTTACGGCACCAAGGCCGGGCTGGCGCCGATGCACACCTGGAAACCGGACGCCTATGCCGAGGCGCCGGTGCCGGCCGCCACCCTGCTCGGCGCCGCATTCATCAACTGCGCCATTTATGCCATCATGCGTTACGACGTGCTGGCGGAGAAATGTCTCGGCCACGATTTCCCCGGCAAGTTGTTGATGGGTTTCGGCGTCGCGTCCATCCTGGTGGCGGTGCCTTTCATTCTCGTGCAACGGAATTTCCGACGGTTGCTGGCCTATTCCAGCATTGACCACGCCGGCATCATGGCGGCGGGGCTGGGTTTCGGCGGCAAGATTGGCGCGCTGGGCGCGGCGCTGCACATGGTGTTCCACGGCGTTACCAAGCCGTTGCTGTTTTTTTGCGCCGGCAACGTGCAGCAACATTACGCCACGCCGCATTTCCGGAAGGTCCACGGTGCCATCCGCACGCTGCCCTGGACGGGCGGATTGTTTCTGGTGGCGGCGCTGGCGGTCACCGGTACGCCGCCGTTCAGCATTTTCCAGAGCGAATTCAAGATCCTCAGCGCGGCCCTGGCGGCCGACCACGGCTGGACCGCATTCCTGTTCGTGGCGGGAGTGGTGACAATTTTCGCCGGCTTCCTGGTGCATCTGTCGAAGCTGAGCCTGGGCGCGCCGGCGCAGCCCGGCCCGCGCGTGGCCGAGTGTCCGTGGAAACTGGGCGCGATGATGATGGTGGCGGTGGCGGTGGTTGGACTGGGCTTCTGGCTGCCCGGCCCGCTCTATGAACTGATGCGCCAGACAACCCAAATCATAGGAGGTGCTCCATGAACCTTTTGCCCGATGTGGCCAAGATCATGGCTGAAATGCAGGAACGTTTTGGCGACCGGCTCGACGCGGTCCGCGCCGAACGGCCCAACGAAGTTTATTTCGACGCCAAAATGGACCTGGTCGCCGGCTTCTGCGCGGATCTTTACAAAAACTGGGACGCACGACTGGCCGGTGTTTTTGCCGACGACGTCTGTGAATCGGAAAAGGTGTTCCACCTTTATTACCTGTTTGCGCTCGACGCGGTCCACGCGTTTTTCATCCTGCGCGTGCCGGTGCCGGCGGAGAAACCGGAGTTTACCTCGCTCGCCAATGCCGTGCCGGCCGTCAGCTGGCAGGAACGCGAAATCCAGGACCTGTTCGGCGTGAAACTCATCGGCCATCCCAATCCCCGCCGATGTGCGCTGCACGACGACTGGCCGGACGTCCATCCCTTGCGCAAGGATTTCGATTTGCGGACCGAACTGCCACCGTTTACCGGTGAGCGGCACAAGCTCCGCGAGGTCGAAGGCGAAGGAGTTTTCCAGGTACCGGTGGGGCCGGTGCACGCCGGCATCATCGAGCCGGGCCATTTCCGGTTCAGCGTTGCCGGCGAGCCGGTGCTTTACCTGCAGATCCGGCTTTTTTACACGCACAAGGGCACGGAGAAATTATTTGAAAATTTGCCGGTGACCCATGGCGTGCGGCTGGCGGAGAGCATTTCGGGCGATTCCAGTTTTGCCCACGCCACCGCCTTCTGCCATGCGCTCGAACGCGTCGCGGGTATCGAGGTGCCGGTACGAGCGCGGGTATTGCGTTCCGTGTGCCTCGAACTCGAACGGCTTTACAATCACATTGGCGACATTGGCGCGATTGCCACCGACGTGGCGTTCGCGGTCGCCAACATGCATGCCATGCGGCTCAAGGAAAGCGTGTTGCGCGTCAATGAGCAACTTACCGGCAACCGTCTGCTACGCGGCATGGCCTGCCCGGGCGGCGTGCGTTTCGATTGGGATGGCGCGCAAATCAAGGCCTTGGAAAACCTGGTGGCCGGACTGGGACCGGAATTCGATTCGCTCATCGGGTTGATAGAAGCTTCCTCTTCCACCCGTGACCGGCTGGAAGGCACCGGCATCCTGACCCCGGAAATCGCCCGGGACCTCGGCGTGGTGGGCATCGCCGGCCGCGCGTCCGGTTTCAACCACGACCTGCGGCGCGATTTCCCCCACGCGGCCTATGACCGGGTGAACGTCCAGGTTCCGGTCTATCAGGCGGGCGATGTGGAGCACCGCATGCAGGTGCGGGTTGATGAGGTGCGCGAGTCCCTCGCCCTCATTCGACGGTTCGTTGCGGACCTCCCGGCCGGTCCGTTGCGCGTTGACCTCGGCGAGCTGCCGGCCGGCCGCACCGCGCTTGGTTATGTCGAAGGCTGGCGTGGCGAAATCTTTCACTGGATCCGCACTGCCCCGGGCAACCGGCTCGCGCGCTGCAAGGTCAAGGACCCGTCGCTTCAGAATTGGCCGGCCTTGAGCCACGCGATCCTGGGCAACATTATCCCCGATTTCCCGGTGGTGAACAAAAGTTTCAACCTGTCCTATTCGGGCACGGACCGCTGATTATGTTTGAAATCCTGAGAAAAAGTCTGGCTACGGGCGTGGTAACGACCCGCTATCCGGCAACGCCTGCAGAAGTTTCCAGCCAGGCGCGTGGCAAGCCGGAGATCGATTTCGCCAACTGGAACGACGCCCGGCCGTCGGCGGCCATCTGTCCGACCGGCGCCATTGCCTGCGCCGACGAAAACGGCATGCGCACCGCCTCATTGGACCTGGGGCGCTGCATCTTTTGCGGCCTGTGCGCCGAGGTGGACACGGCCATCCGGATGACCTCACAATGCGAACTCGCCACCGGACATCGGGAAACCTTGAAAACGATTGCCCGGTATCAACTCCGATCCGACGGGACACACGAAAAGATGCTGGTGTCCGACGCCGCCAAACAACCGGGCCACACGCGGGGCACGCCCGGTCCCGGGGACCGGGAATCGTTTGCTAGACTCGGCAGCGAGTTAAAAACGCGCATTCACCGGGTGCTGGGCCGTTCACTTCACATCCGCGAGGTGGATGCCGGTTCGTGCAACGGCTGTGAAATTGAAATTACCGGCCTGAACAGTCCGGTCTACGACATCGAACGCTTCGGCATTCATTTTGTTGCGTCGCCCCGGCATGCGGACCTGCTGCTGGTGACCGGTCCGGTGACGCGGAACATGGAATTGGCCTTAAAAAAAACCTATGATGCCATGTCCGACCCACGCCTGGTGGTGGCGGTGGGCGCGTGTGGTTGCAGCGGCGGTATCTTTGGCGTGAACTACGCCAGCCGCGGCGGCGTGGACCAGGTGATTCCGGTGGACGTTTACATCCCCGGCTGCCCGCCAAACCCTCACGCCTTGCTCCATGGCATCCTGACCGCCATCGGCCGGCTGGATTCGGCTTGCTGATTTTCACCGATTATGTCATGACTATACCTGGATGGTTTTATGAATGCAGTGAATGAATTACTACAAAACTTGATCAAACTTCAGTCCCTCGAATTTGGCGAGAGCAAAGACAAGAACGCCGAGGCCACCATGACGGAATTACGCGCCAAAATCCCGTCGCAAATTCTCGCCCATTATGATCGCATCGTCGTGAAAGGCAAAAAGGGCATCACCATGGTTCGCGATCAGGTTTGCACCGGTTGCCACATGCGCGTGCCCATCGGCGCGATCATGTCGCTCAAGCACGGGGAGGACATTCAACTTTGCGAGAGTTGCGGCCGGTATCTTTATTTGGCGCCCGAAACGGAAGCAGTTCCCGCGGTACCAGTCGCCGGTTCGAAGCCGGCGAAGAAAACCCGCAAATCGAAAAAAACCGTGCTGGTGGTTTGACCGCGTTCGGCGACGGGGCAGGGCAACGGTGGCGGTCAGGGGTCCGTCATTCCTGAATAAAATAACTCAGGTTTTCCAGTTCGATGGCCAGGTTGACATTGCTGACCATGACTTCTTCCGGCACGGAAAGGGCGATCGGCGCGAAGTTCAAAATCCCCATGATGCCGGCCGCCACGAGCTGGTTGGCGACTTCCTGGGCCGCCGCGGCGGGCACGGTCAGGATGGACATTTTAATGCCATGCTGACGGACAAATTCCGCGACCCGGTTCATCCCCAAAATCGGCTGGCCGACTTTTTTGTCGCGATGACGGCGCGGGTCGGCGTCAAAGGCGGCCACGATTTCGAATCCTTCCTTGCCGAAGCCGCGATACGAAAGCAGCGCCAGCCCCAGATGCCCGGCGCCGACCAGAATGACCGGCTGCAGGCGCGAAGTGCCGAGTTCATCGGCAATTTTTTTTGACAGCTCCGCCACATCATAACCGAGGCCGCGCGTGCCGAAGGTGCCGAAATAGGCGAGGTCCTTGCGCAGTTGCGTGGATTTGACGCCGGCGGCCTTGGCGAGCGCCTCGCTGGAGACGGTGCCGATGCCGTTTTCCCGCAGTCGCGCCAGGCAGCGGAGATAAATCGAGAGACGATAGATCGTCTTGCGCGGAATGACTGTGCCGGTTTTCTTCAAGGCGGGCAGAAATTAAGCAAACGAATGTTTAAGAGCAAGAGCGCGAATGCCGCGCTGCATGGCCCATCACCCGACGGTGGTTTAAAAATTTCCCGCTCGCCAAATGCGCCCGTTTTGCCGATGCTGGTGCTGGATTAAAGTTATGTTCACCGGAACCTACACCGCCATCGTGACGCCGTTCAAAAACGGCCAGCTCGACGTGCCCGCCCTGGAACGCCTGATCCGATTGCAAATCAAGGCCGGCGTGGACGGCGTGGTGCCCGTGGGCACCACCGGCGAATCGCCGACGGTGGATTACGAGGAGCATCTCGAAATCATCGCGCTCACGGTGAAATGTTGTGCGGGCAAAATCAAGGTGCTCGCGGGCACCGGCGGCAATTCGACGAGCGAGGCGGTTTACCTGACGCGCGAAGCCGAGAAAATCGGCGCCGACGGTTCGTTGCAGGTCGCGCCGTATTACAACAAGCCGACGCAGGAAGGTTTGTTCCAGCATTTCCGCGAAATTGCGCGCGAGACCCGCCTGCCCATCGTGCTGTACAGCATTCCGGGGCGTTGTGGCGTTGAAATCGGCGTCGAGACCGTCCGGCGCCTGGCCCGCGAATGCAAAAACGTCATCGGTATCAAGGAAGCCGGCGGCAGTTGCGATCGCGTGTCGGCGTTGCGCGCGGCGCTCGGTCCGAAATTTGATATTATGTCGGGCGACGATTCGCTCACCCTGCCGTTCATGGCCGTGGGCGCCGACGGCGTCATCAGCGTGGTGTCCAACATCGTTCCGCGCGCGGTCGCGCAGATGGTGGCCGCGTTCCGGCGCGGCCAAATCCGCAAGGCGTCGCAATTGCACGCGAAGCTTTACCCGCTGTTCAAGGATTTGTTCATCGAAACCAACCCGGTTCCCGTCAAGGCCGCGCTGGTGATGATGGGCTTGATCGATGAGGAATATCGTTTGCCGCTGGTGCCGATGAGTGCATCGAACCGCGCGAAACTGCGCGCCACCCTGAAAGCGTGCGGCGTCCTAAAATAGGAGATGGCAGACGGGAGATGGGAGCCAGGAAAAACAACCAAGCAAGATATGTCGAATCTGATTCCCCCATCTGCCATCTGCAAACTCCCAACAGCTCTCTGCTATGACTAGAATCATTATCACCGGGGCCAAAGGCCGCATGGGCCAGACGCTGGTTGCCTGTGCGAAGAACTTTCGCGAAGTGCAAATCGGCGCGCAAATTGACATGGGGGACGACCTTCCCGCCGCGGCGGCGCAGGGCGACGTGGTGGTGGATTTCAGTTCGCACACGGCGACGGCCGACATCGCGGGGGTGTGCGCGCGGCACAAGAAAGCGCTGGTCATCGGCACCACGGGACATACCAACGCCGAGCGGAACGAAATATTGAAGTTCAAAACGAAAATCCCGATGGTTTGGACCGCGAATTTTTCGACCGGGGTCAACACGTTGTTCTGGCTGACGCGCAAGGCGGCGGAGATTTTAGGGCCGGACTTCGATCTGGAAATCACCGAAATGCATCATCGGATGAAAATCGACGCGCCGAGCGGCACGGCCAAAGCGCTGGCGCAGATCCTGGCCGAGGTGCGCAAGCAGCATCTGGACAAGGTGGCGCGGCACGGCCGGCTGGGCATCGGCGAGCGCGCGCCGGGGGAGATCGGCATTCATTCCCTGCGCGGCGGCGACGTGGTGGGCGACCACACGGTGGTTTTTGCCGCGAACGGCGAACGCATCGAGTTGACGCACAAGGCTTCCAGCCGCGACACGTTTGCCAACGGCGCGTTGCGCGCGGCGATCTGGGTGGCGAAGCAGAAGCCCGGCCTTTACGACATGCAGGACGTGCTCGGTTTGAAGTAGTTGTTAATTCCTGATTTTGAATTTTGAGTTGGCCGGCAAACCACTCTGTGAATTCAAAACCCAAAACTCAAAACTCAAAGCTCGCCATTGTCGCGCTGGGTTCCAACCTCGGTGATTCCCGCAAAATCATCCTCGACGCGATGGCGCGGTTGCAGAACTTGTCCGACCAACCGATTCTCAAATCATCGCTCTGGCAGACGTCACCGGTGAATTGTCCGCCGGATTCACCCCGATTCGTTAATGCGGTGGCGGGGTTGGTACCGCGAACCGGGGAAACTCCGGAATCGTTGCTGGAAAAATTACGGTCGCTCGAAAAGGAATCCGGCCGGCAGCCTAAAATGGCCTTAAACGAACCGCGTCCGCTGGATCTGGATTTGATTGCGTTCGGTGCCGAAACGCGTGCCACGCCGGAGCTGGTTTTGCCGCACCCGCGGGCGCATCAACGGCGGTTTGTCCTTCAGCCATTGAGTGAGATTGCGCCGGAACTGGTTTTGCCGGGGCAGGGGAAGACCGTGTCCCAACTGCTGGCCGGGCTTGCGGATGATGAAACGGTCGTACGACTCTAAAGATTTACGATTGACGATATACGATTTACGAATGGCCTTGGAATGTAGATGGCTGCGTAAACCGCATGGGGTAAATAAACGGTCACACCTCGCAATGACGTCTCACGTTTCAGGTGTTTTTCCAAAAGCTCGATTGTATTCGAGCACCACATATCGGTCGGTCATGCCGGCGAGGTAATCGCATACGGCGCGATGCAGGCCGGCCTTTTGAATCCGCCGGCGCGCACTGGCGCCGATTTCCTTCGGATGCGCCAGGTAATAGCGGAACAGCTGTTCAAGCATTTTCAAGGAGCGCCGATTCAACCAGCGGAGCGAGGGATGGTAATAGAGATTCTTGTACAGGTAATCGCGCAGTTCCAGATTTAACAGGCGGCGTGCCGGACTGTGCTGCACGAGCGCCTTCGGGAAAAGCCGGACTTCGTCCGCCGACTGCACGCCGGCGGCGGCAATGAGCTGCTCGCTGGTGTTAACGACGTCGTGAATTTGCAGGTCAATGATGGTGCGAATGATGAAGTAACGGCGGCATTCGTCGGGCAAATCGCCGTGTTCCTTTTTCACCAGCCGCGCGGCCTGGGCCCAGAGGCGGACGTCGCGGCGCAGGTTGTCTTCCGACAATAATCCGGAATCAAGCCCGTCGTCCAGGTCGTGGCTGTAGTAGGTGATTTCGTCGGCGAGATTGGCGATCTGCGCCTCCAGCGAGGAATTTTTGGCGTCGAATCCTTTCCGGCGGCCGGGATGGTCGTAGGCGGTATAGTGTTTCACCAAACCTTCACGGACTTCCCAGGTGAGATTGAGGCCGGGGAAATCCGGATATTTTTGTTCCAATTCCTCGACGATGCGCAGGCTTTGGCGGTTATGCTCAAAGCCGCCGTGTTTTCGCATCAGACGGTTTAAAACCGTCTCGCCCTTATGGCCAAAAGGGGAATGGCCAAGATCATGGGCGAGCGCGATGCTTTCAGCCAGGTCCTCGTTTAATTTGAGCGCGCTGGCAATGTTGCGCGAAACGGCGGCAACTTCAATGGTATGGGTGAGCCGGGTGCGAAGGTGATCGCCGGTGCCGTTGAGAAAAACCTGCGTCTTGTATTCAAGCCGGCGGAAGGCGCGCGAATGGATGACGCGGTCGCGGTCGCGCTGGTAATGCGTGCGCCATTGGGGCGGCGGTTCCGGGTAATCACGTCCGCGGGTGTCGCCGCTGAGCTGGGCGTAGGGCGCAAGGATTTGCCGTTCGATTTGTTCCAGTTCCTGGCGCGTGCGGGGCATGGTTCAAGGTTGTGACCAGTGACGGGTGACAGGTGACATGAAAGGCATTTGAGTGGCGAGCGGTTTTTTCCCGCCGGCTGGCACCGGTCACCGGCCCGTCAGGTGGCCAGCAATTTTCGGACGGAAATGCCTCGCAACTCGAACAGCCGGTGAATCACGTCTTCAATCAAGTTGTTTGGGCACGACGCGCCGGCGGTGATGCCGACGGTGATTTTGCCGGACGGCAGCCAGTCACGGGTTTCCGTTTCCTTTTTGGCGTGCTGGTCGTAATGGCGGATGAGCTGGTCCGATTCCATCTTGGCGGCGTTTTTGATGAAGTAGGTCGGCAGTTTGGCCTCGCCCATTTCGGCGAGGTGCGACGTGTTGGAGGAATTGTAACCGCCGATCACGAGCAGCAAATTCATCGGCTCACGCAACAGTTTTTGGAGCGCATCCTGGCGGTCCTGCGTCGCGCCGCAAATCGTGTCGAAAAACCGGAAATGTTCGGCGACGTTTTCGGGGCCGTATTTTTTCTCCATCGCGGCCTTGAAGCGGCGTTGCACCTCCTCGGTTTCGCCGCGCAACATGGTCGTCTGGTTCGCCACCCCGACTGCCTGCAAATGCAGTTCGGGGTCGAACCCCTGTGAATACGCGCCCTTGAACTTATCCAGAAATTCCTGCTTGTCACCGCCTTGAACAATGTAATCGCAGACGTAATCGGTTTCCGCGAGGTTGAAAACGACGAGATAATGTCCGCTGCCATAGGCGCGGGCCTGGGAGCTGGTGGCCTTGGTTTCCTCGTGCCACGCCTTGCCGTGGATGATGCTCGTAACGCTGTCCTTGGAATATTGCCGGACGCGTTTCCAGACGCTCATCACGTCGCCGCAGGTGGTGTCCACCAGCACGCAGCCTTTCTCTTCGAGCCGTTTGCGCGTGCCGACCTCGGTGCCAAACGCGGGAATCATCACCACGTCTCCGGGATTCAGGCGCGTCATCTCCTCCTCGGTCGGCTTGGGCGAGATGATCTGGATGCCCATGTTGCGGATCTGGTCGTTGACCTCCGGGTTATGGATGATTTCGCCGAGCAGATAAATGGGTTTTTCCGGCGGGAAATACTTCCGCGCGGCGTAGGCGAGGTCGATCGCGCGTTCGACGCCGTAACAGAAGCCGAACTCCTTGGCGAGCTTGACAGTGAGGCTGTCGGCGGACAGCACGCAGCCGCCGGCGCGGACGCGTTCAACGAGTTCGCTGCGGTAGTGCGAGAGCACCTGGGCCTGCACGGCCTCGAGGATATCGGGCCGGCGGAGATTGACTTTTTTCTGCGCGGCGGGCGCTTCGGTTGACATAACAAAGGCAGTGTAACACGCGAACGGGCAGCGTCCAGCCGAAAGCCGGCGGAAAAGCTTTGCGGCGCGGGGGTTTCGTGCGATGCTGGGGGCGCGTCGGAGCGTAGCTCAGCTTGGTAGAGCACCAGCTTTGGGAGCTGGCTGTCGCAGGTTCAAATCCTGTCGCTCCGACCACTTCTTGCATTCCTCTCCCTTGCGATGAGCCGGGACCAATCACAGCCCGACAGCCGAGGAAACATTTCCACCTTTTACATAAATCGGCTGAATGTCTTTCCGTCACCGCGGCAAATTATTAGCCGGGTTATTCACAATTCCGGGGCTGGCGATAATTTTGTTCCGTGCGCAAAAGGAAACAGAAATAACCGCGGTGGTGAAGGCGGTGGAAATTAAAATATCCGATTGGAATCCCTTGTAAAACCGGCGGTTATCCGGTTTTCGTCCGGAAACTATTTCCCGCTGGCATCGCCGTTGCTAAACGCGCGTGAGCCAATCACAGCCGAGCACAGACGCATACTATACACCGCTCGTGAATTGCGGGCGGGAGCCAGGTGGCGCGGACAAACGGGCGCACGGGTTGGCTGGGACAGGCGCAACTCAAAACATACTATGAAAAAAATATGAAGAAAATTGAAGCGATCATCAAACCGTTCAAACTCGAAGAAGTCAAGGACGCCCTCGGCGAAATCGGCATCGAAGGCATGACCGTAAGCGAGGTCAAAGGGTTTGGCCGCCAGAAGGGCCACACCGAAATCTATCGCGGCAGCGAATACACCGTGGATTTTCTGCCCAAGATAAAAATCGAACTCGTGGTGGCCGACAACCAGACCGACGCCGCGGTCGGGGCGATTGTCAAGGCGGCCAAGACCGGGAAGATCGGCGACGGCAAGGTCTTCGTGGCCAGCATTGAACAAGCCGTGCGCATTCGCACGGAAGAGAAGGGCGATGCCGCCGTCTAATCAGCGAACAACTTGAACCTCACTCGAATAAAAACCATGAAACGATATTTACTGACCCTCGCTTTAATTGCCACCACTGCGTTCGGCGTCGCTTCCCTGCGCGCGGACGATACGAATGCCCCGGCGGCGGCGGCCGCGGCCACCAATGCGGCGCCGGCGACTCCGCCGCCCTTACCGGCGGCTTCCATCGAACAGCGTGTCGAATCGCTCGAAGCCTACATTTCAAACGGCGACCCAACCGCTTCGTTGAAGGACACCAACGGCAACATTGCGGTGACTTCACCAATCATGAGCAGCCTGGCCAACAGCACCGGCAGCACCTATACCTACCCGGGCGCCGGACATAACGCCTGGTTGCTGACCAGCACGGCATTGGTGTTGTTCATGACCCTGCCTGGCTTGGCCCTGTTCTATGGCGGTCTGGTCCGCAAAAAGAACGTCCTGTCCGTGCTCGCGCAATGCTTCCTGATCACGGGTCTGACGACCATCCTGTGGATTATCTGCAGTTACGGGATGATCTTCGGCGGCGATGGCACGGTGGATGGCCCGTTGGGCATGAAACATGACTGGATCAAGGGCATCGTCGGCAACCCCGGCATTTGCTGGATGTTCAAGGGCGTCACCTCCGCGCCGAATCCGGGGTACTCTTATTGGGTATCGGAAAACGTGTATTCCATGTTCCAATTGATGTTCGCCATCATCACTCCGGCGCTCATCATCGGTTCCATTGCGGAACGCATGAAATTCTCCGCCATCCTCGTTTTCATGACGTTGTGGATATTGCTCGTGTATAACACGCAAGGTCACATGGTCTGGGGCGTCAACGGTTACATGAACGGTTGTTGGAACGCCAATGCGACGATTCACGGCTTGGACTTTGCCGGCGGCACGGTCGTGCATATGTCCTCCGGGTGGTCGGGCTTGGTGCTGTGCATCATCCTCGGCAAGCGCCTGGGGTTTGGTAAGGAAAACTTTACCCCGCACAGTATCGTGCTGACTTATATCGGCGCGTCCATGCTGTGGGTCGGATGGTACGGTTTCAACTCCGGCAGCGCCGTCGCGGCGGACATCATCGCGGCCAATGCGTTCACGACCACAACCATCGCCACGGCCATCGGCTCGTTCGTCTGGCCGATGTGGGAATGGATTGTCAAAGGCAAACCCAGCGTGCTCGGGTTCTGCTCCGGCGCGGTGGCGGGCCTGGTGCTCATCACCCCGGCTTGCGGTTACGTCCTGCCGTCGGGTGCCATCTGGATTGGCATTGCGGCCGGAACCATCCCGTGGTTCTTCTGTTACAAAATCAAGGGCTGGCTGGGCATGGATGACGCGCTGGATGCCTGGAGCGTTCACGGCATCGGTGGTATGTGCGGCGCGATCATGACCGGCATGTTTGCCCGTAACGCCGCCAATCCGAACCTGGCGACCAACCTGAAGGCGTACGTCACCGACAAAATCTTTCAGCCGCAACTGATTGAGCAGTTGAAGACGGTGGTCGTATCACTGGTGCTCTTTATTGTGGGCACGATTGTGATCGCCTACATCACCAAGATGCTGGTGGGCCTGCGGCCGACTGAGGAAGTCGAAATCGCCGGTCTCGACATCAATGAACATGGTGAAGAGGGTTATCACTCATAATTGACGGAAGTCTCCACACTGCGCCGGTTGGTGGATGAAACCACCGCCGGCGCAGTTTTTTTGTCTGGTCGGGCGGACGATCCGGAAAGGCGGCAATTCGGATTTAAATCACCTGGACCACCAGCGCGGTGGTGTTGTCGCGGCCATCCTGGTTCAGGGATTCCTCCACCAGCCGATGCGCCGGGTCGGCATCGATTTTGGCCGGTTCATCCGGGCGCAACAACTCGACGAACTGCCGGTCGTACAAGCCCTCCACCAGTCCATCGGTGCACAGCAGAAAAGTGTCCCCGGCCCGATAAGCCACCGCGCCCACCTGCGGGTCCACGAACTGGTTGCCGGCGCCCAGGGCCTTTTGCAATGCATTGCGCCGGGGATGGGTCCGGGCTTCCCGCTCGCTGATCTTGCCGTTCCGAAACAACCAGCCGACGTGCGTGTCATCGTGGCTGAGCTGCTGGATCCGGCTCTTCCGCGCCGGCAGATGATAAATCCGGCTGTCGCCGATGTGGCCGAAATACATCCATCCCGGGGTGAACCAGCACAGGCTCAATGTGGTTTCCATCCCTGAGCATTCTTCATCGCTGGCGCCCAGGTATTGCAAGGCGCTGTGGATTTGATCAAACAATTCCATCAACACGTCCTCGAACCCGATGTCCAGTCCGGTGGCAGCTTGTTGGAACGACCGCGGCAACAGGGTGGTGATCTTTTCAATCGCAATCTGGCTGGCCTGCTCGCCCGCCTTCGCTCCGCCCATGCCGTCGCTCACGGCAAAGGCAAAGTCCATGTCTTCCATCGAGGCTGCGCCGGTTTTTCCCAGACGATGAATTTCCCGCGCATCGAACCGGAGTCCCAGAAAGGCGTCCTCGTTGTTGGGGCGGACCTTGCCACGATCCGTTCGTCCGGACCATTTCAGGGAAACAGGAGTGGCGGTCGGGCGTATGAGGTTGCGGTTCATGCCGGCGGCGTTGGCTCAAAACCCGGTAGGATGGTGGCCAGTTCAAAATCCACAATACAAAAGCGCCCGTCCGACTGACGGTAGGTCACATTCCGCATGTCGGGATCGTCATGGCGCACGCCAAACGGTTCCAGTTCGGCAAAAAGTTCCTTCGCGCGTTCCGCGTCGATATGCTCCACCCGGCTGCCACAACTGGTGGTGACGATGCGGAGTTGCTTCGGATCGGCTTCGAGCAGCCGGGGCACGAACCCACAGTGACGGGCCTCAAGGTGACGGAGAATCCGCACCTCATTGGCGAAGCGCACCGCCGCGTCCGGACCATGATACGCTTTAAACACCCGGCCGTCGAAGGTGAGGTTCACGGTCGAGCGCAGGGTGTCTTTGACTTGCAGCATAGGATTTTGCCATCCGCGCCCGGGAAGTTCCGTTGGTTTATTCTCCCGGCATTGCGACGGCCATAAACTGTCATCTTTCCCTTTCGGATTCAAATATCGTGCATTTTGTCCGGCTTGGAAAGCCGCTTCCGGCCGTTTACGTTCACCAATTCAGAAACCGGAGGGGTGTTGTCCCAAGACTTTGTTGGTTGGAAGGAGGTTGTTGAGAAATGCTTCTAAAAATTGAAGACCCCAAAGGCGGTGATCATGTCAATACCGCACAAGAACCCAAAGACCGTGATTACAAAGAAGACTTGGAAACATTGGTCGCCATACTGAGGCGGGTTAATGTTTCTGATTATGTCTCTAACAGTTTTGCCATATATGTGTATCGCCCGAAGGTGGACGATGATGCCAAAAACAATAGCAATGGAGAGTCCGTACCAAGAAAAAGGAAGCAGCCACTTTTCTTGAGAGTTGTTTGTGATTTCACGCCTGAACGATACCGTCAGGGTGAGCAAGCCGGAGGAAATGGCCACAACTTTGTCGGCAAATGCAAGAATCGCATTATTGCGCTTTTCTATAAGATTATCAATTTCCTCTATGTCGTCAGCGTCCATTGTGATCTTTGGGTTCTTGTGCGTGACCGTACCAAACATGAACCACCCGCCAATCTTGTGGAAGACAAAATTGGAGCAACGAGTCCGCAGTTATTACGCATCAATCGAGGATCTAAAAATGGCCAAAAAAGATAAACAAATTGGGATGCGACCCATGGTGTTTTTTGACGGTAGGCGGAAACGCAATGTGACATGGGCAACCGCCGCCCAGCACCTCGTTAAACACGTCGAAAAGGGTATTTGTGAGATTTTCGTCAAGGCGTTAAGGGAGAATGACGCGGAAACAATCATCGAATTAGCTCAAGCCGTTTTATTTTTTAAGGATAAACGTGGCGGCTTGGTTCCCAAAGACCGCGAACGCGGTCTGCTGCTTTTGGCGAAATCGCGCTTAAACCTTTACGATCAGAAATGGACAATCCGTGAAACGGCTGAGTATCTGGCGGGTGGGCCAGTAGTCGAAACTCCCGCTGACGGGTTTTCCGCGCTTCGGCGGAAATGCCGCGAACTTAATTTCCCATTAGCCGAATCAAGAAAAAGAAGCCGGAAATGACGGCTAAATGTCTTAAATAATTTCCACCGCGCCAGATAGATTGCCTGAGTATGGGAATACTGCGCGGGGGTTGGTGACGCCGAAACCAGTCGCCAAGAAAACAAAACGGCGGAAGTGATTTACTTTTGCACGGTTCATCACTTCCGCCGACAGGCAACCGGGTTGCCAAGGATGAGAAATAATCTCACCGATTGGCTTCTCTAGCAAGTAAAAACAAAGCCCTACTGGTGCTTCTAACACCAGCAGGGCGCAACCAAAGGCCTAGACCTAAAGTTGCGTATCTTGCGATACTCGCAAAATTTATGTCTTGGCCTGGGAAGGGTCAAGTGACGACGTGTTATTGCTGTCATGGAAAAGCCATGAAGTTTGGAAGATTCAAAAACAAAAGGCGCATCGTTCAGCGTTACCGCTGTGGACGATGCAGCCGGACGTTCAGCGATGAACAACCACTGGACGGCCTGAGAATTGAACCGGAGAAAATCGTCCAGATCATCAACCTGCTTTGTGAGGGCATGGGAATTCGGGCCACCGCTCGGCTGGCGAATTGCCACCGTGATACCGTTCTGGCGGTCCTCCAAACGATTGGCCGCAAGTGTACGGCGTTGCTGGATGCTAGGGTGCGTTATTTGAAAGCCGATTTTGTCCAGACGGATGAGATTCACACGTTTGTAGGCTGTAAGCAACGACGGACGACGTTGGACGATGTTGCACGCGGCGATTTCTTCACGTTCCTGTCCATTGACCGCGACAGCAAGTTAATCATCAACTGGAAAACCGATAAACGGGATTTTGAGGCTACAGAAGATTTCCTGCGTGACCTAAAATCCAGAATGATGGGCCGATTCCAATTAACAACAGACGCTTTCAAAGGCTATACTCGCCGGACGGCTGGTGGCATCGAGGAAGTATTTGGCGACTCGGTGGATTACGCCACGGAAATCAAGGTCTATGGGTTTGAAAGGATTGCCCCTTACCGATTTTCGCCCATCGTTAAAGAAATAAAGCGTAAGGCGCGGCTAGGGAATCCAGACATGAAATTTGCCACGACCTGCCATTGCGAACGGATGAACCTCTCGGTTCGCCAGTTCACACGCCGGTTTACCCGCTCCACCCTTGGCTATTCCAAAACGCTGGCAAACCTCCGTTACGCTGTGGCCCTGTTCGTGGCCCATTTCAACTATTGCCGGGTTCATTCGGCACATGGCAAAACACCCGCCCAAGCCGCCATGCTAACCAAAGATGCTTGGACAGTGGAAAGGCTGATTGATGAATGTGGAAAATACTAAACCAACAAAGTCGCAGGACAACACCAACCGGAGGCGGCGGAGAAATCAGCGCAGGGTGGGCAAATAAATACAGCCGATTTCGTTTTTGATTTCCCGGGTTAAAAAATCGCTGCACGCGAAAAAGTCGCGCGAATACGGGCGATTGCGGGCATTTTGGAAAGTTGGCTGCGAGGGTTCTTGCGAAATGGTATTTGACCTGCTAATCCATGCGAACCATCTCCAAGTTGGTAAGAAACTTGAAGATTTGACGTACCAAAACCGAACAAAATAACATTCCATATTCGACCCCATGGCAAAATATAAATTAGAATACCTCTGGCTCGACGGTTATGAACCCGTCGCCAACCTTCGTGGCAAAACCACCATCAAGGAATTTGCGAAGTTTCCAAAACTTGAAGAGCTTCCCTGGTGGAATTTCGACGGCAGTTCGACACGTCAGGCCGAGGGCCGCACCTCGGATTGCATGCTCAAACCCGTGGCCGTCTATCCGGATAC
>Ga0070731_10002664_pt1 | contig 16766 bp, 11 predicted proteins | sample Coa_R1_2_FD_66448 | JGI IMG/M metagenome (GOLD analysis project Ga0070731, IMG submission 66448) | Surface soil microbial communities from Centralia Pennsylvania, which are recovering from an underground coalmine fire - Coalmine... | ecosystem: Environmental > Terrestrial > Soil > Unclassified ...
CGTCGTATTGTCGCGGCGCTCCCCTAGACCTCTAGCTCGTTAGACCGGTCTCTGCGGGAGTGAGTCGAGCTTTTGCTCGACTGGACAGCCGGGGCGGCTGTCCCTACATAAATCTCTCTGTCCCGACGCAAGCCTTTTTTACTACGGCTGGGCGGTTTGAGCGGGCAGGGTTACGGTGTCGACTGTGGCGGGGTCGTCGCGGAGCTTGATGTAGAGAGTCTTTCCCTTGGGCGGCGGGATTGCCAAGGCATCTTCCACGAAACCTTCGGGAACGGTGAATGAGTTGGAGAAATCGGCCTCGGTGCTGACCGAGTCGAGCAGGAAAAGTTTGTCGCCGTTGAGTGTGCACGGCTTTTCTGCGTCAGAGCCGCAGCGAACGCTTTTGAGCGCGGGAATGCGCACCAGGTTGACCAGCGGTTGCCAATCGCCATCGGTACCGTCGCCTGACACCGCCCGAAATTTGAGCCGGCCGAAGGCCGATGGGCCGAGAAGTTTCATGGGATCAAGAACGGCGAAGACCGTTTTGGAGTCCTGCAGCGTGAGATTGCCGTCGTTGAAACTCAACAGCACACGGAAGGACTCGTCGGCCGTGGCCACTTCAATTTTTTCCGTGGACGGAAAAGTTTCTGGCCATTGCGTCTTCAGGAAAAAGTTCAGGCGACCATCCTGCGGCAGTTCGTCGTCGCTGCCCAGATGAACCGTAAGTGGCGAAGAAGTTTGATCCAGTTGAACGCTCTGGTTGAGCAGAGTGACCGACGGGCGCGGGGCTTCGACTTCGGATTTGAGATCAAGGACACGGCCATCTTTCAGCGTGACGCGAACCAGGATGGAATCCCCGGAATGAAGTTTCGTTTTCACACTGGCATCCTGCGTGGTCAACTTGAGTTCGTCCTGCTGATGCGCGCGGTCGAGCGTGCCGGGAAGGAAACGTAGACCGTTCAACTCAAGGCTTTCGACATGATCCAGGCGTGTGCCTTTGAGCAGGCCATCGGCGTCGCCCGCGTGGATGCCGAAACTGTCGAGGCGGCCCGCTTCGGCATAAGTATGCAGAGGGATCTCGTCAACGTCAGCCAATCCGAATTTCCTGATCAGCATCGTCACTGATCCCGCATTCGCACTCTGCAGCGGAACTTTGACTTCGAGTTCGTCGGGCTTGGGGCTTTTCCACTCAGTCTGCAGCAGCTTTCCCTGTTCGTCTTTCAGTTTCACTTCGCTGACACAGCATGCATCAGGGGATTGCAGGTGAAGCGTGTCTTCGCGGCCAATGATGAGGGCGCTGGCATCTTTGGAAGCGACAATCCATTGGCCTGGCCGCGATGCGCGCAGGCGATAATGCGGTCCGTCGAATGCGTGGAAGCCCCACAACCCACGTATCGTTCCGGTGACTTCGCCTTCGAGGGCGGCGGACTGAAGAGGCTGGGTCTCGATGGAAAATCCTCCGAGAAGTGGATCGGGCTTCGCCGCCAGATCAAGACCTGGACCGGATTTGGTGTCGACGTGAAGGACGAAGCTGTGCGCGAGGTCAGTGGCAAAGACCAGCGGCGCGCCCTCGGCCGGAAGCAGCAAAGAAGGTTTGCCGGCACAAAATACCTGAGCCGCATCGACTGCGCGCAACGGCGGCACTGGCGCAGGACGAACCGGCGGAAGACCGATCACCAAGACCGACTTAGGATTCCGAAAAGACGGCGGGTTGTTGAGGCGGAGGTTGAGTTCGTCCTTCTTGGGCAAAGCCAGCGCGGGAATGTACTGATATTGCGCCGTGTGCGCGGTGCTTAGGATGCGGGCAACGTCGACGACCGCGCCCACGTAAGGACTGTAGTAACCACTACGCGCGTTGGGCGTGGCCGTGATTTGTGCCAGCAGATCGGTTGACGGGCCCGAGGTCAGAGTGGCGACCATGGACTGGCTATGGGTGTCGTCGAGCACCAACTGGTCGGTGTTCTGGGTAAGGCAGGGCGCCTGCTGAGCGCTTGGCTTGTCGAAGCACTGCTGCTCCAGGCGAATATTCAAGCTGCGTGCCAGCAAAGTCGTGCGGGCTTTCAGTTGTTCGGGATCGCTGGCGGAAATCTCGCGGACAGCGTCGAGATACTTATCGAGGCGCTGGCGGTCGAGACTGGCCTGGACTAAATCCTGCGAGGCGCGCACGAAAGCGCCGGGCTTGCCGCGAACCGCGGTGCGAAGAGTGTTGAACGCTCCTCCGGTTTCGGGGGCAAGGAAGATGAGGGCTTCCTCCGCTTCCTCGGGCACATTTACGAACACTCCTTCTTCATGGACCGGCTTGGTCCAGGTTTCCACGCGGGTGAACCAGGAGTCGGGAGGGGGATTGGTGGCTCCGCGCAGAAATACCACGACCATCAGGTAACGTACTGACTGGCTGTCGGGGAGATCAGGATGGATCCACAAGCGGTCTCCCGCCTTCAAATTGGGAACTTCTGCAATGGGTAGGGTGACTCCCGCGCGCTGCACGCGAACGTCGACTTTTGGGCCTATGAGATCGAATGCGGCATTGTCGGCGCGGGCCGCCGCCATGAGCAACAAAAAGACGAGCGGAAGCGCCCGCTGCCTTGTGCGGCAGGGAGGTCTATTCCATGTGAATGCAGGGTGGCCCAAGGCAATAGTTTACCCGATGTAACACTTGTATTTGAGTCGAAGGGGCAAGGCGGGTTTGGGCGTCTAACAACCCGCTATCGTCCGGCCGCATCCAGTAACTTTCGTCGAACACACTGCTGTATGCGTACAGGAAATTGATCTCCCAAACGCGTGAAACCCGGAGTTTGGTCGGCCTCAATGCGATTAACTTTTTTCAGGCCGAGATGGTCGGCGTCGTGCTTCCCGTGATGGGAGTGTTTCTTAAAGATCACGGCTGGCGCTATGACTCGATTGGCGTTGCCACCGCAGCTGCAGGATTCGGCACTCTGTTACTGCAGACTCCGGCGGGGATTGTGACCGATCGAGTCTCATCACGTCGTCTGCTTTTCGCGATTGCTGCGATCGTCACTGGGGCCTGCTTCACACTGATCCCGCTCATGCCAAGCCGCCCGGGACTCGTGGACGCTTTTCTATTCACCGCCGGCGCTGCGCAAAGCTTCTTCGCGCCGCTGCTGGGGGCCTTGGCGCTGGCCCTGGTCGGACACGCCGCCCTTAATAAGACGGCGGGGACGAACCAAAGCTGGAACCATGCTGGAAACATTGTGGCGGCGCTCTCGGCGATCGGATTAGTGCATCGGTTCGGGGTAAGTTCGATTTTCTTTGCCGTGGGGGCATCATCGCTGCTCGCAGCGGGGTCCACGTTGCTGATGCGCTCCCGTGACCTCGATGAACGCGTCGCGACGGGGCTGACACGAGAAGACTCAGGGACGGCGTCATGGAAAAAGCTCCTGAGCGAACGCGCCGTGCTCTTCCTGTTAGTCGCCATTTTTCTATTCCATCTGGCGAATGCGCCGATTCTGCCCACCGTCGCGCTTTATGTGAAACAGCTCGGCGGCTCCGATAGCCTCATGACTTCTACCGTGCTCACGGCGCAGATCGTGATGGTTCCGGTGGCGTTATTGGCGGGACGCTACGGAGATCGTTGGGGACGCAAGCCGGTCATGGCGATTGCATTCTGGATTCTGCCGCTGCGGATTCTTTCTTACACCTGGGTGAGCAATCCGAAGGCTATGGTGTGGTTGCAGACACTGGATGGGATCGGCGCCGGGATTTATGGGGTCGTCGTGATTGCCCTGGCGGCCGACCTGACGCGTGGCAAGGGCCGATTCAACACTCTAGCCGGGCTATTTGCAACCGCCCTGGCAACTGGAGGCGTTCTCGGCCCCCTCATCAGCGGCGCGCTAGTGCAGCATATGGGGTTTAAGTTTACTTTTTATGGGTTCGCTGCGCTTGCGTTAGGGGGCGCGATTTTATTCACCGTGTTCGTTCCGGAGACGCGCCGTGAACGCGCCGGGCCCCTCGAAGCCAAGGCCATAGCGGCCTGAAACTCGGTCCGAACAACCTGGGAAAGACGCCTACAAAACAAAACGCCCCAGACTCGATTTGAGTCGTGGGACGTTTGTTGATCAGCCCTCCCCCAAGTGCTGCTCAAGAAGGAGAATAGATCGAGCGGGGGAAAACGGGAATGGCCCGTGAGTGCTATCTCTTGGCACGGTCGGGTGACCTATGAAAGTGGATACGTAGACTGCAAATCGTCCCGTTTGGTCGGGGGTTTGCAACTCCAGGGCGATCCTTCGCAAGAGCCCCCTATTCACCTCCGACGAAGTGCGGGCGTTCCTCGGTCTGGTGCATGATGCCCATGGATTCTCCGCGCATCTCGACGCGATGGGGCATTGTGAACTAAACGATCAAGGATGCCATCAGCAGTGACGATCTCCGATCTGCTCGTGCTAGTGCGAGACCGGCAGTTGGGAAGTGAGAACGGTAGAACGTTGATCCGACTGAGTCGAGGCAAGAGGTGGCGCAAGCTGCCATCGGCTCGGGCCAAGGCAAGGCAGCAGATCGTCGCGTTACACCCAACGATCCGAACCCGTTGTGCACGGTGGAAGCAAGATCTCAGCTCATCTTCGATGTAAAGCTAACTTAACCAAATCAATAGTTTCAGCGACTTCCGCAGACGAAGAGGAGCCGAAACACAATCAAACGACGAGCCTGAAAACCTGGCTTGGATGCGCTGTTCTAAAACCTGGACTGCCTATTGCTTAAAGACCAACGCAGGTCCACTGACTCGCTTCACCTTGAGGTCGACAGTCACTTCGACACGGTCGGCGATCTTGACAAAGGGAATGCCTTTATTCATCCCGTAGTCCTTGCGATCGAAAGCCATTGTCCCTTTAACATCTCCGGAACCTGACCCTCGGGTGCCAGTAACGGTAAACGTCAGCGTCTCAGGCTTAGAGACCCCGCGAATGGTAAACGTTCCAGGAATATCAAAGGTGGTGGGGCCGGTCTGGACAATCTTATCGGAGTGAAAAGTAATCAGCGGATCCTGTTCAACGTCGAAGAAATCTTTGCTCTTCAACTTGCCGTCTTTCATTCCGCTTCCAGTATTCACGCTGTTGGCTTGAATCTTGATATCCAGAACGCCGGTCGTGACGTCAGGAGATGTAAAGGTTAAAGTGGAATCCCACTTTTCGAAAGTACCCTCTAGAGCCACTGACGCCTTCACATAAAAGGTAATCTTGCTTACTTCGGGGGTGACCACGAAAACCGGAGTCTCTTCTTGGCCTAATAAGGGCAGCGCCAAGAGAAAGAGGACAGCAAGCGTGACGCGGCTGAGTGCGAGTTTTTTAGACATAAATTAAACTTCTTCCCACCAGTTGCCGTGAGAGCAACCAAGTGAATCCAAAATTGCTCTTGGACTGTCCTTCTTGATGATGCTGCGTTACTGAGACGTTCCCATTTAGCTAATTCTTGTTCCAATGGCCTCGCCTGAAACGATGATCTCCACCCGCCGGTTCTTCTTTCGGCCATCGGGGGTGTCGTTACCGGCTACCGGATTTGCCTGACCTTCTCCGGTGGAGGTAACGTCGTCCTGTCTTAATCCCTGTTGCACAAGAAACGTTTGTACTGTGCTCGCGCGTTGACCGGATAACTTGAGATTGAAGTCCTCGTTGCCTGTGCTATCCGTATAGCCCTCAATACGCAGCTTCAAGCCGGGGTGTGCCAGGATGACCCCGGAAAGTCGCGCCAATTTCAGATTCGCATCCTGCGAAAGCTCGTACTTGCCGGAGGCAAACAGAATGTCCGCCATAGTGACGACCAGACCGCGTGGAGTATCTACCGTTTGCAGCACCGAGTTGAGTTGGGCTAGCAGCTGAGCGCGGAGGTCTGCGGCTTCTTTGCGTGTTCTTTCGGCATCAGCCCGGGCGGCCTCTTCTTTCGCCTTGAGCACCTCTTCTTTTGCCGCAGCCAATTCGGCCTGGCGCTGCGCTTCTTCGTCAGCTTGGCGCTTCGCTACTGCAGCTTCGGCTGCCGCCTTAGCTTCCGCCTCCGCCTTGGCTGTTGCGGCGGCAGCTTCACGCTCGTTTGCTATGCGTTCTTCTTGTTGCCTTTGTACGGAGAGAGCGCGCGCGTCTTCTGCGAATTGGGCGGTTTGGCGGGCCGTCGAAATGATCACCTTCTTGTCAGCTTTACTGGCGAGGGAGTTCTCGGTCATCCCCAAACTGCCCTCGGCATTGGAAAAAATTTCCGGCGCATACTTTTGGGCTGCGTGCGATTTTGCTATTTCCACTGCGTTCCGAGCTTCGTACACATCGAGTGGGACACTCGGATCAAGAGTGAGCGCCAGCGGGTTCCCCATCTTTTCGTACTCGCTGCGTTTCATGAGCGGATAATTGTTAACGACGAAAATTTTCCCCTTTGTGCCCTTCCGGATCGAATTCTTCATCACTACCATTTCACTCGGCTGGCGGACCGTGGAGTAGGGCTCGGCCGTAACAAACAGCGAGAACGTCTGCATTTGAGTGGTGGCGCTCAATTTACCGTCCCCAGATTTGTTAAGGAAAACTTGACCGAGATTGCTGGTGCGCCCTTCTGTCGAGACCGCCCACAAAACATAAGTCATAAACTCTGTGCCCAAGGTCGTGGGTGGCACCAAGCCCTTTATTGAGATTTCTATATTCGTCGCGCCTGACTTAGCCTCGACCTTTGCTTCGCCGCTGGCTTGAGACACCAATTGGGTGCCATTCAGATCGACTTTCGTGGCTCCGCCCCCAACCTGGTAACCAATCGCCTCGACTGACTTAATGATGACACTCGATCCTTGAACATCCTGTTGTGATTGAGCTGTGACCGCAGCTGCTAAGAAGAAGAGCGCCACAAAATGCATCGTCATCGGGTTATGTCGCATACGTGATCTCTCCTGACTAAGCCCCAACTTTCTAAGTAAGATGGGTTGGCAATCATTTCTTTTCATCGTGTCCTGCTCGGGTGCGCTGGACAACTGTCACTTTTGACAGATGGAGCAAGGGCGATCCTTGGCGCTAGATGGGAGGGAAATACTGTGCACATTCGTAGAAGAAGTACGGCGTTGATGTGCGGCCGTGCAATCCTTCTCGGGTAGTGAGGACACACGCTGAGTTTCAGTCTTTTATAACCGAAAAATAGAGGTTCAGTTCCAGGCCCGCGGAATTCACCTGCTCATTTGGGTGCTTGCCCGTGTTGTTGTCGTGCTCATAGTAGGTATTGAGTTGGACATGTTTTCCTACCGGAAGAAGGCACCCCGCATAAAGCGAAGTGGTACTCCACTTCCCGTACTGGCTCAAATAGAAAGGCTCGCCGGCGACGTAGGGAATAAAGTGATAAGAATGAATTGCAAACGTCCTTTCGAGCGTTAGCTTATTGTGATAGCGCCAGTAGAGAGCGCCGGCTTTCCAGTCAAGGTCTGCACGATTTCTATCAGTAATCAGAACTGCGCCCTTTGTGGGGAAGTTAGAAGTTGCGGCCAACAGTAACCGGTTTTTAGGGGCCGCGTCCGGAGCGGTTATGTATCGGTACCCGGCCTCGATCACAAGAGGTCTTCTCTTGGCGTCGTCGAGATCGAAAGCGGAGATTCTTTTCAGCTTGAGAAGAGGCTTGAGATAGAACTGCGCGCTGGGTCCAATCGTGGCTTGGACCGGGTCACCACCTCCCCTGTCATATTTTGCCTGAAAGTAGGTGCGAACTAGCGGATTTACCTTCAAGTAAGCGTCGATCTCGGGAAGGAACTGATCTTGTTGCGCCTGCAGAGGAACCCAGGCGAAACTGAATAACACAAGGGCCGGGAGCCAGGGTAGAGGCGACAAACTGTTTTTCATCGTTCTCGATTCGGCAGTCGAGCCTAGCTGTCAACCCTTCGATTTGAAACTGCCAAATCTGACAGGTACATGCCCGGCGTCATGTCCGAGTCCTTATCTCCGAGTGCATCGAAGGCGTTCCCACCTCCGGCCGCGAGATGCTCTCAGGCGTGCCTGGACCTGGGTACCGTCAAACCTTAGGAGAGACTAGACATAGGGGCGACAAATGCAATACGAGCCATGAGTGGCGGAATTCGCTTCTGTCGCAGCTAATCTCGGGTGTTGGGCGCACCGTCTTAATCCCGGCTAAATCGTACAAACGAAGACGGAGGGAGTACTATTAACCATGGGGTTCTTATCTTTTCCAGCCAGCCAGTATTGTTGTTGTGCAAACCATGCACCTGCGCAACGACCTGAATTTCGCGGAGCATGCCCCCTAAAGAGCATTCGTAACTAAGCTCGCAGGGTGGGGGTTTTATCTTGACAGGGGGCTGCTTGGAAACTTCCAAAGTTCGAATTCTAGTGGTCGATGATTATGAACCGTTTCGCCAATTTATTTGCTCGACGCTGAGGAAAAGACCAGAGTTAGACATTGTCGGCGAGGTCTCAGACGGACTGGAAGCCGTTTACAAAGCCGAAGAATTACAACCGGACTTGATTGTGCTCGACGTGGGGCTACCCTCACTGAACGGCATCGAAGCGGGTCGGCGGATTCGCAAAGTCTCCCCCAAATCAAAAATACTTTTTGTAAGCCAGGAATCTTCTGCCGATGTGGTGCAAGAAGCGCTGAGCTTAGGAGCACAGGCATACTTGGTGAAGGCGCATGCTGGAAACGAACTGTTAGCCGCGGTGGAAGCGGTTTGTCAGGGTAGGCGGTTTCTGAGTTCTTCAATTGCCGGCCAGGGGCTCAGGAACACCGCTCGCAACCATGACGTTGAATTCTATCCCGATGACGCAGCATTTGTAGTTGGTTTTGCGCGTTTTATCAAAGTGGGTCTGGAAACTGGGGGTGCCGTTATCGCGGTCACAACGGATTCTCATCAGAAAGGTCTTCTTCAGAAATTGCGGGAGGATGGCGTGGATATTGATGCCGCAATTAAAGCCGGCACCTATCTTCCTTCTGACGTTGCCAATACACTCTCGGCGTTTATGGTGAATGATGTGCCGGACCCGGTGCGATTTTTTGAAATCGCAGGTGATCTGATTGCAACAGCAGCGCGGACTACGTCGAGCGGGCACGTTGCACTTTGTGGGGAATGTGGGTCGATCTTGTGGGCGCAGGGCAACGCCGATGCGGCTATTCAGACGGAACAACTTTGTAACCAGCTGGCCAAACAATACGATATTGAAATTCTCTGCGGATTCTCATTGAGCAGCTTTTACCGGGAGGAAGATAAGCAAGTCTTCGAAAAGATTTGCAGGGAATGATGATGGGGCCCTTACCCGCCAGCACACCTGGAATCGCATTTCGAATCCAAAGGAACGCGAGCATGAATCGTGGTGCCGCGATGGGGTTGCGATTCGATTGAAAGCGTACCGTTCAGCAATTTCAATCGTTCTCCCATACTCGTGAGGCCGAGTCCTCGGCTCGTCATCGCAACTTCGCGGTCAAAGCCAACGCCGGAATCCTTAACCGTAAGATTAGTCTCATCCGATGTTCCCCACAATCGCACTTCGAACTGCCGTACGCCGCTATGTTTTAACGAGTTGTGCAAGGCCTCTTGCAAAACGCGGAACAGTCCAAGAGAGATATCAGGTGACAGCGAATTCGGCAAATCGGAAGCTCTGAAATCAATTTCCACTTTCTGCTGCTGAGCAAACTCTTGGCAGAAGCTTTTCATTGCTGCAGCAATTCCGAGATACTGTAGTTTGGCTGAGTGCAACTCGTGTGACAAAGATTGAACATCGGCGGCTATTCCGGAGGCATGAGTTTTTAGCGCCTCGATGCGACTTCGAACCTGGTCGGGTGAATCAAAAGGAATCTGTTGGAGTTCTTCGATCTGGATTGTCAACATGGCGAGACGTTGCCCGATGTCGTCGTGAAGCTCTCTGCCGATCCGCATACGTTCCTGCTCTTGAGCTTTTATCAAACTACGAGCCACGTTTGCGAGCGCTACCTCCGCCTGCTTGCGGGCGGTGATATCACGGGCGATCTTGGTAAACCCTACGATTTCACCATTTAAATCCTTAATCACGAAGATACTAAGAAAAACATCCACGTTCTTTCCTGCCTTCGTTACTCGAATCGTCTCGTAAGGTGCAATGGGGATGCCTGCTCTCAGCTTTTCTAGAAACTTTTCTTCCTCATGCCAGAGATCGGGCGGAATCAGAATGGCAATCGGTTGTCCCACCGCTTCGGATTCCGTGTAGCCGAAAATACGCTGCGCACCCACGTTCCAACTTTGGATAATACCGTCCAGATTCTTGGAAATGATCGCGTCGTCGGACGACTCGACGATGGCAGCATCCCGCCCCCGTGCTTCTTCCGCCGTCCTTTGCTTCGTAATGTCTTCAACCGTGGCCATCACAAGGCGAGGCGTTTGATTCAACAATGAAATGGTTAGGCGTCCCCAAACTAATGAGCCGTCACGTCGAATAAAACGCTTTTCTATCTGATAGCGGTCAATCAATCCCGTACGCAACTGCTCAAAAAGTGCCCAATCCCTCTTGGCGTCTTCCGGAGGGGAAAATTCGACACAGTGCTTAGCACGCATTTCCTGCTCGCTAAATCCGAGCATCGAACAAAGGAATGAATTCACAAATAGCGGCTGTCCGTCTAGATTCTCCAGCGCAATTCCGATAGGACTTGCATTGAAGGCGTCATAGAAGAGCCGATTGTTGGGTGTCGACAATTGTGCTGCATCTCCCATGGCAGAAAGGTATACAGCAGTCGTAGTCGTCAATTCAAGCAGAGTTTGTTGCTTGCAGACGTGTGTGTAAGTGCGGATGAACGTGTTGTAGGGGTGCCATATAAAGAGGGGGCTCTCTTTTTCACAATAAACAAAAGCTGAGCCAATCGCGTCCGCACTGTCGATTTTGTCAGTTGCACAGGTTCTCCGGTGCTCATACTTTAGGCTCTCGGTTGTGACCGCATTCTTCGTGAATGCGTCTAGAGCAGATCGAAGTGGACCGAAGGCAGGTCTTCCTTCGACAAAATCAGCCTGTGCGAATGCCTTGAACATTCTTGTGAAGCGTGGTCTTTGGTTGTGTGTGCTGGCAATTCCAAGCTTACGCGTGCACCTAACTTCGGCTCGTGCGGCTGCGATGAATGCGGCGAAGAGTTCTCCGTTTCGTCCACCAATGCACGAGATACGCAATGAGTCCGATCCTACCAGTCAAGAGTCATGCGATTTGATGGGGATGATCAGCATAATTTACGAAGACCAAAATCCAGGGCCACCCAACTTTGGATTGCGAATTACTGACCCGTGGGGCCGGAAGATAGGGTACGATCCGCGTGCCCCAAAGGTCTGGCAGGACTTACCGCTTGCTGAAGGGTTTGTCGAGTGCGATCAAAACGAGGATCTAACGAAGTCTCAGCATTGTGCAGCCCATATTCAAATCTGCGGACCAGTCAGTGGCACCTATAAACTGGAGGTGCTGCCGACAGAGAGTGGTACATATTCAATCAAAGTATTCGGAAGGAGTCGGCTAATACCGGATCAGTTCGCTTTTCGCTTCACCACCTCAGAAACCGGATACCGGAGCGAGATACGAAAGCGAACACCTGAGAACTTGCTGTTCGGATATTCGCGGGAACCGGGAGCTGAGATTAAGCTGGAAAGAAGTGATCGACAAGTGGCTACCACGGAGACGAAACAAGCTACGGGAGCTTCGCATCAGAACGGTCCATAACCGATCGTTTCCAACTCGAACCTCAGGCTTTGTGCCATTGTCAACAATCGTCTTGCCCTGACACGAAAAGAGTAAATCTTAGCTTACGCAGCGCTTCTTGCTGTCTGTAATATTTGACAGTTTTTCATGGACATTCTCTACCTTAGGATTGCGCCAATCTTCAGGAGTGTGGAGTGTCGTGATGCTTATTAATGGAGATACTAATCGCCCAATAGCTAGGCCTCAATTGCAAGGGACGCTTTGGCATTGTGAAGAATGCGGTACAGTCATTTCGATCTACTGCGCAAGAATTGTGCGAGAACTACCTTGCCCGCTTTGCTTGCAGGAACTGGAATTTTGCGCGGCATTCGACGGCGGTTTTGGGCAAGTATTCGCCGATGCCTGAATGTTGGGCATAAATTATTCGCGTCCGGTTGCACAACACTGCGCGCGAATTGCCGTTCATGGCACGGCTCCTGTTGGACCATGCTGCCGAAACATCCCTCGGCACATTAAACGACTGGGGCACCAATTCGAAGTCCATGCCTGCCTAGTCAGTTTAAATTGAAGGAGCGCGGGTTTCTCGCGTCTAGCAGATCGAGGTGCTCCTATTCTGCGGCTCTCTGCATTGGGAAGGTCAAAAGATCTCTTGCTCTTATCCGGTCGCCCGATGGAGTTCAGTTTCAACGCCAAGGGGCACGTGCGCGTGAATCTTAGTACCACGCATGGGTTGCGAATCGATTGAAAATGTTCCCTTCACCAGTTTCAGTCGCTCTTCCATGCTGATGAGTCCAATCCCCTGGCTGTGCTTCGCTAAGTTCATATCAAAGCCCGAGCCCGGGTCGCTCACGACGAGATGAATCTCATTTGTTGTTCCCCACAATTCGACAGTGAAGTGCCGCGCCCCGCTGTGTTTTACCGAGTTCCGGAGAGCCTCTTGCAGAACTCGGAAAAGGCATAGAGAAATGTCCGGTGACAAGGTGTTTGGCACGTCGTGGCTCTTGAAGTCAGTTTTCACGTTCTGCTGTGCCCCAAACTCTTTGCACAAGCCTTTCATGGCGGCTGCTAAACCCAAATACTGCAGTTTTGAGGAGTGCAACTCATGCGACAAGGACTGGATATCGATCGCGATCTGAGAGGTATATTTCTGCAATTCTCCGACACAGCTCTTCACCTCCGGACCGAGATCGGGCGTCTTGTTTTTAAGTTGTTCTAGCTCATTAGCCAACAGTGCGAGTCGCTGGCCCATGTCGTCGTGAAGCTCTCTGGCGATTCGGCCGCGCTCCTGCTCCTGGGCCGCAATCAATCTTCGGCTCATGCTTGAAATCGTCTCTTCCGACTGTTTGCGTTCGGTCACATCGATGCCAATTCCGATATATCCGATAAACGACTGATCCTCATTGAACCTGGGTACACCAATATCAAGAATCCATCGATATTCGCCATCGTAGCGTCGGAGCCGGTACTCCATCCTGAACTCATCCCGACGATCAAACGCTTGCGTGTACGTGTTCATGCATCGCATCAGATCTCCGGGATGAACTCCCTCCGACCAACCGTTTCCTCGCTCAAGGTTGATGGATCGTCCAGTGAAATCGAGCCAAGGCTTGTTAAAGTAGGTGCAAAGCTTATCGGCCTCGGCAATCCAGATCAGGACGGGCGCGGTATCTGCCATCCGCCGAAATCTTTGTTCACTTTCGCGAAGGGATTGGTCGGTCTGCTTCTGTTCCTCTGCGAGGGCTGCTAGAACTAGGAAGGGTGTTGCAGCGAAAAACAAAAATAACTGTAACGACATTACATTGCCGAGCGGTTCCGATCTGGTGAAAGGACCGAGCCTGTGAAGCGTACCCCAAATTGATAATGAGGCGACTGCTATCATCGACGTGCTGACTCCCCACGATCCGAAGCGCAGAGCCGACCACAAGAGGAACGGCAAGAGCGAATAAAGCAATACTGGCGAGGTGCTCCCGTTGGGAGTGAGAAAAGTGACATACCCTATGCCGATCAAACCGGCGGTCAGAGCAGTTGCTTCGAAATAGAAAGCACGAGACTTCGCCGTCCATTCCCTTCTCATGCCGTCAAAGCTCAATATGGCAGGCGTGATAGTGAGAAGAGCTAAGGCTTCGGTGAAAACACCGATTTTCCAACGGACCCAGTAGTCCGCGCTGAATGCGGTCGTGGCTATAAACGCTGCCACCAAAGGCGCAAGCACCACCGCAGATAATGAATATTTGGCCAGGGACTTTACATTATTCAGGCGCGGCGGCAAACCGCGAAAGGAGTAGCTCACTCCTAACGCGGCGACCAGAATCTCGCACGTGTCAGAAAGCACAAGCAAAGCGGTCGAACGAAAGGCTAGGCCGGCCTGCACGTCATAGAGAACGAAACCTCCTATGCCTGCTGGGATTAGAACTGGCCAGATCTTCCGAGGAACGACCAGCAACAACCCCACTAGAAACGCACAGCCAGGCCACAGCGCCCAGACCATCTGAGGACGTACCACTAGCGCGCCTGCGAACTTGGCGCTCAGGAACGAGCCGAAAAAAGCCACGCACACCAATCCAGTTGTGTGAAATGCAGCACCTGAATTAGTTGTTCTCCAGGATTTATCCATGCGCACCAAGGGCGGTAAAAGGGGTTGTTGGCAAGCGCCTGGGGCGGTGTCGGAAATTTGATGCCGCGCGGAGTTACATTCGCTCGCCTGGCTTAGCGCTTGCATAGTCTGATAAAGCCTCGGATTCAGGTTTCTTAAGCCATTTCTCGGACCTGAGTTTGCCGCGAGCGCCTTCGAGCGCCCTGACAATGGACGGCACTGGCTACGGTCCTCTTGTTCCCGAATGGCCGCTTAATTAGTTATGCTGCGCGAAATGCAGGACTTTCCATGCTGCCGCTATCAGAGACTGTGCGACCGGCAAGCAATGCTAATTTCGTTGCCGGGACCGTGAAGTGCGATAAACCGCAGTTTAAGCAGACCGATACCTTTGGGAACGCCGGAAGGCCAGGATGATCAACATTCCGTAAGCCGCTGAAATGGATCATCATCTCGGCAGTAAATTCTGCGAAATTGAGGGACTGACACAACGTGCACTTCATGAACCCCACCCCACTTTAGATTCGACGCGATTTTGAACTGGGACAACGTCTGTATCGTTGTATGCAACCCTAATTCGGATTTTGTACCAGCCTCAAGGAAAAATAGATTTGATAGCGGTTTGGTTGTAGACTTGCCGTGACTCATGCGGGTTGGTGAGTTCCAGCGAGTTTAGTCTGGATTTCAAAACTCCAAAAGCTCGGTCTGCCGAGCCGTTGTCTATGGCGGAACTACTCCGCCTAACTGACGAACAGCTTATTGCCTGCCTCCGAGAGGGACGGAGCGATGCGCTGGCTGTCCTTTTCGACCGCTACCAGAAGTTAGTCCTGAGCATTGCACTGAAAATCGTTCGCGACCCCGGTGAGGCCGAGGACGTGACGCAGACCGTTTTCCTGGATATTTATCGCGCAGTGGCACAATTTGACCCTGGCAAGGGCAGTACTAAGGTCTGGCTGATGCAGTACGCGTACCACCGTGCCATCAACCGCCGGCAGCATCTTAAGGGCCGGGAGTTTTATACGAGCACGGAATTGGAAGAGGCGGCCGGTCGGCCGGTAGAAGCGCGCGCGACCTTTGGCATGAGTTCGCCGGAAATTAAGGAATTGGTTCGCAAGAGCATGATCGCGCTACCTGTCGAGCAGAGGTCTGTAATCGAAATGGCATCTTATCAAGGCCTTACTATGCAGGAAATTGCGGAGCGAACTGGCGAGTCGTTTGCCAATGTCCGCCATCATTATTATCGCGGGCTTCGGCAGTTGCGGTCCCTGATTATGGGCGCGGAAAGCAAGAAACCGAATACAGCGAGAGGAAAGTGTGCCTGAGCAACCATTGAAAGGAGTCTCTACCCACGAGCAATTTGAGGCGCTTTGTGCGCTTTCTGCCGGCGGATTATTGGAGGGTCAGGAGTTTCTCGATTTCCAGATGCATATGAAGGAATGCCCCGAGTGCCGAGAGGACCATCAGGACTTGCACCGTCTCGTTACTCGGGAATTGCCACAGGTCCAAAGCTCCCTTCGACAGAAGGTCACGGAGCTAAGGGTAAAGCCCCTGCCTTATTCGCGGCAGCGCTTCCTTCGCCGAGCGCGAGTTGAAGGAATTGTTTTTTCGCCCGAGGTTGAGGCTACTTCGCGACCGACTCCGTGGTACTCCCGTCCCGTTGCGCTGCTGGCCCCCATTGCCGCGCTGATCTTCGTCGCGATCGGTCTTGCGGTTTATCATTTCCGGGCGACACCAGAGATAGCAAATGGGAATGGTGTCGCTGCGGGACAACGGATAGCTGAGCTTCAACGGGAAAACGCCGCGCTTTCCGCTCAGCTGAAAGAGTCCGTCGCCATGCAGCAGCGTGAAAACAATAATTTACGCGCTCAACTGGAACGCGCGACAACGACCGAAGAAAACCTGCGGCGCAACAGCGATCAGGCCCGCGGAGAAGCGGCGCGGGTCTCCAGCCGAAATACGCAACTGCTGGAGGAATTCCGCAACCAGGAGAAACTCCTGGCAGATGCCAAGGACGAGGCCGCTCGCAGCAGTCAATTGCGCACTAACGACGAAGCTTCCCTGGTAGAACAACAGACTCGAATCACCGAGCTCTCGAATAAGTTGCGAATTGCGAGCGCCACGCTTGATGTGGAACGTCAACTCGTGGCGGCGGGTAAGGACATCCCCGAGCTTATGGCTGCCCGCCAGTTGCACGTCATCGATGTCCGCGACACCGACCCGAATGGCAACCCCACTCAAGCGTTTGGTCGCGTCTTTTTGACCGAAGGCAAGTCTCTTACTTTTTACGCCTTCGATTTGCATGAAGACAGGGTGGCAAATGCGAAGCGTAGCTTCCAAGTCTGGGCGGTGCCGGAAGAAGGAAAGAACTCACCGCGCAGCTTGGGTTTCCTGCGCGTAGATCGCAAAGCACAAGGTCGTTGGGTATTGAAAGTGGAGAACCCGGACTTGGTGAAGGCAATCAGTTCAGTATTCGTTACAGTCGAGCCCGCCTCTGGCGGTAACCAACCTCACGGAGAGAAGATGCTTTATGCGTATCTCGGCGAGGCCAATCACCCGTAGCTGAAGGGCACGTCTGG
>Ga0070731_10002666_pt1 | contig 16764 bp, 17 predicted proteins | sample Coa_R1_2_FD_66448 | JGI IMG/M metagenome (GOLD analysis project Ga0070731, IMG submission 66448) | Surface soil microbial communities from Centralia Pennsylvania, which are recovering from an underground coalmine fire - Coalmine... | ecosystem: Environmental > Terrestrial > Soil > Unclassified ...
AGCCGGAGTCGGTATCGGATTCCGACCCCTCAAAAGACAGGTCCGAGCCCGAGCCAGCCTGAAACGCGCCATTCGCGCCCAACCCGGCGAGATTTTGCAATGTACGACGATTGCGAGGGCGCGGCGCGAACGGCCCACAGCGCCGCGAACGGCGATGTCAGCCGTGCGCCGGCGCGTTCTTGGCCACGATTTCCAGCGAAGCGGCTTCTTCGTCGAAGCGTTGCGCCGCTGCCAGCAGGGCCATCAGGTCTTCTTCATCGGGAGTGGCGACCGCAATGGTGCGCAGCATTTCCGCGCCATTCCTGTACTGTACCGCCTTTCGCCATTCATTCATCTTCGGCGTCTTTTCTCTGTCACGGGGTTGGCTCCGGCGCTTTTTCTAACATAACGGTAATTAACCAGGCGTTTACGGGACGCCCGAGCGGAGTTCCAGGACGTGCGGGACATCCCTAGATCGGCAGGTGGACGACGAACCATGTCACGGCAACAATCGCGGCACCGGCGGCGAAGAGCCATGTCCAGCCGAACGCGGAAAGCAGACGCTCCCTTGGCCTTCGCGGCGCGCCGGATGTGCCGGTCATGCCCTCGGCGATGTTCGCGCCTGCCGTCAGCACGAAAAGATCGCTCTCGCGTTTCAGGGTCGAGAAACTCGCTTGCACGATCAGCCTCCCGGGCCGTTGACCCGAGGAGGCTAGGAGGGGCGCGTATCCGCCGCGTTAATGAATGCCTGCGTTTCCCGGCGCAATTTGCTTAAGGTTGTATGACCGCATTGATCGAGCGTCGGTTCCGTCGCGGGCTCTGCCCCACCAGGGGCCCCAGCCGCGCGATCAGCTTGCGTGCCCGCGCGCGAATGGCGGGGCTTCCTGTACGGCGAAGGGTTTCGAACAGCGGCAACAGCCGCGTGCGCAAGCGGCTGTCGTTTTCCGCAAAACAGGCCAGGCCCTCCATGCTGCAGACTCTCACAATTGTGCTCCTGTCATGGAGATAGCCGTGGAGGAGTTGCGCCGCGAGCCTGCGTTCGGGGGCGCTGAGTACAAGTCTCGGGAGCATCTGGGCCAGATGCCACCGCAGCTCCCGCTGCTCTACGCACGCGGCAAGCCTGAGAAGAGCTTTCTTGCGCGGTTGGAGCCAGTCCGGATGTACAACGGATACCTTTTCGGCGACGTCCGCGCATCGCATGCGAACGATGGCATCCTGCGACGTGATGCCCCCGATGATCGTCTTCAGCGTCGAACGATCGGCGAGGACGCGCCGCACCACATGGTTGGACGCCCCGATGGATCGCCGGTCACCCCCCGCCAATTGCCGCAGAACGTCGGTCACCTTCCAGGACGAAATCTCTTGCGCTGAACAGCGCGGGCGGCCGCGCGCCATTCAGAGCAGGAGCCCGTTTCTAGCGCCGGTGACAGGGGCAGTAGCAGCGGTGATGAATCCAGAGGCAGTGATGATGGTGCCGCCAGTGGTGGTGATGCATCATCGCACCCGGCGGTACCGGCGGCGGTGGGGGGGCCGATGGCGGCGGCGGCGGGGGAGGCGGCGGATGGGTTCCGGTATCGGACTGGGCGAGAGCACCGGATGCTGCGGCGAATACGAGAACAAGCGCGATCGCGGCGCCGCTGATTTTGCTGGACATAAAGATTTCCCCTCTGCTCGGCGATAAAGCATCCTATGCTACCGCGCTCGGAAACGCTTGTAAAACGTCCCTCGGGAATGCGCCTCTGAACGATGTCGATTCCGCACGATAAGGACCTGCCCTCCCGCCTGGACGGGATTGTGCGCGCGGTGAGGGCCCGGCACCTCGACCGCATAGCCGCGGGTTACGCGGTTACGGCGTGGGTTGTCGTCCAGGCGGCGTCGATCGTCGTCCCGAATTTCGATGTGAGCGCCCAGGCCGTCAGGGCGATCATCATATTTCTTCTCCTGGGTTTCCCGGCGACGCTCACCGGCGCGTGGTTTGCGGCGCCGCACGTTTCGCCTCACGTTGCGGCCGCTCATGCCCGAAAGAAACCGTCAAGAGCCGGTTATGCGCTCTTCGCCACGTGTACGGTGGTGCTGGTCGCCGTTGCCGTCGATCTTTCGTTGCTGCTTTCGCGCGCCTCGCCGGCCGTACATGCGCAGGGTTTGCCCGCAAACCCGGCGCCGCCGAAAAATTCCATCGCCGTCCTTCCCTTCGCCAATATGAGCGGCGATCCGAAGAAGGAGTATTTTTCCGACGGCATCGCGGAAGAACTGCTCGACGATCTCTCGGGCATGTCCCAATTGCGGGTGGCGGCACGAACCTCGTCCTTCGCGTTCAGGAATTCGACCGACAGCATCAAGGAGATTGCGCGGCTCCTGTCTGTACGCTCGGTGCTGGAGGGCAGCGTGCGCGAAAGCGGGCAGCATCTGCGCATATCGGTCGAACTGATCGACGCCGCGACCGGCTATCGCCTGTGGTCCTCGATCTACGACCACGATCTCACGGACATCCTGGTCGTCCAGGAAGACATCGCGCGCGCGATCACCGCGGCGCTCACGCGGCAATTCATACCGTCCGGGGCGCATTTGCCGGCCGCCAGGACCATCAACGCCGAGGCCTACCGCGCCTACCTCCTTGGCAAGCATCAGCTCGAGCCGCGGACGACCGAGGGCACACAGGCCGCCCTCGCCTCATTCCGGACGACCGTCTCGCTCGCCCCGGACTTTGCCGACGGATTCGCGGCGCTGGCGGACGCAAACATCGTCCTCGCCGACAAGATGCCGGAGCGCAGCGATCTGATCCCGGCCGCGGAAACGGCGACCAACACCGCGCTTCGGCTCGACCCGAACAATGTCGGGGCGCTCAGCGCGCATCTCGACATTTCGCTTCACAAGCTCGATTGGCGCGGCGCCATCGGCGATTCCCGAAAGCTGGAGCAGGCTGCGCCGAACAGCGTGAAAGTGCTCCACGAGATGTTTCGGTTTTTCACATTGATGGCGTTTCCCGATCTGGCTCTGGCCGCCGCCCGGGGCGCTTCGCGCCTCGACCCGCTTTCGTTTGCCGATCGGTTCAACATGGCGAGCATACTCCTGCACGACGCGCGCTTTCCCGAGGCGATCGAAGCGGGAAAAGCGGCTCTCGCCTTGCGCCCCCATCATGCGGTTGCGCTCGCGATCGTCTGTACAGCGGCTGCCAACGCGGGACAAGCCGGTCTCGCCGCCGCGACGTACGCGGAGCTTTCGCAGTTGAAGCCCGACGTCGGCGCCCACTCGGAAGACGATACGGCGCGGCCATTGTGCGCGTTCGCAATCGCCATTGCGCAACATCGCACCCGCGATGCCCACCGGATCGTGGACGGTCTGGCGGATGGATTTCCGCGCAGCGGCATCAGCGCCTATTCGCTCGCCCAGAAATACGCGATCGCCGGCGACTTCGACAAAGCGGATTCCTGGTTCGGACGCTCGTACGACGATCGCGAATTTTCGCTTTTCGTCCTTCCCGGCGACAAACTGGTGCCGTCGGCGTTTCGCGATACGCCGGAATATCGGGCGCTGCTTGCCCGCCCGCTCTTCCGCGACTGGCAAGGCGCGCACGACCAGCTCGCGAGCAGTCTCGCCGGAGGGTGAAACAACGGCCAGGTGTGTTCGGGATTCGAGGCGGCGTTTGCGGAGGTAAGGCGCCGCCTGACCTCGCAGGCGGAGACCGGAACTACATCAAAGGATAAGGGTTTTCCGATAGCCTGATCTGCTGAGGCCCCCCGGAACCCACGAATGCCCGAACGCGAGGAGAAGGGTCGCGAGCGAGCGCCTGACGGCCCGGACCGGGACGGGCAGCAGTCGCCGGACCGCAATGGCGGCCCCGAAAAGCGGCGCAGTTTTTTCGCCAACCCGCTCGTCCGGCTGGCGGCGGTTCTGATCGTCGTCGTGATCGTCATCGCCGGTGTGCTCTGGTGGCTCAACGCGCGCCAGTACGAAAGCACCGACGATGCCTTCATCGACACGCACATCGTGCAGGTGGCGCCGCAGATCGCGGGCCAGGTTTCGCGTGTCCATGTCGCCGACAATGAATTCGTGAAGGCCGGCCAACCGCTGGTCGATCTGAATTCCGCCGATGAGGAGTCGCGGCTCGCCCAGATCCTTGCGCAACAGGCGCAGGCCGAGATGCAGATCGCCCAGGCGCGTGCAACCGAAGCGGGTGCCACAGCCACGGAAAGAGGCGCGGCGGCGACCGCGCAGAATGCCGCGCGCGATCTTGCGCGCTACCGGTTCCTGAAGCGCACCGCGCCGGCCGCAGTCGCGCAACAACAGATGGATCAGGCGCAGGCGACCGCGAAGAGCGCGGCCGCGCAGCGCGAAGCGGCGGAGGCACAGATCAAAGGCGCCGCGGCGCAGATCACCGGCGCCGAGGCGCAGATCAGGGTCCTGAAGGCCCAGGAAGTACAGGCGCGGATCAACCTCGGCTACACGCGCATTGTCGCGCCGCTGGCCGGCACGATCGCGCAGAAGACGGTTGCTCTCGGAAATTACGTAACGCCGGGCACGCAGATGATGGCGATCGTGCCGCTCGCGATCTGGGTGACTGCGAATTTCAAGGAGACGCAGCTTGCGCATATGCGGGTGGGCCAGCCGGTCACGGTGAGCGTCGACGCCTGTCCGGATGCCGACATTCGCGGCCACGTCGATTCGATACAACGCGGCGCCGGCCAGGCCTTCGGCATTCTGCCGCCGGAAAACGCGACGGGAAACTACGTCAAGGTTGTACAGCGGGTGCCGGTGAAGATCGTGATCGACCGCGTGCCGCGCGAGTGCCTGCTGGGTCCCGGCATGAGCGTGGAGCCGCAGGTGAAGGTGCGCTGATGCCGGCCGCCGGCCGACACCGGTGGACGCCGGAACGCTCGGTCGCGGGGAAGCGCAATCCCTGGTCGATCGTGGGGGTGATTTCGATCGCCACCTTCATGGTGGTGCTCGACGCCTCGATCGCCAACGTGGCGCTCGCACACATCGCCGGCAGCCTTTCGGTGAGTTACGACGAGGCGACATGGGTGATCACGAGCTTTCTCATCGCCAATGCCGTGATCATTCCCGTCAGCGGCTGGCTTGCCGACGTGATCGGCCGCAAGCGCTATTACATGATCTCGGTCGCGCTCTTCACGATTTCATCCTTCGTCTGCGGCATTTCCAACAGCCTGACGATGCTCGTTGTCGCGCGCATCTTCCAGGGCATTGGCGGGGGCGGGCTGACGCCGGTTGAACAGTCGATGCTGGTCGACACGTTTCCGCCGGAAAAGCGGGGACCCGCTTTTGCGGCGTACGGCATTGTAGTGATCGTTGGACCGATCTTCGGGCCGACGCTCGGAGGCTGGATCACCGATGCGCTTTCCTGGAACTGGGTGTTCCTCATCAACGTACCGTTTGGAATCCTCTCGCTTGTCCTCGTCAGCATGTTCGTCGACGAACCGGAGGCCATCCGGCGGAAGAGCCGTGAAATGCGCGCGCACGGATTGCGCATGGATTTCCTGGGCTTTGCGCTCATTGCGCTTGCGCTGGGCTGTCTCGAGGTCACGCTCGACCGCGGGCAGCGCAACGACTGGTTTTCGAGCACCACGATCTGCATTACCGCCGCGGTCGCGGCTGTTTCGTTCCTGATCTTTCTTCCGTGGGAGTGGACGCGGAAGGATCCGATCGTGCCGATTCGGATGTATCTCCGGCGCAATTTCGGCATCGCCAACGTGTTCATGCTGCTGATGGGCGTGATCGTGTTCGGCACGACGCAGTTCATCCCGCAGTTCCTCCAGGAAGTGATGGGCTACAGCGCGACCGATGCGGGCCTCGCCCTGACCATGGGGGGACTCGCGACGCTCCTCGTGATGCCGCTCGCCGGCTTTCTCACCGGCCGCGTGGACCCGCGCATCCTGATCGGGAGCGCGTTTGCGATTCAGGTGGCGGCAATGTGGAATCTGAGCCACTTCACCACCCAGATCTCCTTCAATGACGCGGCATTCGCGCGTCTCATTCAATCCATAGGATTGCCGTTCCTGTTCGTGCCGGTCAGCAACGCCGCCTATATCGGGCTTGCGCCCGAGGAGTCGAACCAGGCATCGGCCCTGCTCAACGTGTCCCGCAATCTCGGCGGCACGTTCGGCATCTCCCTCGTGCAGACGATGCTCGCCCAGCGCGCGCAGGTGCATCAGTCGCAATATGTCGAGACGCTGAACCCCCTCAATCCGAATTACGCACACGGCATCGCCCAGATCACGCACGCGCTTGTGGGCCGCGGCATCGAGCAGGCGCAGGCGGGCAAGATGGCGGCGGCGCTCCTCTACCGTCAACTGCTTCAGCAATCGGCGATGCTCTCCTATATCGACGTGTTTCACACGCTCATGATTCTCGTTGCACTGGCCCTGCCGCTCACACTTCTGATGCAGGGACCCGGCAAAGGCGGCGCCGGTACAGCGGCCGCAGCGCCATGAAACGCGCGATCGCAATTCTCGTACTTTTTCTCGCGGGCTGCGAAGTCGGTCCCGACTACAAACAACCCGACGTGCCGACGCCCCCTTCATTCAGCGAACTGCCGGCCGCGCGCGCCCAAACGCCCGCCGACGATGCAGCGCTTGCGAAATGGTGGACGCGCATCGACGATCCCGAGCTGCAAAGCCTCATTGCGCGCGCACTGGCGTCGAACCTCAATTTCAAAACGGCAGTCTCGCGAATCCGCGAAGCGCGAGAGCAGGTCATCATCGCCGGCGCAAAAGAATGGCCCGAGCTGAGCGCGACCGGAACGGGCCTCAACCTTCATTCGAACTCCAGTCCCATCGCCTCGGCGATCGGCGGCGGCGGACCAAACGCGCCGCCGTCGGCCCCGACCAACATCAAGATTTACTCGGCAGGTTTCGACGCAACCTGGGAGATCGACGTTTTCGGCGGCGTGCGCCGCGGCATCGAACAGGCGGAAGCAAACACGGAGGAAACGTCCTGGACCATGCGCGACGCGGAAGTGTCGCTGACCGCCGAAGTGGCCAACGACTATTTCAATCTGCGTACAGAGCAGGCGCGCATGGCGATCCTGCGGGACGAGATTGCGCGCCAGCGTGATGCGTTCCAATTGATCGGGGCGCGCAGGCGCGCCGGCTTCGTCACGCAACTCGACGTCAACCAGCAACAGACCCTGCTCTCGAATACGGCTGCACAATTGCCGACGATCGAGGCGGAGGCGCGCACCATGGAACACGCGATTTCCGTGCTCATCGGCGCGCCGCCGGAGGGAATTGCAAAGGAACTCGAGACAACCGCGGCGTTTCCGGCAATCACGGCGGATATTGCGGTCGGCTTGCCGTCCGATCTCTTGCGGCGGCGTCCCGACATCCGCGCAGCCGAGCGGAAGCTCGCCGCAGCAACCGCCGGAATCGGCGTCGCCGTCGCCGACCTTTATCCCAAATTCAACCTGGTCGGCGCGACGGCCTTTGTCGGCAATCATCTCGACACGTTGATCTCGGGCAACAATTTCGCGACCGTGGCATTCGGGCAGATCAGCTGGCCCGTTTTTCAGGGCGGGCAGATCCGCGCGAACATCCGCGCGAAGAAGGAAGAGACGCAGCAGGCCTATCTCGCCTATCAACAAACGGTGCTGAGCGCGATGCAGGAGACCGAAGACGCACTCACGCGCTACGCGCATGAAATGCAGCGCCAGGCGTCGCTCCGGACGACGGTGCAATCCGCACAATCGTCGGAAGCGATCGCTTCGGCGCAGTACCGCGCCGGCTTCGTTACCTATGTCAACGTGCTGTCGGCACAGACGGCGCGGCTCAGTGCGGAGGACGAACTCGCCCAGAGCCGGCAGGCGGCAGCCCAGGACCTGATTTCTCTGTACAAAGCTCTCGGTGGCGGCTGGCAGGGCTGAAAGATCATCCCCGTGTTCGCGTTTTCGTTTCCTCCCCGGTGCGAAGCATGGGGGAGGAAACGCGCCGGCACCTCCGCCCCTCACCACCAGCCGCGCCACTTGAACCAGGCGGTGGGCAGGACGGCCGAGAGCACGATCAGGAACAGGCCCCAGGCATAGCCGTAACGCCAGTGGTATTCGTGGATGGTGTCGAAATTCATTCCGTACATGCTGGCGATCAGGGTCGGCGGAATGCCGACGACGGAGACGATGGTCAACACCTTAAAGATGTCGTTCTGCTCGGTGTTGATGAACCCGAGCACCGCGTCGAGCAGAAACTGCACCTTGTCGGTCAGATGCACCTCGAAGTCGGCGAGCGACTGCAGATCCTTGTCCACGGTCTTGAGCCGCGCCTGGACCGCCTCGCCGATCCACGGCTTTCCGCTCTCCGCCGCAAACGGCGCGATGCGCTGCAGGCCGAGAATGCTGTCACGGATGTGGCTCAGGCGGTTTGCGACCGCTCCGATTTCGCGCAAGGTTTCCTTGAGCGCCCGATTCGAGCGCGTGACGTTGCGGCGCGTCTCCTGTTCGCTACGGCGAAATACGCCCCGTGCCGTGTCGTTCAGTCGGGCCGATATGTGTTCCAGAAGATCGGCCGAGTAGTCCACCATCGCTTCGACCAACAGAGCGAACATCTCCACGCTGGTGGCCGCGGTGCTCTTGCCCAGATGATCGAGCGCCGGCCCGATGGCATGCAGCTCGGCATAGCGAACGGTCACCAGCAGTTTCGGCGTCAGCACAAATCCCAGCGGCGTCGGTGCCGAATCTCCCGTCGGCGATTTCGACGCGATCGGCATGCTGAGCGTGAGCGTCTCGCCCTTCGCGCGGAGCCGGCTCGACGCTTCGATTTCCTCGAGCGCGCTGCGCGACGGGACTTCGACACCGCAATGCGCGGACGCTTTCGCTCTTTCATCTTCGGTCGGATCGAACAGATCGATCCAGACCGCGCGCTCCGGCGGCGCGCCTTCAGGATAGGTTGTCAGCATTGTCGGTCATCCTCTCCGGAATCGGCGTCGTTGCCAAGAAAGGCCTGCCGCAATAGGTTGCCCGGGTCGCGCCTGCCCGGAAACAAACGGTGTCACAAGGGGATATCCATGAAATCGCGCCTGTCTATCACCGTTGCCGCACTCCTTCTTCCGGCGCTTTCGCCGGCGCAGGCGCAACAGGTCCTGGCCAATCCCACGGTGCACTACGATGCGCGGCATGACGTTTCGCTTCCGCTGCGCGATTTGGCGCGGACGGCCGGGCAGCACCGCACCCAGATCGAAATGCCCGAACCCGGCCACAAACGGTTGCTTCCCGAGGGTCCCCCAGGCGCGGACACCGCCGTGCAGCGATTCTACCTGCCGACGATCCACACCGTTCCCGTTCTCTCCTTCGACGCCGTCCGCGAGGACGAACAGAACGCGCAGGTGCCCGACACCAATGGCGCGGTCGGAAGCACGCAGTTCGTCGAGATCACGAATTTCGACTATTCGGTGTACAACAAATCGACCGGCAAGAACGTGCTGAAGCCGACCGACACGAACACGATATTCGCCGGTTTCGGCGGGCGGTGCGAAAACACCGACCCCGGCGATCCGGTGGTGGTCTGGGACAGGCTCGCCGACCGCTGGCTCGTGTCCTACTTCAACTATGAGACCGCCTACGCGCTCTGCATCGCGGTTTCGAAGACCTCCGACGCGACAGGAATGTACAACCGCTACGAATATGATTACGATTACCTGCCGGACTATCCGAAATACGCCGTCTGGCCCGATGCGTACTACAGCACCTCCAACATCGACGGCGGCGCCGCCGAGCCCTGCGCCTACGACCGCAATGCCATGCTGAGCGGCGCTTCGGCCGCCGTGGTCTGTTTCACCCCGGCCAATGTTTCGAGCCTGCTGCCGTCGGATCTCGACGGCGCGACGGCGCCGCCCAAGGGCGCGCCGGACCACTATCTGCAGCTCGGCAATACCACCAACCTCCTGCAGGAATACGATTTCCATGTGAACTTCGCGAAACCAGGCAAGTCTACCTTCACGGGGCCAAACAACGTTACGGTGCCGAATTTCAACGAGGCCTGTTCCGGGTTCGGCTACTGCATTCCCCAACCGAACAGCGGCGAAGAAGTCGAGGGCCTCGGTGACCGGCTGATGTTCCGCCTCGCCTATCGCAATTTCGGCGATCACGAATCGCTCGTGGTGGCGCACAATGTTGCTCCGGCAAGCGGTTCGGCGGTTTCGGCGATGCGCTGGTACGAGTTGCGGGCGACGCCCGCCGGTGGCGCGTTCACGCTCTACCAGTCAGGCACGTTCCAGAACAAAAGCACGAGCCTGTGGATGGGCAGCGCCGCCATGGACAAGGACGGCAATATTGCGCTCGGCATGAGCGCGTCCAGCGACGCGAAGGATCCGAGCGTCTGGTACACCGGACGGCTCTCGAGCGATCCGCTTGGAAAGATGGAAGCCCCGACGACCGCCGCGAAAGGAACGGCGATTGAAACGGGCGACAGCCAGCGCTGGGGCGACTACTCGAGCATGAGCGTCGATCCGGGCGACGACTGCACGTTCTGGTACAGCCAGATGTACTACAACAAGAAGCACGGCGGCGCCGTCAGCGGCGACTGGGACACGCGCATTGCGGCGTTCAAGTTCGACGACTGCAATTAGGCGGGGTCGCCACGTGACTGAAAACGAAGGGGCGTTTCGATGGCAGCACGGAAGTCGTTTTTTCCTGCACTGGCGCTGACGGCGGTCATTGCCGCGGGTATCGGCTTTGGCGCGACCCACTTCTGGGACAATCGCGCCATTCAGAAGTTGACGGCCGAACGGGACGAGGCCCGTGACTGCCGCCGCTCGGGTACGACGGTTGCACCCTGCCCCGTCGCCTACCGGGGCACCAGAATCGAATGGCGCGATCGCATCCGGACGGTAGAAACGCCGGATCCGAAAAAGAGCGCGCGGATTGCCGTCCTGTCCGCCGAACTCGTCCGGGCCCATCGGGCCATCGCCGGTCTGGAACGCCGGAAAATGCGGCAGCGCGTGGCATCCGCCTATGGCTGGCAAAACGGAACGCGGCAATATCCGTACAACACCGACGAGCGCTGTCCGACAGGAAGCGTGGTCGTTTACGACCCGGGCCTTTCTGCAACCGGTGCGGCCCGCCGGCATTCGGGCGATCCCGGCGTCTGCTATGTACTGACAAAACTGCACAGAGTGGCGCTTTATTCACCCGGGCGTTGAAAGCGCTCGAAGCGTGTCGAACTGGACCATCGACGGATTGAATGCCGCACTCGCCGCCGGGCGAACGAACTGCGCGGATATCGTCGATATGGCGCTTGCCCATGCAAAGTATGTGGCAGGCGAAGGCAAGTGGGTTTTTCGCGCGCTGCGCATGGACGCAGCGCGGGGCGAAGCCGTCGAAGAGGACCTGCTGCGCGCGTCGCACACGGCCGGAACGCCGCTCGCGGGTTTGCCGGTCTCGATCAAGGACAACATCGACATCGCGGGCGAAGCGACCGGTGCCGGTTGCAAATTGCTCGAGGATGTGCCGGCCGCTACTTCCGATGCCGCGGTCGTAGCGCGGTTGAGGGCTGCGGGAGCCGTGATCGTCGGCCGCACGAACATGTCGGAACTGGCGTTCTCCGGTCTCGGCTACAACCGTTTTTACGGCACGCCTGCCAATCCCTGGGATCGTGCCACCCGCCGCCTTCCCGGCGGCTCGTCATCGGGCGCCGCGATCTCGGTGACGGACGGCATGGCGGTTGCGGCCATCGGAACGGACACGGGCGGCTCTGTACGGATTCCCGCGGCGCTGACGGGACTCGCCGGTTTCAAGCCGACCCAGGCACGCGTCCCGCGTGATGGCGTGCTGCCGCTGTCGACCCTGCTCGATACCGTCGGCCCGCTCGCGCGCACGGTCGCGGACTGCGCGCTCCTCGACCGCATTCTCGCGGACGACCCCAGACCGCTGCCGGCGATCGACGGACCGTTTCGACTCTGTACAGCAGACGATTTCATGCTGGCCGACGCCGACGAAACCGTCTTGTCCGCCTACGCGAGTGTCAGGAGCATCCTGCAGGGCTGCGGCATGTCGATCGATGCGCTGCCCGCCGGCGTGTTCAAAGAGGTTCCGCAATATGTCATGCGCGGGAGCTTCTCGAGCGAGGAGGCGTGGGCGCGCTTTGGCAAAGAGATCGAGGCACGGCCGCAGAATATCGACCCGCGCATTGCCGAACGCATCGCGCGCGGCCGCAGCATCACGGCCGACGACCACAAGGCGAACCTCGCTGCGCTCGGGGCCATGCGAGAGCGCTTCGAGCGCGCGATGGTGGCGTACGACGCGCTGATCGCACCGACGGTGCCCATTGTGGCGCCGCTGATCCGGGACATGGCCGATGACGACAAATTCCGCCGTGCCAACGCGCTCGTCCTGCGCAATCCCATGGTGGCGAACCTGCTCGACGCGCCGTCGCTCACCATTCCGTGTCACTTGCCCGGTACAGCGCCTGTCGGGCTCATGCTGATCGGCCCCCGCCTGTCCGACCGCCGTCTGCTGGCGATCGGACTGGCGCTGGAGCCTCTGCTGTCGGCCGGAGCCGGTTGAACCGGCTCAGGGCGTGCGGATGAAACCGTGCGACGCCGTGCGGCCGGTATCGGCGTAAAATCCCGTGATGACGCCGCGCTTGTTGATTCCGGTGGGCGTCGTTGCGTACACGGCATCCGGCGCGTCGAAGCTGGCGATGGAACCGCCGGGCTTCCGCACGAACCCATGCACGATATCGTCCGGCGTCTGATAGGTCCCGACGATCAGGCCGCCCGCATTGATGCCCGAAACCTCGGTGTCGACCGAATGCTTCGGATTGAAGGTGGTGATGGTTGCATCGGCCGCACGCACAAATCCGGTTTCCGCCGCTGTACCCTTGTCGAACTGGCCGGCGATTGTGCCCGCGTCGTTGATGGCATCGCCGGTTGTTTCGTCCGCTCCGATGGGTTTGAACAGCGTGAACGCGCCGTCGGGCGAGCGCACGAACGCGCGGTCCTTGAAATCCTGGCCGATGTACTCGCCGGTGATCGTGCCGGAATTGTTGACCGCATTGAAGGACGTAACGAGCGAACGATGGTAATTGATCACCGTGAACGTTCCGTCCGGATAGCGGATGAAACCCTGTGCCTTGACCTTCTCGGTCGAAAACGATCCGACGATGTTGCCGCTGGCGTCGAAGCCGGTGGCCCAGCTGTCCTTCGCATGCGGCGGATCGAAAACCGTGATCGTGCCGTCGCGCTCGCGCACGAACGCGTGCTCGTGATTGCGGTTCGTCTGGGTGTAACTGCCGCAGATGCGCCCGTCATCGTTGATCGCGTACGGGCGGGTGACCACGGAACCCTCGGGATCGAAACTGGTGATGGTGCCATCAGGCGCGCGCACGAACCCGCTCGCGTCCTGGTCGCCTACGCCGTAGAACCCGGTGATCGCGCCTGCGGCGTTGATGCCGAAGGGCGTCGTGAAACTCGATCCCGGAACGTCGAATTCGGTGAAGGTGGCAGCCTGTACAGATGTTGCCGCGAGCAACGCGAACGCTGCGAGGCCCGGTACGCCGAGCCGCAAAATCGATCGGTTTGTCATGCGTGTCCCCATCGTGCCCGGCTCCACGAGAAGCCGGTTTCGGGGAAAGCTAGCACAATGTAGGACGCTATCCTACATGTTTTGTTGACATACTGCGCACACCGCCCGCACGTCCTTACGTCGCCTGCCCCCGGCACTTCCGCTCCCAGTAGCCCGTGGCCTCGGGCCCTCTGACTTTCGCGCCTCCGTGCAGCGTCCGGTAGAGCGTGTAGGGGACGGTGATCTCCCAGGCGCCGTCCGCGTCCCGCCTCAACACGCGGCAGGGGACGTCTTCGGGCCAATGCCCGATTTTGATCGTGCCGGGCGGCGACGGCTCGGTCCGGTTCGGCGCAATCAGGACGAGCGACAACACGGCCGCCGTTCCGGCAAGCGCCTGCATTCGCGAGAGAATCACCCTCATCCCGACAGATCATACAGGATTCGGGCTCGAACCCTCTGGATCAAGGGTGAGGCACTGTTACAGTCTGGCAGCCTAGGAGCTACGAAACCAGTGCCGGGGTTCCAACGACGCGCTCCGAACCAACGGCCGCCGTCACCCCTGACCAGGTCCACGCCTGCCAGATGATGACCAGGGTGCACACGGTTTCAATCGTTGCGAAGAACAGGTACTCGGCAAAGGCGGGCGGGCGGCCCAGTCCGAGCAGGGGCGCAACGAATGTCGCGAAACCGTTTATCAGGGTCAGAACGCCAGCCGCGATGATGTTCGCGAGCCGGTTCGCTCTGAACGGAAGCAGGCGAGACGCCAGAATCATGGCGATGGGTATTTCCATCACGACCGCTGAACCCATCAGAAGCCCCGGGTAGAGCTTGAATGGGTGTCCCATGCCAACAATGTCCCACAGGGCAATGACATCGGCGTACAGGTAATTGAGCAACACGAATATCCACAGTACAGACAACCGCTCCTTTGTGTCGTGCATGTCAACCTCCCAAATTCAGAAGTGCCCCGCCGATATCATCGACAGCAGGGTGAGCGCCGCGTGCTGAAGAAATGAGCCGATGCCGTCGGCCGCCGAGGCGGCGAAGCGCAATTCCGCCTCCAAAGTCGTCAAGGCAAGCAGCAAGGGCGCCGTCGCGATGCGCAGCAGGAGCGAAAGGCCCTGCGCGCCAATCGACAATATGGCATGGACGATCGCGGATGCACGGACCAGCAGTTCCGCGCCGGCGATGGTGACGCCCGAACCGGGAGAACTCACACCCGTGATCTGCCGGTGGCGCAGCAGCAGGAGGATCGCAGCCGTGGTTGCGGCAGCGGGAAGAGCAAAGATCGATGCGCTCTTTGAGTCACGCAACAGCATTGGCAACTCCCGTGATTGCGTTCCGCCGGAACCAGCCGGTGAACCGCACGCGGATCATCCAGACGATGAGGAGCCCGAGCGGCACCAGCTGGGGAAGAAAGAAGATCAGGCCGACATGCACATGACCGGGCAAGAGCCGCGGCAGGCCGTTGGTGAAGGCCGAACCGGCGGCCATCAACAGGCCTGTACACATACGCCAGAGATGTCGGGCAATGCGCGGCGCACCGGAAATGCCACCAGCGAACAGAACTCGGAGGTCCGATAGCGCGGCAATCGCGATCACGACCGTGAAGGTGTACATGGCGATCAGCACCGGCCCTTTGATCGGCGTCGCGCTTTTGAATGGCAGCGGCAGGCCGGTCACGAGGTAGAAGCTGAAAACGCCGAAGAACAGCAGGAGAGCGAGGACCACGGCGAACGCCACCTTCTCGGCGAGACCGTTGGTGCCCGGCTTCCGCCACACGGTCAGCCATGCCGTCGCTACGAGATAGCCGGCGAACGTGCCGCCGAAGAAGTTCGGAATCTGGTCCGGGATGACCACCGCAAGGACCACCGCGAACACCGCCATCACCAGCATGGACGCTGTAAAGATGTTGCCGGCGTTGCGGTGAAGCCTGCCGCCCTTGCGCGCGCATGCCGCGACCGTACCGGAGAAGAGGCCGATCGTGCCGCCGCCGACGTGCAGCACGTAGGCGACGAGTGTCGCGTCGTGAAAGAGCGGCGTCATGCCGGCTGCTCCAATGCGCGCTTGGCGGCGGAGGCGTGTGTTCCAGGCGGGAGTTGCGTAATCGCGTGCGGCGTCATTGGTTTCCTCTGTCGCCGGCTCGAAAGCACGTCTCGGTTCACATCGGTTCGCGACGGCGCCGCAGCCACACGGCAGCGACGAAGAGCCCGACTGCCAGTACAAGTCCGATCCACAACCCGGGTGTGCCGACGAATTTCATCGGATCCGGCACGGGGAGGTGAAAAGCGTGACCGTGCGCCGAAGCCGCGGACCCGCGGGTATCGAAGTTCATGTGGCCCGAGCCGCCGGTGAACGCCGCGCCGAAGCTGCCGAAGATGCGGTCGTGGATCGCGCCGGAAATGTACGACGTATCGAAGGCGAGCTTTTCGAACACCGACAGCCCGATCGGCGGAACGACGGCCCAGAGGAACGGTTGCTTCTTCGCCCACGCCGACAGCACGAGGAAGTAGGCGTACATCGGCGCATGCCACAGCGTAAGCGTGACGATGCCGTAGGCCACGTCCGCCCACACCTGCGGCAGCGGAACCTGGCTCCACAGTTGCGCGAAGATGCCGCCGCGCGATGCATAGGCCGCCATGTCGAGCAGGTACATGAGGAGCTCGGTCGCGCAGATCACGACAAACGCGACGATCGGCAGGATGAGCATCGGAACAGTGATCTTGGAGAGCAGTGTCGTCAGGTCGGAAACCGGCATGGATTTCCAGAACAGGATGCTCCGGTCACGGCGCTCGTTGTACAGAGTGCCCAGGCAGTAGAAGACGCCGACCACGACGCTCGTCAGGACGATGGCGACGGCGGCGATCCCGAACGGCGCAACGCGGATGGCCATCAGGTTCTCGGGCGTGATCCTGGACATGCCCTTGATGGTAGGGGGCGTGCGCGCGACGCTGACGATGAAGCCGAAGAGGACAAACCCCGCCGCGGCGAGCGGCGCGATCCACACCGCGCGGCTTTCCCACAATTCGCGCCGTACCGACCAGAAATAGGGCCGGGTGGATTGTGCCGTGGTCATCGCCGCGGTCTGCGCCGCCGAAGACGAACCGGCATCTGCTTCGATGCTCATGCCGCCAACTTTCCTTTCTGCTGGTCGCCGCCCATGACCGCGACAAAGAGGTCACCGATCGAGGGCGTGCGTACGTCGCCAAGCGCAGCAAGGGCCGCGCGATCGGCGTTGTCGTAGAGGAGAACGGTGCGGCCGAAGCCCTGGCGTTCGTAGA
>Ga0070731_10002667_pt1 | contig 16756 bp, 15 predicted proteins | sample Coa_R1_2_FD_66448 | JGI IMG/M metagenome (GOLD analysis project Ga0070731, IMG submission 66448) | Surface soil microbial communities from Centralia Pennsylvania, which are recovering from an underground coalmine fire - Coalmine... | ecosystem: Environmental > Terrestrial > Soil > Unclassified ...
GTGGGGGCCGTTCACATACACCCTGAGCGTGGACGGGGCACCCGCGGGCCAGACCACGGCCAATTCCCTGACCGCGGCGCGGCCTCTCTCGGATGGGTCACATCGGTGGCAGGTACTCGCGACGAACCCGGCCGGCCAGCAAAGCCACACCGAGAGCACGCGGGTGTTCATCGACACGGTCCGGCCGCGGGCAAAGCTCAGGCTGACGGGCGCTCGCCGCGCCGGAGCGCTGCTCCGCGCGCTCCTCAGCTACGCCGATCATCCGCCGGCGGGGCAGCCGCGCTCCCATGCCTCCGGTGTGGCGAAGGTAGTGATCCGCTGGGGAGACGGGAGCACGCTCAGGCTGAAGCCGGGTGCGCACAGCGCTGCCCATGCCTATCGCCGCTCCGGCCGCTACCGGATAACCCTGTTGGTGACCGACAGGGCCGGTAACCAGGCTCGGGTGACCTTGAAGTTGAGCGTCGGGAAGTGAGGCTCTCGCCCCGCCACACTCGCCTGCGCGCGCTCACGGTGCTGCTCGCGCTGCTCCTGGCTGCGCCGGCCGCGCACGCCCAGGCTCCGGCATACACCGCCACCCCGCCGACATCCGGTGCGCTCTACCGCGACGGCCAGACCGGGCGCTATCTCCTCGGCGGCACATGGCTCTACCGCGCCGATCTGAACGATGTCGGCGCGGCCCAGCACTGGTGGCAGGACACCGCGTCGACTGACGGCTGGACTCCGGTCAGCGTGCCCAACGCGTACAACGCGGGTGACTTCTCGAATCTGAGCATGCTCGGCTACGTCGGCTGGTACCGGCGGGATTTCACCTTGCCCGCCCACGCTTTCGCCCGCTACGTCCCGGCGGCCGCGCGACGCTGGATCCTGCGCTTCGAGTCGGTCAACTACCGAGCCACCATCTGGCTCAACGGCCGCCGGGTGGGGTCGCACACCGGCGCCTACCTACCGTTCGAATTCGACCTCAGGCCTCGCCCGGGCGTCAACCGGCTGATCATCAGGGTCGACGATCAGCGCGGACTCGGCGATCTTCCGCCCGGTCCCACGGGGGGCTGGTGGAACTGGGGCGGCCTGCTGCGGGAGGTCTATCTGCGCACCGCCCAGCGGGCAGACATTCAGACCGTTGAGGTGCGGCCGCTGCTGCCGTGTCCGACCTGCGCGGCGAAGATCGACGAGCAGGCGACGATCAGGAACGTCACGGGCGCGGTCCAGGTGGTCCATCTGAAGGGATCCTTCGGCCACCGCACGCTTGATTTCGGGAGCGCCCGGATCACGCCTCACGGCAGCTGGACTGCGAGGGCGTCCACCGTGGTCCGCCGTCCTCAGCTGTGGGCGCCCGGCCACCCGAGCCTCTACCGGGCCTCTCTCACGCTGACCGATGCCAACGGGCGCGCCCTGGGCGGCTACACGACCTACAGCGGGGTCCGCTCGATCCGGGTCACGCCCGATGGCCGGCTCACCTTGAACGGCCGCCTGGTCAACCTCCGGGGCGCCTTCATCCACGAGCAGAACATCGTCACCGGCGGAGCCCTGTCGCCGTCTCAGCTGGCGGCGTTGATGGGCTGGGAGCGGGAACTCGGGTCAGACGTCATCCGCTCGCACTACCCGCTGAACCCCCAGATCCTGGAGATGGCCGACCGCGCCGGCATCCTGGTCTGGGACGAGATCCCGGTGTGGCAGGTCCAGAGCCAATATCTCGGCTCGCCCCATTGGCAGGCCTACGCCCACTCGGTCCTCCGGAGCAACATCGTGGGCAACCAGAACCATCCGTCGGTGATGCTGTGGAGCATCGGCAACGAGCTGCCCACGCCGGCCACTCCGGCCGAGGCGAACTACATCGCGGGCGCGGCTGCGTTCGCCCACCGCCTCGACCCCACGCGTCCGGTGGGGATGGCGATCTCCGGCTGGCCCGGAGTGCCCTGCCAGTCCGCCTACGCGCCCCTGGACGTGCTCGGCTACAACGACTACTTCGGTTGGTACGACGCCGGCGGCGGCACGACCGACGACCGCGACGCCCTCGGGCCCTACCTGGACAGCTTGCGCGCGTGCTACCCGCGCAAGGCCTTGTTCGTGACCGAGTTCGGCTTCGAGGGCAACCGGCACGGGCCGGTCGAAGAGCGGGGCACCTACGAGTTCCAGTCCAACGCCGTCGCGTATCACCTCGGGGTGTTCGCCAGCAAGAGCTGGCTCTCCGGTGCCATGTACTTCCCGGTCCAGGATTTCCCGGCCAAGCCCGGGTGGGGGGGTGGTGACCCGCTGCCTGATCCGCCCTGGGTCCAGAAGGGCCTCGTCGATCCGTATGGGGCACTCAAGCCGGCGTTCGGCGTGGTCTCGAGCATCTACCACTCCACGGTTCAGATCGCCCCTGCACGCTGAGTCAGGGGCCAAGCCGTCGCCCCCATCGGTTCACCGGAAGCCGCCACGCCGTGTAATAGCCTCACCGTGTGAGCTCCACTGCCTCCGCACTGCGCCGGACGGCGCTGTATGACCGCCACATCGCCGCGGGGGCCAAGCTGGTTCCGTTCGCGGGCTGGGAGATGCCCGTCCAGTACGCCGGAATTCGCCAGGAGCACCTGGCGGTTCGCGGCCAGGCGGGCATCTTCGACGTCTCGCACATGGGCCAGATCGAGACCCGGGGTCCCGACGCTCTGGCCTTCCTTCAGCGGATGCTCTCCAACGACGTCCGGCGCCTCCCCGAAGGGGGAGCGCAGTACAGCGTCCTGTGTCGGGAGGACGGAGGCGTCCTCGACGATCTCTTCACCTATCGGCTCGCCGAGTGTGAGTTCCTGACGGTTACGAATGCCGCCAACCACGAAAAGGATGTCGAGTGGCTGCAGGCGCACGCCTCGGAGTTCGACGTTGACGTGATTGACATCGCCGAGCGCTTTGCGATGCTGGCCGTTCAGGGTCCCCAGGCGCGCCGCACCGTCCAGGCAGAGAGCGACGGTTCCCTGCCCTCGCGAATGCACTGCTGCGAGCGGACCATCGCCGGAGCCGGCGTGCTGGTCTGCGGGACCGGTTACACCGGAGAGGATGGGGTCGAGCTGCTTCTGGATCCCGGCGATGCGCCCCGGGTATGGGACGCCATCTGCGCCGCCGGTGCGACCCCGGCCGGCCTGGGCGCCCGTGACACGCTGCGGCTCGAGGTGTGCTTCCCCCTCTACGGCAATGACCTGACGGAGGCGCGCGGGCCGATCGAGGCTGGGCTCGGATGGTGCTGCAAGGAGGCGACTGACTTCATCGGGGCCGGGGCTGTCGCCGCCGCCCGCGCCCAGGGACCCAGCGAGAAATTGGTGCCGTTCGTGATCGACGGCCGAGGCATCGCCCGCCCCGGAAATCCGGTGCGGGGAGGCGGCGAGGTGACGAGCGGAACCTTCTCCCCGTGTTTGGAGCGGGGGATCGGAATGGCCTACGTGCCCTCCGAGCGAGCCGAGCCGGGGACGCGTCTCGAGATCGACGTTCGCGGCACCAACCGACCCGCCCTGGTCGAGCGAAAGCCGTTGTACCGAAAGGACGCCTGAGCATGGCCGAACCCAGCTACCCCGAGGACCTCCTCTACCACGAGGAGCACGATTGGGCCCGCGTCGACGGAGACTCGGCGACCTTCGGGATCACGTGGTACGCCCAGGACGCGCTGGGCGAGCTCGTGTTCTTCGATGCGCCCTCGGTGGGGGCCGCGGTCGAGCGCGGACAGTCCTACGCCGAGATCGAGTCCGTCAAGGCGGTTTCCGACGTGATCGCGCCGCTGTCCGGTGAGATCGTCGAGGTCAACGAGGCGTTGTCCGATACTCCCGAGATGGTCAACCAGGACCCGTACGGCGAGGGCTGGTTGGTCAAGGTCAAGCTGACTGACCCGTCCGAGGCCGAGTCGTTGATGAGCGCCACGGACTACCAGACCTCCCTGTCGTGACCCGCTACACCTCGGTCACCGACGACGATCTGCGCGAGATGCTGGCTGAGATCGGCGTCGACTCGGTCGACGATCTGTTCGCGGACATCCCGGGTGCGCTACGGCTCGAGCGGCAGCTCGCGCTCGACCCCGGCCGCTCCGAGCAGGAGGTCTACGACGAGCTGCGCGCGTTGGCGCAGGCCAACGTCTCCACCGAGGACGAGATCTCGTTCCTGGGCGGCGGCATGTACGACCACTACATCCCCGCCATGATCGATTCGATCGTCCAGCGATCGGAGTTCCTAACGCCGTACACCCCCTACCAGCCCGAGATCTCACAGGGTGGCCTGCAGGCGATGTTCGAGTACCAGACGGCGATTTCCGAGCTGACCGGCCTGCCGGTTTCCAACGCCTCGGTCTACGAAGGTCCGAGCGCGGTGGGTGCGGCCGGCTATGTCGCCAAGCTCGAGAAGGGTCGCCGGCGGTTTGTCGTCTCCCCGGCTCTTCACCCGCACTCCCGTGAGACCTTGGCCACGATGGCCGGCGGGTGGGGGATGGAGGTGGTGCAGGCGAGCTTGGCGGGCGGGCTGACCGAGCTTCCCGAGCTCGACGAGGACGTGAGCGCGGTCATCGTGCAGCAGCCGAATTTCTTTGGTGTCGTCGAGGACCTGGAGCCTTTGGCGGCGACGGCGCATGCTGCGGGGGCGCTGTTCATCTGCGCCTGTGATCCATTGCCGCTCGCCCTGCTCAAGCCGCCGGGGGAGTGCGGGGCCGACATCGCGGTGGGGGAGGGGCAGAGTCTCGGCAACCGGCTCGACTTCGGCGGCCCGTCGTTCGGGTTCTTCGCCGCCACCGAGGCGCTGATGCGCCGAGTTCCCGGACGCATCGCCGGTGAGACCAAGGACGTCGACGGTCGGCGCGGCTTCGTGCTCACCCTTCAGACCCGGGAGCAGCACATCCGACGCGAGCGCGCCACCTCGAACATCTGCACCGCCCAGGCCCTCAACGCCCTGGCCGGCGTCATCTACCTGAGCTGGCTCGGGCGCGCCGGGATCGTCGAGCTCGTTGAGCTGATGATGCAACGCACGGCGTATGCCCGGACCCGACTGGCCGAGCTCGAAGGTGTGAGCCTGCTCCACGATCAGCCGGTGATCCGAGAGTTCGCGATCCGCCTCGACGCTCCGCTCGAACGTGTCATCGCCTCCTGCCGCGAGCACGGGATCAACCCCGGATACCCCGTGGGGCGCGACTATCCCGAGCTGACAGACTGCCTGCTGGTCGCGATCACCGAGCGGCGGACCAGAGCTCAGATCGACCGGCTGGTTGAGGTGCTCGGCGCCGCCGTGGCGGCGAACCGGCGATCGACCGAGGTCAAGGCATGACTGCCCGCTGGTTCTCCGCCGCCGCGGACGACGAGCTGACGATCTTCGAGCGCTCGAAACCCGGCCGCCGCGCCTTCGCCCCGCCCGAGCTCGACGTGCCCGAACGTCCGCTGGACGAGCTCCTTCCAGCCTCTCGGCGCCGAGCCCAGCCGCCGCGCTTGCCCGAGGTCGCCGAGCCGGAGATCGTCCGTCACTACAACCGCCTGTCGAAGCGCAACTTCGATCTCGACACCGGCTTCTACCCGCTCGGCTCGTGCACGATGAAGTACAACCCAAAGCTCCACGAGCGCGTGGCCGCGCTGCCCGGCCACGCCAAGCTGCACCCGCTGCAGGACCCGGCGCGGGCCCAGGGGGCACTCCTGTTGATGTGGCGTCTTCAGGAGGCGCTGGCCGAGATCTCAGGGCTGCCCCACGTCTCGCTGCAACCCTCGGCGGGCTCGCACGGAGAGCTCACGGGCGTCCTTCTCACCCGCGCCTTCCACGAGGACCGAGGCGAGCGGCGGACCAAGGTTCTCACACCCGACACGGCGCACGGAACGAATCCGGCCACGGTAACGATGGCCGGCTACGAGGTCGTCAAGGTCGGAACCGACGAGCACGGGAACGTCGATCTGGAGGACCTGCGGGCCAAGGCCACCGAGGACGTCGCCTGTCTGATGCTGACGAACCCGTCGACCCTCGGCCTGTTCGAAACCGGGATCGAGGAGATCGAGCGGATCGTCCACGGGGTCGGCGCCACGCTCTACTACGACGGCGCGAACCTGAACGCGATCATGGGCATCTGCCGGCCCGGGGACATGGGCTTCGACATCGTCCACTTCAACCTCCACAAGTCGTTCACGCAACCTCACGGCGGGGGAGGGCCGGGCGCGGGACCGGTCGCCGTGGCCGATCGGATCGAACCGTTCCTGCCCCGGCCGCAGGTCGTCCGGCGCGAATCGGCGCCGGCCAACGGCGCGGGCCGCGTGCACTACGACCTCGACTACGACCGCCCCAAGTCGATCGGCCGGCTGCGCGGCTTTCAGGGCAATTACGGCGTGTTCGTCCGCGCCTACGCGTATATCCGCTCGCTCGGGGCCAGCGGGCTCAGGGAGGTCTCGGAGGTCGCGGTCCTCAACGCCAACTACCTCCTGGCCAGGCTCAGGCGCGCGGGGGTGCTCGAGTACCTGCCCGCGGCCTACGATCGGCTGTGCATGCACGAATTCGCACTCTCCGGCGCGCCGATGAAGCGCGAGCTCCAGATCAAGACGCTCGACCTGGCCAAGCGTTTGCTCGATCACGGCGTCCACCCGCCGACCGTGTACTTCCCGCTGATCGTCGACGAAGCGCTGTTGATCGAGCCCACGGAGACTGAGACGAGGGAAACGCTCGACCGGTTCGCTGAGCTCGTGGTGCAGATCCTTCGTGAGGCCAGGGGCGACCCTGAGCTGGCGCGCCAGGCGCCCCACAGCACACCGGTACGCCGGCTCGACGAGGCCGCCGCGGCGCGCCGGCCCGTGGTTCGTCAGGCCCTCTGACGCCGAGCGTGTCCGCCCGCCACACTACGGGCATGGACCCGTTCGTCGCCGCCGCCGCGCAGGAGATTGCCGTGCGGGCTGAGCGGGAGCTCGAGGCGTTGGTCGCCGTGTCCTCGCCTTCGGGCGATATCCCCGGGGCCGAGGAGGCGCTGGCCGTGTGCGTCGCGCTGCTGCCAAGCCAGGCCCGGACCGAGCGCGTGGCCAGCTCGACGCCCCAGAGCGCGCCGGATCTGATCGCCCGGATCGATGGTGAGGGGACGCGACGGATGCTGCTCGTGGGGCATGTCGACACGGTGGTGGCTCATGAGGCGCATGGTCCGCTGCGGCGTGAGGGCGACCGCCTGTACGGCCCCGGGACCGCGGATATGAAGGGAGGCGTGGTCATTGCGCTCGGCGTGGCGCGCGAGCTCGCCGCTCGACCTGAGCTGTTCGCCGAGCTGTCGCTGCTTCTGGTCACCGACGAGGAGTGGCGCACTCAGCCCTTCGTGCACGCCGCCGCGTTCGCCGGCTACGACGCCTGCCTGTGCTTCGAGGCGGGCCAGCGGGAGCCGGGGGGCGAGGGGGTCGTCGTCCGTCGCAAGGCCGCAGGAACGCTGCGGGTGACGGCGACCGGTCGCTCCGCCCACTCCGGGAGCGCGCCTGACCAGGGGGCGAACGCTCTGCTGGCGCTGGCGCAGACAGCGATCGCGGTGACCCGGCTCCACGAGCCGGATGGCGCCGAGCGCCTGAGCGTCGTGCCCACCGTGGTCCGCTCCGGACGAGCCTTCAACGTCGTGCCCGCGGAAGGGGAGCTGATCTTCGACATTCGCGCCGAGCGCTCCGAGAGCTTTCAGCGCGTCCTGGCCGCGGTCCCCGCCAAGATCGACGGCGTCGGGGTGCAGGCGCGTCTTGAGCGGGTGTGGCCGGGGATGGACGCCCGCGAGGCGACGGCGAGACTGCTCGAGCGAGCCTCGGAAAAGGTGGGACGGCCGATCGTGGCGGCGTCCCGGGGCGGCGCCAGCGATGCCAGCCATTTCGCGAACTCGATACCTCTGACCGTCGACGGCCTGGGGCCGCGCGGCGGCGGCGCGCATACGCCGGAGGAGTTCGTGGTTGCCGAGTCCCTGGCCGAGCGCGCGCAGGTGGCGCTGGCCGTGGCGCTCGAGGCGCTCGAGGCTGAGCCCTAACCTTCAGCTGTGAGCGAGACGTCGGCCTCAATGCACTCCAGGACTCGGCGCCCGGGTCGAAGCCGGGCTCGGCGCGAGGGGATCACGCTTCTGCTGGGCGTCGTCCTGCTGATGTGGGTCGTCGAGGTCATCAACACGATCGACTCCAACGGACTCGACGGCGACGGCATCTACGGCCGGCGGGTCAGTCACCTGTGGGGGATCCTCACCGCGCCATTCATCCACGCCAGCTTTGCCCACCTGATCGGAAACACGATTCCGTTCGTGTTCATGGGCTTGATCATCGCGCTGCGAGGAGCGGCCCGGCTCGCCGCGGTGACGCTCATCGTGATTCTGGTTGGCGGTTTCGGGACATGGCTGGTGGCGCCCGCGAACGTGCCGACGATCGGGGCCAGCGGCGTCGTCTTCGGTTACGCGGCCTACCTGTTTGCCAGGGGGTTCTTCAACCGCAGCATCCGGGAGGTGTTGGTCGGGCTCGTCGTCGGCGTGATCTGGGGTGGCGCGCTCCTGGCCAGCCTCGTCCCGCACCACGGGATCTCCTGGCAGGGGCACCTGTTCGGACTCGTGGGCGGCGTGGTTGCCGCCTCGCTGCTACGGCGTGACCGCCGGCCGGGTGGCCGCGCGGTTCCCGGGACACCCCCGCGCGCTCAGGCCCTGGCGAAGTAGCCTGCGGCTCGAATGCGGATCTTTTCCGGCATCCAGCCGACCGGGCGCAAGCACCTGGGCAACTACATCGGAGCGATCACCCAGTACGTGACCGGGCAGGATCGCGGCGAGGGCATCTACTGCGTCGTCGATCTCCACGCGATCACGGTGTCCTACGAGCCTGAGGCGCTACGCCGCTCGGTCTACGACACCGCGGCGATCCTGCTCGCGGCGGGGCTCGACCCGGCGCGCTGCGTGTTCCTGCGCCAGTCCGACGTACAGGAGCACACCGAGCTGACGTGGCTCCTCTCGAGCTCGACCGCGTACGGCGACCTCCAGCGCATGCACCAGTTCAAGGACAAGTCGGCGGCGCAGCGGGAGCTGACATCGGCTGGGCTGTTCTTCTACCCGGTGTTGATGGCTGCGGACGTGCTGGCCTACCGGACGCACGAGGTCCCGGTAGGCGATGACCAGCGCCAGCACGTCGAGCTGATGCGGGACATCGCCGAGCGCTTCAACGCTCGCTTCGGCGAGGTCCTCGTGGTTCCCGAGGGCCGGTATCCGACCGTGGGGGCGAGGATCATGGACCTTCAGGACCCCGAGCGGAAGATGTCGACGACCGGCGGCAGCGAGCAGGGGACGATCTATGTGCTCGACGAGCCGAGCGCGATCGCCAAGAAGTTCCGCTCCGCCGTCACCGACTCCGGCGCCGAGGTGAGGCGCGCCCCGGAAAAGCCGGGCGTGTCGAACCTGGTCGACATCCTGGCCGTCGCCGCCGGGCGAGAGCCTGAGGAGGTCGAGCGTCAGTTCGACGGAGCAGGCTACGGCGCGCTCAAGCAGGCGGTCGCCGAGGCGGTGATCGCCTACCTGGCCCCGGTCCGCGAGCGCTATCAGGAGATCCGGCGCGATGAGGCGGAGCTGGAGCGGGTGTTCGCGCAGGGAGCGGAAAAGGCCCGGGCGCTGGCCGCTCCGGTCCTGCACGACGTGCGCGAGGCCATGGGGTTCCGAGGGATCCGCGCCGGGCAGTAGCCTGCACTCGATGCGGCTGGCCGCCCTCGAGCTCGACCTCGACGTGTTCGCGGGGCCCTTCGACCTGCTCCTCACGCTGATCCTGCGTGAGGAGATCGACCTGCTCGAGGTCGACCTGGCCGAGGTGGTGATCGCCTATGTCGACCACCTGGAGCGCAGCGGTCAGCTCGACCTCGACGCGGCCACCGAGTTCCTGGTTCTGATCGCGGCGCTGCTCGAGCTGAAGTCGCGCCTGCTTCTCCCCGGCCAGGAGGAGGAGCTGATCGAGCTCGACCCGACCGAGGCGGCGGACGAGCTCCTTGCGCGACTGCTCGACGCCCACCGCTATCGCGCCATCGCCGAGCATCTCGTGAGCCGCCTGGCCGAGCAGAGCGGACACCGCTTCCGCTCGGCGCCGCTCCCCGCGTTCCTGCGGCGGGCCAGGTTCGAGGACGCCCATGCCGTGTACGAGCCCGCCCGGCTTTCGGCGGCGCTCGGAGACCTGCTCCGGCTCCCTCCGGCGGTCGATGTCCGCCACATGGCGGCGCCGAAGGTGTCGGTGGGGGAGCGTCTGGCCCACCTGCGCCAGCTGCTCAGGCGCGGGAGCTTCACCTTCGACGAGGCGGTGCCCCGCGCGGATCGGGTGACGGTCGCCGTGACCCTGTTCGCGCTGCTGGAGCTCTACAAGCAGGGTGAGCTGACCTGGGTGCAGGAGGAGCCGTTTTCGGAGATCCGGATCGAGCCACGGGCTCCGGTTGGGGGGGCGGTGGCCGCCGGGGGGGCGGGATGAGCCTCGGCATCGAGGCCAGGCTCGAGGCGTTGCTCTTCCTGAGCCCCGATCCGGTGTCGGCGCAGGCCCTGTCCGGGGCGCTCGAGAGCGAGCTGCCCGACGTGGTGACGGGCCTCGAGCGTCTCCGTGAGCACTACGAATTCGAGCGCCGCGGCCTGGTCCTGCGCGAGCTCGCCGGCGGCTGGGTCCTCTCGACCCATCCGGACGCCGAGCCGGCCGCGCGCCGCCTGCTGGCCAGGCCGCGCACGCCCCCGCTGACCCCGGCCCAGGCCGAGACGCTGGCCATCGTGGCCTACCTCCAGCCGGTCTCCCGACCTGAGATCGCCCGCATCCGCGGGGTCAACGCCGAGTCCGCCGCGGCCACCCTGCTCGAGCGCGGCCTGATCGAGGAATCCGGCCGCTCGCAGTTCGGGGCCGTGCTCTACCGGACGACCGACCTCTTCCTCCGCTTGTTCGGGCTCGGCTCGGTGAGCGAGCTGCCGTCGATCGAAGCCTTCGACCCCTCGCCCGAGGTCGCAGGCGAGCTGCGCGAACGGCTGCTGCGAGCCGGGGAGGCGCGGGCGGGGGGTTAGCGGCGTCGAGTGGGCGATTTCTTCGGAATAGGCCAAGTTATCTCCCACAACCCCTGAAGTACGCCATCCGTACCTCTGAGGTACGATGGGCGGCCAGTGGAAGGGTCGTTGGTCACCGCGCATCCGGAGCTCGAGCCGCTGCTGAGCGAACGGCCACAGCGGGCGAAGCTGCTCGACGCGATGGTTCGGGTGGTGGCGGAGAAGGGGTATGAGGCGGCCACGGTGGCCGATGCGGTGAGGCTCGCCCGCGTTTCCAGGGGCACCTTCTACGAGCTGTTCGAATCCAAGGAAGCCTGTCTCGCCGCCGCCTACCGGCTCGGACTGGATGTCCTCGCAGCGCGGGTGAGCGACGCCATCCGGACGGCCGCCGACTGGCGTGGGGAGGTCCGGCTCGGTCTCCGGGCCTACCTTCACACCTTTGACGAGGAGCCGCTGTTCGCACGGGTCTACCTGCTCGAGTGGGCGCCAGTCGCCGCGGAGCGCGACGCAGCCATCCGCCGCTTCGCCCGGCGCTACGGCGCCAGCTTCGCCCGCGGGGGCGTCGCCGTCCCGGAGGCGGCGCTCTACATGCTCGCGGCGGGCGTGCACGAGCTGACCCGAGCCCATGTCCGGGCCGGCAGACGGGCGGTCGAGCTCGAGGATGTTCTGGTGGGCTGCGCCGTGCGGCTCGCCTCCCCGAAGGAGGAACCATGGACCTGACGTTCACCGCCGAGGAGACCGCGTTCCGCGACGAGCTCCGGGCCTGGCTGGCCGAGAACAATCCAGGTGATCCACCGGACGCAGGGGACGATGCTTCCTACGCCTGGCGACGGGACTTCCAGCGTCGCCTGGCCGACGGCGGCTGGGCGGCGGTGCACTGGCCCGTGGAGTTCGGCGGCCGCGGGGCGACGCTCACGCAATCGGCGATCTTCTTCGAGGAGCTGGCCCGGGCACGGGCCCCGCTTCCCGTCAACGCGCTGGGTCTGCTGCTGGCCGGACCGACGATCATGATCTGGGGCAGCCAGGACCAGAAGGACCGCCTTCTCGGCCCGATCGTGACCGCCGAGGAGATCTGGTGCCAGGGCTTTTCCGAGCCCGAGGCCGGGTCCGACCTCGCCTCGCTGAAGACGCGGGCGGTCAGGGACAACGGCGGCTGGGTCGTGACCGGCCAGAAGGTCTGGACGAGCGGCGCCCAGTACTCGAAGTGGTGCATGCTCGTGGCGCGAACTGACACCGAGGCGCCCAAGCACAAGGGCCTGACCTACTTCCTCATGGACATGGAGCAGCACGGCGTCCAGGTCCGCCCGTTACGCCAGATCACGGGCGAGGCCGAGTTCAACGAGCTGTTCATCGAGGAGGCACGAATTCCCGATGAGCACGTGCTCGGCGGGCCCGGCAACGGCTGGAAGGTCGCGTTGACGACGCTGATGAACGAGCGCGCCGGCCTCGCCTTCTTCCTCCAGGTCCGGCTGCGTCAGGTGCTCGACGAGGTCTTCACGCTGGCCGACGCCCGCGGCCTGCTCGAGGACCCGGTGGTGGCCGACAGGCTCGGTGAGCTTCATCTGAAGGCCGAGGTCCTACGCCTCACCGCGTACCGCGGCCTCACGGCGATCGAGCGCTACGGCCAGCCGGGTCCGGAGGGATCGCTGACCAAATGGATGTGGTCGGAGACCAACCAGCAGCTGACTCAGTTCGCCGCCGACCTGCTCGGTCCGGAGGCGTTGACGGCGGGTGATCGCTGGGCCTACGAGCTGCTGCGAGCGCGCGGCAACACGATCGAGGGCGGGACGACCGAGATCCTCAAGAACATCGTCGCGGAGCGAGTGCTCGGTCTGCCCAAGGCGCGTTAGGAGGTACGCAATGGATTTCGATCTAAACGACGAGCAGAAGCAGATCAAGCAGGTGGCCCACGACCTGCTTGCCGACCGCTCGCCCTTTGGCAAGGTGCGCGAGGCGGCCGAGGCGGGAGAGTACGACCCGGGATTGTGGAGCGAGCTGGTCGAGCTCGGGTGGCCCGGGATCGCCGTCTCGAGTCAGCACGGCGGCCAGGACCTGGGGATGGTCGAGCTCGCGGTCCTGCTCGAGGAGCTGGGTTACGCGTGCGCCGCCACGCCCTTCTTCTCGACCGCCACCGCGGCGGCGGTGATCGAGGCCACGGGAAGCGAGGAACAGCGCGGACGCTGGCTGCCGGCCCTGGCCTCGGGCGAGGCGACGGCCGGAATCGGCTCCCGCGGGCTGGCCGCCGACGCCTCGGACGCGGCCGTGATCATCCTGCTCGACGGCGACGAGGCCTCGCTGGTCGAGCGGAGCGCGGCCCAGGTGGAACCCCTGGTGTCAATCGACCCGACCCGCCGCTTCGCGACCGTCCAGGGCGACGGCGAGCCGCTTGGCTTAGGCGCTGCCGACCGCGCCCGCGCCGCGCTGGCCGCCGAGGTGGTCGGGGTCTGCCAGCGCGCGCTCGACATGACGCTCGAGTACGTGAAGGACCGCAAGCAGTTCGGGGTCCCCGTGGGGTCGTTTCAGGCCGTCGCGCACCGCTGCGCGCAGATGCTCCTGGCCACCGAGAGCGCGCGCTCGGCGGCTTACTTCGCCGCCTGGGCCGCCGACGCCGACCCCGACCGGCTGCCCGAGGCCGGAGCCCTGGCCGCCGCAGGCACGGCCGACGCCGGCCGTGAGGTGACCGCCAGCGCGATTCAGGCCCACGGGGGGATCGGTTTCACCTGGGAAGCCGACGTCCACTGGCTCTACAAGCGGGCGCAGCTCGACTCCGCTCTGCTCGGCGGAGCACGGCGCCACCGCGCGGTGCTCGCCCGCCTCGGAGCCGCTCGGGTCAGCGGCGTGGCCGCGAACTAGGCGGCGCGAGCGGCGAGCTGGCCGCACGCGGCGTCGATGTCACGTCCGCGGGTCAGGCGAACCGTGGCGCGCAGCCCCCGCCGCTCGAGCTCGGCTCGGAACGCCTCGATGGCCGACGGGGTGGATCCGAGGTAGGCCGATCCGGTCGGGTTGTAGGGGATCAGGTTGACCTTGTAGACCATCGGATCGAGCAGCTCTGAAAGCTGGATCGCCTGACCGACGGAGTCGTTGATCCCGTCCAGCATCACGTACTCGACGAACACCCGACGGTGCTTGCGCGCGTAATAGGCGGCACAGGCCGTCAGCACGTCAGCGAGCGGGTAGCGGTCATTGACCGGCATCAGCTGCGAGCGGAGCGCAGGATCCGCCGCGTGCAGCGAGAGCGCCAGGCGGATGGGGCGTGGATCGGCGGCCAGGCGCTCGATGCCGGGGATCCAGCCCACGGTCGAGATGGCGGTGCGCCGGGGGGTGATCCCGATGTCCGGGAGCCGGTCGCACGCCGCGAGCACGTTGTCGAGGTTCATCATCGGCTCGCCCATGCCCATGAATACGGCGTGGTCCACCGGCTCCAGGCGCCGGAAGTGAAGCGCCTGGTCGACGATCTCCGACGCCGTCAGGTTGCGGCCGAAGCGCATCTGGCCGGTGGCGCAGAACGTGCACGTGAGCGGGCAGCCGGACTGCGAGGAGAGGCAGAGCGAGCGCCGCCCGTCCCGGTAGCGCATCAACACCGCCTCGACGGGTCGGCGGTCGACGGTTCGGAAGAGGCCCTTGACGGTCCCGTCTGAGGAACGAGCCTCGTGCTCCAGGGTCAAGGTGCTGAACGGCACCGTCGCGGTCAGCTCGTCTCGAAGCCCGGCGGGGAGATCGGTCATCGAGTTGTAGTCGCTCGCGCCCTGGGCCATCCAGCGCCAGATCTGCCGCGCGCGGTAGCGCGGCTGCGCGAGCTCGGTCAGCTTGCCCTCGAGGGCGGGTAGGTCCACGCCACCCATGGTGGCAGCCGCCCCTCCATATCCTGCACGGCGTGCGGCTCGGCAAGTACCTGGCGACGGCCGGCGTGGCCTCCCGCCGGGCCTCCGAGGAGCTGATCCGGGCTGGGCGGGTCACGGTCAACGGCCAGTTGGTGGGCGATCCTGCTCACGACGTCAGCGAGGCCGACGCGGTGGCGCTCGACGGAAGGGCGGTGACCCAGTCGCTGGAGCGAGTCGCATACGCGCTCAACAAGCCCGTGGGCGTGGTCTCGACGGCGCGCGATCCCCGCGGCCGACCAACCGTGGTCTCACTGGTTCCGAGCGACACGCGCCTTTACCCGGTCGGACGCCTGGACGCCGACTCGAGCGGCCTCATCCTGCTGACCAACGACGGCGACCTCGCTCACCGTCTGACCCATCCGCGCTTCGAGGTGCCGAAGACCTACGAGGTTGTGGTGGCCAATCCACCGCTCCGGGGAGGCGCGCTTCAGGCGCTGCGCGCGGGCGTCACGCTGGACGACGGGCCCACCGCGCCGGCGCGGGTGCGTCGTCTCGCCCCGGATCGCATGCGGATCACGATCCACGAGGGGCGCAACCGGCAGGTCCGGCGCATGTGCGAGGCCGTCGGCCATCGGGTGAAGACGCTTGAACGCGTCGGCTTCGGGCCGTTGCAGCTCGGCCGGCTCCCGCCCGGCGCGTACAGCCGCCTGACCCCGGAGGAGCTGGCCACGCTGGCTAGCGCTGAATCAGCAGCTCGTCGTTGGCGAAGTGGGTCGTATGCACCGAGTGGGCGACGGCATTCGCGCTGAGGAACACCGGGCGTTTGGCCATCAGGCGCAGGATCGTGAACTGGTTGACGCTCCGACGCGACGCGGCCCTGAAGCCGGGGATCGTGTAGCTGGCCTGCATCTGCGAGGGCCAGAGATTGCAGGCCGAGCCCCACCAGCAGAAGCCAGCGCTCCTGGGCGAACTGAACGACACCACGTCGAGCTCGGCCACGCGCGCGCCGGCGGTGCGGAGGAACTTCAGCTGCGGCAGGTAGAGCGATAACGGCAGCAGGTCGCGGTAGTGCTGGATGAGGATCAGGCGTTCCCCAGAGGGCGGGTGCACTCCGAGCAGGCGGGCCACGGGCCGCCAGTCCGGACGCTGCAGATCGCGCTCACGGGCGACGCCGATCGCCGCCACGACGCCGATGGCACACAGCGCGAGCGCCGCGGCGCCACCAGCCAGACGGGCCCGGGCGGCCGAGAACCCGCCGGCGACAGCGATCGCGGCCGGGATCCAAAGGGCCAGGACGTTGCGGGTGAGAAGATCGTCAACCCCCCCGGCGACGAGCAGCAGGCTGATGACGAGCCCGGCGATCGCGAGCCCTCCGGCCAGCAGCGCGCCGCCGCGCTCGAAGCGATCAGCGCGCAACACGAGCAGCACCACGCCGACGCCGGCCAAGGCGAGCGCGAGCGGCTCGAGCACTGCGTAGGCGGGCGAACCGAAGCCGATGACGAACTGGGGCGCAATCTGTCCGACCCGCCGGGCCAGCGAGGCGTGCGCGATCCAGTTCGTGCGTCCTGTCCGCTGCTGGCTCAGTGCCAGAGGGATCAACGCGAGCCCGCACAGCGCGACCACGGCCACGGCGACCTGAACCGCGCGCCAGCGGCGATGCACGATGAGCAGCCAGGCCGCCTCGGGCACCACGACCAGGATCGCGTAGTAGTGGGTCGCCAAAGCCAAGGCGGCAGCCAGCACCCAGGCAGTGGCGGCCCGCGGCGAGGGTCGGTCGAGAACATGGGCGAAGGCGAGCAGCGAGAGGGCGCTGAACAGCACGAGCAGCTCGTAGGAGCGCGCCTCCTGCGAGTACCAGATGAGCAGCGGGTTGCAGGCCGCGAGCGCCGCCGCGATAACGCCCGCCCGCGCGGAGACCAGCTTCGTCGCGGCGCCGAACGTGATCGGCACGACGAGCACGCCGGCGAGGGCCGAGAGCGAGCGCAGCCCC
>Ga0070731_10002669_pt1 | contig 16752 bp, 17 predicted proteins | sample Coa_R1_2_FD_66448 | JGI IMG/M metagenome (GOLD analysis project Ga0070731, IMG submission 66448) | Surface soil microbial communities from Centralia Pennsylvania, which are recovering from an underground coalmine fire - Coalmine... | ecosystem: Environmental > Terrestrial > Soil > Unclassified ...
TTGGAGGCAGGGAGGGCACGGGCAGACGAGCGCGTCCACCGTGTCCGGCTCGCGACCGAGCAGACCCTGGTCGTGCCCCCGAAGCCGGAGCCGTATCCGCCGCCGGACGAGGGCGACCCGCCCGTTCCGGCGCCCGTGCCGGAGCCGACGCCTCAGCGGGGCGAAGACTCCCGCCGCCCGGCGGCGTAGAGTCAGCAGGAGGGCAGGGACGAGGACCGTCCCGACGAAACCTCTCCTTGTCGATGGCCAGACGCCTCGGGGTCCTCCTGATACTCGGATTCGCACTCGTTGCGGGCCCGGCGTTCGGCGGAGACAACCTCGGGCAGCAAAAGGCGAGCCTCGACGCTCAGCTCGCGTCGGTGCAGGCGAAGATCGCGGCCACGCGCACGCACGAGTCGGCGCTGAACGCGGAGATCGGCTCGTTGAACACCGCGATCGGGAAGCTCGAGGCCAAGGTCGGTGGAGTCTCGGCGAGGCTCTCGGCGCTCGAGTCCGACCTCGCGCTCCGCGAGCGCCGCCTGAAGGTGCTCAACCGCCTGTTCTCGGTCCAGACGATGCGGTTCCACGACCTGCGGCACGAGTACTCACTCGCGCTGACGCGTCTCGACGACCGCCTCGTGTCGATCTACAAGCAGCCCGACCCCGGGACGATCGACCTCGTGCTGCAGGCGAAGAGCTTTCAGGACGTCCTCGACGAGATCGACTACGTGGGATTGGTTGCGAACGAGGACAAGACGATCGCGTTCCAGGTCGCGCAGGCGAAGGCGCAGGTGATCGCGGCCCGCAAGCAGACGGTGCAGGTGCGCCAGGCGGTCCGGAACGAAGCGAACAAGATCAACGCCCGCGTGCAGGCCGCCGCGATCCTGCGCGGGCAGCTGCTCTCCAGCAAGGGCAAGCTCGCGAACGCGCGGGCGGCGAAGGGTCGCGCGCTCGTCATCACCAACGCGCAGGAGCAGTCGGAGATCAAGGAGTCGCAGGCGATCGCGGCGTCGAGTGCGGCGATCGAGGCGAAGATCCGCGCCTCCGAGGGGGGATCGTCGGACACGCCGGCGGCGACGCCGAGCGCTGCAGGCTTCATCTGGCCCGTCCAGGGGCCGATCACGAGCCCCTTCGGGCCGCGGTGGGGGACCATCCATCCGGGGATCGACATCGGCGTCCCGGAGGGAACGCCGATCCATGCCGCAGCCGCGGGCACGGTCATCTACTGCGGTTGGGAGGAGGGCTATGGCAACCTCGTCGTCATCGACCATCACAACGGGCTGGCGACGGCGTACGGGCACCAGTCGCGGATCGTGGTCGGCTGCAACCAGGACGTGTCGCTGGGCGAGGTGATCGGCTACTCCGGCTGCACCGGGTACTGCTTCGGTCCACACGTCCACTTCGAGGTACGCGTCAACGGGACACCCGTCGACCCGATCGGCTACTTGCCGTAAGAGGCGAAGGTTCCGCTTCTCTCGGCCCTCGGACGTATGCCGTAACCGGACTCCGGCTGCCGCCGTTTCCCATCTGTAAGTCGGGTTTTCGAAGTCGTCTCCCGACGACACCGGCCGCCTCCCCCGGGGCGGCCGGCTGTTTTCATACCCACGACGAGCCGCCCCCCGCCCCTCTCGGCCTCAGCCGAGGAACTGGCGGTAGAGCAGGTATACGTTCAGCGCTGTGATGAGCGCCGAGACGGCGGCGGCGACGAGCGTCGTCGGCAGCCGGTTGACGTAGGCGCCCATGATGTCCCGACGCCTCGTCAGGAGGACGAGCGGCACGAGCGCGAACGGGATCCCGAAGGAGAGGACGACCTGGCTCAGGACGAGCGCCTTCGTCGGGCTTGCTCCGACCCCGAGGACGACCAGCGCCGGCGCCATCGTCACGAAGCGCCGCAGCACGAGGGGGATCCGCAGGTTCACGAACCCCGCCATCACCACCTGGCCGGCGTACGTGCCGACGCTCGACGACGAGACGCCCGACGCGAGCAGCGCCACCGCGAACGCGAGCGCCGCGGTCCCTCCGACGAGGCGGCCGAACTCGTGATGTGCCTGCTGGATGGTGTCGAGGCCGGAGAGCGCCGGCGTGTGGAAGAGCTTCGCCGCGACGGCGAGCATCGTCAGGTTGATGATCCCCGCGAACCCGAGCGCGACGAGCACGTCGATGCGCTCGAAGCGGAGCACGCGCCGCCGTTCGTGGTCGTTCCGCACCGGCGTCCGACCCTGGGTGAGGGCCGAGTGGAGATAGATCGCGTGCGGCATGACGGTGGCGCCGACGATGCCGACGGCGAGGTAGATGGACGCGCCGCCGTCGAGGTGGGGGATGAACGTGCCGCGCAGCGAGGCGGAGGCGGACGGCCCGATCTTGAGCGTCTCGTACAGGAAGCCGAGGAAGATGATCCCGAGCAGGCCGGAGATCGCGAGCTCGAAGCGCCGGAATCCCTGCCGCTGCAGCGCGAGGATCCCGAACGCGACGACGCCGGTGATGAGGCCGGCGGAGAAGAGCGGGACGTGGAAGAGGAGGTTGAGGCCGAGCGCGGCACCGAGGAACTCGGCGATGTCGGTCGACATCGAGATCACCTCGGCCTGCACCCACAGGGCTCGGCTCAGCCACCGCGGATACTGCTCGCGGCAGAGCTCCGGCAGGTTGCGCTCGGTGACGATGCCGAGCTTCGCCGAGAGGTACTGGATGAGCATCGCCATGAGGTTCGCGGCGAGCACCACCCAGAGCAGGAGGTAGCCGTAGCGTGCGCCGGCCTGGATGTTCGTCGCGAAGTTGCCCGGGTCGACGTACGCGATCGCGGCGACGAAGGCCGGCCCGAGCATCGCGAGCGAGCCTCGGATGCGGCCACGGGCGAAGAGAGCCTCGAGCGGGCTCAGCCCGCCGGGGCGGTCGAGGACGGCGCTGCTGTCGACGGGCGGCGGCGTCACACGGCCACCCGCATCGCGCGCGCGAGCACGGCGCCGAGCACGTGCACGTCGTCCTCCACCTTGACGTAGAGCGGTCCGTCGAACGGCTGCCGTTCGATCACCTCGAGCTCGGCGCCCGGCGCGATCCCGCGCTCGGAGAGGTACCGCAGCATCGCCGGGTCGGCGTCGGAGACGCGAACGAACGTCCCGCGCTCGCCGGGCTCGAGCGCATAGAGGCTGCGGCTGTCGTCGGCCGGTACGGTCAGCTCGCGGCTCGGTATCGGATCGCCGTGGGGGTCGACGGCGGGATCGCCGAGCTTGGCAGCGATCAGCTCCTCCAGCTCCTCGGAGAGGAAGTGCTCGAGGACTTCCGCCTCGGCGTGTACTTCGTCCCAGGTCATGCCGAGGCTCTCGACGAGGAAGAGCTCGAGGAGGCGGTGGTGGCGCACGACCTCGAGCGCGACGCGGGTGCCGCGCTCGGTGAGGCGCACGCCGTGGTAGGGCTCGTGGACCACGAGGCCGAGAGCGGTGAGCTTCGGCAGCATCCCGGAGACGGATGCGGGGCGGACGTCGAGCCGCTCCGCCAGCGCGGTCGTGCTGACACCGCCCTCGCCCGATTCGAGCGTGTAGATGGCCTTGACGTAATCCTCGACGGCCGCCGTCAGCGTGTCATTTTCAGGCACGCCTAAATTGTAGCTCAGGATCGCCTAGCTCAACCGGAGGAGGCGCAGGTCGGGGAGCTGGCGCCACTGCTCCTCGAGGTCGAAGCCGTAGCCGACGAAGAGCTCGTCGGGGACGACGAAGCCGACGTAGCGAACCGGGAGGTCGTCGACGAGCCGCCGGTACGGCCGGTCGAGGAGCGTCACCGCCGCGATCGAGCGCGGCTTACGCAGTTCGAGCGTGCGCACGAGGTAGTTGAGCGTCAGGCCGGTGTCGACGACGTCCTCGACGACGATGACGTCGCGGTCGCCGACGTCGAGGTCGAGGTCCTTGAGAACGCGGATCTGCTCGTGCCCGCCCATGTGGGCGCTGCCGTAGCCGGCGAGCTCGACGAAGTCGAGCCCGTGCACGATCGGAAGCGCGCGCGAGAGATCGGCGAGGAAGACGAAGCTCGCCTTCAAGGAGCCGACGAGGAGAGGCTCGAGGCCGGCGTAGTCGCGCCCGATCTCGGCGCCGAGCTCGCGGACGCGTGCCGCCAGCTCCGCGGCGGAGAGATAGACCTCGCCGATGCGCTGCTCGCCGTCTACGAGGCCAGATCGAGGTGGAAGTGCTGTGCCAGTCGTTCGAGATCCCGCTTGTAGAAGAGCTTCACCTTCACGTCGGGATAACGGGTGCGGAGCTTCCGCAGCTTCCGGTTCTTGCGGGTCACGAGCGACTGCTTCATGACCGTCAGCTCGACGTAGAGATCCTGCTCGGGCAAGTAGAAGTCGGGCGTGAACGCCTCGAGCACGCGACCGTCCGCGTCCTCCTCGAGGACGAACGTCCGCGGCTCGTACTCCCACGGCACTCGGTAGTAGTCGAGCACCTTGGCGCACTCCAGCTCCGCCTGGCTGGCGAAGCGGGGTGGTTCGGAGCCGCGATAGACCTGGAAATCCCGGGATTCGAGCCCCATCCGACAGCCACGGTACCGATTCGGTCGGACGGTGAAACGCAGACGTAGACTTCGCCCGTGGCGGGGAAGAACGGGAGCGTGTTCACGATTGTCCAGCTCTCCGACCTGCACTGCGGGACGCAGTTCTTCCTGCCCAACCTGCTCGAGCGGGCGATCGCCGAGGTGAACGAGATCGGGCCGGACGTCGTCATCGTCTCCGGCGACCTGACGACGCACGGTTTCAAGGACGAATACGCCCTCGCGAAGCGCTACCTCGACGCCGTCGACTGCGAGTCGATGGTCGTCATCCCGGGCAACCACGACTCGCGCAACGTCGGCTACATCCACTTCGAGGAGCTGTGGGGCGACCGAAACTCGGTTCTGCGCTGCAACGGCGTCACGATCGTGGCGGTCGACTCGACGGAGCCGGATCTCGACAACGGGCAGATCGGCCGCGGCCGCTACCGCTGGATCGAGGAGCAATTCTCCGACCCGGCCGACCTGCGCGTGTTCGTCCTCCACCACCATCTGCTGCCGATCCCGGGGACCGGGCGCGAGCGCAATATCGTCAACGACGCCGGCGACGCGCTCGAGGCGCTGCAGCGCGCGCACGTCGACCTCGTGCTCGGCGGCCACAAGCACGTGCCGTACGCCTGGGAGCTCGAGGGGATGTTCATCGTCAACGCCGGAACCGTCTCGTCGTCGCGCCTCCGAGGAAACGGGAGACCCTGCTACAACCTCGTCGAGGTCGACGGCACACACGTGGACGTGTGGCGCAAGTACCCGTTCCACGGGCAGGAGAAGATCATCCAGTTCTCCACCGACACGCGGACCTACGAGAAATACACCGCGCGCATCGAAGACGAGGTGACGTCGCGATGAAGGCCCTTGCCATCGTCGATGGGGAGCACTATCCGGAAGTCGTGCGCGAGGCGCTCGCCGAGCTGCCGTACGAGTTCGTCGGCGTGCGCTTCGTCGGCGGGACGGAGAAGCTGCGCGGCACGCCCGACTACGGGCTGCCCGTCGTCGCCGAGGGGATGGGCGGAGCCGAGATCGCGGTCGATCTCTCCGACGAGCCGGTGCTCGATCCTCGCCGCCGCCTCGCGCTCGCGGCGGAGATGCTCGCCGAGGGGATCCCGTACGTCGGCGCCGACTTCCGCTTCGACCCGCCGACGTTCCACGCCGTCCACGTGCCCTCGATCGCGGTGATCGGGACGGGCAAGCGCGTCGGCAAGACGGCCGTCACGGCCCACGTCGCGCGGCTCCTAGCGCGCGACCGCGACGTCGTGGTCGTCGCGATGGGGCGCGGCGGGCCGGCCGAGCCGGAGCTCGTGTCGTCCCCGCCCGGCATGGACGAGCTTCTCGCGCGATCGCGTGCGGGACGGCACGCAGCCTCGGATCATCTCGAGACGGCCGCGCTCGCCGGCGTGCCGACGATCGGCTGCCGCCGAGCCGGCGGCGGTCTCGCGGGCGCCCCGTTCACGTCGAACGTGCTCGAGGGGACGCGCCTCGCGGAGAGCCTCGAGCCCGACGTCGTGGTCTTCGACGGCAGCGGCGCGACCATCCCACCGGTCGACGTGGACGCGCGCATCCTCGTCGCGCACGACGTCGAGTCGGGGCTCAACCCCTATCGAGTCCGGATCAGCGACCTCGTCCTGCGCCTCGGCGAGAACTTCGAGCTGCGGCTCCAGCCGGCGGAGCCGATCGAGGGCCGCGTCGCCGTCTTCACGGCCGGCCCGGCTGCCACCGGCCACCTCGAGGCCGACGTCGTCTACGTCTCGCACAACCTCGCACGCCGCGATCTCCTGCGCGAGGAGCTCGAGCACCTCGACGCCGACACGTATCTCGTCGAGCTCAAGGCGGCCGCGATCGACGTCGTCGCCGAGCACGCGCTCGAACGCGGCGCCCGCGTCGTCCTCGCCTGGAACGAGGTCGTCGCCGACGGGCTCGACGAAGCGGTCCTCGAGCTGCTCCCGCAGGGGGCGCGCGCATGACGGACAAGCCGCTCGTCATCCTCATCGGCGGTGCGACCGGGACCGGCAAGTCGACCGTCGCGACCGAGGTCGCGTACACGCTCGGGATCACGCGCCTGACGTCGACCGACTCGGTCCGGCAGACGCTGCGCGCGTTCTTCTCCTACGAGTTCATGCCGACGATCCACCACTCGAGCTTCGCCGCCGGCGAGGCGATGCCGGAGGCGGACGACCCGCTCGTCTCCGGCTTCCTCGAGCAGTCGCGCAACGTCCTCGTCGGCGTGCAGGCGTCGATCGACCGTGCGCTGCAGGAAGGCTGGTCGATCATCTTCGAGGGCGTCCACCTCGTCCCCGGCCTGCTGCCGATCGAGCACGAGCGCGCGACGGTCTGCCCGTTCATCCTCTCGATCGAGGACGAGACCGAGCATGCGTCGCACTTCTTCTCGCGCAACGAGGGCAGCGAACGGCCGCTGACGAACTACCTCGACCACTTTGCCGAGATCCGGCGGCTGCAGACGTTCGTCGTCGGGCGCGCGGAGCGCGAGGGCGTGCCGGTGATCGAGAACGTGGACGCGCACGAGACGTCGGCGGACGTGATCGAGCGCGTGAGGGCAGCGGCGGAGAAGGTCGCGTCGTGAGCGAGACGATCGAGGAGCAGGAGGCCGAGGAGGCGCACCTCGCCGAGGGCGTGCCCTGCATGTGCCAGGCATATCTGCGTGCGACCGAGCACGCCGCTCTCCTGTCCGCGCGCTGGCTCGGACGCGCCGACCAGGAGGGGGCCGAGGAGGCGGCCGCATCGGCGATGCGGCAGACGCTCGACCTGCTGCCGATCCGCGGACGTGTCGTCCTCGGCGCGTCCGAGGACACGGGTCTTGCGCCCGGCTCGATCATCGGGCGGGGCGGCATGGAGGTCGACCTCGCGCTCGATCCGCTCGAGGGGCGCGGCGTCGTGGCGCGGGGCGGCAATGGCGCCATGTCGATGATCGCGGTCACCGACCCGGGCCAGCTCATGTCCCTCCCGGACATGTACATGAGGAAGATGGCGGTCGGGCCTCGCGCACGCGGCGCCATCGACCTGCTGCGGCCGATGGGGCAGAACATCGAGGCGATCGCCGACGCCTTCGGCCGGCGCGTGAACGACGTGACGACGATCGTCCTCGACCGGCCCCGCCACCACGACCTGATCGAGGAGATCCGCGCCGCCGGCGCACGCATCAAGCTCATCCAGGACGGCGACGTCACCGCGGCGATCTCGGCTGCGATCCGGGGGACGAACGACCATCTCGCCGTGGGTATCGGCGGGACCCGGCAGGCGGTCCTGTCGGCGGCGGCGCTGCGCTGCCTGGGCGGCGAGCTGCAGGCGCAGTTCTGGCCGACGACGCGCGGCGAGATCGACGAGCTGCGCGCGCGCGGGATCGAGGACTACGCACACGTGTTCCACACGGAGGAGCTCGCACCGGGAGACGTGATCGTCGCCGCAACGGGTGTCTCGAACGGCGATCTCCTCCGCGGCGTTCGCTTCCTCGCCGACAGCGCGCGGACGCATTCCGTGCTCATGTGCACCCGTTGCAACTGGGTGCGCTTCGTCGACGGCATCCACTTCTTCGCGCGCGAGCGGCGCGAGGACGTGCGGCTCATGGGGTTCTGACTTCCGTACACTGCTTCCATGCCGACCAAGGACGACGTGCTCGAGGTTCTCCGACAGGTCGAGGATCCCGAGCTGGGGATGGACATCGTCGACCTCGGCCTCCTGTACGAGGTCGAGGTCGAGGGCCCGAAGGTGAAGGTGACCTACAGCCTGACGTCGATGGGCTGCCCGGCTGGGCCTCTCATCGCCGGGGACATCGAGCGCGCCGCGCGCGAGGTCGAGGGCGTCGAGGACGTCGAGCTCGAGCTGACGTTCGATCCGCCGTGGACGCCGGACAAGATGTCCGAGGACGCAAAGTTCATTTTAGGCTTTGGTTGAGCCAAATCCCAGCCTCTTAAGTTGACCGCGGGTACAAAAATGGGTACAACTCAGGGGAGTTGGAGACCCTCCGCGGAGGCCTGCGATGAAAGTCAGCATCCGAGTCGCACACTCGCGATGCTGTCCTAACCGGAACAGGACGACGCTTGAGAGCGTGAATGCTGCCTGCCGGCGCTCCGGCTGTCGTCCCGCGTACTTCACGCTCCACCGGCAGCGGGTCGGAAACGACCGGTACAAGCCCGTTAAGGGCGAGCGCGTCCACGACAAACAGACCGTCGAGCGCGAGCGTGATCGGCTGCAGCGCGAGCTCGACGCCGGGCGGCTCGGGCATGTCAAGCCGAAGGCGATCACCTTCCCGCATTGGGTTGACCGCTTCAGCGAAGTCCTCGCGAGCGCCGTCGACAAGGGCGATATCAAGCCGCGCACCGAGCGCGACTACGCGGAGTCGCTGCTGCTCGCGAAGGATGCGATCGGCTACATCGACGTTCGCCAGATCGGCGCGGCCGAGCTGCGTCGGTTCGATGACCTGCATGCAAAGCAATCGGCCGCGACTCGGGCGCGGCACCTGAAGCACCTGAGCCGCTGCCTCGCCGTTGCTCTCGACGACGGCTACCTGGACGCAAACCCGGTGCCGGCGTTCAAGCGGTCGCTCAAGTTACAGAAGCGGATCCCGAAGCGCGGCAAGGCGCCGTTCGAGGACGCCGAGCTCGTCCGGCTGTACGCCGCGCTCGACGACGAGGACGCGCCGGTGTATCGCTACATCGCCGAGTTCTCGGCCGAAACGGGTATGCGGATCGGCGAGCTGGCGGCGCTCGACTGGTCGCGGGTGAGCCTGGCAGAGCTCAGGGTAAGGGTCGAGTGGACCTGGAACGACAAAGACGGGCAGATCGCGTCGAAGACGGGGGAGGGGCGCACCATCTACTTGACACCGCAGGCGGCGGACGTCCTTGAACGATGGGCGAGGATCGCCGGCGATCCCGCTGACGGCCCGGTCTTTCCGAGCCCTGACAGTGGTGGCAGGCTGAGCATCCGCGCCATGCAGCGGCGCTTCGAAAAAGCGTTGGAGAACGCCGGTATCCCGAAGGTGCATGCCGAGCTCGGCAAGCCGCGAAGTTTCCACAGCCTCCGGTACACGACGTCGGTGCTGATGCAGCGACGCGGCCTACACCCGCGCTACATCGAGCAGACGCTCGGACACGGCACGCTCGAGCTGAGCTACGGCCTGTACGGCGGCTGGACGCCGGAGCAGCTCGCGGCAGAGGCAGCTCGGTCTACCCCCTTATCGGTATCTAGATAGACAACGGCTCAGAGATCCGTCGATGTGGGCTCTCCCGAGCGCAAGCCGCATGTGATCGGCAAGCAAAAGGTGAGCCGCACCAAATGAGCGGAACCAACCCCATGTCCCGATTCGTGTCCCGCTTCACCGATTAGTCCGTGCAGCGGTTCCAGTCACCTTCCAGATGGGCGTAGGCCTCGGTTTCGGGGTCGGCGGACGCCGATCGCCTCAGTTGGAGGTCGCTGAAGCGTCCGCTTACCCCTCGGGATACGGAGTTGCGCAGAATCGGCACTGCTTGGGATGAACTGCCTTCCCGAGCGCGTTCTGCATAACCGGGATGGTCTTCGTTAGAGGGGGCCGTCTTGCTCAGTACGAGCGTGGCATGCCCAGCACGTGCTCACTGACGTAGGCGAGTACGAGGTTGTTCGATACTGGCGCGACCGTGTACAGGCGCGTTTCGCGGAACTTCCGCTCGACGTCGTATTCGACGGCGAAGCCGTAGCCGCCGTAGGTGTCGATGCAGGCGTTCGCCGCTGCCCAGGAGGCCTCGGACGCGAGCAGCTTCGACATGTTTGCTTCGGCGCCGCACGGCTCCCCTCGGTCGTAGAGCCATGCGGCCTTATGGCGCACCAGGTCAGCGGCCTCAGTCGCTGCATGCGCGCGCGCAATGGGGAACTGGACGCCCTGGTTCGAGGCGATCGGCCGTCCGAAGACAACGCGCTTCGCTCCGTACTCGACAGCCTTCGCTATGAACCAGCGTGCGTCGCCGATGCACTCCGAGGCGATGAGGATCCGCTCGGCGTTCCAGCCGTCGAGGATGTACCGAAACCCCCTGCCCTCCTCGCCGATCAGCGCGGCCGCCGGTATCTCCACGTCGTCGAAAAAGATCTCCGTCGTCGCGTGGTTCATCATTGTCTTGACTGGACGAATGTCGAGGCCCTCGCTCGCCTCGCGCATGTCGACGAGGAAGACGGAGAGCCCGTCGGTCTTCCGTTCCACACGATCTTCGGGCGTCGTCCTGGCGAGGAGAAGCATGAGATCGGAATGCTCGGCCCGCGAAGTCCAGATCTTCTGCCCGCGCACCCGGTAACCACGGTTTGTCCGCGTCGCGGTCGTCTGGATCTTGGTCGTGTCCGAGCCGGTCGTCGGCTCGCTGACGCCGAACGCCTGAAGGCGAAGCTCTCCTGAAGCGATCTTCGGCAGGAACGCGGCCTTCTGCGCGGGACTACCATGCCGCAGAACGGTCCCCATCGTGTACATCTGCGCATGGCACGCCGCGGAGTTACACCCGCTGGCGTTGATCGTCTCGAGGATCACCGACGACGCGGCGATGCCGAGACCCGCGCCCCCGTACTCCTCGGGGATCAGCGCCGCGAGCCACCCGCTCTCGGTAAGCGCCGCGACGAACTCGATGGGGTAGCCGTCCGGCTCGAGTGCCCGCCAGTACGCGCCCGGGAACCGCGCGCACAGCTCGGCGACCGCAGCCCGGATTTCGAGCAGCTCCTGCGACAGGTCGAACCGCATGGAGGATTATGGCCCTGCGCGCGCCCCCTCTCCGGTCCAGCCTGTACGCGGGGCTCGCGAGTCAGGCGTATGCGGAAGGACCTGACAGGTCAACTGAAGCGCAGGCAGGAGGCTCTCCGGTTACGCTGGCTTCAACCGTGGAAGAGGCGGACGTATTCGCTGAGGGCATCCGCGATGCGGTCGATTCCTTACCGGCCGATCTTCGGGACGCACTCTCGAACGTCGAGGTCGTCGTCGAGGACGAACCGCCAGCGGGGCGGAGGCTGCTCGGCCTCTACCGGGGGGTCCCTCTGACGCGGCGAACGACGTCGTACGCGGCGGTGCTCCCCGACAAAATCACCATATTCCGGGGACCTATCGAGCGCCTCGCAGCCCACGATCCGGAACGCCTCCGAGCTGAGATACGCCACGTCGTCCTCCACGAAATCGCACACCACTTCGGCATCAGCGACCAGCGGCTAATCGAAATCGACCGATACTGAACGTAAAGGCTCGCAGGCGCGTGCGAGCGTCTTCGAGCCAGCGCGACCCTGACCACGACCCTTCCGATTGCTTTTCCGAGCGGCGCAGAGCTGTTTCCGATGCGGTCGCGCCTGCCATGGCAACTGGAGGTCGCGCCAGCCCGCAGCTCACTCTCGTCCGCCCCGGTTGCTTCGTCTTCGGCGCTCGACACACACCAGAAGCTAGGGCATAGGAGGCGACATTCTCAAAGGCCGCGAGATCGAGAGCCTGCTTCAGAGCCACATGCCCCGCGGTGAGACGGCAGCCCGCGACCGCGCCGAGCCCGACCATGCCGACGCCGAAGACGACGCACGTCGATCCTGCTTCAACCTTCGCCGTAAACATCGCCGCGCCCAACCCCGTCGACAAGCCACACGCGAACAGGCACGCATGCTCGAAGCGAGCCTCAGGACTGACCTTGGCGAGCGCGATCTCAGGCATCACGGTGTACTCGGCGAAGGTCGAGGTGCCCATGAAGTGCCGGATCGGTTCGCCGTTTCGCGCCAGTCTCGTCGTACCGTCCGGCAGAAACCCCTTGTTCTGCTGCTCCCGGAGCGCCAGGCAGAGATTTGTCTTGGTGCTTCGGCAATGCACACACTCCCGGCACTGATCTCGCTAGCACAGTCTCCGAAGCTGTCTGGACGACGATCACCCTCATCGACGGCATCTGGGTGGACGATCAAGTCCGGGACGATCAACTTCCCGGATGGCGTCTAATGGAGGTCGACCGTCAGACGGGTGAGCTGACGGGTCGGGAAGTCGCCGCGCTACATGAATCGCTTCGCGAGGTCGATCCCGAAGGCGTAGACGGGGCTCCGCTTTTCTAGACGGAGAAGCTGGATGCGCCAGTCTCCGCGAATGTCGCCTGACGAACGTCTTTGCACGCTGCTTGACTTCCTGCTCGCTGTGGAGAGACTTTGGTCATGCGGCGGCTCGGGGTTGTGCTGATCGTGTGCGGTGCTTTGTTCTCTGGGGCGTGGTCAGGCGCTGTTGCTGCATCGCCGAAGCCACCGCCGCGAAGTCCCTTCAACGCAACGATCGCGCTCGTGCCGGACCTGCAGGCGCGAGCCAAGCAGATGGTGATCGGGGCGCGGGACCTGCCGAAGGGTTGGGAGATAGATCCGAGGTGGTCTGCGGGAGAGGTCGCGAAGCTCGGGCCGGAGTGGAGCTGCAACGGGCACACGGCTGACCTGTCTGGGCTTGTCGTGAAGGGAGCCTGGAGCGCGCGTAGTCAGCTTCTAAACGATTCCGGAGATCCTTCGCTTGTAACGTCAACCGCGGTAGTCCTGGCCTCCCCGGAGCAGGCGCAGATGCTCTTCGATGTCGGCCGTACCTACTACCCGAAGTACTGTGAGATCGTTCGCAAACCGCAGCCCGGCGGCGTTGTGGTCGCCCTGGCAGAGCTGAAACTGCCCCACGTCGCCGAACAACAGACCCGCTTCCGCACCGCATTCCTTACGCCCATCTCAGCAGATTGGAGAGACTTCATCCTGCTCCGCAGAGGCCCAGTGCTTGGGATACTCGAGTTTTCCCGCCCCGGCAAGCCCTTCCCAGCACGCCTCGAAAACGCGATCATCAACACGTTCGCCGCTCGCTTCCACGGCTGAAACGCATAACCAACCTTGCCTTGCGCGAGTGCTCAGCAATGACGCCCGAGGCGCCCAACCCTCACGCAATGCGCGTGATCGGGCCTAGGGAGCGAAGCGCCTTCAGTAGTTGGCTCCGGCTCGTTGGCGAGTCGCTCGGATCGATAGTCAGGACGACGTTCCGAACCCGGTACTGGTACGGCCCGCATAGGACGTTCGTGGAGGGAGCGCAAGCTTGCCCCGCCTTCACCGCGCTCCTATAGATGGAGAGCGAGCCGAGTTTCGAGAGGCAAACGTCGGTCGTCCCGTGGAGAGCGATATTGACCTGTTGCGTCAATTCGTTCGGTAAGGGTTGCTGGATGTTGGGACAGCCAAACGCGAAGCCGCGTGCTAGAAACGGTCGCTTCGCCGCGGCAGGGCTGAACGGCCGTGCTGCTGAGCCGCCACACGAGGTCGCAGAGAGACAACAGGCGATCACCGCCACGAGCGAGACGCAACGGTTGATCACTCGACAATTATCGGCTGCCTCTCGGCTGCGCGAGTGTTCGGCAATGTCCCCTGATAGGCAGGCGGCGTCGACCTAGACTCAGCGCATGAGGATCGTCGTGGGCTCGTTGCTGGGAGTGAGGGGGCGGTTCGGCGGGTGCGTTGTTGGTGGCGGCGTTGTCGCTGCGGTCTGGTGTGGCCTGGCGGGTGCGGTTGTTGGTGGGCGCGTCATCGGGGTCGCTTCTGCGCCTTGGAGTGTGTCGGTGGCGGGACCAGCGGCCGCTGACCGCTGTACGGGTGCGATCATCGACGCGACGCACATCGCCACTGCTGCGCATTGCTTGTACTCCAAGGGGGGCGTGCTGGTGTCGGCTGCGGGGGTGCGAGTCGAGGCCGGCGTCTCCAACTACCTGCATCCCAGGTCCGGTGGTTCCGAGCAGGATCGGTCGGTCGCGGCGATTCGCGTGCACCCGGATTATGCGAGGAAGGGCTTTCCGCCCTCGTTCTGGAGCCCGGTGTTGAAGGGTTTGTCGCCGGACGACATCGCCGTGCTCACTCTCTCGAAGCCGCTCGACCTGAGCGGCCCTGACGCGCGGGCGATAGCTCTGCCACCTGCAGGCTTTCACTTCCCGGCCAAGGCTGCGGTCCGGATTGCAGGCTTCGGACGCTCACATCTGGTCTTAAAGGGCGGACGCATCACGATCGCGCCGCCTGACGGGCGGCTGGCGGTCATGAGCGCAACCGTCGACTCGCAGGGCTTTTGCGGTAACACAATCGTGGACGGGAACGGGGAGCCGTTCCCGCTTAACGCGGTCCAACTCTGTGCATCAGCCCCAAATAGTGCGACCTGTTACGGCGATAGCGGGGCGGCGCTTGTGACCGCAGGCGCGCACCCGGTTCTGATCGGCATCGTGGACGGCTCCCCATTCGGGACGTGTCGGGCGAACTACGCCACGATGTACACCTATGTCGGCGCAGGAGAAGTCAGACGTTTCCTCGCGGGGGATGACCACCCACCGCTCGCGCCACGTTGGAAGGGTTCCGCATTCCTCTTTTGCAACTGGACGACGCCACCCCATGTGGGAGACGTCATACGGTGCGCCGCGGGTGGCGCAGGGAAGGTCAGCCTCCAGTACATCTTCATGACCAGCAAGAATCAGGTCCTACAGTCAGGCCCCAAACCCACCTACACAATCGGAAGTGCTGCGATCGGAAGCAAGGTGTGGTGTCTTGCCGCCGCGACCAACGCAGGCGGGACGACGCTCATGGGAGACGCAAACGAGCCCTTGCAGGACGTTGACGTCGTCAGACCATAGGCTCCGATAGTCAGGGCTCAACGCCACGAACACCCGGTCGTGGAAAACAAATGCGCGGAACGCGCGACCGAGGATACGTGCACCGATCCGACAACGTGCCCGCCGCCACCATCCAGGCGCAAAGGAGCCGACGCTCTGCTGCGCGAGCGTTCCCGAGTGTCACTCGACGACTAGCCGAGTTGGCCGGCGCAGATGTCCGTTGTCGGCGTGTTGGTGATGTAAGGCTGGGAGCGAGATTTAAGCCAGATTGCTCCCGACCAACCGTGCTGAAGCACGTAGCTTTCCCACGCCCGTAGACCAACGGAATGCGCGACCCCTGACTCCGGTCCGTTTTTTCCGTAGCTCTCCAGATTGAAGGCGACGCCTTGCAGCGAGACCTTCCAGAGTCCGAGCTTGACGCGCCGCTTGGGAGCCACGTACCACCCGCATCCGATCCTGAACTCGGCTTCGCGGGCACCTGGTTCGATTGCAACCAAAGTTCCGAGGGCGACGGCACCGCGCAGCGTTGGAATCGTGGCAGGGATTGCGTGGACGCTTGGCCTGGGCGCGGGTGCTTCGGCGTGCGCCAACCCAGAGCCAACGAGAACATGCGCGGTAGCCATTGCCGCGGCGAAGATCACACCGACGTTGTGCATAAGCGCTGCCCGGATTATCTCCAGGCGAGGGAGGACGACGTGCGCCAGCGTCCGCCAATGTCGCCTGACGGAGGCAGCGTGGAACGGCGCTTGACTTCCCGCTTGCTGTGAAGAGACTTTGGTTGTGCGGCGGTTAGGGGTTGCGCTGGTCGTCGGTGTCTTGTTCACCTCTGGGTGCGGCGGCAATTCGGCAAGCAGGTTGCATTCCCCGGCGGAGGCGTTTCGGGTCTTTCGGGCAGACGGTGTGCCGATCACTCGCTTGGAGTGGATGCAACCGCGAGCCGGCGCGGGCAAGCTCGGAGGGGTTCTTCGCAGTTCGACGATGACGCGGACCGGGCTGCTTCTTGCGGTCACGGCCTGGGCAAGCATCGACGCGGCGCAGCGCTATGAGGCAACCTTGCCCCGAGGCCCCGTGGTATTCGGTCATGCGCCGCATGCCCTGCGTGTAGGCAACGTCGTGGCGGCCTACGCGTTCAGGGCCGTGACGCGAGCGTCGCGGGCGCTTGTCGCGCGAGTCTCGGCAGCGATGTCCGACCTCGCGGCGACGGCTGGGGTGCGGCCGCCACCAGATGGGTTCGTACCGCTGGCGACGGTGGACGGGAATGCGGCGACTACCGTCGATCCCGCTGATTCGGCGTGGTTCCAACCCTATGACTGGTGGTGCAGGTCGGAGCTGCTCTATATCAGCGGCAAGCATCGCGGAAACGTGCCTGAGTGTGCTCCCTGGGACGCCACGGGAGTCGATGTTCACCTCGACACCCCCGATCTCGTCCACTACGGCAAACGGGTTCCTGTAGAGATCAAAAGCCCAACGCCTGCGCGGCGCGTCGGTACCACACACGGCAGCCGCCTCCAGGTGTACTCGTTCCGGTTCGGACCCGCGCGCTCAGTGCCGGGACGGACCGCAGCGTCCCTCTTATCTCTTGGACAGGGCGCACGATTTCCCGGAAGCAGATGGTTATGCGCAGCACACGCAAAGCCCTCAACGCTCGTGTGCTACCGCACCGTGGGAA
>Ga0070731_10002670_pt1 | contig 16750 bp, 17 predicted proteins | sample Coa_R1_2_FD_66448 | JGI IMG/M metagenome (GOLD analysis project Ga0070731, IMG submission 66448) | Surface soil microbial communities from Centralia Pennsylvania, which are recovering from an underground coalmine fire - Coalmine... | ecosystem: Environmental > Terrestrial > Soil > Unclassified ...
CGGCTCCAACACCGGCGGCACCGCCGCCGGCGGCTCCGAGAGCACCATCGCCGGAGGCGGCGGCTCCAACACCGGCGGCACCGCCGCCGGCGGCTCCGAGAGCACCATCGCCGGAGGCGGGAGCGGTAACACGCCGCCACCGGTGAACGCCAATAGCGGCGCTCAGGGCACGGCTCCGGTCGCGCTTCCGCAGACGTCGGTGAAGGCGACCAAGAAGACCAAGCACAAGAAGCACAAGAAGCACAAGAAGCACTCGGTCAAGGCAGCGCACAGGCACCGCCTGCCGGCGTTCACGGGCTGAGGCACCCGCAGCACGAGGAGGGGGAGAGCAGACGCTCTCCCCCTCCTCTCTGCGCAAGAGCAGACGCTCTCCCCCTCCTCGCCGCGCAAGAGCAGACGCTCTCCCCCTCCTCCCCGTGCAAGCGAGCGTGATCGATTTCTGCCCCCAGGGGGTCAGAAATCGATCACCCTCGGAGCGCACAACGCGACAGCCCGGCTAGCCGAACTCCTCTTCCAGCACGCGAATGGCGCGTGGCGGCGCCCGCAGGACGTCCAGCCCCGCCAGGGCGCGTACAGCGGCCGCGAATTGAGACTCGAGCACTGGGTGCAGCACCATCACCAGCCGCGCTTGGTCTCCGAGGCCTTTCTGCACCACCGACTTGACTGACACGCCATCTTCGGCCAGGACTCGCGCGACAGCGGCCAGAACTCCGGGCTCATCGGCCACCTCCAGGTGGAGATAGAACGCCGACACCACGTCCTCGACGATCGGCAGGCGCTGACTGGTCGGAGGCGTCGACGCGGGCGGAATCATCGCGCTGATCACGTCGCCGAGGACCGCGCTCGCGGTCTGGGGGCCGCCGGCGCCAGGCCCCGACATGGTTATCTCCGTGAACTCCTCGGACTCGACGGTGATCGCGTTGAACGGCCCCGCCACCGGTGCCAGCGGATGGCCCGGATACAGGAACGCGGGGTGCACCCGTACCGACAGCCCTTCCCCGATCCGCTCTGCCGTCCCTATCAGCTTCAGCTCCAGCCCCAGGTCGTGTGCGTACTCGAGGTCGTCGGGCTGGATGTGCTCGATCCCCTCGTAGCGAACCTCGTCGAGGTGGACCGGCGTGTCAAAGGCAAGCCTGGCCAGGATCGCCATCTTGGCCGCCGCATCGCGGCCGTCCACATCCTCGGAGGGATCGGCCTCGGCGTACCCGAGCCGCTGCGCCTCGGTCAGCGCCTCCTCGAACTTCATTCCCGTCCGCGCCATCTCGGTCAGGATGAAGTTCGTGGTGCCGTTGACGATCCCGTGCACTCGATCGATCCGCGCTCCTGCGAGCGACTCCTGAATCACCCGAATAACCGGCACCACTCCGGCCACGGCGCCCTCGAAGCGAAGCTGTACGCCGTGCTCACGTGCCGCGCTCCACAGCTCCTCCCCGTAGCGCGACAGGAGCTGCTTGTTGGCCGTGACGACGTGACGGCCAGATTCGATCGCCCGCATCACGTATCCCCGCGCGGGATCGATCCCGCCCATCAGCTCGACGATCAGATCCGACCCGGCCAGCAGCTCCTCAAAGGAACCTCGGCTCGTCGTCACCACGCCGGCCAGCTCAGGTCGGATCCCCGTGATCACCTCGATTCGGTCGGCGTGAGCCGGGAGCAGCCGGGCAAACGCCGACCCCACGGTGCCGTGGCCGAGCAAGCCGACCCGAAAGACGCTGGCATTCCCCAACATCACGCCTCAGTCACGTCAACAACGTCACGCGCCGCCAGGTCCTCGTAGGTCTCCCGCCGCACGACAAGGCGCGCGGCTCCCTCGCGGCAGAACACGACGGGTGCGCGCGGCACGCTGTTGTAGTTGTTGGCCAGGGCGTAGCCGTAGGCGCCGGTGACCGGAGTCGCGATCACATCCCCGGCTACCGGATCGGCGAGAACCACGTCCTTGACGATCACATCTCCTGACTCGCAGTGCTTGCCCGCCAGGTGGCAGCGTTCGCTCGCCGGCGCCAGCGGCCGATCCGCGACCACAGCCTCGTAGACCGCCCCGTACAACATCGGTCGCAGGTTGTCCGACATGCCACCGTCGACCGCGACCCACGTGGACACGTTGCGCTTGACCGTCTGAACCGTGTACAGAGTCACGGTTGAGTTGGCCACCAGTGCACGCCCCGGCTCGAGCACAAGCCGAATCTCGTCCCCCAACCAGCGGTGTGCCGCGTCGACCAGGGCGTCGAGGTAGTCCTCCACGGCAGGCGGGCTCGCGGCCCCACCGTAGGCAGCCCCCAGGCCACCCCCCAGGTTGTAGACCTGAAATCGCCCGAGCCCCGAGATCGCCTCGATGGCCGCGACGAACGGATCCAGCTCCAGGAGTTGTGAGCCGATGTGACAGTGCAACCCCACCAGCTCGAGCCGCGATTCGCTCGACAGCCGTGACGCGGCGGCCGCCGCCTCCTGAACCGTGAACCCGAACTTGGAGTCGGCCTGACCGGTCGAGATCGCGTGGTGCGTCGCGCCCGCCACGTCTGGCGTCACGCGCAGGAGAACCTTTTGAGCGCTCCCTCCGCGCGAGACCTTCACACACCGCTCCAGGTCGTCGAACGAGTCCAGCACGATGTAGCCCACTCCGGCTGCGATCGCCTCCTGGAGCTCGGCCTCGGACTTCGCGTTTCCGTGCAGGTAGATCCGCCCAGGGTCGACTCCCGCCCGCAGCGCGAGATACAGCTCTCCGCCCGACGCGACATCGCAACCGAGCCCCTCCTCGGCGAGCGCGCGATACACCGCCGTGCACGGAAATGCCTTGGAGGCGAAAACCACCTCCGAATCCCTGTGCCGGTCGGCCAGCGCCCGCACGAACGCCCTGGCCCGCGAGCGGAGATCGTCCTCGGCGACCACGTAGACGGGCGATCCAAACTCGGCGACCAGCTCGACGGCATCGCAGCCCGCGATTTCCAAGCGCCCTCGCTCGTTGACCCGGGTCCCCCGCGGAAACACCGGGGAGAGACCTGCCGCGGTAGCCGTCATCAGGGCGATCATGCTAGGCGGATCGCGCCCCCCGGCGACCGCTCCCCAGCGTCCGATGGCCGCAGCCGCGCCGGCCGCTCACCGCTGCCATCATCGCGGCGTGGCTCGGCAGACTCGAACCATCGACCCGGTGCGGCCGGCCGAGCTGGGCATTCATGCGGGTCTCGCCTACTCGCTATGGGCGGCGGAAGCTTCGCGCGCGCCCGCGGGAGGCGTGGTGATCATCCACGGCGCAGGCTCGTGTAAGGAGAACCACTACGACTTCGCTCGCGCCTGCGTGGCGCACGGCCTGGCGGCGATCGCGTTCGACGCCCGCGCTCACGGAGCCAGCGAGGGCCCCATGGATGGCCGAATCTTCGAGGACGTGGCGGAGATGGCGACGCTGCTTCGCGACCGCACGGCTCGTTCCGATCTGCCCGTCGCGCTCCGCGGCTCGAGCCTCGGTGGCTACATCGCCATCATCGCGGCGCCACTCGCCGCAGCCGCAGCCGCCGTGGCTATCTGTCCAGCCGGTGACGAGGACTTACGACGTGCCGTGACCTCCGGGCGCTTCGACTTCGACATCGACCGGGAAGCCGTCGAGCAGCTGATCTCCGCCAACCCGCTGTTTGCCGCGGTGGAACGGCTGGAGGTGCCACTGCTCTTGCTCCACGCCGAGGGCGATGAGCAGGTCCCGGTCGAGCAGTCGCGTGAGCTCGCGGAGCGCGCGCAGGTTCCGCAGAGCCGCCTGGTCACGGTCCCGGGAGGACACCATCGATCGGCGCAGCACGACCCCGAGCTGCAGGCCCTCACCCTCCGCTGGCTCGAGCAGAGGTTCCGTGCCGCCGGTCAGTGACCGGCCACGCCCGAGCTGCCAACCTGACTGACGGCCCCGCCGGCAGCGTTAGCAGTACCAGAAACCGCGCTGCCGGCCGAGCTGCCAGCGCCCGCGACTGCGCCGGCCACCTGAGAGCTGGTGCCGCTGACCGTGCTCGCGACGCCGCTTGACGCCTGACTGATCTGCTGCCCTACCCCGGCGCCGACCGTGGACACCGCTTGCGAGACGGCGTTGGTCACGTGGGTGATTACGCCTCCGGATGCCGGCTGATTACACGTGGAAGCGCACCCGCTCGGCGCGCTCGAGGCCGCGCTGATCGGGGCCGCGACACCAGCCGCGGGTGCCGCGCTGGTACCTCCGGCCCCGATCGATGCTCCGCCGCCGGAGCTCTGGGGTCGGCTGGTGTAGACGCCGCGACTTTGGGTGGTTATCTCTCCAGCGGACCCTAGATGCCCGGAGGCACGTGTCCGCCGCCTCAGGACCGCGGCCAGCCGTTGTGTCACATGGGAGGGCGGCGAGAGCTGCGCCGCCACCACCGTTGTCGCCGGCGCGCCGCCAATCTGCGGCCAGCCGCGGAATGCCACGATGGCGCTACCCACCAGGAACAGCAGCGCGGCACCCGCCACCAGCGATCCAGCCGTGCCGAACCCCGCCAGGTATGCCTTCGTCGCACGCACCGGGACTCTGATCGGTCGAGGTCCGGCGGCCGTCGTCTCTCTTACCAAGAGCTTCGCCACGTCTGCCAACATTATTGCCCGCTATGGGCAATAAATCCTCATTTGGCCGGGATACGGGCCTGCAAGCGCGGATGGCGCTGACCCTGTTCCTGCTGGGCCTCGTCTACGCGCTCTTGGTCGGTGTGCTGATCGCGGCTGGCACCGGGGCCATCACGATCGCCGTGATCGCCGGGTTGCTGTTCGTTTTCCAGCTCTTCACCTCGGACAAGATCGCGCTCTTCTCGATGGGCGCCCGAGAGGTAACTCCCGCCCAGCAGCCACGCTTGCACGCGATCATCGACCGGCTCTGCGTGCAGGCCAACCTTCCCAAGCCGCGCGTGGCCGTGGCCGAGACGCCCATGCCGAACGCCTTCGCGGTCGGCCGCTCGCCCAAGGCGGCCACGGTCTGCGCCACTACCGGGATCCTCGAGCTGCTCACCGACGCCGAGCTCGAGGGCGTGCTCGGACACGAGCTCACGCACGTCCAGAACCGCGATGTGATGGTGATGACGATCGCCAGCTTTTTCGCGTCGATCGCCGCCTTCATCACGCAGATGGGGTTCTTCTTCGGCGGCGCCTTCGACAACCGGGACAACCAGAACAGCGGGATCGCCTTCATGGTCGTGATCCTGGTCTCCGCCGTGGTCTACGTGATTTCGTGGCTCCTTCTTCAGGCCCTCTCGCGCTACCGCGAGTTCGCGGCCGATCGCGGCTCGGCGATTCTCACGGGCCGCCCGAGCGCCCTGATCTCGGCCCTGATGAAGATCAGCGGGACGATGGGCCGCATTCCGCAGCGTGATCTCCGTGCCGCCTCGGGCGAGCTCGCCGCCTTCTACATCGTGCCCCCGAGGGCTCGGCAGACGGTGACCAACCTGTTTTCGACGCACCCGCCGCTCGAGGCGCGGATCGCGGCCCTCCAGCGCCTAGAGGCGCAGCTTCAGGGCACCGCCTAGGCACGCGAGATCATCGCGCGGCACGCCCTACGATCAGGGCATGGGTCTCCTCGACGTCATCCTGGGGCGCCGGAAGCTGGCGGGCCCGGCGCCCGATCGCCTGTTTGCCATCAGCACCGCCTATGTCAAGTTCGAGACCGAGCTCGGCATCCGATCCCGCGGAAGCGCCGCGATCGTCTTCCAGCCACTCTCCAGCTCGGACTTCCAATCGATCGTCAGTGAGATGGAGACTGTCGTCCGCGGCACCGCTTCCGACAGCGGAGTGACCGTGGCCAGCTCCGACGACAGCTACGGCTTTCGCTGGCTGATCCTGAACGGCCAGGATTTCGACGACCTGGTCGTCGGGATCAACGGCGTCTCGACTTCGCTCGAGGCCGGCGGCTATGGAGAGCGCGTGCTCTGCGCTGTCTTCGCCTTCCAGGACGAGCAACAGCGACCCCTGTACTGGATCTACAACTACAAGCGCGGGACCTTCTACCCCTTCGCTCCGCTCGCCACCGCCGGCTCCGGCGAAGGCGAGCGGGACAACGAACGTGAGCTCGTGGCCAAGGCGCAGGTGGGCGCCGAGCTGCCGGTCGAGCAGGAGCTAGAGCGCTGGTTCCCCCTCTGGGGGATCCCGATCTAGTCCGCCGAGGCCCTACCCCGGAATCAGGCCTTCGCCAGTGAACTCCGCCCGCGCCTCCTCTAGCGTGGTGTCCGGCGGCGGGAGGATCAGGTCGGAGGTCGCGAGCTCATCGTCGGCCACGAGCCGGCCGTGTGTGCGCACGAAGTCCAGCATCCGGTCATAGGTGGCACGGAAGCGTTGCTCGTCGGTGCCCTGACAGGCAAGCACGGCCTCATTGTCCAGCTCGTTCAGGGCTTGCTCGTCATCACCCTGGAGCTCGTACTGCCCTTCGGTGGCGATCCGGACGATCAAGACGCCTGGCCTTCGCTGGCGCTCGGCTGCGAGGCCCCGGCCTCGAGCTCGCCGGCCGCCGGAGGCGAGCCGCTGCCCAGCTCAGCCTTCATCTTCTCGAGCTCCGCGTCGACCTCGTTCGAGCTCGACAGCTGCTTGAGCTGGCGATCGATGTCATCCTCGCCGCTGCCGAGCTGCGTCAGATCTTCGAACGTTCCCGCGGCCTCGAGCTCCTGGACCGCCTCGGCGCGGGCCTTCATGTTCTCGGTCTTGTCGAGCGCCCGTTGCATGGCCAGCCCCACATCGGCCATCTCCTCGCCGACACCGGTGGCCGCCTCCGAGATCCGCACCTGCGCCTCGGCAGCCGAGTACTGAGCCTTGATGACCTCCTTGCGGGAGCGGAATTGCTCGATCTTCGCCCGCAGCTTCTGCTCGGACGCCGTTAGCTGCTCCTGCTGCTGCTCCAGCTGGGCGATCTGGGTGTCGAGCGACTGCAGCTCGGTCTGGGCCACGTTCTTGCGCTCCAGCGCCGTTCGAGCCAGGTCCTCCTGACCCGCGGCCAGGGCCTGCCGGGCCTGCGTGTCGAGCTTGACGACCTGTCCCTTGAGCTGCTCCTCCTGGAGCTGAAGGCGCTTCTTCGACGTGACGACATCGGCGATGCCCTTCTTGACGTTCTGCAGCAGCTCGATCTGCTTCTGGTAGCTGTACTCGAGCGTCTCCGAAGGATCCTCGGCGCGGTCGAGCAGTTTCGAGATCTTCGCTTTGACGATTGTCGACATGCGCCCGGAAATACCCGGCATCGCATCCTCCTTGGCGGCTGGTGACGAGCAGCTTGAAGCGTAGCGGCCAGCCTGATCCGACCCGCCTCAGAACCGAGCGGCCAGCCTGATCCGACCCGGTCTCAGAACCGAGTGGCCAGCCTCCGCAAAACCGCGGCTCAGAACCCCAGAGGGTGGCGGGCCGTGTAGCCCGGGGTCCTGCGCATCACCGGCCGCCACCGCGGGCCCGAGCCGCGTGCCGGATGGCGGTCGCCCTCCGCCGAGGTGTCGAGGCGGATCCCGGCGATCTGAACGAACGCGTGCCCGGGGTTGGCGTACACGGTGATCCACTGCCCAAGTCCCGCTTCCCCCCAGCCCATCATCTGGCCTGAGTCCATCGAGATGTTGATCAGGCCCGCCGCGTGGAGCACGTAGGACACCGAGCCCGAGCAGTCGTAGCCCGAGCTGATCCACGCTCCGTGACCGCCGCCGTACACGTATGGCTTGTGCCGGATCGCGTTGCCGGCCCAGATCGCGCGCTGGACCTGCAGCGGCGCCTCCGAGGGGGCGTAGGCCAGGCCATTGATGATCTTGGCCCGCGAGCCCTGGACGATCGGCTGAGCCGGCGTACTGATCTGAACCGGCGGGCTCAGCAACGTGGTGGCCGGCATGAACACGGCGCCACCGGAAGTACCTGATCCCGAGTCCGCCAGCGCACCGGCAACCCCGGGCCCCACCGGCAGTGCCAACCCGCAGCCCATCAACAGCAGTCTGAGACCTCGCAACGCTTCACCTCTTTCCTCGGCCTGCGGGGTTAGCTGTCGGGCTAGCGCTGAAAGAGCTGCGCCTCCCACGGGATCACCGCGGGATTCGCCCCGGAAGACTTGGGTCCCCCGCTCCGCGACCTGGTGGCCGCGGATTAGGCAGGCGGCAATATAAACAAACACCGGGACCCGGGGTTGCGGTCCTCGGGACCCGGGGTTGCGGTCCTCGGGACTCGGGGTTGCGGTCCTTGCGTCTCGGTCGACCATCGTCGCTAAGGTCCGCGGCGCGAATGCGACGGATGCTGCTCTGCCCCCTGCTCGCCGCCTGCGCGCTTCTGACCGCGTGCGGAACGCAGACCAGGCTGATCCGAACGCCCGTGGTGACGATCGTGTCGAGCAGCGTCCACGCCCCGGCACAGATCGGCTACCCGATCATCGCCACCAAGAACACGACCCGCGTCGACGCACCCGACCCGATCGCCGATGCCGCTGCTGTAGCGCTCGCCGTGTACCCCTCGGTGGGCGCGGGGACGCATCCGCCGGTCGTGACGCTCGCTCCCACGGGCGACTGGCAGGCCGCGATCGCCGCCTCGGTCCTGATGGCCGCGCCGATCCACGCGCCGCTCCTGCTCTCCGGTCCGGGCCTGATCCCGCCCGTCGCGGGCCAGGCGCTGACCACGATGGCTCCGACCGGCTCGGGCGCCTCCGGGGGCGCCCAGGTGATTCGCGTCGGGCCGGTGCCACACATCACCGGGATGCGGACGGTCGCGATCCACGGCTCGGACCCCTACAGCCTGGCGGCCGGCATCGACCGCTTCATCACGGCCGCCGCCGGCAGCCCGAGCCCCGACGTGGTGATCGCCTCGGCCGACGATCCCGAATACGCCATGCCAGCCGCCGGGTGGGCGGCGGAAAGCGGCAATCCGATCCTCTTCGTCTCGGCCTCGGGCATCCCCACGGCCACCAAACAGGCGCTGCTCGCGCACCGCAAGCCACACATCTACGTCCTCGGTCCGGCCAGCGTGATCCCCGACCAGATCCTGGCGCAGCTGCACAAGTACGGCTCGGTGAAGCGGGTCGGCGCCGGCGATCCCGCCGCCAACTCGGTGGCCTTCGCGACCTACCGCGATCCTCCCTGCCCGTTTGGCCAACCCTGCGCGCACGTCCCTGGAAGCTTCGGCTGGGCTCTGCGCAGCCCGGGCCACGGCTATGTCCTGATCAACGCCGGGCGGACGCTCGACGCCGCGGCCGCCGCTCCACTCTCGGCCAGCGGCAGCTTCGGGCCTCAGCTGCTGATCACCGACCCGGGAACCCTCCCCACACCCGTCCTCAACTACTTCCTGGACTACGCAACCCCCGGATATACGGCCGAGGGGCCGACGGCGGCCGTCTACAACCACGGGTGGGTCATCGGAGACCAGAACGCCATCTCCCTTTCGGTGCAGGCACAGATGGATACCCTGCTTGAGGCGGTACCCCAGAAATGAGTCAGGCTGAAAATCCAGATCGTCTGAGGGACGGGCGCGAGGTCACGGTGGAGGACATCCGGCAGCTGATGGGCGCCTCTACCCCTCATTTCGCGCTCCAGCTCCGCCAGCGCATCCGGCGGCTGATCGCAGGTCTTCCCCAGGAGCACCCCGCCCGCGTCGAGGGCGAGCGTGAGATCGCCCGTCTCGACCGGATCGCGTTCACCGGCGAGGTCCGTGGCCACGGACCCGAGCCTGGCCTCGACCCCCTCCCCAGCGTCGGCCCCGAGCCCGGCGTGGACCCCCTCCCCAGCCTCCCGTCTCGATGAGCCACGAGCGCTCGGTCTCGGTGCTCGGGCTGGGCCGCGTCGGCCTCCCGCTTGCCCTCTCCTTCGCTGACCGGGGGCTTCAGGTCCTCGGCGTCGACCACAACCCGGTCGTCCTCGAGGCGCTGCGTGCGGGACGCATGCCCTTCGAGGAGGCGGGGACTCAGGAGCTGCTTGACGGCGTCCGGGACTCTGGCCGGTTCGAGCTCGCGGAGCGGGCTGCGGATGCGGCACAGAGCGATGACATCGTGATCACCCTCGGAACCCCGTCGTTCTCGCATCTCGAGAGCGATCTCAGCCAGGTCCGCGCCGCGGTCGACGACCTCCTGCCCCTGCTGCGTCCGGGCCACGCCCTGATCCTCCGCTCGACGATCGCCCCCGGGACGACCGAGTTCGTCGCCGGGTACATCGAGAAGCGGCGGGGGCTGCGCTCGGGCGAGGACGTGTTCGTGGCCCACGCCCCCGAACGCATCGCCGCCGGAAGATTCCTGGAGGAGATCTCGACCCTTCCCTGCATCATCGGCGGCGTCGGCGAGGCCTCCACGGAGCGGGCCGCGGCCACCTTCTCGGTGTTCGGGGCGCCGATCGTCAGGACAACGCCGGTGCAGGCCGAGCTGGCCAAGATCTGGACGAACATCCTTCGCTACACGACGTTCGCGCTGCCCAACCTCCTGATGATGGATTGCGAGCGCTACGACGCGAACGTGTTCGAGGTCATCGACCTGATCAACCGCGATTACCCACGCGGTGGAATCGCCCTGCCGGGTCTGACCGCCGGCTCCTGCCTGCGCAAGGATTTCGTCTTCTCCGAGGAGCGCTCCAACGCGCCCGGCATGCTCCTCGCCGTGTCCAGGGTCAACGAGGCGGTTCCGCTGTTTCTGGTCGAGGGCATCAAGCGACGGGTGGGAGACCTCGCCTCACGCAAGGTGGCGGTGCTCGGACTCACGTTCAAGCGCGATACCGACGACGAGCGTGACTCGCTATCGCCGAAGCTGATCCGTCTGCTGGAGCGCGAGCTCGCGGATGTGGCCGTGTGCGATCCGCACGCCAGGACGCCGACACAGCCGTTCGCGGACGCCGTGCGCGATGCCGACGTCGTGATCGTTGCCACCAATCATTCCGCCTTCGGCGGAGCCGAGGCGCTGCGCACGATCGTGGCCAGCTCCGCCGAGGATTGCCTCGTTGTCGACCCCTGGAACGCGCTGGGGACCTCGCAGGTCTTCGCCTACGCGGCCGAGTCCGCCGCGATGCTGGGAACACCGGCCACCACGTGACGCGAGTGCTCGTGACCGGCGGCGCCGGGACGATCGGTTCCGCCGTGGTGCGCCGGCTGCTTCGCGACCGGGACTGGGAGGTGCGCGTCTGCGACCAGCGCTCGGCCCCGGATTGGATGGACGGCCAGGTCGAGCTCCACAGCGCTGATCTTCGCGTCCCGAGCCATGCTCACGCCGCCGTCGCCGGCTGCTCGCACGTCATCCATCTGGCGGCGATCGTCGGCGGGATCGCCAATTTCCACAAGCTCCCCTACACGCTGACCGAGGCCAACAACGCCCTCACCGGAGCCGTAGTCAGCGCTGCCGTCGAACAGGGCGTCACCCGGCTCGTCTACGTCTCCTCGTCGATGGTGTTCGAGCGTGCGACGGTCTTCCCGACCCCGGAAGAGCATTTGGACGCGTGCCCGACGCCGCGCTCAGCCTATGGCTTCTCCAAGCTTTCCGGAGAGATGTACGCCCGCGCTGCACACGACGAGCACGATCTGCCCTACACGATCTGCCGCCCGTTCAATGCCTACGGCCCGGGTGAGCGACCGGAGCCTGGTGAGCCGGGGATCGCCCACGCGGTGCCTGACCTGATCGCCAAGGCGTTGGCGCACCAGCGGCCGCTGGAGATCTTCGGGAGCGGACTTCAGACGCGAACGCTGACCCACGTGGACGACATCGCCGATGGCCTCGTGACCGCGATGATCTCGGCGGCCGGCGAGAACGAGGACTTCAACATCTCCGCCTCCCATGAGCTGAATGTTCTGTCCATCGCCCGCATGATCTGGGAGGCGTGCGGCAACAGCCCTGAGGAGCTGGAGTTCGAGCACCTGTCGAGCTTCGAGGTCGACGTCCAGCGGCGCTGGCCCTCGGTGGAGAAGGCCCGCCGCCTGCTGGGATGGGAGGCGCGGATCCCGCTCGAGGACGGGATCGCCCAGACCGTGGAGTGGCTGCGAGGCCAGCTCATCCCGCGAGCGTCAGCGTAAGAACCGGCGTTCCTAAATCGCCTAACGGCAGAATCGAGTCAGTTTGCTGGCATTGTGTCTAGGTAAGGCGATGTCATCGCTACGATCTGCAGCCTTGAGCGCCCACCAATCGTCGCTAGGGTTTCACCGCTCCTCGGTGGGTTTCGATTTCTGCACGGCTTTGAACGCCTGTTCATCTAAACGCGGTCGCCTGTGAGCGCGACAGTCGCCTCCAGCGCCACTGCGCCGGCCGGCTCGGCGACCACGTTCGACATTCGGCTTGAGAACCTGTCCAAGCGCTTCGACGAGGTCCTCGCCGTCGACGACATCTCGCTCGCCATCGAGCGTGGACATTTCTTCGCGCTCCTCGGTCCCTCGGGCTGCGGCAAGACGACCACGCTGCGGATGATCGGGGGCTTCGAGGAGCCGACCTCGGGTCGCATCCTCCTCGGAGATCGCGATGTTGGCGCCCTGCCCTCCTACAAGCGCGACGTCAACACGGTCTTCCAGTCCTACGCACTGTTCCCGCACCTGTCGATCTTCGAGAACGTCGCCTTCGGCCTGCGTCGCAAGGGCGTCAAGGGCGAGGATCTGAAGCGCCGCGCCGTCGACGCGCTCGAACTGGTGGGGCTCGCGGGCATGGAGCGGCGCAAGCCGCGCCAGCTCTCAGGCGGTCAGCAGCAGCGGGTGGCGCTGGCCCGGGCGTTGGTCAACCGCCCCCGGGTGCTGCTCCTCGACGAGCCCCTGGGCGCGCTCGACCTCAAGCTGCGCAAGCAGATGCAGCTCGAGCTCAAGCGCATCCAGCACGAGGTCGGGATCACCTTCATCCACGTCACCCACGATCAGGAGGAGGCCATGACCATGGCCGATCAGATCGTGGTCATGAACAGCGGCCGGATCGAGCAGGCGGGCACGCCCGAGGAGCTCTACGAGCATCCCACCACCGCCTTCGTCGCCGGCTTCCTCGGAGTCTCGAACCTCCTCGAAGGCACGGTTGTCGGCACCGATCAGGTGCGACTGCGAGACGGCACAGTCGTCGCGGTACCCGCCGCAGTGGTCTCAGGTCGAGACGGCGAGATCGCGATCGGGATTCGGCCTGAGAAGATCCTGCCCAACGGCCGTGAGCGAAACCAGCTGAACGGGAACGTCGCCGAGAGCGCCTACATCGGCGTCTCGACCCAATACATCGTGGACACCCCCGCAGGGTCGGTGTCCGTTTATGTCCAGAACGCAGACGCCGCTGCCAAGGGTCACGCCGTTGGCGACCAGCTAACGATTAGCTGGAACCCCGAATGCACGTTTGTCGTCGAACGACCGGAGGTCGGTTCATGAGCGATCGGCTCACCCGCAAGCAGTTCTTCGGACGTGCCGCTGCCGGCGGCGCGCTCCTCACAGTCCCTGGGCTGGCGTCGGCCTGTGGCACGTCGGTCAACAATGCGTCCAAGTCGAACGCAAGCGCGCCGGTGCAGAAGAAGCTGGCCAAGGTCCTCAACTTCGACAACTGGCCGCTCTACATCGACGTGGGCAAGAGCCACAACCACCCGTCGCTTCAGCAGTTCACCAAGCAGACCGGCGTCCAGGTCAACTACGTCGAGAACATCAACGACAACCAGTCGTTCTTCGGCAAGATCCAGGGCCCACTGTCACGCGGCGAGGGAATCGGCGCTGACCTGATCGTGATGACCGACTCCTCCGGCTATCCGCAGAAGCTGATCCAGCTGGGCTGGTTGGAAAAGCTCTACAAGCCGGCCATTCCCAACATCAAGAACCTGGTCGCGAGCCAGCAGCACCCGTCCTGGGATCCCAATCGCGATTACAGCCTGCCCTGGCAGTCCGGCATGACCGGCATCGGCTATGACCCAAACAAGGTCGGTTACGAACTCACATCCGTGGACAAGCTCCTCTCAGATCCCAAGCTCAAGGGCAAGATCACATTGCTCAACGAGCTCTCTGACACGGTCGGGCTGATCATGCTGGCCAACGGGGACGATCCGGCCCACGTCACCAAGACGACCTGGAACCGGGCCATGAACACGATCCAGAAGGCGGTGAACTCAGGCCAGATCCGCCAGTTCACCGGCAACGACTACGCGCCGCTGCTGGCCAATGGGTCGATCTACGCGTGCTTTGCCTGGTCGGGCGACCTCGTTCAGCTCAAGGCCGACCACCCCGGGCTCAAGTGGAACCTGCCTGACACGGGCGGAATGCTCTGGACGGACAACATGCTGATCCCGCTCAAGGGCAACGTGTTCACCGCCTCCACTTACATGAACTTCTACTACGAGCCGAAGATCGCCGCCGAGGTGGAGGACTACGTCAACTACATCTGCCCTTGCCAGGGAGCCGACAAGGTGCTCGAGAAGACCGACCCCGCGGTCGCCCACAACACCCTCATCTTCCCGACCCAGCAGATGTACAACAACGCGCACCCGTTCGATCCGGTAGCGGTCAACAACCCGACGTACAAGCAGCAGTTCCAGAACGTCATCGGAGCCTAGGCCCGCAGGTGTCGGCGATCGCTGAAGCAAGCGGCCCGCCCGCGGGCGGGAGGGAGCGGCGCTCGTTCCTCAGCTTCGGGCGCCGGCGCAAGCTCGTCGCCTACGGCCTCCTGGCGCCTGGCCTGGCCTGGCTGCTGGTGTTCTTCGTCGTGCCCATGTACTTCCTGGGCGAGACCTCGCTTGAGTCAGGTTCCTATCCCACCTTCACGTTCAACTGGGCCTGGCACAACTACTCCGACGCGATCACCACCTTCCACACGCAGTTCCTGCGCTCGATCGAGTTCGCCGGGATCGCGACGGTGATCGCCCTCCTCATCAGCTATCCGCTGGCCTACTGGATCGCCTTCCGGGGCGGACGCTGGAAGAACCTCTATCTGCTGTTGGTGATCGCGCCGTTCTTCGTCACCTACCTGATTCGGACGCTGGCCTGGGAGACGATCCTCGCCGACGACGGGTGGGTGGTGAGCGTGCTGCACACGCTTCACATCCTCGGCCCGAACGGCCGCCTGTTGGCGACCTCAGGGGCGGTGATCGCGGGCATCACCTACAACTTCATGCCCTTCATGGTCTTACCTCTCTACGTCAGCCTGGAGCAGATCGACTGGCGGCTGCTCGAGGCGGCCAGGGATCTCTACGCCTCCAGCCGCATCGCCTTCTTGCGCGTCACCCTGCCGCTGTCGCTCCCCGGGGTGTTCGCGGGGACGCTCCTGACCTTTATCCCGGCCTGCGGGGACTTCATCAACGCCCAACTCCTCGGCACCCCGCAGCAGTACATGATCGGCAACGTCATCCAGTCCCAGTTCCTCGTCATCAACAACTATCCCGAGGCGGCCGCGCTCTCGTTCGTGCTGATGGCCGCGATCATGCTGGCCGTGATCGTGTACGCGAGGCTGCTCGGGACAGAACGGCTCGCCGGCGCAGCGGCGGCGGCCGCGTGATCGGATGACCACCCAGGCCGTCAGCCTCCCCGCCGAGCCGCGACCCCGTGTCACGGCGGCCGCCATCGGGCGCTGGGTGGGCAGCCGCGTGCTCTCCGTCTACGCCGTGTTGGCGCTGCTGTACCTGTTCCTGCCCATCGTGGTCGTGATCGCGTTCTCGTTCAACAACCCGCGGGGACGTTTCAACTTCACGTGGGAAGGGTTCACGTGGAAGAACTGGACCCACCCGTTCGCGGTTCCGGGGATCGGCAGCGCGATCCGGATCAGCCTCGAGATCGCCGTGCTCTCGAGCATCGCCGCGACGATGCTGGGAACGCTGATGGCCCTGGCCCTGATCCGCTACCGAATCCGCGGGCAGGGCGGTCTCAACATGCTCGTGTTCCTACCCATGGCGACGCCTGAGATCGTGATGGGCTCCTCCCTGCTCGCGTTGTTTCTCAACTGGTCGTTCATCTCGCTCGGGTTCGTGACCATCCTGATCGCGCACATCATGTTCAACATCAGCTACGTCGTGGTCACGGTCAGAGCGCGGCTCGCCGGCTTCGACCGTCACCTCGAGGAAGCGGCGCACGATCTTGGCGCCAACGGGTGGACCACGTTCCGGAAGGTGACGCTCCCGCTGATCGCACCGGGCGTGCTCGCCGCGAACCTCCTCGCCTTCGCGCTGTCGATCGACGACTTCGTCATCACCTACTTCAACTCGGGCTCGACCATCACCTTCCCGCTGTTCGTGTGGGGATCGGCGCGCGTGGCCACGCCACCGCAGATCAACGTGATCGGAACCATGATCTTCATCGTCGCCGTCGGCGGCATGCTGGCCAACATCGTGGTTCAGAACCGTCGCGCCCGCCGCGCCGTATAGCCGCACCGCGGGCGTCATCGCCGCCGGCGAGACGCCCAGTACCCCAGACAGCGCCGCCGATCGGCCCGCTAGCCTCGGGCGAGTGAGCGGCGTCGTCGACCACGCTTCCGCGCCGGCAATCCCCGGCAGCGATCTGCCCGGACCCTACCCCGTGGGGAGCTACGCCGCTCAGCTGCGCCTGCGGCTTCGGCAGTTCGCGAACGTTCAGCTGATCGGCGAGGTCTGGGGCTTTCGCGCCGCCCGTGCGCGGGTCTACTTCGAGCTTCGCGACGAGCGCGGTGCGCTTCCCTGCTCGATGTGGCGCACGGATTTCGACGCTCTCGGAGTCCAGCTTTCCGATGGTTTGCAGGTCGTGGTCGGTGGGGGGTGCGACTACTACCCGGGTAGCTCCACCTCCTCGCCGTCCTTCAGCTTCGCGGTCACCGAGCTGCGGATCGCCGGCGACGGCGACCTCCTCGCGCAGCTCGAGCGCCTCCGCCGGCGGCTCGCCGCCGAGGGCCTGTTCGAGCCCCAGAAGC
>Ga0070731_10002671_pt1 | contig 16742 bp, 21 predicted proteins | sample Coa_R1_2_FD_66448 | JGI IMG/M metagenome (GOLD analysis project Ga0070731, IMG submission 66448) | Surface soil microbial communities from Centralia Pennsylvania, which are recovering from an underground coalmine fire - Coalmine... | ecosystem: Environmental > Terrestrial > Soil > Unclassified ...
TACAAACCCCTCGGCGCAACCTCAAACCCCAATACCAGCGTCCTTGATGCCACGGAAATCCACGCCCCGGTCAGCGGCATCACGCGACCGAACGCCACCCCGCTGAATGATCCGGGTTAGTCGCTGATGTGAAGGCCTTCGCTTGGCCATGCGGCCCCCGATTAGGGAATTGTGCGCTGGCCGAGCGCCTGCTTGACTACGTCGAGGTATACCTCGGCATCATCGAACTTGTCGTCCGGCGTCCCGCACGCAAGGATTAGATTGGTCTGCGTGTGCTTTGCCACCCCCTGATAGTAGCAGTTACGCAACCGGGTGGTCAGACGCCCCGCGGCTTCGAAGAATTGCTCCTTGGTGAACATAAAATTCCCACCGCGCATTGCGATAGCTCTCTTGTAAAGGGCGGCGCTGTCGTCGACCCACTCATTGATCGGCGTTTCCACGGCATGGGCTGTGCTTACGTACAGGGTAATGCCAATGGCCACAGATAAGAGAGCGCGCTTCATCTTGGTGTCCCTCAAAACCCGGATTATGAGCAGGGCCTCAAATGGAAGCAAATCCTTGAAACCGCCTCGCCCGGCGCAGGCTGTGCACCGCATCGAGCCGCGCCCGCACCAGATCGCGCATCGCCTCATGCCGGGCATCGGGAACCCACACCGCCGTCAGCTCGCCCGCCCGGTGCAGCTTGGCCAGGCTGGCGGCATCCCGCCGGTCGGTCTTGACCCGGTCGCCCGCCCGCTTCGGGATCAGCGACGGGGCGACCGCCGCACACTCATATCCCTGCGTCGACAATCGACGGTAAATCCCATAACCGCACGGTCCCGCCTCGTAGCAAAACCGTAGGATCATGCCGTCGACGCCGAGCTTGCGCAGCAAACGGTCCAGCGCCGTGGCCGTGTTCGCGATCCGGCCATACTCCCGCACCTCGCCCCGCAGGCCGCCCTCCGCACCGCGACGACGATGCTTTCCTTGTGAACATCAAGTCCGATGTAGGTGATACGATCCGCCATGCCCCGTCTCCGATGCATGAGGCTCGGCACCGGCCTATCCGGCGCAACCCTCGTTACCTGCATACTGTGAGACGGGTCGCCCCGTGCTCCGGCGGACATGTGGTCTAGGAGCATGAAGACAGGTTCGAGCCGCCAAGGCCGAACGCCCGTTGTCGGTTTGGCGGTCCAGCGCCGGGCATCACCGATTTACGCGGAGCCGGTGATCGAACAGCGGCTTGACAGGACTATTCGGCGGTCAACTACGGTCGGTGAGCTTGCTCGACACACGCCACCGCGGCTTCACGTGACCCAGAGTCGATCAGTTTCAGCTTCGACGAAGCTTGGCAGAGCGGTCCGGCTGGTCCGGCACATCTGCGAGCTAGCCGGTGCTCGGAGCATCCTCGACGACGCCCGGGTCGGCTTGGCGCGGCACGACGTAATCACCGCGGTTCGCCGACACGATACCCCCGTCATCTTCGACTGGCTGATCGACGCGCTGAGCTATCAGGGCGTGTCGGACAATATCGCCTACAACTACATGGAGCAGCACGGCCGCGTTCGGTGGCACGACATCGCCGATGCGCTGGCCGACCGGCCGAGCTGCCCCAAGCTGGCGTGCTACTGGGCGTTCGAGGAGTGCGGCTATCGAAAAGGGGCGGGTTCGTGCGCCAACCCGGAACATCAGCCCACCTGCCCTCTCCCTCGGCACGATCTGCGCAACGGTCGGCTGAACCAGACGGCGTACAGCCTCTTCCTGTTCATGCGCGACCTGGCGGGCGGCGACATCGTCGGCTGGATCGATCAGCGACTCGCGGCTGTCGAACCTGCCCCGGCAGCCGACCGCCCGGCGCGGCTGCGCCAAGCGCTACTCGAGCCGCTCGGGCACGTGTACGGCGTCTCGAACAAGGTGCTGGCGATGGCGCTGTCCGAGCTGCTGCTCGGCGGCGATGCCAACCGCCCGGTCTGGCTCGAAGCCGGCACCGTGATGATCGCCATCGATACGCTGGTGCACAATTTCCTGCACCGGAGCGGGATCCTGCACGACCTGCACGCCGACCACCCCTATGGCGCTCGCTGTTACGCACCCGGTGGCTGCGCCGCGATCATCGAGCGCGTCGCCGGCAAAATCGATGCGCGCCGCTTCAATCTGAGCTACCCGGCCAGCTTCCCGCGCTTTGTCCAGCACGCGATCTGGCGATTTTGCGCCGAATTAGGGCTCAACCGCTGCAACGGTAATCGTATCGACGACCGTGCGCCATGCGACCAGACCGACTGCCCGGTTTTCGCGAAATGCGGTCGCGTGGCGCTCAAGCCGGCGTAACCGCGCGCATTTACACGCAAAAAGGGAGCGACGTGCCGGATTTACAAAATTATGTTGCGGTTGTGCGATGTTCCTGATATGTTCACGGTGCCGCGCTGTGCGCTTGCCGGTCGCGGCGCTTGCAACCGCTGGCAGGAGGAGCTCTCCACCATGACCGAAAAAGTGCCGATTATCGTGGTGCTTGGCATCGATATCGACGGCAGACCACACGCATCTCGGTTCGACCAACGCGATGCGCGGCTGGTTCGTCGTGCCGCTGAGTTGATGGACTTTCATGTGATCCGCGTCCCCGGTGGGAACGCGGAGCTGCACGGCATCGCCGAGAAACTACCGCTCGGCAAAATCTTCGCCACCGGGCGCGGTTTCGTGCCGTTCGTTGGCCGGCCGGCGTTCGACAAGCTCGCTGCGCTGGTCGAAGGCGGCATTAGCAGCAAGGCACAGCCGGTCGCCGGCGAGCCTCCCGTTTATCCCGCCGCCGCCGTCTTCGCCGCCGAAGCCGTCGACGCCGCCGATGCGCTGTGGTCGAAGGTCGAAATCGGCACCGTGGTGCTTGCCGCGCAGCCGGATGTCTATGGTCCGGGCTGGTGGGAGGGCGTCGTCGTCGGCGTCGATGGGGACGCGCTGACCCTACGCTGGGTCGAAAATTCGACCGAGGAACCCTTTCGCGCTTCACGCCGCGAAGTAGCGCTGCGCCATCCCGGCGCTGACTAACCGAACCGGGGGAGAGCGAACCGCTCTTCGCCACAATGAGCCGCGTATCCGGCTGAAGCCCGCGATACCACGGCTGTGATCGCAACCACCCTTAGCCGGGACTGATTGCACCGGCTTCAGCCGGTTCTGGAAACACCGCAACGAACTTAGTCGGCGCTCACCGCGACGAGCGCCGAGGGGCGTCGTGCGCTTAACCGCGTGCGACGCCCTTGTCATGTCGCGACCAGCATCAGGAGGTCTTATGCAGCCGTTACGCATTCGCATCGACCGGATCGTCGATTTCGGCACCGTCGTCAGCCTGGTCGGCATCGACACCGAGACCGCTAAGCCGGTCACCATCCATGTCGATCACCGGCCATTCGCGGCTTGCTGGCAGGCTTGGCGCGAAGCCGGCTTGCCGCAGCCAATCGAATACGCCGCCGACCGGCTGCTGCTCCATCTCGACATGATGCCGGACGACGATGCCGAAGGGGTCAGGCTCATTGAGCACGACAGCTCGGGCGCGACGACTTCGAGCGACGACCGGCACCCGGTTCTGGAAATCGACCAATGAGCGATCCATCACCAGAGAAGACGGCCGGCATCCGCGAGCTGAACGACCGGCTGCGCTGCAAGGGCATCGGTGGCCGCATTGTCATCACCCGCGGCATCGAAGCGCTTGGCGCGGAGGGCATAGGCCAGGTGCTCACGGCGGTCGCGCAGTTCGACGACTTCAGCGAGGACAACGATCCTTGGGGTGAGCACGACTGTGCCGTGCTGACCGTCAACGAGCACCGGATCATTTTCAAAATCGACTATTTTGATCGCGACCTGCATTGGCATTCGCCGGATGCCAGCGATCCGACGGTCACCCAGCGGGTGCTGACCGTTATGCTCGCCGAAGAATACTGAGCCAGCGTCATGGCAGGCAAACAGGCCAAGGTGCTGACCCGGCAGCAGGTCCGTGCGGCATTGCGCCGGGCGAGGCATGGCCGCTACCCCGAGCGCGACCGGGTCATGGTGCTGTTGTCGGTCAAGGCCGGGCTGCGCGCCGGCGAGATCGCCAAGCTGACCTGGGTGATGCTGCTTGATGCCGATGGTCGGATCGGCCATCGGATCGAGCTGCACGATGCCGCGGCTAAGAAACGCAGCGGTCGAACCATCCCGCTGCACCCGGAGCTGCGCCGCGCCTTGTTGTGCCTGCGGCGACAGACGGGAGCCGACGGCGCGGTGATCCCCTCGGAGCGCGGCGGAACAGAGGGCATGCGTCCCGGCAGCGTCGTCAACTGGTTTCGTCGGCTCTATGCCGACCTCGGGCTCGCCGGCTGCTCGTCGCATTCCGGGCGGCGCACCTTCATCACCAACGCCGCGCGGCTGGTGTTCAAAGCCGGCGGCAGCTTGCGCGACGTGCAGCAGTTGGCCGGCCATCGTTCTATCGAGCAAACGCAGGCTTATATCGATGCCAGCGCGCGGGCGAAGCGACGGCTAATTGCCCTGCTTTAGGCGGCGGCGCTTGCTTACCGTCATGGCCTAGGCGAACGATCATCATTCCAGCGCTTTCCGCAGCGACTTGAGCAACGTGTCATCGCCCCGCATCGCCATCCCCCGCATCCTAACCGAGGCACAGGCGATGGCGGCGGTTCAGGGCGAGCGGGATACCGGGCGGTTTCATCCTTATTACGGGATCGACGGGACCCGCTACGCGGTTCGCCAGCATTCTGTGTCGGTCATTCACGACGCCGACGAGTGCCGCGATGAGACTTTCGTGCAGCTTCACGGGGCCATGTCGTCCGGGTGCCGTGTCCGCTCGACGAAGTCCTGAGTTGGTTCAGTTGATACGCATCCAGCACATCGCGCTGCGCCGCCTTGCGCGGCTCGCGGCTCGGCCGGGGTCGAAGCTGCGGCTCTGCGAAATCGTTGTTCCTATTGGCTGAGCGTGGGCGAGCCGGTGTATGAGGTTGAACCTGACACTCCGGAAGTGGTCAACACCGGCCCCGCCACGGCGGGGCAGCCGCTATTGTCGAAAACCGCCGCCGAAGTGCCTGAGAGTGTGACGCTCGCGCCAATAAGGCGAGTGCATGTCGCGGCGCTGGCCTGGTTGCCGGAATAGGACACGTCCGATGAGGGCGCGTAGATTGCGCCGGAGAACGAAGCGCCGTTGCCTCCGCTGTAAGAAACCGGCGACGGGTCGCCGAACCACAACGCGATGCCGTTGTAGGGCCCGGTAACGGGAGCGGAAATGTTGATCGTGGAATTCGCATTGATGCTGCCGCCACCGAGGATATAAAGGGTGACACCGGTTCCTGCGAGGGTCGAATTTCCTTTCGTCAGCAACCCGCCATTTCCGGTTATGACGATCACCGCCCCGGCGGCAAAGGTGGCGTTCACCGCATTAATGGTCCCAGGACAATACGTGCCGGAAGGGATGTTGGTGGCCGGAGTGGGGAACGCTTTGCAGGGACTGGTGACGGTCGGCGGCGCAAGGTTGGCATAGGGATCAGGGGCCGGCACCGAATTGGTCAGCACCGGGACGTCGATGGTGCCTGCTGGAACATTGGGCTGCGCGAGGAACGCCATCGAGCCGCAGGCATTGGTCAGGCTACAGCCTTGAATCGTCCCATTATTGCTGACGATCGTTGCATCGGTGTTGGAGGCGTTGTTGTAGAGATTGCATTCGTTCAGGCTTAGCGTCGAGCCTCCGGCGGCGGTGACGACCCCTTTGCCGCTGGCGTCAAGCGCCATGACGCATGCGCTGCCGCCGTTGCTGCTGACCGCGAACGCTCCGTTGCCGCAACCGATGCAGGAGCCGACGCCGCTGGCGCTGGCGATCGGGCCTTTCGCCATAAAGATAGCGGTGAAGTACAGTGGTTGCTTCTGTGAAATCGTAATTTTGAGACAGCCGTCATTGGTACAGGAGCCGCCGTTGTTGTAGGCGGCGACGGTAATGGCGGAAGCCTGATAGCCCGAGCGTATGGCAGTCGCCCACGCGGCGTTCTGGGCCGTTGCGCTATCGCCCAAAGCCGTGGTCTCGCGGACATTCCGATAGGCGGTCGCGGCGGCAAGCGCAGCCTGGTCGGCGGCCCCCTGCAAGGTGCGCTGATGCACCTCCCACATGCTAACGTCGACCGCGAGACCGCAAAATCCGAGAAGCACAACAAGCGCCAGCGCGGTCACGATCGCAGCGACGCCGCGCCGATCGGCGGCGAGCCGGGCGAGCACTGGCGAAAATGATTTCGCGTAAAACATGGACATCTCCATGAGAGCTCGAGAAAACTGGGTTATTAAATGAGTTGCGCCTCTTAGGCCGGATATACTACCCGTAAAACGGGTATATCACATAGGTATGCGTCTTTAAGTTTTAAAGGGTTCGATGTCCAAATAGGGCTCGCGCTCGGATCGGAATCGTCAAAGATGAAGCCTGCTGGCCGAGAAACTCGCCGAGGTTTGCGCCTCGACCGATGTTTGGCCTGACCGCCGTAGTTGGGCAGTCGATCGGTCAGGGTCAATATTTCTCCGGTGACCACCGGCTCACCGATCGGCCGACGGTGCTGGGCTTTTTGCTGATCGGCCTTGTAACCGCAGAGATTGACTGGCCGATTACGCCCGAAGAGGTGTACGCGCCCGCTCGCGTGGATCGACAACAAGGGTAGCAAGTTTTTTAAGCGCCGGCCTATAGCCGCAGAAAATCGAATACAGGGGCGTCTCGAAAAGCGCGATGATGGCAGTGCGTTCGGGATTGAAATCGGCGACCTCGTAGCAGGCGACCGCGACCATTAAACCCGACACCAGGCACGGTCGCAAAGTGATGACCAAGTTTCGATTGATCGCTCGAATGTGAATATATCCTAGCCTCTGAATCGCGAGCGAGACATGGCACTCTCGGGCTGCCCCTGACAAACAACCGGCAAGGTCGATCAAAACTTCCACGCGCATCCCATAGCTCGCTTCTGAGGCGAGGGTCGCTGATCTCCGCGTGTGCTCCCGGAAAGAATCCGGAAAGAACCCGGAAAATACGCTAGTTAAGTATGTTAGTCGCATTATAATGAGTTAACGCTGACATATGTGCCGCTGAACCTGGAGCACAATCGAGGATCGCCCCCACCGGGAGGAAGCCTGGCATGAACAACGTCACACCATTCACAGCAAAGAGGGCAGGTGGTGGCCGTGCAGGGTCTCCATCACAGAGAATCGTGCGAGTGCATCTCCTCGGGACGATGCGGGCCGTAGGCCCGAGCGGTGAGGACATCCTTCCGCGAGCGGAAAGGACCCAGGCGGTGCTCGGTTATTTGTGTTTGGCGCGAGGCAATCGCATCTCGCGCAGTCGGCTCGCAGGAATGATTTGGGATCGGGTCGGGGAAATCCAGGCAAGAGATAGCCTTCGCCACGCCCTTAACGAGCTGGAGCGGATCGGGTTTTGGCGGCTCGAAACACGTCGTGAGACGGTTCATCTCGATGTCACATCCTGTTGGATAGACGCCTTCGAAAGCCCAGAAGAACCGGACCTGCTTCTAGATGGCCTGGTCGGCATATCGCCGACCTTCGATCAGTGGTTGCTCGGCGAGCGAGCGCGATTCGAAACCCATTGGCAATCCGTCCTTGAGGCGAATCTCAACGATCTCGTTGTTACTGGGGCGGCGTCCGATCTCCGCGCAGCTGCAGCCCGACAGCTCCTCAACTTCGTCCCGACACATGAGACTGCTGTTCGCTGTCTGATGACGGCCTTCGCTGACATGGATGATCGCGCACAAGCGGTCCGCGAGTTCGAACGGTTCCGCCAGCTTCTGGACACCAACCTCGGAATGTTGCCATCGGAGAAGACGATCGCGCTACATTCGGCAATCCGGGTGGCATCGCGAACACGGCCGACAGGGCCAACCCGGGCGCGGCCCGGCAACGACGGTGCGGATGGACTTGCCTCCTCGCACGCTGATCTCGTTCCGGCGTTGAAAACTGGCACAGCGGCAGATTGGCCACGAGAGCAATCGATCGCTGTGCTCCCGTTTAAAGACCTATCGCCGGAGACGGATCGGAGTTACGTAGCGGACGGGCTTGCGGAAGACCTCATAGAGGGCCTTTCCCGCCTACCCAACCTATTCGTCATCTCGCGTCTCTCTGCGGCCGTGTTTAGAAATCAGGACCGACCACCACGGGAGATCGGCGAGGCGCTGGGGGCTCGCTACCTCCTCTCCGGAACAATTCGATCCAGCACCAACCGGCTGCGCCTTAGTGTCGAACTCACCGATACTAATTCTAACGTGCCCCTATGGAATTCCCGTTATGACGAAAAATTCTCAGATTTTCTTGTGGTACAGGACCTGTTGAGCCAAGCCGTCATTCAATCTATCGCGCCCCGTGTTCGTACTGCCGGTTTACGACATATCCAGAGCAAACGACCCGAAGAATATAGTGCGCAAGACTTCTTGCTCCGTGCCCAGGACAACATGCATAGCCCGGATCGTGCAGTATTCGATAGATCGGGGGAGCTGTTTCGCCAGGCGATAAACCGCGATCCCCACTACGCTACGGCCCTTGCGTGGCTGGCCTATTGGCACGTGATGCGGGTCGGACAGGGATGGTCCACGGATCGAGACGCCGATTCACAATTGGCGGAGCGCCTCGCAGTGCGTGCGATCGAATGCGACCGATTTGAACCGTTGGCCTATGCCATTCGCGGACATGCTGCCGCCTACCTGCACAGGAATTTTGATCTGGCCTTCGAATGCTTTGAAGGAGCGATTGAGATAAACCCCAATTGCCCGAGGGCGTGGCTATGGAACGCCAGCGCCCGTGCCTGGACCGGAGACGGTCCTCGTGCGGTCGAGAACATTACGCGGGCGATGGCTTTATCGCCGTACGATCCGCTGGTTTGCGCCTATAGCGGCAGCGCAAGTACCGCGTATCTCGCTGATCAGCAATACCTACGCTCGGTCGAATTCGGACTCCGTTGTATTCGGGAAAACAAAGCTTATTCGGCAGCCTACAAGACCATGATCCCGGCACTGGTGATGGCCGGATATGAAGATGAAGCGCGGGCTCAGCTTAAACATCTCCTTCGATTGGAGCCCGACTTCACCGTTGAAACATTCCGACACCGATTTCCCGGCGGCGACAGGCCCATTGGGGAAATCTGCTGCGACGGGTTGGCGAGAGCGGGAGCGCCACGTTCCGCGTAAGCGGGCGGCCAAAATTTTCCGGCGTTTTTCCCTTTGGTTTCCGCATACATCGCCACTGACTCCGCCAGCCTGCTCTGCGGCACGGGCAATCAACCCCCCGGCCGTCGAGGAGAACAGCAATGGCGTCGAGCAAGCAAAACACCACCACCGAATTTCCTCCGCTGCAGCGACCCGATCAGCCGATCGCGAAGCCCGGCCCGGTCCGGCTCGGCGACAGCGCCATTTCGGCTCAGTTTCCACCGCTGCGGCGGCCGGACGAGCGGGTTGCCGACGCAGGTCCGGTAAGACTCGGCGACAGCGCCATTTCGGCGTGGTTTCCAGCACGAAAGTAGCGAACGAAATTCACGGACAGATCGATCTGGAGTGCCCGGGATGGTTGAATCAGCAGAACCGGTAATCTGCCAGTTTTACCGGCTCATCCCGGGCGCGCCAGGACCGCAGCGCGCTGATCGCTCGGCCGACGGAACGCTTCCGGTGATCGCCTATCGCTATTGCGAGCCTATCGCCAGCGCGTCTGGTTTCGGGTGGTATCTTTTCCCACCGTTGAACTTTAGCCTTGTTTGGGACGGGACCGAGATCGGCTGGACCTACGAGGGCGCTGAGGGGTGGTATCCCCTCCGCACTGCTCCCTATCCGGACTTTCTTGAAACCTTCGCGCAGCTCGCACCTGCGGGTCTCAGTGAACTCGCACCGACGTTTCTGGCGCAAGGGAGGCTCCCCGGCGTGGTGCAAATCTGGAGTGGCTATCTGGCGCAAACGGCCCCCGGTTGGGCGTTGTTGTCACGCGGAGTGGCAAACCTGGCGAAGACGCAGCCTTATGACAACCACGAAGGGATTGTCGAACCGCCACCCCACCAGGATCGTGGAGAGACGGTGCCCTACGTGAACTATGAAGGGATTGTCGAGACAGATACCTGGTTCGGTCCACTTTTCACCAATATCCGGCTGACGCGGATCAATTCACCGGTGAATTTTCACGTCCACCAACCGCTCTTCCAGGTGCAGCCGCTACTGCGGCAGTGCTACCGCGACCCGGTCTTCAAAGTGCTGGAGGCCGCCGATCTGAGACCGGACGATTGGAGACGTTTTGAGGCGACGATGAGGCCGAACGCGGATCACATGCGGGCACCTGGCCATTACGCTGTCGATACCCGCAAGCGGCTGCGCGGCGGGGACAGGGCACGATGAACGCGGCGCATCTCACGACCAGACTCATGATCGGCCAAGGAGTGCTGTTCGCGGCCGAAACGATGATCATCCACCATATCGGCTCCAGCGTGCCGGTGATGGAACTCGCGCTGATCCGCAGCGTCTCCGGTATAATTCTTGCGATTACTGTCGCCCGCAATATCGGATTCGCGGTGGTCCATACCTGCCAATTACCGCTGCAACTACTTCGTGGCGTGGCGTCGCTCATTTACTCGTGGGTAATGATTTATTCCTTCGGTCATCTCACCTTTGCTGACGCGACGGCAATTTCCTATACGCAGGCAGCGTACATCGCCGTGTTTGCAGTTTTGCTTTTAGGCGAAACTGTCAGCCGGTCGCAATGGTACGCTGCCGCTCTGGGGATTCTTGGCGCGCTCCTGATTGCCAAACCGGCCTTTGCCAATTGGAATAGCGGCTATCTGATTGCGGTATTTGGCACCAGTTTGAATGGGCTCTCCTTCGTACTGAACCGCTATTTGATGCGCGGAGACAGCGAGGCGACCACGATGTTCTATGCCAATCTCGTTCCGGTGTTGGGCAATGTACCGATTCTGTGGATGTCAGGACTGCCCTCGTCTGACAGTTTGTTATGGCTGCCTAGTCTGTTTCTCCTAGGTCCGATGGGAGTTTATCTAGGAATTGTCGCCGTCAAACATGCGAACGCCAGTATCCTCGGTCCTTATACCCTGCTCCGTCTGGTGATCGCGCTTATAGGAGGCATGATGATCTTCCGCGAGGTGCCGGATATCTCCAGTTGCTCAGGAGCGGCCCTGATCCTTGCGAGTTGCATGTCCTCATCGTGGATCGGCCGCAAACGGGACGCTGCCCCCTCCTAAGACGATTTCGCGGTTCGCCAGAGTCAAGATGTTGATCGCGATGGTTGTGAGAATATAGCTGGCAGCTAGCGAATCGAGCGGCAGATTCGCTCAAAAGGGATGATGATCCTCTGCGATGGATCTAATGGGCAGGCCCCCCAATTGCGACAAGCTGCCTTTAAGCACGTCAACAGCCTTGCCATGCTTCAAGGCGGGTCCTCAGTTCCGCCGATCTCGGCGGCGGGTTCCGGCTTCAGGGCCCCGTCGAAGAACACGATATCGCCGGGACGCAGCCGCTCGAAAACGCCGAGATCGCACGTCTCGAGACCTTCCCGCATGACCTCGTCGCAGATCGTCGCGTCGATCGCCGCCCGCGGCTCCGGGTCGATCGACACGATGCGGCTCCCCAAGCTGTGGTCGCGCACCGCCTTTGCGGCAAAGGAGGTGCTGATCCCCTAGCCGATCTTGAATTGTCCGCGAGTATCTTGAGTTCGGATGGCATCGAGCGATCTTTTTTCCGCAATGGCTCGGTGGTTTCGGAGGAGAGGCTACCATACGTCCTGCATCCGCATCTCTCGGGGCGGTTGGCGAGGCGCAATCGATGCCGCGAAGATTTCTCAGTCAAAAACATATACGCTATCCACTCGGCATCCCACTTCGTTCATTTGCCGCGCCATCCCGCGCGTTCATCCTCCCTCAACGAGCGGCTCGGGCAGTTCGTATTGCTGCGGAAAATCCTTAACTAGCTCGCGTAACCGATCAATATCGAGGATGCTGACGAGGTGGCGGTCAACGAGGGCCAGCCCCTCCTGACGCAACCGCCGCAAAGTTCGATTGAGGTGCACTTGGGTCAGTCCGAGATGATCGGCGATCTGTTCCTGCGTGAGCGGCAGGTTGAAGGTCGCCTCACCGTTCACCAAGCGGCGACGGCGCAGCCGATCGTAGATGTCCAATAGAAAAAGGGAAACGCGCGCTTGAGCGTCGAGTCGGCTGATGCTAATGGCCATCCGGCTGATGCGCCAGCTTGTCTCGGCAAGCAGCGCGCATATCCACAAAGCTACTCGATGGTTTGCCATTAGTTCGCGGATTTCACTGACGCTGAGCACGTGATATTGAACTCTGCTCGCGGCGGCAACGTCATCGACCGGGTGCCGCATCACCGCTCGGTCGAGCCCCACGATGTCGCCTGCAATCAGTATGTCGAGGATTGCACGTCGGCCCTCCGCCAACGCAAAGGACCGAAACGCGAAACCGCTGCGGATCAGCACGACCCCCAACTCGTGTCGGTCATTTTCGATCAGCGGCATATCGCGGAAGGCAACGCGGTCTGGACGGTCCAGAAATACACGGCGCAGGTAGCGGCCGCCTTCGAGCAAATCCCCCATCAAGGTTGCAAGGCTCTCTCGGGCGTTTGCACCGTCGGGCGGAAGGACGGTCATCATCAGCGTGCTCGCCTCGCGTTCAGCGCGTAGTGAGGATCCGGTCGAATCGTCGTCCCATTACCGCCGGACAGGTGCCGGTCGCTTGTATTGCATGACCTCGCTTTTTCGAAAAGCAAATCCACGGCGCAGCAGAACAATGTGCCGAACCGCAATTTGCTCGATCGCGAGTCGCATCACGCTCGCGTCATTGCGGCCAGCTTCGGTCATTCCTGGCCGTAGCCAAAGCAATCGGGACCGATTCGAGTCGGTCGCGCTGCGGCGGCTGGGGGCCGGCCCGTCGAGGATTGCGCCAAAGTGAATGACAAGGGCTATGATCTCGATAGACAATGGGTTGGTGCGCGGCTGCGTCGAATGGAGCGCTGTGGGATTAAGGGACCAGTATTTGGAGGGGCTCGGGCGACCCCAATCGACCGTTGCTCCGCGCTCTCAAAGGCGCGATTCTCGCACCAGAAAACCGGAAATCTGGCGAATGTCGATTAAGATAGGATGGACCGGGAGCGGGCTTTGACTGAGAGCATCATCTCAAACTCGATGCTGTATACGAACAACGGCTCTGACGCTATCATTGTATGGTTTGGCGGAATGCACGAACCTTTTCTGAACCCTGTCTTTTTGAAAACGTACCCGAACGCTGTATTTGATGGACTATTTCTGACAGATGCCCGATCTGATTGGTATATGGCTGGGTTCAACGGCATCGCCGAAGATTTCGCATCGTCCGTCGAGTGGCTTCAGAAGTTTATCCACGATCACCGATATCGACGGATTTTCCTTTGCGGCCAAAGCTCCGGGGCCTACGCAGCGCTCAGAGTAGCGCGCCACATTCGGCCAACCGCCGTCATCGCGTTTGCTCCTCAGACGCGCAACCTTGTTAACAAAAGGGGGAAAATGCAACCGTGGGTAAACGTTGAGGACTTGACACTTTTGTATTCTGATTGGGGAAATGATTTCCCTATCCACATACACCTTTCTCGCTCAGAAGCTGCGCATAGGGAAAGATTTTTCTGGGATGATTGGAATCAGATTGAATTTTTTCTGATGACGGACAACGTAACCATAATTAGGCATCCGTTTGATTATCATGCTGTTGGCATACGCCTTCATGAGAAGAAGATTTTTTACAAGACACTATTGCTGACCTCGATGCTGTATTGTGATTAGATGTGTATACCTTTCACAAGCACCGATGCGCGGCCTCTCACCCTGTTGCCGCGCCGCAGGACAACCCGCTGGCAATCCGCTCCCCTTGAGTGGCCACTCCTCGCCCTTCGTTATAGATACGTAAAGGGAGATCCGGTTCGAGCTATTCGTCGAGCGCAAGCTGCGCCGTTGCCAGTGCTGCTTTCGTGAACAGGAACCCACTCGGGCTCCGCGATCTTCCACCTGTTGAGGCCCATAATCATACGGCGCTCCTCGCTGCAACCTCTTTCGCGAGTTAGACCCAGCCCAATTTGAGAATTATCACCTGTAGCCGCTATTATGTCAAAGTGATAATTCCCCCCAATTTGGTGTCAGATGGGTGGAATTCGGTTGACCAGCAGGCGCTTCAACGGCCAAGTTGTGCCGGCGCTACGCAATCGATTGTGGAGAATCTAAGGTTTTGCCTAGGCTCGGATTCGATGGCTTCTTGCCTGCGCGGAGTGCTATTCGTTCGGGACACCCGGAAAGGGAGAACCTTGCGCCGTATTTACACGGCTGCGATGAACCGGCGGTTTAAATTGCAAGCAATGCTTCTTAGCTGTTCAGAGATGAAAACGATGAGATCATCAGGGGATAGTCACAGCTCATTATATCAAAAGCTCCACGATATTGATTTTCCGATATTTATCGGAAGCGACGGCAGACCAGCTCTCGTGCTTGGCGAGAAACCGGACTACCCAAAGCTGATCATCGTGAGCGTTCCGCGCAGCGGGACGCATTTCACGGCGCGACTTGCGGCAGCTTTGGGATTCGTTTTCGCTGGACTCCATCTCTCGCCTGATGGAACCGCCGGTAGCCTACAAGACCGCCGCTTCATGCGCCCAGCGGGCGAAGATTTCGACATCTGGAAGACCTACGAGATGGGTTTGTCGGATGTGTTACTGATGTTGCGTCCAGGCCAATTTGTCCAGGGCCACATTCCGTTCAGTTCGGATATGGTTTCGGTATTGCGCGGAACCAAGCTGATCTATCCTGTGCGGAATCTCAGGAACGTCGTGATCTCAGGGATGCGATTTATTGCTGACCTTCACAAGCGTGGAACCAAATTTGCCGCGCATCTGGACCAAAGTTGGTGTGATACAACAGACGGACCGGAGAAGGTCATTAGATATTTAAAAAGCTTCGGCGAAGGTCTGCCGAAGCTAATTGAAAAAATATCTCCATGGCGGAACCTTCCCGAGACTTTTGAGTTCGATTTTGACCGAATCGGTACGACTCGCGAGCGGATTGACGACAGCACCGACCATCTCGCCGCTTTAGCTAATTTCCTCGAAATCGAAACGTCGGACGAGAAAATTACGAAGATTTTAGCCCTCGTCTTCGAACAGGGAAGCGCAACTTGGACAGGACAATTAAGCGATTACCGACAATATTGGAGTGAGTCCGTGGAGGAGGCCTTCCAATCACTCGGTCTTGGAGACTATTCGATCACGTCCGCTCCGATGTCGGTCACAGCCGAAGTCGAAGCACAGGTGAATGCAGGCGAGTCTCCATCGGGAAACCGGCCGAGGGTGTCGGAAGAGCCAGGCCCCGCTATTTTGCAGCCGGCGGGGCTGAGCCCAGCGGCCGCGTCAAGCGAAAGCTCGGCAAGTGCGCTACGACCGCTTGGATTTCGGCTGATCGAATCCCACAAGAGCGTAGACCCACCGCCGGGTCGGCGTTCCACGGCATTCCCACCTGGCGGAGGTCGTTATCTCCTAGACCTCGTTCCCGGCGCGTCCGCTGCGTTTGGCTTGCGCCGGCTCAGCCAGCCCAATGACGGGCCAATAATTCGGCTCCGCGGCTCGACCAGCCGTGAGGGGGTGGAGTTCGGGACCGTTCAGGATGGCGCGCTCAACGTCCGGGCAATTGCCGAAGCGTTCTGCGACTCCAGCGCGACTTGCGTGGAGTGGATCGACCAGTCGCAATATAGCAATAGCGCGACCGCCGGGATGACAGGCCCAATGTACGTTTGCCCGTCGATCCACACCGGGCCAATGATGAGGTTCGGCCCGCTTGTGCTCCTGCGGTCTCTGGTCTCACTTGAGGGGCTTACCGGCTTTTCGATTTTTGCTTTTTTTCGGGCAGCAAGCATAGCAAATGCGACGAGCATAGCACGTTGGCAGAAAGCTGGTGCTTTTGTCGTATTCCCATACCACACCGGGGATGTGATAGTTGGCATCGATGGTGGTGTCGCGGGAGGGGTGCCGCTCGGGATCGTCCCCGGCGAATTCAGCGTGCATGGGGTAGTTTGGAAGCGGGGGGCAACGGATGGATTCGCAACGTATCGGAACGGCTCCATCGTAGCCCAGAGAAGGGCCGCTAATACCCCGATCGGAGTCGGCGGCGAACCGCTGTTTGTCGGGTCTTACGACGGGCAAAGAGAACCTTTCGCCGGTGATCTCGTCGAGTTGATTATCTGGCCGCGCGCCCTGGCCGACGATGAGGTTCGGGTGGTGTCGGAGAACATGCGGCAGGCTTTCGCGCTCCCATGAACTGGTATACCCTCATCGCCGGTGAGGTCGTGGCGGGCAGTGCGCCGAGCACATGATACACGCGGTGCAAGTCCTGAAGGTGGTCTCGCTCGCGGACTCCAACCCGTTCAGGGTGCTGATGCTGAAGACCCTCGGGGAGATGCTGACACGCTATCCGCCGCCCTTGCAGTTCAAGCATGTCTGCGCGCCGCCGCCGTCGATTTTGCTGTTCGACCTGGGATGCTGTCGCGCTGGGCAGGCCTCTGCCTCTTTCTCGAAGACGGCCGAGTTGAAATCGACAACAACGCGGTGGAGCGGGCCACCCGCCCGCTGGCTCTTAATCGCAAGAACGCACTATTCGCCGGCTCGGACGGCGGTGCCGAGCATTGGGCGGTGATCGCTTCGCTGATCGAAACGTGCAAGCTCCTCGGCGTCGAACCGCACGCCTACCTC
>Ga0070731_10002672_pt1 | contig 16742 bp, 16 predicted proteins | sample Coa_R1_2_FD_66448 | JGI IMG/M metagenome (GOLD analysis project Ga0070731, IMG submission 66448) | Surface soil microbial communities from Centralia Pennsylvania, which are recovering from an underground coalmine fire - Coalmine... | ecosystem: Environmental > Terrestrial > Soil > Unclassified ...
ACTTGCCTCCCCAGCGTAGCAACAGCGGAGAGCGGAGAACAGTCCCACTTGATGCGCGGTGGCGAGCCGACGCCGGCATACGCCGTATGTTTTTCGCCGCGATGCGTTCGTGACACTGCCAGGATATTGTTCAGCCGCGTGGTTTGTTTCTGCGGGGCGGCGGCTTGTCCAGCTCAGAACCGTCCGCACCCCGAAGAGTGGCCACGGCCTGGGCCACGTGCCGCGGGGGCGCCTCTCCGTTGAGGAGGCGGTACTTCGTCTCGATGGCATCACACAGCATGGCCGCTACAGAAAATGCGTGATGCCCGCCCGTTGCACAGACAGCAAAGAGCCTGAAGTCACCGTATAGTTCCCAGCTGTCTTCCTCATCCACCCAGACCATGCCGCGCACAGGAGATCCCCGTACTATTTCGCACAACGAGGAAAGGTCTTCCTCGTCATCATCGTCCTCCTGGATAAAATCTTTGTCGTCGGTGAAGAATATTACCTGTGTCGTATCCGCGGGGCAGCCCATCAGGCCAAATCGAATGTCAAACTCTCCATCCTTGCTCGGCTTCGCATCTTCGCGCACAAAGTCCGCGATGATCCGAAGCGGCCGATAAAGCACTTCCCGGGTTGCATCCGCGCCGTCTCGCAAGAACAATTCGGAACTTGCGCGTTGGTGTTGCAGGGCTTCGAGCATTTTGTTCGAGACGGTGAAGGAGTGGTGGGCCGAATAACCGGACAGGATATTCTCGTAGAAAAGCAGCGCACTGGCGCGCGCGGCAAGATTGGTGATGGGAGCCGTCGTTCCGATCACCATCGGCGTCACCTTCGCAATCGGTGGCGCCAGTTCGCAGGAATTGCAAGCGTTCAGGTAAACGAGTCGGGGCGGACGTTCTATCGAGAGAAAGCTCGTCATCGCTTCGCCGCTCACAAGCGTTGGTTGACCGAGCTGATTGGCAAAGCAAAGTCCCTCGTCGTTGTGAGCAGAAATGTGCAGAATGTCGGGCGAACACCGCGCAATTGCGCTTGGAATTTCTTCAAGACGAAGACCGGGCAATGACGTAAACGATACCTCTTCCCCAAGTACGCTGAGAAATAGGCGCTGAAGATCGGTTGCCTCCCGCTCCAAGTTTAGCGACGGCTCGCGTTCGGGGTTTGCACCTATGAACAGAACCTTCATGACGTGGTGCCTCTAGACGGATTTCGCGTCAGCGTCAGCGAAATTCCGCCTTTGCCGCTGACCTTGCCGCCCGTACCGAGAAGGCTAACCGAGCCTTCGGCAGAGATTTCAATATCGATTGTCATTGTGTCGACGCCGAATTCACCTATCACCGGTGGTATTGACGCGAGCACGGAGTCCATTTTGTCGAGGAAGTCGCGTAAGTTGCCGGTCAGCGAATCGACGGGGACTTCGTTCGCGAAACCTGGCGATCCGGCTACGAAGCCCTTTCTCTCGATCAGATCGACGTTTCTGAGACCATATTCAACTTTGCTGTTCGAGCTGATCAGTATTTTTTCTCGTTTAGGCATCGAAGGCTCCTTCTGAGCTGCAGCATCTGAACTCCGAGTCACGCCGCGTCCGCCCACTCTGCGGAGAGAGCTTCGGCCTGTTCCAGAACCGTCTGTGTCGCCCTTTCCTGCTTGTCGGACGGGTAGCCCCACTTGCGCAGGACCCGCTTCGCCAGCACGCACAAATGCGCGCGCACGTTCTCGCGGATTGTCCAGTCTATGGTGACGTTTGCCCGCAGCGTCGCCACCAGCTCGCGCGCGATGGTGCGCAGGGCTTCATCGCCCATTACCTTCACGGCGCTGTCGTTCGTTTCTGGCGCGCCGTAGAACGCGATCTCTTCGTCCGACAGACCGAGTTTCTCGCCGCGCGCCTCCGCTGCCCGCATCTCTTTGGCGAGCTGGATCGGCTCTTCGATCACCTTGGCCGTCTCGATGGCGCGGTTCTGGTATCGCCGAAGCGATTGCTCCAGCATGTCGGCAAACGAACGTGCCTGTACCACGTTGCGCTTGAGACGGATGCGATTTTCCGCGCTGACCTCGGTCAGATCCGGTTGCAGGTCTCTCATTTTCCGTTCTGCAGATAGGCGACGAGGTCGGCGGGCAGGTTTCCGTTCTTCTGGAATGCCTGGTCAAGTTGGGAACTATAGCCAACCTGCGACAGCACCAGATAGCTTGCATGTTCGGCCGCGCGGCCGGCGGCTTTGGACAGCGCCGTCTTGATGATGACCTGCAAGGTTTGGTTGTCGCCGATCGAGATCTTTCCCATCACACCTAGACCGAAGTGAATGCCGCCGAAACTGCCGCTCACAAGGCCGCCCACCATGCCCGCGCGCGCCGACGCCATGTCGGAGAAATATTTCACCGCTCTCGTTTTCAGCGTCGTCATGCCGCATTGGCCGGGATTCGTAACGAGGCCCGCCGGAGCGCTCAGGATGCCCGCCTCAAGTACCGTCGGCTCGTCCTTGCTCGCGCCCGGATAGTAATTGCCGCTGCTATCCTTCCAGACGGGAGTCTTGAGAATGGAATCGGCGAGCGCCTCGACGAAAATCGCCACGACGCCGGAAATCTCTTCATCGTTGACCGATCCTTTGGCCGCGGGCGGCGAAAGCTTGTTCCCGAACCTGTCGACGAACTTCCCTTGGAAGTACTGGTCGTAATACGTCACCAGCGTGGTCCAGAAGGATGAATTCGAACCCGCATTCGAAGATGTACCGTTCACCACGGGATCGAACACGGACTTCGCCAGATTCTGTGCAAAATTCTTGAAGTCCGAAGCGCTCAGAGTCCCGGGTGTGCCGATGCGTGTGAGCGCCGCATCCGCTGCCGCGGTCGCCGAAGCATCGCCCCGCATGGCCATTGCATTGCGCTGGGCCTGCACCGCCGTGCTGGCGACGGCGGCAACGAGAGACCTGACGACCGGATCATTGGAAAGGTCGCCCGGCGCCGATGCTGTGATGCTGGACGAGGCCGTTTCGATCTGGGCGGTCAGAGCGGCCGAAGCGCCCGTCAAGGCTTTTTGATCCTGCTCGCACTTGAAGATCAGTCCAGAAGGCTCGCTGCTGCCGGCAACCGTCGGCGATGTCTGCTGCATGTCGATCCCACCGCAGCCGGCCAACAGAAATATGCATGTCGTCGTCGTTACAATATTTCGAACCGTTCGCATTGGATGAACCTCCCCTTCAACAGGCGAACAGCGTCCGACCCGATCGGCCGATGTGCCTCGCCCCTAGTCCCGTTTCATTCCGTAAAGATGGGCGCGTGCGCGCGCCGAATCCGTTATCGTCCGACGATGAGCGGCAGCGTTCCGCAGCAGCGGGTGTTCCCGATCCGTCGCGGAGATACGCCGCGAAAGTTGCAGCCGCGAATCGATCGCCTCTCTCAGCGAACGCGCTCCCGTGACATGGTCGACGGGTACGATCTGTGGCGGATCGTAGTTCACGTAGTCGAGCTGCTGCCATACGTTTCTCAGCGGGTCGTGCCAGGCCAGATAGCCGCCTTTGAGCACTTTGCGGGGTGCGGGAATTTTGCTGTTGAAGCTGTACCGGATCCCGCTAGTGGGAACGGCATCGAAGTAATGATTGGTGTAAAAATCGGAGACCGGAATCCCGTCGATGGAATAGGCGCGGTCGGGACCTTCGCAGGGATCGCATACTTCGACCAGGTATTCGAATATGCCTTCCGTGTCGACGACCTCTCCATCCACGACACCGATCGCGCGGGATGCCTGCGTTCTGTTCGTGCTGGGATCGACAAGCATCTCGCACATCTCGTGGCTGGCCGCGATCGTCCAGCCATCGCCCATCTGTACGTTTGCATACACCTGATTGTTTTCGTTCAGATGCACGCCGCCTTCCTCCGCAGACAGATTGGCGACGAGGAAAATCGGTTGGAACCCGGCGGGCACGCCTTGGTTGGCGGGAAAGCTCTGTACGGTTGCGTTCACGGGCCAGAACTGGCCTAGGTCCCGTGAAGCCTGGATCGACAGCGCCGCCGCAACGGCCGACAGGTACGCTGCATCGTTCAGCCCGGTCTTATCGATTAATGCAATTCGGGTCGCCAGCATCAATCCCCCCTCATCCGCCATTGGCGGCGCTTACGTCCTGGGCCGGTGAAAATGCAGACCATTGCCCTCGGTCACGCTCGACGAGAGCCAATGCTTCGGCAGAAGAAGGAATCGCGCAGCCCCCAATTCCCAAAGCATGTAAGCACCGAAATACGCCGATGACCAGCCCTGTCCGCCAAAAAGCAGGCTTCCATGCCTGTGGGCATTCCGGGCCGGCACACTGCCAACGCGATCCTCCGGCAGGCGGGGTTGCCGAAGGCATTCTGAGGAATCAGCCCGATTTTCCAATCCCTCCAGCGCCGTTTCCAGAATTGCGGTGGGGCCAGGCTATTCGATTTTCGTATGGGGGTATGCATTCCGGCATACTTCCGCGCTCGCAATCGTCCAAGAAAACATCCAGCACATCGGGGCCTGTCCCCGACCATTCGCGGTTCGAGACCATCCGGCTCGTTGCAGCCGTGCGCTGGGTTCGGACATCCAAGTTCTTGTCGAAGGAACCAAACCTGTTTTTTCCAAGACGCTGGGAGGGCGCTCCAATGACGGTATCTCTGGCCCGCAAGCTGTTATGTGCTTCGCGACAGGCGTATAATATCTCGCTCGCCGGGCCGGTTCCTGCGGCTCCGCAGTCCGATTGCATTGGCTGGATAGCGGCGCCGACCGGTTTCGTCTATGGGTTTGACAGAATCGACGCGGTGCTCCTGGGCGAGACAGCAACGGAAATCATCGTCGCCTTTCGGGGAACGCTGCCGCCGCACAGCCCGGATACGCGTCAGACCATCCTCGACTGGCTGAATGACTGCGATGCGGCCCTCGTGCACCATCCGAACCTGCCGGGGCTCGTACACCAAGGCTTCCTGGGAACGCTCAACGCGTTGTGGCCGGCATTGAGTCCGGCCGTGGGCGCGCTGAGCGCAGCGAGTCCGGGCAAGCCCGTCCACGTGACCGGTCACAGCAAGGGTGGCGCCGTCGCAGACCTTGCGGCCATGTACGTGAGGAATCTGCTGCCTGCCACCGTGCCCGTCATGGTTACGACTTTCGCCGCTGCGAAACCGGGAGACGCCAACTTTGCTCAAGCCTATGATCAGATCATCACGCACAGCGTGCGATACGAGTTCCAGGACGACGTGGTTCCTCATATTCCGCCGAGCGACCAATTCTTCACCATGTTCGCATCCGTCCCGTCTCTCGCACCGACCGTGCAACACCTTAACCACGGCTATTCGCCGGTTGGCGACCTGATATTCATAGACTGGAACAGGACCCTGGTTTCCGATTCGCCCGTGTTGCGATTCCAAAGGTATGCACATCTGGCGGAACTGGTGGTCACGTTCGGATACCCCACAATAATAGCGGATCATTCGATCGATGCCGGTTCGGGTTACGATTCCGGCGTGGTATAAAGATCGATCGCCGACACAGTGACTGCGCTTCGATGAACGCCGGCGATGGAAATCTGCCGGAGGCTGCTGTACCGCGGCTGAGGTCGCGCGACAGGTGAGCGCTTCAGGCAAGCGCCTAAATCGCAATCCCCTTCAGCGCCGTGTCCAGAATGACATCCGTGTCGCGCGCCGATAATGGCGCGTGGCCGATGAGGAGGCGGAAGTAGAAAGGCGCGTAGATGAGGTCGAGCGCGGCTTCGATGTCGATGTCGTTGCGCACGTCGCCCTCTTCGATTGCGCGCAAGAGCAGCGCGCGACCTTCTTCGCGGTTCTTCATCACAAAATGCGTGCGGAACACCTTGGCGAGTTCGCTGTCGTTCTGCGCCGCGGCGATCATCATCGCGGTGCTGCGGCCTGCGCGCGTCGCAAAGGCGTCCGCAAGCTCGCGCAGCTGGTGTTTGAGGGCGCGAAGCGCGTTTTTGGAACGCGCTTTCGCCGCCGGTTTCTGCGCCCGCGACAGAAAGGCGCTCATCGCCACGGCATGCGCATTCGGCCATTCGCGATAGATCGTGGGCTTGCCCACGCCCGCGCGTGCCGCGATCGCCTCCATGGTGACGGCGGAAAGTCCGCCTTCGTCGAGCAGCGCGGAGGCGGCGGCGAGGATCTTCTTTCGCGTCGCCGGATCCCTGGGGCGCCCACGCCCGGCGGTGATGATCGCTTTCACGCTTGACACCGGAAACGATTTTCGTTACGGAACGTAACGTAATTGAAAACCGGGGAAAACGCAAGGAGATTTCCGATGGCCGGACCTTCGCCGGAAGCGGGCGTGCTCACGCCTACATCATCGTCAAGAACGCGAAGGCGGCGATCGCCTTCTATGAAAAGGTGCTCGGCGCCAAAGAGGACTACCGGATTCCCAATCCGGACGGGACCATCGGCCATGCCGAGCTTCAGATCGGCGCGGGACGGCTCATGCTCGCCGACGAGCATCCGGCTTTCGGCGCCCTCAGTCCGCCCTCGATCGGCGGCACGCCCGTCAAGCTCCATCTCTATGTCGCCGATGTGGACGCGACCATTGCGCTTGCGGAAAAGGAGGGCGCAACCGTGCTCCGGCCGGCGCAGGATCAGTTCTATGGCGACCGCTCCGGCATGATTGCCGATCCGTTCGGGCATCAATGGTTTCTCGGCACGCGCAAGGAAAGCCTGACTCCGGAAAAGATGCGCGAGCGCTATGCGCAGTCGTTTGGATAGGCCTATCTCCCCGGCGCATGCATTGCACGGGGAGGTGCCCAGCCCGTAAAGCGGCTCCAGCGACAAGCCGTACCAATTGCCGAGCCGCTTTATTGGTTGGGCGGAGGGGGCACACGGCGTTGACATTCAACCGCCCCCTCTCCTGTTGCGCAGGACCTCCCCGCTCCGCTATTGCTCCGCGGGGGAGGCAAGTGTGCAGGGGTTGTACAGGTGACGTCCCTTCTTTCCCGCAAAGCCAATATCGCGCTGGTGCTCGCCGTCGTGTACGTCGACATGCTGGGCATCGGCCTCGCCTTTCCCCTGCTGCCGAAACTCGTGCAGCAATTCGAGGGCGGCAGTTTCTCGCGCGCCTCATGGATTTTCGGCCTGCTCGCGGCGGCTTATGCGCTGATGCAGTTTCTGCTCGCCCCGGCGCTCGGTGCGCTCTCCGATCGCTTCGGCCGAAGACCGGTCATTCTGATTTCGCTCTTCGGCATGGGCATCAACTACCTCGTTCTGGCTACGGCGCCGTCGCTCGCCTGGCTCGTCGCCGGCCGCCTCGTTGCAGGCGCGATGGGCGCGAGCTATTCGACGGCGGCCGCCTATCTCGCCGACATCACGCCGCCGGAAAAACGCGCACAAAGTTTCGGCCTCATCGGCGCCGCCTTCGGTTTCGGCTTCATTACCGGTCCCGCCATCGGTGGGTTTCTGGGCGACGTCAGTCTGCGCCTGCCGTTTCTCGTCGCGTCGGGCCTCAGTTTCGCTAACCTTGTTTTCGGCTTTTTCATGCTGCCGGAGTCGCTCGCGGTTGAAAACCGCCGCCCCTTCCGCCTCGCGCGTGCCAATCCGGTCGGCGCGCTGGCCGATATCGGGCGGTACAGATCGATGCTGCCGCTCATCCTCGTGTTCGTGCTCGCCACCTTCGCCAACAAGGTTTCCGAAACGACCTGGGTCCTGTTCTCCACCTATCGCTTCCACTGGAGCGCCGGCGCGGTCGGCCTTTCGCTCGCCATGGTCGGCGTGACCTTCGTCGTGGCGCAAGGTGGCCTTGTCCGCATCGTGGTGCCGAAGATCGGCGAGAGGCGCGCCATCTTTCTCGGACTGTTCGTCAGCGCCGTTGTCGTTGTCCTGTACGGAATCGTGCCGCAGGGCTGGATGGTTTATCCGGTCATGGTACTGGGACTGTTCGGCTGGATCATCGCGCAGCCGGCAGCGATGGCCCTGATGTCGCGCACGCTGCCGCCGAACGAGCAGGGCCTGCTGCAGGGCGTCGTTGCCAGCATCAACAGCATCTGCGCCGTCGCCGGTCCACCGGTCTGGACGGGCATCTTCGCGTATTTCGTCAGTCCCGCAGCGCCACGGATCCTTCCCGGCGCAGCCTTCGACGGTTCGGCGCTCGTGTTCCTTCTCGCGCTCGCCATCGCGCTGCGGACGCTGTCGTCGAATGCGGCCACCACCGCTGTACAGGTGGAGCCCGCCTGATTTGTCACGCGGAGACGCGGAGGCGCGGAGTGAAAAATCATCCATCATGGCCTGCGAAAGCGGGCCACCCGTTTTGTGCTGCACTGAATGTGATGGTGACAGATTAGGCCCTGGAACAACAATACGAATTCGGTGGAAAGGTGCAGCGTCGTTCGCGCGCGTGTCCTGGGTGGTCCGGATGCGGTTACGCCCGCGCCGGGCCATGACAGATTTTTGGTTTCTCAAAATCCTTCTCCGCGCCTTGGGGTCTCCGCGTGAAAACTCGTTGCCCTCCGTAGTGCACCCCCTCCGCCCAAGGCTTCGCCGGACAAATGAGAGCAAGTCTGCGAACATGCGGCGGCCGCGCTTCGGGCATGCACCTGTTCGCTGTTTCGTTTCCACAATTCTTCGCAAGGGAAAATTGCACAGGCGCCTGCGCAAGATGTACGACGACCCGGAATACCGGTATCCCGATACGGATGCCGGAAAGGAACAGCTGCTTTCCGATCTCAACAAGCGCGTACAGGTCATCCGCGCGAAGTTGCCGCAATATTTCGGCACGCTGCCCAAGGCCGATCTCATCATCAAGCGCATTCCGAAGGTGACCGAAGCCGGCGCGCCGGGCGGCTACTACCAGAGCGGCTCGCTCGACGGCAAACGGCCTGGAATGTACTACATCAATCTCAGGAACACCGCCGAAGTCCCGAGATGGACGCTCGGCACGCTGACCTATCACGAAGGGATCCCGGGGCATCACCTCCAGCTCAGCATCCAGCAGGAAACGAACCTGCCGCTGATCCGCAAGGTCTCGTTCTTCTCCGCCTATATCGAGGGCTGGGCGCTCTACGCCGAACAGCTGGCGGACGAGATGGGCATGTACGCCGACGATCCGTTGGGGCGCTTCGGTTACATGCACGACGCCATGTTCCGCGGCGTGCGCCTCGTCGTCGACTCCGGCCTGCACGCGATGAAATGGTCGCGCGAGCGCGCCGTCAAATACTACACCGACACGCTCGGCGATCCGGAAGCGTCGGCGATCACGGAGATCGAGCGCTATTGCGTCACGCCGGGGCAGGCCTGCGGCTACATGCTGGGCAAGCTCGAAATCCTGCGGTTGCGCGAAAAGGCGAAGGCGGCACTCGGGCCAAAGTTCGATATCCGCCAGTTCCACGACGCCGTGCTGCTTGGCGGCGCCGTTCCGCTCGCGATCCTCGACAAGATCGTCGACAACTACATCGCCAAAAAACGCACGGCGTAGACGAGGCTGTACAACGTTTTGCCTCCTCCGCGCGATGCACCCGCTGCGCCAGCGCTTGCGCGGCGAGTGCGCGGGGGAGGCGAAGTCGGCCAGCGCGCGTGTCCATCGCAACCTCGGCGTTAAGCCATCCTTTTTCAGGACGGCCGCACTTTCCGGAATTTATTAAGCAATTGTTAACCATTGGGGCGCGAAGGTTGATCATGTTCCCGGTTCATTCCAAAAAAATTCAACAGGTGGGGAGACGGACGCTAGCCGTGGGAGTGACCAGAGCACAGCCGGCCCTCGCGCGAAAAACCTAGGATTTGCTAGGATTTGCCCTTGTAATCCCATGTAGTCCCATGCTATCCCCCAAATGTCGCCACAATTGGCGGGGAGGCAGCAGGAAGTGACCGGCTGCCCGGGCCGACCAAGGGCGGGTACAGGGGATAGCCGGGGCTGTGGGCGTTCTGCTGAACGCGGCGTTTATGGGGATGTCGAGCGGCTCGCTCGACAAGAAGGGCCGAATCTGCATCCCGGCATCGTATCGCCAGGTTCTCAGCGCCCAGAATCCGAACATCGTCTACGTCCGTAGCGCGCTCCTGACGCCGTCGCTGGAGGGCTTCGGCGCCCGCGTGGTGCAGAAATTTCTCGATACGCAGACCGAGAGCGACCCGCTGTTCACGGCGGCGCACGACACGGAAGCGTTTGCGGCTCTCGCGATGAGCCAGGAACTCCCCATGGACGAAAACGGCCGCGTGAGACTGCCCGACGAATTCATCGCCCATGCCGGGTTGAAGGAGGGCGTCACCTTCGTCGGCCTCGGCGTCAAATTCGAAATCTGGGACAGCACGCAGTTCGCGAAAGTGCGCGAAGAGCGCACGGCCGCCGCCCGCGAGCAGGCCATCGCACGGGAAAAGGCGCGAAAATCGTGAGCGAAGGACACGCCCCCGTTCTCCTCGACGAGACGCTTGCGGCGATCGCTCCGCGCGACCGCGCGCTGTACGTCGACGGCACGTTCGGCGGCGGTGGTCACACGCACGCGCTGCTCGAGCGCGCACACTGCCGCGTCATTGCGATCGACCGCGATCCCGAGGCGATCGAACGCGGCGCGGCGCTCAAGCGGCGTTATCCCGGCCGGCTGTCTCTGGTGCACGGCCGCTTCTCGCAGATGGACCGGCTCCTCGCCGAACAGGGCGAGAGCGGCAGCGATGGTGTCGTGCTCGATCTCGGCGTTTCCTCGTTCCAGATCGACGAATCCGGTCGCGGCTTCTCCTTCCGCGCCGACGGTCCGCTCGACATGCGCATGGATCTGTCCGGCCGATCCGCCGCCGATTTCGTCAACACCGCACCGGAAGCGGAAATCGCGGACGTGATCGCGAAATTCGGCGAAGAGCGCCATGCCAGGCGCATCGCGCGCGCCATCGTCGCCGCCCGGCCGCTCGCACGCACGGGCCAACTCGCCGAGATCGTCGCCAACGCGCTTGGTCCTGCGGCGAGGCGACAGAAGATTCACCCGGCGACGCGGACGTTTCAGGCGCTGCGCCTGTACGTCAACAACGAACTGTCGGAGCTCGAAAGCGGGCTCCTCGCGGCCGAACGGATACTGCGTCCGCAGGGTCATCTGGCCGTGATCTCCTTCCATTCGCTTGAAGATCGCATGGTGAAGCAGTTTCTGGCGGCCAGGAGCGGTCGCGTGCCCGCGGGCTCGCGTCACGCGCCGGACCGCCGTCCCGCACACGCACCGACGTTCACGCTTCTTGCGTCGCGCACACCGCGCGCCGCGGAGGTCGCGTGCAATCCCCGCGCGCGTTCGGCCCGGTTGAGGGCCGCCGAGCGTACATCAGCTCCCATCGCCGCCTAGGAGACCAAGATGATGATCCGGGTTCTCAACTTCGCTTCTTTCGCACTCGCCGCGCTTTGCTGCCTTGCGCTGTACCACCTCTCGGAGCAGACGCGCGTCGCGCATGTCAGGCTCCAATCGGTGGAACGACGGATCGCCGACGATCGCAGCGCCATGAAAGTGCTGCAGGCGGAATGGGAACGTGTCTCGGAACCGTCGCGCATTCATGCGCTTGCGCAATCGCGACTCGGTCTTGCCGACACGGCGGCTGTTTCGGTTGCGTCGCTCGATCTTCTGCCCCGGCGGGGCGATGCGCCGCTGTCCGGCTCGGCGGTGCAGGCCGCGAGCATGGCCGCCAATGTCGCGCTTTCCGATCCGCACATTCATCTGGCAGCCGCCCATGTGGGGAACTGATCGTCCATTGGGGCAAGGGTGAAGGTGGTGTTTTCATGTCCAGTGCTCGTCAGACCGCGATCTATGCGCCCGTTGCGCCAAGGCGGATAAAGGACGAGAGCGTCTCCACCATTGAACGCCGTATCATCATCGCGGCCGGTCTGTGCGTCATGGGTTTCGCGCTGGTCGGGCTGCGGCTCGTCGACGTCGCCATCCTGAAAGGCGGCGCAACCGGCATCTCGTCCACCGCCATCACCGAGGCGCCGCCGACGCGCGCCGATCTCCTCGACAGGAATGGCGTCGTGCTGGCGCGCGATCTTCCCGTCAACGATCTCTACGCGCGGCCGCACGCCTTCGAAGACAGGCGCGGTGCGGCGCGGGTGCTTGCGGCGGCGACGGGCGTAAGGGCAGCGCACCTCGAACATGAATTCGACCAGTCGCACAATTACGTGCTTGTCCAGCGCCAGGTCGTCCCCGATGTACAGGCGCGGGTGATGCAGCTCGGCCTTCCCGGTCTCGAATTCGAGCCGGCGATGAAACGCTACTATCCCGAGGGCACTGCAGCGGTGCAGGTGCTTGGCTCGACCGATAAAGACGACAAGGGCATGGACGGACTGGAGCTTGGTCTCGATCGCCGGCTGCGGAATGCCGATCCGGGCTCCGGCGTGGCGCTTTCGCTCGACATGCGGATCCAGTTTGCGCTCGCCCATGAAGTCGAAGAGGCGCGTGAACATTTCGGCGCGCGCGCCGCCGGCGGTATCGTCATGAACGTCAATACCGGCGAGATCCTCGCCATGGCGTCGCTTCCCATTGCGCCGGGCGACGAAGCCGCAAAGCTTCCGGCCGAATCGCGCCGCAACCGCATGGCGCAGGACGTGTACGAACTCGGATCGGTATTCAAGATCTTCACCTTCGCGATGGCGGTAGAGGATCACACCACCCGGCTCGACGAAGTGTTCAAGATCGGCAGCGGGTTCCGGCTCGGCCGCTACACCATTCATGATGCCGAGCACATGCCGCCGGCACTGACGGCGCGCGACGTGCTTGCACAATCCTCGAACGCAGGCACCGCGCAGATTGCGCTTCGCTCCGGGCCGACGCGCCAGCGCGAATTCCTGACACGTCTCGGGTTGCTCTCGCGGGTGCGCACGGAAATTCCGGAAACAGCTGCACCGCTCGTGCCTCGCAACTGGGGGCAGGTGGAGACCGCCACCATCGGTTTCGGTCACGGCATTTCGGTTGCGCCGCTGTCATTTGTTACCGCCGCGGCGACGATTGTAAACGGCGGCCGGCGCGTCGTTCCCACTTTCCTCAAACAGGAACAGGATGCGCGTGGCGAGCAACTCATCAAGCCCGAAACGAGCGCGACGATGCGCGAACTTCTGCGCTATGTCGTGACGAACGGAACCGGCGAAAAAGCAGACGTGCCGGGTTACGATGTCGGCGGAAAAACCGGATCGGCGGAGAAGGTTTCCGGCCGCGGCTACGTTGCCCATCGCCTGCTCACATCGTTTTGCGGCGTGTTCCCGATCGACAATCCCAAATATCTTGTGTTCGTGATGCTCGACGAGCCGCATGGCACGAAAGAGACCGGCGGCTTCGCCCTGGCCGGTTGGACCGCAGCGCCGCTTGCGGGCCGTGTTATTGCGCGCATCGCGCCCCTTCTCGGGATGTCCACAACTTTCGCGCCTGTCCCAAAAGACAGCACATAATGGAACCACATTCGGAGACGACGATCGCGGCCTGCAGCTCGGACTTCCGCCCGAAAGAAAAACGCATGACATTTGCTGGTCTCGCGAGCGACAGCCGCGACGTGCGGCCGGGTTGGCTATTCGCAGCGCTTCCTGGCACGCGCAACGATGGCGGCGCCTTCATTGCCGAAGCCGTTCGTCGTGGCGCCACAGCCGTGCTTGGCGCTCCGGAATTGCGCGCGAAAGCCGAGGCGCTTGGCGTCCGGTTCATCGCCGATGAAAATCCACGACGGCGACTGGCGTTCATTGCCGCCGAGCATTTCGGCGCGCAGCCGGAAACGGTTGCCGCGATTACCGGGACGAACGGAAAGACCTCGGTCAGCGTTTTTCTACGCCAGATTTGGGAAGGGCTGGGCCGCCGCGCCGCAAGCATGGGTACGATCGGCGTTGTCGGGCCTCAGGGTACGCTATCGCTTCACCATACGACGCCCGATGCAATCGCGTTGCACCGGCTTCTTGCGCAGCTGGAAGGGGACGGCGTGGAGCATCTCGCGCTCGAAGCCTCAAGTCACGGCCTCGATCAATTCCGGCTCGACGGCGTTCGCATCGCCGCCGGTGCGTTCACCAATCTGACGCACGATCACCTGGATTATCACGGCGACGTTGCGCATTACCTTGCGGCCAAGCTGCGGCTGTTTCGCGAACTTGTGGTCGATGGCGGACTCGCGGTGGTGAATGCCGACGCCGGTTACTCGGGACATTTCATCCAGGCTGCGCGGTCGCGAAATCTGCGCTTGATGACCGTGGGCGAGCACGGCGAGGATGTGCATCTCCTTGCGCGCCGGCCCGCCCCCGATGCGCAACAGCTCGAAATTGCGTACGCGGGTCGTCGCTATTGCCTGAGCCTGCCTCTGGTGGGAACGTTCCAGGCCTCGAATGCCCTGGTCGCCGCCACGCTTGCGATCGGGCTCGGTGATTCCCCCGAGCGTGTTTTCTCGTTGCTGCAGCTCCTGCGGGGCGCACCCGGGCGTCTCGAGAAGGTTGCCTATGCGCAGTCGGGCGCGCCGATCTATGTCGACTATGCCCACACGCCGGATGCACTGGAAACCGTGCTGAAGGCGCTCAGGCCGCATGTACAGGGACGACTTTCTCTGGTGTTCGGTTGCGGCGGCGACCGCGACAGGGCCAAACGGCCGGTGATGGGTGCAATCGCGGCGCGGCTCGCCGATGCGGCGATCGTGACCGATGACAATCCGCGCAGCGAAAATCCGTCCGCGATCCGCGCCGAAATTCTCGCCTTCTCTCCCGGTGCGCGCGAAATCGGCGATCGCGCCGAGGCCATCCGCGCCGGGGTTGCCGCGCTCGAGACCGGCGATGTGCTCGTGATTGCCGGAAAGGGCCACGAAAGCGGACAGATCGTGGGTCCGGAGGTACGGCCGTTCCTCGATTCGGCAGAAGCCATCAAAGCCGCGTTGGCCGCAGGCGGCCGCGCCGCGGAAGCGGGCGCATGAGCGCGCTCTGGACATCGCAGGAAATGGAAACGGCAACGCTCGGCCGCGCGACGCGGGATTTCGAGGTGCACGGCATCTCCATCGATACGCGGACGCTCAAGTCCGGCGACCTGTTCCTCGCCTTGCAAGGCGAGAATCGCGACGGCCATCAATTCGTTTCGACGGCGCTCGACCACGGCGCAGCCGCGGCGATGGTCTCGTACAGGCCCGATAATTTGGGCGGGGACGCGCCGCTCATCCAGGTGGCCAACACGCAGCGCGGGCTCGAGGATCTCGCGCGCGCCGCACGCGAACGTGCGCGGCGGAGAATTGCCGTCACCGGAAGCGCGGGAAAGACGACCACCAAGGAGATGTTGCGCCTCGCGCTCGCCGCATCGGGCACGACCCACGCCTCCGCTTCATCGTACAACAATCACTGGGGCGTGCCGTTGAGCCTCGCCCAATCGCCGCGGCAATGCAAATACGGCATATTTGAAACAGGCATGAACCATTTCGGCGAGATCAGGAATCTCGTCGGTATGGTGCGGCCATGCGTGGCGCTGATTACCACGATCGCGCCCGCGCATCTGGAATTCTTCGGAAGCCTTGAAGCCATCGCGGATGCGAAATCGGAAATCTTCGAAGGCCTTACATCGACCGACACGGCAATCATTCCGGCCGACAATCCCTGTACGGAGCGGCTGCGTGCGCGTGCCCGCCAGGCTGGCGTGGAGTTCATACTTACATTCGGAGAATCGGCGGACGCCGACGCGCGCCTCCTGTCGACGACCGAGCTTGAAACGGGGATGCGCGTCCAGGCGGAATTTTTCCACCGGCAATTCACGTTCGAGGTTGGCGCAAGCGGCGCCCATATTGCTCACAACGCGCTTGCGGTGATTCTCGCTGTTGCAAACGTGGACGCGAGCCTGTCGAAGGCCATGGAAGCGCTCGCCGGCTTTTCCGCCTTGAAAGGGCGTGGCGCACGGCTCGCATTGCCGCTCGCGGGCGGCGCCATCGAGATCATCGACGAAAGCTACAACGCCAATCCGGCGTCGATGCGCGCGGCGCTTGCGCTGCTCGCCCGGGCAAAGCCGGGCGCCGGCGGCCGCCGCATAGCGGTGCTGGGCGATATGCTCGAGCTTGGACCGCAAAGTGCGGCGCTCCATGCCGATCTCGCTCCCGCGGTCGAAGAAGCGAAAGCCGATCTCGTCTTTGCCTGCGGCCGCGACATGCGCGCGCTCTTCGACGCGCTTCCCCCTTCGCGCCGCGGCTTGTGGGGCGAGACTTCGTCCGACATCGCGCCGGAGATCCTCCGTTCGTTGCGCGCGGGCGACGAGGTCTTGATCAAAGGGTCGCTCGGCAGCCGCATGGCGGTCATTCTCGACGCGCTCAGGTCAAGCGGAGGCACGGTCTAGATGCTTCCCGTCATCCTTGTACATCTGCTGGGCCATGTCGGCGTCCTGAATATCTTCCGCTACATCACGTTCCGGGCGGGCGGGGCGGTGATGACCGCGCTGCTCATTGCCTTCGTGTTCGGACCCGCGATGATCCGCTGGTTGCGCGCGCGCCAGGGCAAGGGACAGCCGATCCGCACCGATGGTCCGCAGCGTCACATCGTCGAAAAACAGGGCACGCCCACGATGGGCGGGCTCTTGATCCTGATTTCCTCCGTCGGCGCGACGCTGCTGTGGGCCGACCTGAGCCAGGTGTACGTCTGGGTCGTGCTCTTCGTGACGCTCGGTTTCGGTCTGCTCGGCTTCTATGACGATTATCTCAAGGTCGTGAAGCGCTCGCCCGACGGGATCAGCGCGCGGGGCAAGCTGCTCTCCCAGTTCGCGATTGCGATGATTGCAAGCTATGCCACGATGAAGCTGGAGGAACCGCATCTCGCCGGAACGGTTGCCATTCCTTTCCTGAAAAGCGCGCTCATTCCCCTCAGCTACGGGTTCATAGTTTTCGGGGGA
>Ga0070731_10002673_pt1 | contig 16741 bp, 15 predicted proteins | sample Coa_R1_2_FD_66448 | JGI IMG/M metagenome (GOLD analysis project Ga0070731, IMG submission 66448) | Surface soil microbial communities from Centralia Pennsylvania, which are recovering from an underground coalmine fire - Coalmine... | ecosystem: Environmental > Terrestrial > Soil > Unclassified ...
TGCTCGCCGCCCAGAACAGCCTGCGCGCGGCCACCGCCACGCTCGCAGCGGCCCGCAACCGCCTGCGCATCCTCGGCAAGTCGGACCAAGAGATAGCCGCGATCGAGGCCTCGCCGGCCGAGGTAAGGAGCGAGGCCGAGTCGGTGGTGGTCGCGCCCATCGGCGGCACCGTGACCCAGCGCCAGGTCGGCCTCGGCCAGTACATCACGAGCGCCGCAAACGGCGCCTCCGGCCCGGTCTACGCGATCGGCGACCTGTCCACCGTGTGGCTGGTGGCCAACGTGCGCGAACTGGATGCGGCGCTGCTGAAGATCGGCCAGCCCGTCGAGGTGCGTGTACTGGCCTATCCCGGCCGCGTGTTCAAGGCGAAGGTCGTGTGGGTCGCCTCCGCCATCGATCCCGTGACGCGCCGCCTGCCGGTGCGGGCCGAGGTGGACAACCGGGACGGCGCCCTGAAGCCGCAGATGTTCGCGACCTTCCGCATAGTAACGGGAGATGAAAACATGGCGCCCGCCGTGCCACAGGGAGCGGTGGTCTACGAGGGTGCGGACGCGCATGTCTTTGTTGCGCGCGAGGACGGCACGATTGCCGCGCGCCCGGTGCATGTCGGACGATCGCGCGACGGCATGCTCGAGGTGGTCTCCGGGCTTTCCGGCGGCGAGAAGGTCGTCGTCAGCGGCACGTTGTTCATCGATCGCGCGATCCAGAACCACTAGGGCATGAACACGATCGTCGAGTTTGCCCTGCGGCAGCGCACGCTGGTGGTGGTGTTGCTGTTCGCGATGCTGGGTGCGGGTGCAGTGAGCTTCATCAGGCTCAACATCGAGGCCTATCCCGACCCCGTACCGCCGCTGGTGGACATCATCACGCAGAGTCCCGGCCAGTCGGCCGAGGAGATGGAGCGCTACATCACGATTCCCATCGAGATCCAGATGGCCGGGATCCCGCACGTCACCACCATCCGCACGATATCGCTGTTCGGCCTCTCCGACGTAAAGGTGCAGTTCACCTACGACTTCACCTACGAGCAGGCGCAGCAGTGGGTGATCAACCGTCTGGCGCAGCTGCCCGCGCTGCCGAACAACGCCCAGCCCGGGATTTCACCCACCAGCCCGATAGGCGAGATCTACCGCTACCGGGTCAAGGGTCCGCCAGGTTATTCGGTCACCGACCTGAAGACCATCCAGGACTGGATCCTGCAGCGGCGCTTCAAGGCGGTGCCGGGCGTGATCGACGTCACAGGCTGGGGCGGAAAAACCAAGACCTACGAGATCACCGTCGACCTGCACAAGCTCGCCAGCTACGGGCTGACGCTGCCCGAAGTGCTGCAGGTCCTCAACAACAGCAACGTCAACGTCGGCGGCCAGACCGTGAATATCGGGCCGCAGGCCGCCGTGGTGCGCGGGGTGGGCCTGGTCACGTCGATGGATGCCGTCCGCAGCACGATGCTGACCTCGAACAAGGGCGCGCCGGTCCTCGTGAACGACGTCGCGACCGTGATGGTCGGCAACCAACCCCGCCTGGGCATCGCGGGCCACGACGCCGATGACGATATCGTGCAGGGAATAGTCCTGATGCGGCGCGGCGAAGAGAGCATGCCGACCATCCAGCGCGTCAAGGCCGAAGTCGAGAAGATCAACGCCACGGACATTCTGCCGCCCGGCGTGCGCATCGAGCGCATCTACGACCGAGCGGACCTGATCCAGCTCACGACGCACACGGTGCTGGAGAACATGCTCTTCGGCATCCTGCTGATTTTCCTCCTGCAGTGGGCCTTCATCGGCAACCTGCGCAGCGCCATCATCGTCGCGGCCACGATCCCGTTCGCGCTCGCTTTCGCGGTCACGCTGATGGTGGCGCGTGGCGAGTCGGCGAACCTGCTGTCGGTGGGCGCGATCGATTTCGGGCTCGTGGTCGACGCCACCGTGATCATGGTGGAAAACATTTTCCGCCACCTCACCGAGAGCGCGGCGGCGCGACAGGAAGGCAGCGCGGCCATGCAGCACATGCCGGCGAGCAAGTTCCGCGGCAAATTCGCGGTGATCGCGAATTCCGCGACCGAGGTGAACCATGCCATCCTGTTCTCGGCGCTGATCATCATTGCGGGCTTCGTGCCGCTGTTCACGCTGTCGGGGATCGAGGGGCACATCTTCGGCCCGATGGCGAAGACTTACGCATACGCGATCGCCGGCGGCCTGATCGCGACTTTCACCGTGTCGCCCGCGCTGAGCGCGATCCTGCTCCCCGAGCACGGCAAGGAGGGTGAAACGCCGGTCGTCCGGTTCCTGCGCCGGCTCTACGAGCCGCTCGTCGAGTTCGCGCTTGCTCACCGCGCCCTTGCGCTGGGCGTCGCGGCGGCGCTGATCGTGCTGGCGAGCCTCGCGGCCGCCACGCTCGGCCTGGAATTCCTGCCAAAGCTCGAGGAGGGCAACCTGTGGATCCGCGCCACCATGCCGCCTTCGATTTCGCTCGAGGAAAGCGACGCGCCCGTCAACCACATGCGCAACATCATCAAGAGCTTTCCGGAGGTCGAGACCGTGGTGTCGCAGCACGGCCGGCCCGACGACGGCACCGACGCGACCGGGTTTTTCAACGCCGAGTTCTTCGTGCCGCTCAAGCCCTTCAACACCTGGCCGAGCGGCGTCGACAAGGACAAGCTGACCGAAGAGGTGACGCAGGCGCTCACCGACGCGTTCCCCGGCGTGGAATTCAATTTCTCGCAGTACATCCAGGACAACGTCGAGGAAGCGGCCTCCGGGGTCAAAGGCGAGAACTCGATCAAGCTCTACGGCAACGACCTCGCCACGCTGGAAGAGACGGCCGCAAAAATCAAGGATGTAATGCAGACGGTGCGGGGCATCAAGGACCTTGCGGTATTCGTCTCGCTCGGCCAGCCGACCATCCGGATCGACGTCGATCGCGCCCGCGCGGCGCGCTACGGCCTCGCCCCGGGGGACATCAACGCGACGATCCAGGCCGCTATCGGCGGCCAGGCGGCAGGCGACCTCTATGAGCCGGGCAGCGACCGCCATTTCCCGATGGTGGTGCGGTTGGAGTCGCAGTACCGCAGCAACTTGGAAGCGATCGGGCGCATCACCGTAGGCGCGCAAAAACCCGACGGCAGCGGCGTGGTGCAGATTCCGCTAGCCGATCTGGCCAAGGTGGAACTGATTTCCGGGCCTTCGTTCATCTACCGCGAGCAGCAGCAGCGCTACATTCCGATCCGCTTCAGCGTGCGCGGACGCGACCTCGGTTCGGCCGTTCTCCAAGCGCAGCGCAAGGTGGTCGAGCAGGTTCCTCTTCCCGGCGGCTACCGCATGGAGTGGGTCGGCGAGTTCGGCAATCTGCAGGACGCCCTGCAGCGCCTTGCGATCGTGGTGCCGATCAGCATCGCGCTCATCTGCATCCTGCTCTACATGCACTTCAACTCGCTGGTGGACATGGTGCTGGCCGCCAGCGTCATACCGCTCGCCTTGGTCGGAGGCATTTTCGCATTGTTCATCACTGGCACCCCGTTCAGCGTCTCGGCCGCGATCGGCTTCGTCGCCTTGTTTGGTATCGCCGCCATGGATGGAATCATCGTGCTTGAGTACTACAACGAGCAGCTCTTTACCGCCCGCACCCGCGCCGACGCGCTGCTGCACACCTGCAAGGTGCAGATGCGGCCGGTGCTCATGACCTGCATCGTGGCCTGCGTAGGCCTGGTTCCAGCGGCACTATCCACGGGCATCGGCTCGCAGGTGCAAAAGCCCCTGGCGCTGGTCGTGGTTGGAGGCATGCTGCTCGCCCCGGTCCTCATCCTGGTCGTACTGCCGGTCCTGATCAACTTGTTCTCCCGTAGAGGCAAACCGACGGATGAGAAAACAGAACCGTCGCCGGAGACGGTGTAAGCGCGAATGAAGCCGCTCGCCAATCATCTTGCCGTCATGGTCCTTGCTCTAGCGGGTTGCGCGGCAGGTCCCGACTTCGTACGTCCGGCCGCACCAGAGGCGGCGGGCTATACGCCCGAGCCGCTTCCCGCCCAGACCGCCACGGCCGAGGTATCGGGCGGCGACGCGCAACGCTTCGTACAGGACATGGACATTCCGGGGCAGTGGTGGACTCTGTTCCGTTCGCCTGAGCTCAATGCACTGATCGAGCGCGCGTTCAAGGCCAACCCCGACCTGCAGGCAGCGCAGGCGGCGCTGCGGGTTGCGATGGAAAACGTATCCGCGCAGCAGGGTTTCTTCTTTCCGACCGTCCAGGCCAACTACCAGCCGACCCGTCAGAAGCAGTCCGGGGTGCTGGCGCCGGCACTCAATTCCAATGCGACGATCTTCAACCTGTACACGGCGCAGGTGACGGTGTCCTACGCGCCCGATGTATTTGGCGGAAACCGGCGGCAGGTCGAATCGTTGCGCGCTCAGGCGGAGTGGCAGCGGTTCCAGCTCGAGGCCACCTACGTCACGCTCGCCACGAACGTGGTCAACGCCGCGGTGCAGGAAGCGTCGTTGCGCGCGCAGATTGCGGCGCTCGAGGAGGTGATCAAGGGCGCGGCCGAGCTGCTCGAGTTGTCGCAGCGCCAGCTTGACCTGGGTGCGATCGCGATGTCGGACGTGCAGGCGCAGGAAGCGGCGCTGGCGCAGACACAGGCGGCAGTGCCGCCGCTCAAGAAGCTGCTGGCGCAACAGCGCAACCTTCTGGCGGCACTCACGGGCCGGTTTCCCGCCGACGAGCCGGCGCAGAGATTTGATCTCGATTCGATCCAGTTGCCGCTGGAACTTCCCGTCAGCCTGCCCTCGAAGCTGGTGGAGCAGCGCCCAGATGTCCGGGCTGCCGAGGCGCAGATGCATGCCGCTAGCGCACAGGTCGGCGTCGCGGTCGCCAACATGCTGCCGCAGTTCAACCTCGCTGCAGGCGTGGGCAGCATTGCGTCGTCGGGAGCGCAGCTTGGCACAGCCGGCGCCGCGTTCTGGATCGCGGGCGCGAGCATTACGCAGACGCTGTTCGCCGGCGGGACGCTGCTGCACCGGAAGCGCGCGGCCGAGGCGGCACTCGACCAGGCGGGGGCGCAATATCGCAGCGCGGTCCTGGCAGCGTTCGAAAACGTGGCCGACACACTGCGCGCGCTTCAGTACGACGCGGAAGGCCTGAAGGCAAATGCGCACGCCGAGCGCGCTGCATTCCGCAGCCTCGAGCTGGCCAAGGTGCAGGTGCGCCTCGGAGCCACGAGCCGGTTGGCGCTGCTGCTCGCGCAGCAAGCCTATCAGCAGTCGGTGGTGAGCCTCGCTCAGGCGCGCGCAGCGCGCTACGCGGACACGGCCGCGCTGTTCCAGGCACTGGGTGGCGGGTGGTGGAACCGGCATGGCGTGGTGTCCGGCGACAACAGCCCGGACAACGCGACAGGCCCAGGCGCTCAGGGCTCTTCGGATCTCCTTCGGTAGACGACCAGGACTTTGCCGATGTGCTGCACCGGCTGGGCGTCCAGCTTGGCGCAGATCTCCGCCAGAGCGGCCTCGCGCTCGGCGCGCTCCATGCTGCCGGCGCGCACCTTGATCAGTTCATGGGCCGTGAGTGCGCGGCCGATCTCGGCGATGACCGCTTCGGTCAATCCCTTGCCGCCAAGGTGGAGGATGGGATTTAGCGCGTGCGCGCGCGCTTTCAGTTTCTTGCGCTCGATGGGAGACAATTCGTCCATGGACGCACTTTAGATGGCGCGCAGCAAATCAAGCAACAGCTGGTTGGAGCGGCACGTAAAGGACCCTTATGTGCGCAAGGCGCGCACGGAAGGATATCGCTCGCGCGCCGCGTTCAAGCTCATCGAGGTGGACAAGCGCGACCGCCTGTTCAGGCCCGGCATGCGGGTGGTCGATCTCGGAGCGGCGCCCGGCGGCTGGTGCCAGGTCGCGGCCTCCAGGGTCATGCCCGGAGGCAAGGTAATCGCGGTTGACTTGCTGGAAATCGCCCCCATGTCGGATGTAACGGTGTTCCGCGGAGATTTCCGGGAGCAGGCGATGCAGGCGGAGCTCGTAACGGCGCTGGACGGGCTTCAGGCCGACGTGGTGCTGTCCGATATGTCGCCGAATATCTCGGGAATCGCCTCGGCAGACCAGGCGCGGGCGACAGAGCTGGTGTCCGTGGCGATAGATTTCTGCCGTTCGCAGCTGCAGCCGGAAGGGGCATTTCTTGTAAAAGTGTTTCATGGAGAGGAGTTCGCCGGCCTGCTCAAGGAGATGAAGGCGTCATTCCGCCAGGTCAGGACGCTCAAGCCCGCAGCGTCGCGGGAGGAATCCCGAGAAACCTACCTGCTCGCCCGGGGTCTGAAGGGCATACAATAGTGCTTCGCTGAAGGAGCAAGTCCTTGAACAACATGCTTAAAAACCTGGTCATCTGGCTCGTCATCGGGCTGGTGCTGATGACCGTGTTCAACCAGTTCAACACCCGCCAGGCGGCGCGCTCGCCCCTGGAGTATTCGCAATTCCTGGAAGAGGTGAAGGCCGGGCGCATCGCCAAGGTGACGATCGAAGGCCGCCAGCTCAAGGCGATCACCACCGAGGGCAAGAGCGTGGTGAGCTACTCACCCGGCGACATCTGGCTGGTTTCCGACCTGCTCAAGTACGGCGTCAAGGTGGAGGCGAAGCCAGAGGAAGAGCCGTCGCTGCTCATGAACATCTTCGTTTCCTGGTTCCCGATGCTGCTGCTGATCGGGGTCTGGATCTTCTTCATGCGCCAGATGCAGGGCGGCGGGCGCGGCGGCGCGTTCAGCTTCGGCAAGTCGCGCGCGCGCATGCTCGACGACTCGAGCAACACGGTGACGTTCGCCGACGTCGCCGGCTGCGAGGAAGCCAAAGAGGAAGTCTCGGAACTTGTCGACTTCCTGCGCGATCCGACCAAGTTCCAGAAGCTGGGCGGGCGCATCCCGCGCGGCGTGCTGATGGTCGGCAACCCGGGCACCGGCAAGACGCTGCTCGCGCGCGCCATCGCGGGCGAGGCGAAAGTGCCTTTCTTTTCAATTTCCGGTTCCGATTTCGTCGAGATGTTCGTCGGCGTCGGCGCGGCGCGCGTGCGCGACATGTTCGAGCAGGCGAAGAAGCACGCGCCCTGCATCGTGTTCATCGATGAAATCGACGCCGTCGGCCGTCAGCGCGGCGCCGGCCTCGGCGGCGGCAACGACGAGCGCGAGCAGACGCTGAACCAGCTGCTCGTGGAGATGGACGGCTTCGAAGGCACCATGGGCGTGATCGTGATCGCGGCGACCAACCGCCCTGACGTGCTCGATCCGGCGCTGCTCAGGCCGGGCCGTTTCGACCGCCAGGTGGTGGTGCCGCTGCCGGACATCCGTGGCCGCGAGCAGATTCTCCTCGTGCACATGCGCAAGGTGCCGCTCGCGCCCGACGTCAAGGCGGACATCATCGCCCGCGGCACGCCCGGCATGTCGGGGGCCGATCTCGCCAACCTCGTCAACGAAGCGGCGCTGTTCGCCGCGCGCAAGAACAAGCGCCTGGTGGACATGGAGGACTTCGAGCACGCCAAGGACAAGGTGTTCATGGGGCCGGAGCGCAAGTCCATGGTGATCACCGAGGAAGAGCGGCGCGCCACGGCCTACCACGAGTCGGGGCATGCGATCGTCGGTGGGATGCTGCCTGGCATCGACCCGGTGCACAAGGTCACCATCATGCCGCGCGGCCGCGCGCTGGGACTGACCTGGATCCTTCCGGAGCGCGACCGCCTCAGCCACTACAAGAAGCAGATGCTGGCGCAGATCAGCTTCATGTTCGGCGGCCGCATCGCCGAAGAACTGTTCGTGTCCGACATTTCCACCGGCGCAGCCAACGATTTCGAGCGCGCGACGCAGCTCGCGCGCGACATGGTGACTCGCTTCGGCATGTCCGACGCGCTCGGGCCGATGGTCTACGCCGAGAACGACGGCGAGGTGTTCCTCGGCCGCTCGATCACCACGCACAAGAACGTGTCGGAGGCGACGCTGCAGAAGGTCGACGCGGAGATCCGCCGCATCATCGACGAGCAGTACGCGGTGGCCTACAAGATCATCGACGAGAACCGCGACAAGATCGAGGCGATGACCAAGGCGCTGCTCGAATGGGAGACCATCGACGCCGACCAGATCGCCGACATCATGGCGGGCAAGCCGCCGCGCTCGCCGAAGGTCAGCGCGTCGGTCAGCGTGCCGCCAAGCGCCCCGACCGACGGCGCGCAGGGCGCGACCGCCCCGGCCCCGAGCGCCTGAACGGGGTCTTGCGCTGCGGCGGTTTTCTCCTGCCGCTGGATCGTCCGCTGATCATGGGCGTGGTGAACGTCACGCCCGATTCCTTTTCCGACGGCGGCAAGTTCCTCGATCCGCAGGCAGCCATCGCGCATGGCCGCCGGCTGATTGAGGAGGGTGCCGATATTCTCGATATCGGTGGCGAGTCCTCACGGCCTGGTGCCCAGGTCGTTGCGGAACGCGAAGAACTCGATCGTGTCGTCCCTGTATTAAAAGCCCTGAAAGACGTACCCGTTTCCGTGGACACGCGAAGGCCGTCGGTGATGCGCGCCGTTCTTGCCGAAGGCGCCTCGATGATCAACGACATCGAGGCGCTGACGGCGCCGGGCGCGCTGGACGCGGTGGCCGACGGCGATTGCGCTGTGTGCCTGATGCACAAGAAGGGCGATCCCGCGACCATGCAGCAGGATCCCAGCTATGGGGATGTCGTCGCCGAGGTAAGCGAGTACCTGAGAACGAGGGTGGCCGCCTGCGAAATCGCCGGCATCGAGCGCGACCGCATCACCATCGACCCCGGCTTCGGCTTCGGCAAGACCGTGCAGCACAATTTTTCGCTGCTGAAGCGGCTTCCGGAGCTTGCCGTCCTGGGACTGCCCGTGGCGGCAGGCTGGTCGCGCAAGTCGACGCTGGGCGCGGTTACCGGCAGGCCGGTGACCGAACGCCTTGCGGCGAGCCTGACGGCCGCTTTGCTCGCTTTGCAAGGTGGGGCGACAATATTGCGCGTGCATGACGTGAAGGAGACGCGGGACGTGGTCGCGATCTGGCAGGCCTGGCAGAAATGAGCCGCAAATACTTCGGCACGGACGGCGTGCGCGGCACGGTCGGCCAGCAACCGATGACGCCGGAATTCGTGCTGCGGCTGGGCTACGCGGCGGGCCGGGTGATGGTCGCGCGGCGCGCGGGTTTGCGGGCCGAGCAGCGGGCCGACCGGCGTGCGGAGCGCCCCTCGGTGCTGATCGGCAAGGACACGCGCATTTCGGGCTACATGGTGGAGGCGGCGCTGGAGGCGGGATTCTCCGCCGCTGGCGTGGACGTGCTGCTCTGCGGCCCGCTGCCGACCCCGGGCGTCGCCTACCTGACGCGAGCGCTGCGGCTTTCCGCCGGCGTGGTGATCAGCGCTTCGCACAATCCCTACGCCGACAATGGCATCAAGTTTTTCTCGCGCGACGGCTTCAAGCAGCCCGACGCGGTCGAAGCCGAAATGGAGCGCATGCTCGACGAGCCGATCGGCTGCAACGAATCGTCGAAACTCGGCCGGGCGCACCGCGTCGACGACGCGCAGGGACGCTACGTCGAATTTTGCAAGTCGACATTCCCCAACGAACTGGACCTGAAGGGCATGAACATCGTGGTGGACTGCGCCCATGGCGCAGCCTACGAGGTGGCGCCGAAGGTCTTCCACGAACTGGGCGCGAACGTGTCGGCGATCGGCATCACGCCCGACGGCTTCAATATCAACGACCAGTTCGGCGCCACGGCGACCGGCAACCTGGTGGCGGAAGTGAAGCGCAGGAAAGCCGATCTCGGTATCGCGCTGGACGGCGATGCCGACCGGGTGGTGGTGGTGGACGGCAAGGGGAGGGCCTACGACGGCGACCAGCTGCTGTACGTGATCGTGAAACACCGCGCTTCGAGGGAGAAAATCGCGGGCGTAGCCGGAACGCAGATGACCAACCTCGCGTTCGAGCAGGCGCTGGCCGGCATGAGCATTCCTTTCGCGCGCGCGCGCGTCGGCGACCGCTATGTGCTTGAGATGCTGCGCGAGCGCAAGTGGCTGCTGGGCGGCGAGAATTCCGGCCACGTCATCTGCCTCGACAAGCACACCACCGGGGACGGCATCATTTCGGCGCTGCAGGTGCTGACCGCCTTGCGCGAATCTGGCAAGTCGCTGGCCGAGTTGACTGCGGAACTCGACATGTTTCCGCAGGTGCTGCTCAACGTCGAGGTGCCCAAGGGCTTCGACTGGAAGAGGCACCAGGCGATCGCCGATGCGCAGTCGCGCGCCGAGCGCTCGCTCAACGGCCGCGGCCGGGTGCTGCTGCGGCCCTCCGGCACGGAGCCGGTGCTGCGCGTGATGGTCGAAGGCGAGCCGCGCGAAGCCATCGAGTCCGCGGCAAAATCCATCGCCGATTCGGTGCGCAAGGCGGCGCGCGTCCAGTCCGCGAATTGATGCGGTTTCTGAAATATGGCGCATGACCACCACGAACACGGTGATTCCCACGCGCTGCCCGGCAATAACCGAGTGTTTGCTGTCGGAGTGGCCCTCAACCTCGGCTTCGTTGCAGTCGAGGTTTTCTATGGATTGGCCGCGAACTCACTGGCGTTGCTCTCCGATGCAGCCCACAACCTGGGCGACGTATTCGGACTGCTGATCGCGTGGAGTGCTTTCCACCTCGGCCGGTCGTTGCCTACCAGGCGCCGCACCTACGGCCTGCGACGCTCTTCGATCCTGGCGGCTCTTGCCAACGCCATCGTGCTGCTGCTGGTTGTCGGCGGCATTGCCTGGGAATCGATCGGGCGACTCACCGACCCCGAAACGGTGCAGGGCGGCACGGTTATATGGGTCGCGGCCGCCGGTGTGGCGATTAATACGATTTCGGCGCTCCTCTTCATGGCAGGGCGCAAGAAAGATCTGAATATCAACGGCGCATTCCTCCACATGGCGGCCGACGCGGCCGTATCGCTCGGCGTGGTGCTTGCCGGGCTGGCAATCCTCTCGACCGGCTGGAACTGGCTGGATCCCGCGATCGGCATCCTGATCAGCGGCGTCATCGTCTGGGGTACCTGGGGCCTGCTGCGGGAATCGCTTGCGCTCGCCATGGATGCGGTTCCTGCGGGCATCGACTCGCAGACGGTCGAAGCATACCTGGCAGGGCTGCCGGGAGTGGCGGCGGTGCACGATCTGCATATCTGGGGCATGAGCACGACGGAAGTCGCGCTTACGGCGCATCTGGTGATGCCCGAACCGCCGGCGGACGACAAGCTGCTGGATAATGTCTGCCACGAACTGCGCCATCGCTTCGAGATCGGGCACGTGACGATCCAGATCGAGCACGGCGATATCGCTTGCCATCAGGCGCCGGCGCACGTCGTCTAGCCGGAGAAGTCAGTTAGGCCCAGGCCCGAACGTTTGGTTACTGAACGCGGCGCCGCTTGGGCGATTGGCGATCAACGCTGCGACCGGTGCGCGCTCATGCGTTGGGTGCAGATTGCTCGCATCTTCGAAGCCTTCGCGGAGTTCGTCCAACTCATAATCAGCCAAGGCCCAGTTGCCGCGGCTGCCCGCCAGCCAGAGTTTGGCGTGGCGCATTAACTGTAGCGACATGATCTCGCCGAGGCCGGGGACATAGGCCTCCGGACGCTGGTGCGAGACCGGGGGGTTGGTGTCGGCATGCGCTGGACTGACGGCGATCGCGAGGCAGAGTCCAGCGAGGATGACGAGGCCTTTCATTGCGGCTCTTTTGCAGTGGCATTCGGTCTCATGGCCGACAGCGTACTTGCTCCCCATCTGGCCGGCTTGTCGTCAGCGAAGGTTGACATGGATCTGTCGTTTCCATTATTCTAGATATATGGAAACGACACAAGCGGTCCAATCTCTGAGTGCCTTGGCCCAGGCTTCGCGCCTCGCAATCTTCAGGCTGCTCGTTCGGGCGGGATCCGCCGGCATGGCAGCGGGCAGCATCGGCGAGAAGCTGCAATTGCCGGCGGCGACCCTGTCGTTCCACCTCGCCGGGCTTACGCGAGCCGGCCTAGCGATAAGCCGCCAGGACGGGCGCTTCGTCATTTACACGGCGGATTTCGAGAGCATGAACGCGCTGGTCGGCTTTCTGACCGAGAACTGCTGCGGCCAGTCTTGCGCGCCCGCGGCCTGCAAACCTGCAACGATCAAGGGAGACGAAGATGAAAACACCCCACGTGCACGTCGCCGTGCATGACATTCTCGCCATATCGAAGCGCAATGCCGGGACTGGCGTGGATCATCTCGGCATCCAGGAGGAGAAAAAGGCCGCGTGCTGCGCGCCAGGGATCGGCTGAGATGGCCGCGTTCAACGTCTTGTTCCTCTGCACCGGCAATTCCGCGCGCTCGATTCTTGCGGAGGCGTATCTGAACATGGCCGGCAAGGGGCGCTTCAAGGCTTATAGCGCAGGCAGCAAGCCGGGAGGGCGGGTCAATCCGTTCGCGCTGGAACTGCTCGAGAAGACCCGCATCGGTACCTCGGGATTGCGCTCGAAGAGCTGGGACGAATTCGCAAAGCCCGGCGCGCCGCAGATGGATTTCGTGTTCACCGTCTGCGATAACGCGGCGGCCGAGCCTTGCCCCTACTGGCCCGGCCAGCCGATGACCGCGCACTGGGGCGTCCCGGATCCCGCGGCAGCGCAAGGCACCGACGAGGAAAAGCGCCGGGCGTTCAGCCAGGCGTTCGCCGCCCTTTCGGCAAGGATCAATCTCCTGATCAACCTTCCGATGGCGAAGCTGGACCGTCTGGCGCTGCAGAAGAAGCTTCACGAGATCGGCAAGACGGGCCAAGAAGCGAAGGTATGAGCCTCGCGCGGCGCGCGGCTGCGGACGGCCTCGGCACCGCGCTGCTGCTCGCGGTCATCGTCGGCTCCGGAATCATGGGCGAGCGGCTCTCGGACGGCAACAGTGGCTTCGCGTTGCTCGCCAACTCTCTTGCGACTGGTTTTGCGCTGGTCGCGCTGATTTTTGCCTTCGATCTCCGGTCGGGTGCGCATTTCAATCCAGTGGTTACCGCGGCACTCGCGCTCCGGAGGAAATTCCCGGTTCGTGATGTCCTGCCCTACCTAGCGGCCCAGGTCGTGGGAGCGCTGCTCGGGGTTCTCGCGGCGCATGCAATGTTCGATGAGCCGCTGCTGCAGCTGGGCACCAAGATGCGCTTCGGCCCTGCGCAATGGTGGAGCGAAGTTGTCGCCACTTTTGGCCTGGTCTTCGTAGTGCTGTCCTGCGACAAAAAGTCGGCGCCATACGCGGTCGGCGGGTACATCGCCGCCGCCTACTGGTTCACCGCATCAACCTCGTTCGCCAATCCGGCGGTGACGCTGGCCAGAGGCTTTACCGCCACGTTTTCCGGCATCCGGCCGGAGGATGTCGCGGGGTTCGTGATTGCCCAGGTCGTTGGTGCGGCACTCGCACTATCGGCGGATCGGGCACTCTTTGACGGGGAAAACGGCGCTAAGTAAACTCGCGCCTCCTTGAGCAGCTCCCCGCAAACACCACCAGAGCGCGCTCTCGCGCTCTATCGCACGATGGCGCGCATCCGTGCCTTCGAGAACGCGGCAGAAGAAGCGTCGAAAGGAGGTGTTTCCGCCTTCGGCGCGGCGCTCAGCAACGACGTCATGGTGCGCGGCCCGCTGCACCTGTCCACCGGGCAGGAAGCGGTGCCGGCCGGCGTTTGCGCGAATCTCTCGAAACAGGACCTCATCACCTCGACCCACCGCGGGCATGGCCACACGCTCGCCAAGGGCGCGTCGATGGAGAAGATGATGTGCGAGCTGTTCGGCCGCGCCACGGGCTTCAACGGCGGCAAGGGCGGTTCGATGCACATCGCCGATTTCTCGGTCGGCATGCTGGGGGCGAACGGCGTGGTCGCCGCAGGGATCCCGATAGCGGTCGGCGCCGCGCACGCGCTGAAGCTCCAGTCGAAGAAAGAGATCGTTGCCTGTTTCTTCGGCGATGGCGCGGTCAACCGCGGCCCGTTCCTCGAAGGGCTGAACTGGGCAAGGATCCACGATCTTCCCGTGCTCTTCGTGTGCGAGGACAACCGCTGGTCGGCGACTACCGCGACCGACGCCATGACCGCCGGCGCTGGACCGCTTGCGCGCGCCAAAGCCATCGGTGTGGACGGCGTGGAAGTGGACGGCAACGATGCCCTCGCGGTCGATGCGGCGGCCGCGGCGCTGGTGAAGAAGGTCCGCGCTGGCAAGGGACCGCGGTTTCTCCATGCGATCACCTACCGCTTCAAGGGTCACGTGTCGGTCGACCCGGCGACTTACCGCGACGGCGAGGAAGTTTCCCGTGCGCTCGAAGATGACCCGATGCTGGGAATCAAAATTCCTAAACGGGAAATCGACAGAATTAAGGCTGAAGTTCGAGCCGAAGTGAAGAAAGCGCTCGAAGTTGCAAGCGCCGCTCCGTGGCCGGACAGGAGCGGTGCCTACTCGGATATCCAGGACACGGGAAAGGGCCGATGGCTCGGATGAGCTACGCGCAGGCGGCCTGCGCTGCGCTCGACCGCGCGATGGCCGCCGATGCTCGAGTCGTGGCGCTGGGCGAAGACCTCGGTCGCGGCGGCATTTTCGGCCAGTACCGCGGGCTGCAGCGGAAGTTCGGCGCGGCACGCGTGATCGACACGCCGATTTCCGAATCCACCATCATGGGCGCCGCCGTGGGCATGGCGCTCACCGGCCTGAAGCCCGTGGTCGAGATGCGCGTGGTGGATTTCGCGCTCTGCGCCATGGACGAGATCGTCAACCAGGCGGCAAAGGCGCGCTACATGTTTGGCGGACAGGGACGCGTACCCCTGGTCGCGCGCCTGCCGATAGGCATTTGGACCGGGTCAGCGGCGCAGCACTCGCAGAGTCTGGAGGCCTGGTTTGCGCATATCCCGGGCCTCGTCGTGGTCACGCCGGGCAGCGCACAGGACAACTATTCACTGGTGGCGGCGGCGATCGCCTGCGGCGACCCGGTGATCTACATGGAGCACAAGGAGCTTTGGGGGCTGGAGGGCGATATCGTGGAAGGCGAAAAGGCGCAGCTCGGCAGCGCGAAAATCCTTCGGGCCGGCAGCGACGTCACGCTGGTCACCTGGTCGCGCACCGTGCAGATCGCCAGGGAAGCGGCGGAAAAAGCAAAACAACAAGGCGTTTCGGTCGAGCTGATCGATCTGCGCACCATCTGGCCCTGGGACCGGGAGACCGTGCTCGCCTCCGCGGCGAAAACCAAGCGCCTGGTGGTCGTTCACGAGGCGGTACGCGTCGCCGGATTCGGCGCGGAGATTGCAGCGACCGTCGCGGAGGAACTCGGAATACCGGTGAAAAGGCTGGGCGGCGCGCGCATCCCGGTCGGCTACTCCCGGCCGCTCGAAGACGAATCCCGCTTGAGCGCCGACGCGATAGTGCAGGCGTTGCTGAAATGAAGCCGCGCCGCACGCCGGAGGACTGGATTGCGGCGTTCGGCATGGCGGCGCTGTGCGCGATCACGATGATCAACGTCGTCGTGCGCTACCTCACCGACGAATCCTTCGCCTGGACCGAGGAGTTCTCGGTGTTCCTGCTGGTGCTGACGACCATGGCGGGCACCGCCGCGGCCGCGATGCGCGACAACCACATCCGCATCGAATTCTTCCTGATGTCGGGCAGCCAGTCACGGCAGCGCAAGCTGGCGCTGTTCGGCGCCGTCGTCACGGCCATCTTTTTCCTCGCGTTGGCGGCGCTTACCGGGCGCATGGCCTGGGACGACTTCCACTACGCCGAAATATCCTCGGGCCTGGGCGTGCCGCGCTGGTGGTACACGGCATGGGTGCCGGCGCTGTCATTGGTCATTTCATTCAGGGTCGTTCAGGCCATGCATAAAAAAATCAAAGACAGATGATCGGCTGGACGCTTTTCGCGATCTTCCTCGTGCTGATGCTGGCGGGTGTGCCGATCGGCGTCTCGCTCGGCATCGGCGGCATGATCGCGATTGCGCTCGCCAACAGCGACACGCAGATGCTCGGCCTGCTCGCCGCGCCGCAAAACTTCTATGCCAGCATCGCGAAATACCCGCTGCTCGCGCTGCCGATGTTCGTGCTGGTCGGCGCCATTTTCGATCGCTCTGGCGTGGCGCAGCGCATGGTGACCTTCGCCATCGCCGTGGTGGGGCGGGGGCCCGGCATGCTGCCGATGGTGGCGATCCTCGTTGCCATGGTGCTCGGCGGCATTTCAGGATCCGGCCCGGCGAACGCGGCCGCAGTGGGCGGCGTGATGATCGCCGCGATGTCCCGCGCAGGTTACCCGGCCGCGTTCTCCGCCAGTGTGGTCGGCGCGGCGGCGGCGACCGATATCCTGATTCCGCCATCGATCGCGTTCGTGGTCTACAGCGTGATGGTGCCTGGCGCATCCGTCCCCGCGTTGTTCGCCGCCGGCATGATCCCCGGGATACTCGCCGGCCTCGCGTTGATCGTTCCCGCGGTGCTCATATCGCGCAAGCACGGCTTCGGCGCCACCGAAAAAGACGAGCCGCGGCCGCCGTTCTGGGCCAGCCTGCGCGAAGCCTCCTGGGGCCTCGCCGCGCCGGTGCTGATCCTCGGCGGCATGCGCTTCGGGTGGTTCACGCCTACCGAGGCGGCGGTAGTGGCAGTGTTCTACGGCCTGTTCGTCGGCATGGTGATCCACCGCACGATGCGTTTCAGAGACCTGTTCGACATATTCGTCGAGGCGGCCGAAATCTCTGCAGTGATCATGATCGTGCTTGGACTGGCG
>Ga0070731_10002675_pt1 | contig 16739 bp, 18 predicted proteins | sample Coa_R1_2_FD_66448 | JGI IMG/M metagenome (GOLD analysis project Ga0070731, IMG submission 66448) | Surface soil microbial communities from Centralia Pennsylvania, which are recovering from an underground coalmine fire - Coalmine... | ecosystem: Environmental > Terrestrial > Soil > Unclassified ...
CGCGGGCCACGCCGAGGCGATGCGAGGGATCCTCGAACGGACGGAGCCGTACGAGGCGATCGAGGTCGTCCGCGACCACGCCGGGATCGAGCGCGTGCTCGCGGCGCGGACGGGGAGGAGGGGATGATGGAGACGATCGTGGTCAAGGGCGGCGCCCAGCTCGGCGGCGAGGTCGTGGTGAGCGGGTCGAAGAACGCGGCGCTGCCGCTCCTCTTCTCGACCCTCCTCACGCGCGAGCGCGTCGTGGTGCGGAACGTCCCGGACCTGGCGGACGTGCGCACGGCGCTGCAGGTGCTGCGTCACCTCGGAGCGCGCGTCGAGCGGAGCCCCGACGGCCACGAGGTGATCGTCGAGGCACGTGACCTCACGAACACGGAGGCGCCCTACGACCTCGTGAAGACGATGCGCGCCTCGTTCCTCGTCCTGGGGCCGCTCCTCGCGCGGTTCGGCCGGGCGCGCGTCTCCACGCCCGGCGGGTGCGCGATCGGCGCGCGCCCGGTTGACCTGCACCTCACCGGGCTGCAGAAGATGGGGGCGCAGCTCCGCATCAGCGAGGGCTACGTCGAGGCCGAGGCCGAGCGGCTCCGCGGCGCGAAGATCGTGCTCGACTTCCCGTCCGTCGGCGCGACGCAGCAGCTCATGATGGCGGCGGCGGTCGCCGAGGGGACGACCGTCATCGAGAACGCCGCGCGCGAGCCCGAGAACGTGTGCCTTGCGCTCGCGCTCGAGCGCATGGGCGCCGTCGTGCACGGGGCAGGGACGTCCGAAGTGACGATCGAGGGCCGCCCGGAGCTCGGCAGCGCGGAGCACGCGGTGATCCCGGATCGCATCGAGGCCGGCACGTTCATGGTCGCGGCGGCGATGACCGGTGGGTCCGTGCAGGTGACGGGCGCGCGTCCTGATCATCTCGAGGCCTTCATCGGCAAGCTGCGCGAGGCGGGGGTCGTCGTGCGCGAGGGCGAGAGCGGCGTCCGCGTCGAGGCGAACGGCAAGCTCGCCGCGGTCGACGTGCGGACGATGCCGCACCCCGGCTTCCCGACCGACCTGCAGGCGCAGTTCATGACGCTCATGACGCGCGCCACCGGTACGACCACGATCACCGAGACGATCTTCGAGAATCGCTTCCTACACGCGCAGGAGCTCGTCCGCATGGGCGCCGACATCCGCGTCGACGGCAATCGCGCCATCGTGCGCGGACCGCAGTCGCTGTCCGGCGCGCCGGTCATGGCGACCGACCTCCGCGCGAGTGTGTGCCTGGTGCTCGCCGGCCTCGCGGCGCGCGGCAAGACGCGCGTGGCGCGCGTCTACCACCTCGATCGCGGCTACGAGCGGCTCGAGGCGAAGCTCTCCGCGCTCGGCGCGGAGATCGTGCGGGAGCGCGCGCCCGCGTGATCCGCGCGGCGGACCTCGTGTGTTCCGCGGGCAGCGCGCGCGCGCGACGCCGGCTCGAGCGGCTCGCGCAGCGGGGAGATGCTGCCGGGAGTCGCGTCGAGGCCGACGTGCGCCGGATCATCGCCGCGGTCCGTCGCGGCGGCGATCGCGCGCTCCTCGCCTTCACGCGTCGCTTCGACGGCGTCCGGCTCGACCGCCGCGAGCTGCGCGTGCCGGCGGCGCGGCTGGAGGCCGCGTACCGCGGCCTTCCGGCCATCGTCCGGCGCGACCTGACGCTCGCCGCCGACCGCATTCGCCGCTTTCATCTCCGCCAGCGCGAACGCTCGTGGTCCTTCCGCGACGCGACCGGCGCGCGCCTCGGGCAGCGCATCCAGCCGCTCGACCGGGTCGGCGTCTACGTGCCCGGCGGTCGCGCCGCCTATCCCTCGACGGTGCTCATGACGGTGATCCCGGCCCGCGTCGCCGGCGTGCGGGAGATCATCGCCGTCTCGCCCGGCGACACGCCGATCGTGCTCGCGGCGTGCCACGTGGCGGGTGTCGACGCGATCTTCCGCGTCGGCGGCGCGCAGGCGGTCGCGGCGCTCGCGCACGGCACCGCGACGGTGCCGCGCGTCGACAAGATCGTCGGCCCGGGCAACATCTGGGTGGCGACCGCGAAGCGGCTCTGCTTCGGCACGGTCGACATCGACGCGATCGCGGGGCCGAGCGAGGTGCTGATCGTCGCCGACGGGAGCGCCGATCCCGAGCTGATCGCCGCCGACATGCTGGCGCAGGCGGAGCATGACCCGCTCGCGGCCGCGGTGTGCGTCACCGCCGACCGACGGCTCGCGACCCGTGTCGCCGCCGCGCTCGATCGCCAGCTCCTCGCGCTGCCTCGTCGCGCGATCGCGGCGCGCTCGCTCGCGACATTCGGTTGCATCCTGGTCACACGCTCGCTCGCGGACGCGGTCGCCATCGCGAACCGGCTCGCCCCCGAGCACCTCGAGCTCGCGGTGCGCGCGCCGCGTCGCTGGGCCGAGCGCATCCGGCACGCCGGCGCGATCTTCCTCGGGCAGGACGCGCCCGAGGCGTTCGGCGACTACCTCGCCGGCCCGAACCACGTGCTGCCGACGGGCGGAACGGCGCGCTTCGCGTCGCCGCTCGGCGTGTACGACTTCGTCAAGCGAACGAGCATCATCCAGGCGGGACCGCGCACGCTCCGTCGCCTCGGGCCGGCGATCGTGCGCCTCGCACGCCTGGAAGGCCTCGATGCACACGGACGGGCCGTCGAGCGACGGCTCGCCTCGGGAGGAGGACGCTGATGGCCACCCCTCGCCGCCGCGCGCCCGCTGCACGTACCGGCCGCAGCGCGGACGTCGCGCGCAAGACCACCGAGACCGACATCCAGCTGTCGTTCGCCATCGACGGGCGCGGGCAGTACGCGGTCGCGACCGGCATCCCGTTCCTCGACCACATGCTCGAGCTGTTCACGAAGCACGGCTTCTTCGACCTGACGATTCGGGCGAGTGGTGATCTGGAGGTGGACTACCACCACACCGTCGAGGACGTCGGGCTCGCGCTCGGTCAGGCCCTGCGCGAGGCGCTCGGCGACAAGAAGGGCATCCGCCGCTTCGGCGAGGCGAGCGTGCCGCTCGACGAGGCGCTCGTCACGACGGTCGTCGATCTCTCCGGCCGGCCCTTCTTCGTCTACGACGTGAAGATCGAGCAGGCGAAGATCGGCGCCTTCGACGTCGAGCTGATCCACGACTTCCTGCTCGCGCTCACGAACCAGGCAGGGATGAACCTCCACGTCCGCATGGCTTCGGGGCGCAATCCGCACCACATCGTCGAGGCGACGTTCAAGTCGCTCGCGCGCGCGCTCGACCAGGCGACGCAGCGCGATGCGCGCGTCGTCGGGGTGCCGTCCACGAAGGGAGTCCTCTGACGGTGCGCCCGATCGCGATCGTCGACTACGGGATGGGGAACCTGCGCAGCGTCGCGAAGGCGTTCGAGCGCCTGGGCGCCGCGGCGGAGGTGACGCGCGATCCCGAGCGCATCGCGTCCGCCTCCGGCGTCGTGCTACCGGGCGTCGGCGCGTTCGGCGCGTGCATGGCGAACCTGACGTCGCTCGGGCTGGTCGAGCCCGTGAAGCACTCGATCGCGGCCGGGCGTCCGTTCCTCGGCATCTGTCTCGGCATGCAGCTCCTCTTCGACGAGAGCGAGGAGTTCGGGCCGGTCGCCGGCCTCGGCGTGCTCCGCGGGCGCGTCGTCCGCTTCCCGCCGTCACAGGAGCTCAAGGTCCCGCACATGGGATGGAACGCCGTGCGCATCGCGCGCCGCCCGCCGGCGCTCGCCGGCATCGACGACGGCGACTACGTCTACTTCGTGCACTCGTACTACCCGGTGCCGGCGGATCCCTCCGTGGTCGCGACGACGACGGGCTACGGCGTCGAGTTCGCGTCGAGCGTCGTGCGCGACAACGTGTTCGCGTGCCAGTTCCACCCCGAGAAGAGTCAGCGCGTCGGCCTGCACATCCTCGAGAACTTCGTCGGCGTCGTGCGCGGCGCATGATCGTCTATCCCGCGATCGACCTGCGCGCCGGCCGCTGCGTGCGACTGTGGCAGGGCGAGTACGCGCGCGAGACCGTGTACCGCGACGATCCGGTCGCGGTCGCGCGCGGGTTCGCCGCGGCGGGCGCGCGCTGGTTGCACGTCGTCGACCTCGACGGCGCGCGTGCGGGCCGGCCCGTGCAGACCGACCTCGTGCGCGCGATCTGCGCGGCGGCCGGCGTGCCCGTGCAGGTGGGCGGCGGGCTGCGCGACGCGGCGGCCGTCGAAACCGTGCTCGCCGCCGGTGCGGCGCGCGTCGTGCTCGGGACGGTCGCGATCCGCGAGCCCGAGCTCGCCCGCACGATCTGCCGGGCCCATCCCGACCGCGTCGCAGTCGGCCTCGACACACGCGACGGCCGGGTCCGCGTCTCCGGCTGGACCGAGGGCTCGACCGCGACGGCCCCCGAGCTCGCCGCCGCCGCGACGGACTGGGGCGCCGCCGCCATCATCTATACGGACATCGGCCGGGACGGCACCGAGCACGGCCCGGACCTCGACGGCACGCGCGCGGTCGCGCGCGCCGGCCGCGTGCCGGTGATCGCCTCGGGCGGCGTCGGCTCGCTCGCGGACATCCGCGCCGTGGCGGCCCTCGCCCCGGACGGCGTCGCGGGCGTGATCGTCGGCCGCGCGCTCTACACCGGGGCCGTCGAGCTCGGCGCCGCGCTGGCCGCGGCCGCCTGATGCTCGCCCGCCGGATCATCCCGTGCCTCGACGTGAAGGGCGGACGGGTCGTGAAGGGCGTCCGCTTCGTGAACCTCGCCGACGCCGGCGACCCGGTCGAGGTCGCGACCCGCTACGACGCCGAGGGCGCCGACGAGCTCTGCTTCCTCGACATCACTGCGTCGCACGAGGAGCGCCCGATCATCCTCGACGTCGTCGCGCGGACGGCGGAGCGCATCTTCATGCCGCTCACTGTCGGCGGCGGCGTGCGCACCGTCGACGACGTCCGCGCGCTCCTCAGGGCGGGCGCGGACAAGGTCTCGATCAACACGGCGGCGGTCGCGCGGCCCGAGTTCGTCGGCGAGGCGGCTGAGCGGTTCGGGACGCAGTGCGTGGTCGTCGCGATCGACGCGCGCCGCCGGGCCGCGGACGATCCGGCGCGCGGCTGGGAGGTGTTCACGCACGGCGGCCGGACGCCGACCGGGCTCGACACGCTCGACTGGGCGACGCGGATGGAGGCCGCGGGGGCGGGCGAGATCCTGCTGACGAGCATGGATCGCGACGGCACGAAGCTCGGCTACGACCTGGAGCTGACGCGTGCCGTGGTCGAGCGGGTCGGCATCCCGGTGATCGCGTCGGGCGGCGCCGGCTCGCTCGCACACCTCGCCGACGGCCTCACGGCCGGCGGCGCCAGCGCGGCGCTCGTCGCCTCGCTCTTCCACTACGGCGAGCACACGGTGCGCGAAGCGAAGGACTTCCTGCGCGCACGCGGCATCGCGATCCGGAGCTGATGCCGACGCTGCCGCGCGGCTGGGTCGGCGACACCGTGACGCTCTACGGGCGCGTCTTCCGGCGCGGCGGGACGCTCGCGCTCGCGAACTGGCCGGTCGGCCTGGTCGTCATCGTGTACGGCGTCCTCGTCCAGATCGCGACGCTGCTCGCGGCGCCGCTCGGGATCATCGGCGGCTTCATCATCACGGGCGTGGTCGTCGCGTGCGCGAGCTCGTGGCTCTCGCTCGTGGCGCAGGTGATCCGCGTCGGCCGCATCCGGCTGCAGGACGTCCCGGCGAGCTTCGCGACCTACTTCTGGGACCTTCTGAACGTCGGCTTCTTCTTCTGGCTGCTGCAGCTGGTCGCGTCGTTCGTGCTCGACCCGTTTCCGTTCCTACAGATCGTGTTCGGACTCGCCGTGCTCGTCTTCCTGAACGCTGTCCCGGAGCTCGTCTACATCGGCCGACACTCCGCAGCGGAGGTCCTCGTCGAGAGCTACCGCTTCATCGGCGAGAACTGGATCGAGTGGTTCCCGGCGAACGTGCTGCTCGCTGGGGCGGTCTTCGCGGTCACGCTCGTGCCGGGCGGGCCGCTCGGCATCGTCCAGGTCGGGCTCGTCGGGCTCGCGCTCTACTTCGCGATGATCGTGCGCGGGCTGCTCTTCCGGGAGCTCATCACGTCGAGCCGACGCGGACGCGAGTTCCGCCGCCGCGCGGCGGGGTGACATGCCCGCGAAACATCGCCAGCTGTCCGGCAGCGTGCTAGCATGCGGCACCGTGGAGCGCAGCTCGTGGCCGGGACGCGTGTTCCGAGCCGGTGAACGTCCGCCCGACGACGACGTCGTGCCAGGCACCGTTGCGGAACGGCTCGCGATGATGTGGCCGCTTGCCGTCGACGCCTGGGCCATGCGGGGGGAAGCCGTTGTTGAATCCGGATTTCGCCGAGATGTTGCGCGCGTTATCCGCCGAAGGCGTCGAATATCTCGTCGTCGGCGCATACGCGATGGCCGCGCACGGCGTTCCCCGCGCAACGGGTGACATCGACGTCTGGGTCCGTTCGTCGCCCGCGAACGCCGAGCGGGTGCTCCGGGCGCTGCATCGGTTCGGAGCGCCGCTCTTCGACCTGACGGTCGCAGATCTTACTCGGGAGGGTACGGTGTTCCAACTCGGGCTGCCGCCGCGCCGCATCGATCTTTTGACCAGTATCGACGGCGTGACCTTCGAGGACGCGTGGCCGGAACGCGTGACATCTCGGTTCGGAGACCTGGAAGTCACGGTGATCGGTCGTGAGGCGCTCGTCCGAAACAAGCGCGCAGCGGGAAGGCTGAAGGACCTCGTCGACCTCCGCATCCTCGCGCGTGTGCGAACGTCGACGAAATCGGCGAAGCGGCGGGGGCGACGACAACGACCGACGAAGCCGACACGACGCTAGACCCCCGCCGGCAATCGGGTGCAGCCCCCGGCCGCGCATACTCACCCGGCCCAATCACCGTCCATCACCGCCTACTCGAATAGAGCCTGCACCTTTGCCTCATCTTTCCCGGGGCGGATCTCGAGAAACGTTGGGGCGCGAGGTCAACCAGGCCGGATGGACCGAGCCTGCGGAGTCGCGTCCGTCCCGTCACCGTACGGACGCGTGCGCGTCGGATCAATCCGACCGCTCAGGTGTGGTGCTGCGCTTCGAGGAAGCGCTCGGCGTCAATCGCGGCCATGCAGCCCGTCCCCGCGGCCGTCACCGCTTGGCGGTAGGTCGGGTCCTGCACGTCGCCGCACGCGAACACACCCGGGATACTCGTGCGCGTCGTGCGCGCCTCGGTCACCAGGTAGCCGCGCTCGTCCATCGCGAGCTTTCCGCGGAAGAGGCTCGTGTTCGGCTCGTGGCCGATGGCGATGAAGACGCCCTGCGTATCGAGCGTGCGCCGCTCGCGGGTGCGCGTGTCCTCGACGACGACGCCCGTGACGCCGCCATTCGTGGGGTCGCCCACGATCTCGTGCACCGCGACGTTCCACACGAACTCGATCTTCGCGTTCCGGTGCGCCCGGTCCTGCATGATCTTCGACGCGCGCAGCTCGTCGCGACGATGGAGCACGCGCACGCGCGTCGCGTACTTGGTGAGGAAGTTGGCTTCCTCCATCGCCGTGTCGCCGCCGCCGACGACCAGCACGTCCTTGTCCTTGAAGAAGAAGCCGTCGCAGGTGGCGCACGCGGAGACGCCGTAGCCCATGAGTTTCTTCTCCGACGGCAGCCCGAGGAGCTTCGCGCTCGCGCCGGTGGCGACGATGAGCGCCTCGGCGCGATGCGTCCCGCCGTCGAGCGAGACATGGAACGGGCGTGACGAGACGTCGACCGACGTGACGTCGCCGAACACGAAGCGGGTTCCGAACCGCTCCGCCTGCTTCTTGAAGATCTCCATCATCTCCGGGCCGAGAATGCCGTCCGGGAAGCCGGGGTAGTTCTCGACGTCGGTGGTGATGGTGAGCTGGCCGCCCGGCTGGCTGCCCTCGACGACGGTCGGGCCGAGGTTCGCTCGTGCCGCGTAGAGTGCCGCCGTCAGGCCCGCGGGGCCGGAGCCGAGGATCAGGACGCGATGGGTGTTGGGATCCGACACCACACCCCGTCTATAAGATCTGCCCCGCGCGCTGGCAACGTGCGCGCCTAGCGCGCGATCACCTGCATCATCGCCGCCGGATAGCGGAGGCCGGCCGCGGCGCCGGGCGGCAGGATCTCGTCGAGCCGGGCGAGGTCCTCGCGCCCGAGCTTCACGTCGAGCGCCCCGACGTTCTCCTCGAGGTAGCGGCGTCGTTTCGTCCCCGGGATCGGGACGATGTCGCTGCCGTGCGCCAGCACCCAGGCGAGCGCCAGCTGCGAGGGCCGACACCGCTTCGCCGCGGCCATCTCCTCGACACGCCGGACGAGGTCGAGGTTCTTCTGGAAGTTGTCGCCCTGGAAGCGCGGCGACAGGCGACGGTAGTCGTCGGGCGCGAGATCCTCGAAGCGCTTGATCTGGCCGGTCAGGAACCCGCGCCCGAGCGGGCTGTATGCGACGAAGCCGATGCCGAGCTCGCGGCAGGCGGCGAGCACGCCGCCCTCCGGGTCGCGGCTCCAGAGCGAATACTCGGTCTGCACGGCGGCGATCGGGTGGACGGCGCTCGCGCGGCGCAGGGTCTCCGGGCCGGCCTCGGAGAGCCCGATCCAGCGGATCTTCCCGGCGCGCACGAGGTCGGCCATCGCGCCGACCGTGTCCTCGATCGGCGTCGCCGGGTCGACGCGGTGCTGGTAGTAGAGGTCGATCGTCTCGACGCCGAGGCGCTTGAGACTTCCCTCGCACGCGGTGCGCACGTAGTCGGGCTTCCCGTTGATGCTGCGGACGGTGCGATCCTCGCCGCGAACGATCCCGAACTTCGTCGCGAGCACGACCTTGTCCCGCCGGCCGCGAATCGCGCGCCCGACCAACTCCTCGTTCGTGTACGGCCCGTACATGTCGGCCGTGTCGAGGAAGTTGACGCCCAGGTCGAGCGCGCGGTGGATGGTCGCGATGGACTCCGCCTCGTCGCCCGCCCCGTAGAACTCGGACATGCCCATGCAGCCGAGTCCGATCGCGGAGACGGACGGGCCGTTGCGGCCGAGACGACGCTGCTCCATCAGCGCTCGTCCAGGAACGCGCGCAGCATCCACGCCATCTTCTCGTGCTGCTCCATGAGGCCGGTGAGGAAGTCCGACGTCCCCGCGTCGCCGTGCTTGGACGCGCAGACTTCGAGGTCCTTCCGCAGCTGTGTGATCACGGCCTCGTGGTCGGCGATGAGCGCCTCGAGCATCGTGCGTCCGGGCAGCGTCTTGCCCGGATGCTCGGAGAGCCGCGCGAGCTGGGTGAACTCGGCGAGCGAGCCCGCCGCCGGGCCGCCGAGGGCGCGCGCGCGCTCGGCCACGTCGTCGACGAAATCGTTCAGCTCGGTGTACTGCGCCTCGAAGAACTTGTGCAGGTCGTTGAACTGCGGCCCGATCACGTTCCAGTGGAAGTTCCGCGTCTTGGTGTAGAGGACGTACTCGTCGGCGAGCAGGGCGTTGAGAATCTCGACCACGCCGGCACGCTGGCCGTCGTTCAATCCGATCGATGGTTTTGGCATGCGTTCCCTACTAGCCCCGGACGTCGGTTGTGGGAAGCCTCCCCGCTCCTTGCTATGACGCCCGCATGGCGCGCCGGCTGACCCATCTCGATCGCCGCGGGCGAGCGCGCATGGTCGACGTCTCGGCGAAGGACGTCACGCGTCGCGAAGCGGTGGCGCGCGGCGAGGTCGCGATGCGGTCGGAAACGCTCGCGCGAATCGCCGCCGGCGCGCTACCGAAGGGCGACGTCCTCGCGGTTGCCCGTCTCGCGGGCATCATGGCCGCTAAGCGGACGGCGGACCTGATCCCGCTCTGCCACCCCCTCCCGCTCTCGCACGTCGACGTCGAGCTGACCCCGGACGGCGCCCGGGGGTGCGTGTCGATCGAGGCGCGGGTCGCGGTCGAGGCGCGCACCGGCGTCGAGATGGAGGCGCTCACCGCGGTCGCCGTCGCGGGCCTCACGCTCTACGACATGTGCAAGGCGGTCGACCGCGAGATGACGATCGGGGCGATCCGGCTCGTGCGCAAGTCGGGCGGTCGCTCCGGGACGTTCGTCCGGCGCGGCGAGTAGCGTGCGTCGGATCGTTCTCAAGCCGGGACGCGAGGTCCCGGTGCGCGCCGGCCATCCGTGGATCTTCTCGGGGGCGATCGCGTCGGGTCTCGACGGCGTGGAGCCGGGCGAGCCGGTCGGCGTGTACGCGGCCAGCGGTCGCTTCGTGGCCGCGGGGTACGCGAACCCGCGGACGCCGATCGCGGTGCGGGTGCTCACGCTCGACGACGAGCCCGTCGATGCGCGGCTGGTGCGCCGGCGTCTCGACGAGGCGATCGCGCTGCGCGCCGCGACGTTGCCGGCGGACCTCGACGCGTACCGGGTCGTCAACGGGGAAGGGGACCGGCTGCCCGGCATCGTGGTCGACCGCTACGCGGACTTCCTCGTCTGCCAGCTGCTGACCGCCGGCGCTGCGCGGCTCGCGCCCGCGCTCGTCGACGCGCTCGGCGAGCGCTTCCACCCGCGCGGCATCTACGAGCGCAGCGAGGGGGGCGTGCGAGCGGAGGAAGGCATCGCGGGCGCGCGCGGCGTCCTCGCCGGCGAGGAGCCGCCAGCGCGGATCTCGATCGTCGAAGAGGGCGCGCACTTCATCGTCGACCTGCTGCACGGCCAGAAGACCGGGTTCTTCCTCGACCAGCGCGCGACGCGGACGCGGCTGCGCGGTCTCGCGCGCGCTCGGCGCGTGCTGAACGCGTTCGCGTATACCGGCGCGTTCGCGATCGCTGCCGGCCTGGGCAAGGCCCGAGACGTCGTCTCGGTGGACTCGTCGCGGCCGGCGCTCGCGCTCGCCGAGGCCGCGTGGGCGGCGAACGCGCTTCCGCCGAACGGCCGCTTCGTCGCGGAGGATGTCTTCGAATTCCTGCGCGCCGGCGACGAGCGCTGGGATCTCGTCGTGCTCGATCCGCCCCCGTTCGTGCGCCGGCGGCGCGACCTCGGGCCCGGCCTGCGCGGCTACAAGGACGTGAACCTGCACGCATTCCGTCGGCTCGAACCCGGCGGCCTGCTGATCACCTCGTCGTGCTCGCAGCATCTGTCGCGCGCCGACTTCCGCGCCGTCGTCGCATCCGCAGCAGCGGACGCGGGCCGGGTTGCGCAGGTGATCGCGGAGTGGGGACACCCGCCGGATCACCCGGTCGCACTCGCGCATCCCGAGGGCGAGTATCTGAAGGTAATACTCGTGCGGGCGTAGCGACTCATCCCGGGTCTTCTTCGATGCCAGTCCGGACACCGGCCTCGAGCAGAGCACGCCGCGCGTAGTCGGCCTGCCCCGACAGAACATAGAAGCCGACGCCGGTGTGCTCGAAGTCGACTCTCATGTCGGACGCGATTTTAACCACTGCTGGCGCGATGCATGGCGCGCCCAGCCATCGCACGGGCTGCTACCTACTGCTATCGCGACCGCGTGGAGCGAGTGGTGGCGGGCGAGGGGGTTCGAACGCGGGCGGTCGGTACGCGGGCGCGTATCCTCGCCGCGGGCGCACACGCCTGCTCGGATGCGGAGCTCCTCGCGGTGCTGCTCGACGGGGGTCGTGACGGCGGCGTCGGGCTCGCCGGTGCGGCGCGCGCGCTCGCGCTCGCGGACGGCGTCACGGGACTCGACCGGCTGGACCGCGCTGCGTGGCGCGGGCTCGGCCGTCTCTGGCCGCGCCGCGCGGCCGTCGTCCGCGCCGCGCTCGAGCTCGGTCGCCGCGCGGTCGCGACGCCGCTCGTCGCGGGCGCGCCGGTCCGCGACGCCGCTTCCGTGCACGCGCACTTCGCGGGCCGCCTACCGCAGCTCGAGCGCGAGGTCTTCTACGTCCTGCTGCTGGACGGGAAGAACCGCGTACAGGCCGACGTGCTCGTCTCCGAGGGCTCGCTCACCGCGGCACTGGTCCATCCCCGGGAAGTCTTCGCGCCCGCGATCCGGAGCGCCGCCGCGGCGCTGATCCTCGTCCACAACCATCCGAGCGGCGATCCCACGCCGTCGGCCGAGGACCAGGCGATCACGGAGCGGCTGCGCCGGGTGGGCGACCTGGTCGGTATCCGCGTCCTCGACCACGTGATCGTCGGACGCGGCCGCTGGACCAGCATGGCCGAGACCGGCCGCTGGTGATGATCAGAACGGGATGTCGTCGTCCTCGGCAGAGCCCGGCGTGCCCGGGGGCTCCTCGGAGACCCCGCCGCCGCGTGCCTCTCCGCCCCGGCCGCCGCCGCCGAGGAACTGCACGCGCTGGGCGATGATCTCGGTGATGTAGCGCTTGTTGCCTTCCTTATCGTCGTACTGCCGGCTGCGGACGGAGCCCTCGATGAAGACCTGGCGCCCCTTGGCGAGGTACTGCCCGCAGGTCTCCGCCTGCTTCCCCCACACGACGATGTTGTGCCACTCGGTGCGCTCCTGGCGCTGGCCCTCGGCGTCGTTCCACACCTCGCTGGTCGCGAGCGGGAAACGCGCAACCGCGCGTCCGCCGCCCGTGAAGCGGACCTCCGGGTCCTTGCCGAGGTTGCCGATCAGCATGACTTTGTTCAGCGACATGGCGCCCTCCGTGGAGCGCGACCATGGCGCCGCGTTCCCGCGAAGTCAACGACGCGGACGGGGATTGTGGGCTCCGCACAGTTCGCATTGACTTGCGCGCAGCTGCCCCGCTAAACGTTTTTGCGTTCATCGTGCCAGCAATCACGCGGGGTGAGATGCGGGGCGGCGTCGTAGGCAGCCCGGCCGTGACGATCCTCTCCGCCCTGCAGTTCCTGGTCGTCGCGATCGACACGGTGCTGATCGCGCCGGTGGTCGTCGCGGTCGCGCTCGTCCACGAGAACGCGGCCTACCGGCTGTGCCACGTCTGGGTCCGCTTCAACCTCTTCCTCTACGGCGTTCGCGTCGAGACCCACCGGCTCGCCGCGCTCGACCCGCGTCGCCCGTACGTCTTCATGTCGAACCACCGGAGCCAGTTCGACATCCTCGCCGTCGTCGTGGCCCTGCACGAGTTCCAGCTGCGCTGGGTCGCGAAGGTCGAGCTCACGCGCATCCCCGTCTTCGGGTGGGCTCTCAAGCACACCGGGCACATCATCATCGACCGCAGCGACCGGGTGCAGGCGGTGGCGACCCTGCGCGCCGCGCGCGCCAGGATGGAAAAGGGCATCTGCGTGACGATCTTCCCGGAGGGGACGCGCTCGGGCGCCGATCAGGCGCTGCTGCCGTTCAAGAAGGGCGGGTTCATGCTCGCGGTCGAGACCGGCTTCCCGATCGTGCCGCTCGCCGTGCGGGGCAGCCGCGCGATCCTGCCGCGCGGCTCGTGGCAGCCGTCGTCGGGGACGATCGACGTCGTCGTCGGCGCGCCGATTCCGGTCGAGGGCGCGTCGCGCGAGGAGCTCATGGAGCGGGTACGGCGGTTCATGATCGACCATCTCGACGACGCGTCCGACGTGCGCCCGTCCGCCGCGGCGGCGCTGTGAGCGTCGATCGTCTGCGGGTCATCCCGCTCGGCGGCCTCGGCGAGATCGGCCTCAACCTCCTCGTCCTGGAATACGGCGACACCGCGATCGCGATCGACTGCGGCGTGATGTTCCCGGACGAGCAGATGCCGGGCATCGACGTCGCGATTCCCGACGTGAGCTACCTGCGCGCGCTCGGCGAGCGCTTCCGCGCGATCTTCCTGACCCACGGTCACGAGGACCACATCGGCGCGCTCCCGTACGTGCTCGGCGAGCACGCCGTCCCGGTGTACGGGACGCCGCTGACGCTCGGCTTCGTGCGCGAGCGGCTGCGCGAGCACGAGATCAGCGCGACGCTTACCGCCTACGGGTCCGAGCCGTGTCGCATCGGCCCGTTCGTGGTCGAGCCGTTCGCGGTGACGCACTCGATCCCGGATTCCGTCGGGCTCGCGATCCGCACGCCGTTCGGGACGATCGTCCACACCGGCGACTTCAAGCTCGACCAGACTCCGCTCGACGGCCGGCTGCCCGACATCGGCCGGCTCGCCGAGCTCGGCGCCGAGGGCGTGCTCCTCCTCTTCTCCGACTCGACCAACGTCGAGCACGCGGGCGTGACGCCGTCGGAGCGCACGGTCGGCGCGGAGCTGGAGGCGATCTTCCGCCAGGCGCCGGGGCGCGTGCTCGTGACTACGTTCTCGTCGCACATCCACCGCATGCAGCAGGTGATCGACCTCGCCGTCCGCTTCGGACGGAAGGTCGCGCTCGTCGGACGGAGCCTCGTCTCGCACGTCGGCGTGGCGCGCGACCTCGGGCTCCTCGACGTGCCGGACGACACGCTCGTCGACCTCGCCGTCGCGCGCGATCTCCCGCGCGAGCGGGTCACGCTGATCACGGCCGGGAGCCAGGCGGAGGCGGCGTCCGCGCTCGTCCGCATCGCGATGGACGCCCACAAGCTCGTGACGCTCTCCCCGGGCGACGCCGTCGTCCTGTCCTCGCGTATCATTCCGGGCAACGAGCGCGCGATCGCGAGCCTGGTGAACCACCTCTACCGGCGCGGCGCGGTCGTCTGGTACGACCGGATCGCGCGCGTGCACGTCTCGGGACACGCGTCGCAGGAGGAGCTGAAGCTGGTTCTGAACCTCGTCCGACCCCGCCACTTCGTGCCCGTGCACGGCGAGTACCGCCACCTCGTGCGCCACGTCCGCCTCGCGACCGAGGTCGGCATCCCCGCCGAGCGCTGCCATCTCCTCGAGGACGGCGACGTGCTGGAGATCGACGCGGCCGGCGCGCACCGCGGCGAGCGCGTGACCGCCGGGCGCGTGTTCGTCGACGGGAAGGGCATCGGCGAGGTCGGCGACGTCGTGCTCCGCGATCGTCGCCATCTCTCGCAGGACGGGCTCGTGCTCGCGGTGCTCGCCGTGCACCAGCAGTCGGGCGAGATCGTCGCGGGCCCGGATCTCGTCTCGCGCGGCGTCGTCGGCGAGGAGGCCAGCCCCGAGGTGCTCGACGCCGCGCGGGGCGCGGTCCTCGAGGCGCTCGCGGCCGTGAATCCCGAGTCGCGGACGGATCCCGTCGAGGTGAAAGAAGAGGTCTACCGGGCGCTCCGGCGCTACTTCAAACGGCTCGATCGCCGGCCGGTGATCCTGCCCTTCGTCATGGAGATGTGATGCTAGCGTGGTGGCAGGCGGTCGTTCTCGGCCTCGTCGAAGGGATCACGGAGTACCTACCCGTCAGCTCGACGGGACACCTGATCCTCACGTCGTCGCTGCTGCATCTCGATCATCCCGACACGAAGGACGCGCTCGACGCCTATCTGGTCGTCATCCAGGGCGGCGCGATCCTGGCCGTGGTCTTCCTCTACTGGGAGCGCATCGTGCAGATGGTGCGCGGCGTGCTCGGGCGCGATCCCGACGGGGTGCGGCTCGTCGCCAACCTCGTGCTCGCGTTCCTGCCCGCGGCGGTGGCCGGCCTGCTTCTCCACAAGACGATCAAGGCGGTGCTCTTCAGCGACTGGCCCGTGGTCGCGGCGCTCGCGCTCGGCGGCCTGTGGATGATCTGGCTCGGCGGGCGGCGCGCGGGTGGGAAGCGCGACGTGACCGCGATCTCGTGGCAAACCGCGCTCGGGATCGGGCTATTCCAGACGCTCGCGCTCTGGCCGGGAACGTCGCGCTCGATGGTGACGATCGGCGGCGGCATGCTGCTCGGGCTGAGCGCCGTCGCGGCGGCGGAGTTCTCGTTCCTGCTCGGCCTGCCAACGCTCGGCGCGGCCTGCGTGCACGACCTCGCGGGCAACCTCCGGCACGGCGGGCCGTCGATGTTCCAGCAGCTCGGCGCGGCGCCGATGGCGCTCGGCTTCGTGGTCGCGACCGTCGCGGCGGTGATCGCGGTGCGCTGGCTCGTGTCGTTCCTGACGCGGCACGGGCTCGCGCCCTTCGGCTGGTACCGGCTCGTTCTCTCGGCGGCGTTCGCGGCCCTCATCATCGCCGGCGTCGCGGGTTGAGCGCGCTCGGGCGGTTCGTCGTCCTCTACGCGCTCCTGTACGGCGGCTTCGGGACGAGCTCGCCGTTCATGCCGCGCTTCTTCGAGTCGCGCGGTTTCTCCGCCGAGCAGATCGGCTGGCTGTTCGGGCTCGGCACGGTGGTGCGGCTCTTCGCGGCGCCGGTCGCGGGACGGCTCGCCGATCTCTTGCGTGCGCTACGCGCGGTGCTCGCGCTCTGCATGCTCGCGGGTGCCGCGGTCGCCGTCGGACTCGTGCGTGCCGACGGGGTGCGGGTTCTCCTCGCGATCGGCCTCGTGCACGCGGCGGTCGTCGCGCCGACGACCATTCTCGCCGATGCGCTCGCGGTCGCTGCGTCCCGACGGCCGGCGGGCGGGTTCGAGTACGGCTGGGTGCGCGGTGCGGCGTCCGCATCGTTCGTCGCCGGGTCGCTGGTGGCGGGACGGGTTCTCGGCTCCGCACCGCTCGACGCGGTCGTCTGGATGCACGCCGCGCTGCTCGCCGCCGCGGCGCTCGCGGTCCCACTCGTGCCGCCGGTGGATTCGCGCGCCGCGGACCGCGCTCCGGTCGGCGGCGTGCGCGAGCTCGTCGGGATCGCGCCGTACCGGCGGCTCGTCGCCGTCGCCGCGCTGGTCCTGGGCAGCCACGCGATGCACGACGCGTTCGCGATGGTGCGCTGGAACGCGGCGGGGATCGGTCCAGGCGCGGCGAGCGTGCTCTGGTCCGAAGCGGTCGCCGCGGAGGTGCTGGTCTTCTTCGTCGTCGGGCC
>Ga0070731_10002676_pt1 | contig 16735 bp, 10 predicted proteins | sample Coa_R1_2_FD_66448 | JGI IMG/M metagenome (GOLD analysis project Ga0070731, IMG submission 66448) | Surface soil microbial communities from Centralia Pennsylvania, which are recovering from an underground coalmine fire - Coalmine... | ecosystem: Environmental > Terrestrial > Soil > Unclassified ...
TACGCATTACATACGTACTTCACCATCTCGGCTACGGGAATCGTAGTCTCGAACAGCGGCCCGGAAACTGTCTTGTATAACTCGCGTACCGTAACCAAATCTTCCGGCTGTCGGGCGCCTAGAACCGTGTATGGAGGCTGCATGAAGTCCGCTACTGCGCTGCCTTCGCGCATGAATTCCGGGTTGTAACAGACTGTGAAATCTCGCCCCGCGACGCCGCCGCTGGCTCTCTCCAACGTCGGGATAACCAGTGATTCGGTCGTACCCGGCAGTACCGTGCTCCGGAATGCCACCACGTGATGGGCTTTCTTCCGTTTCAGCGCCATCCCGATCTCATGAACGACTCGCTCAACATAACTTAGATCGAGTTTGCCGCTGCGCATACTGGGCGTTCCGACGCACACAAACGAAATGTCGGAATTGCAAACTGCCTCTTCGGCGCTGGTCGTCGCATGAATGAGGCCTGCCCGGTGCCCCTCTTCCACTAGTTCGCGCATCCGGGCCTCCACAATTGGAGTCCGCCCGGCCGCCATCATCTCCACCTTCATGGCACTCACGTCGACCCCAATGACTTTGTGCCCTAAGTCCGCGAAGCAGGCGGCTGACACCGAACCGACGTACCCCATTCCGAACACGCTGATCGATAGACCCACTCTTCCGCTCCTTAAAAACGTCCTAAATGAAAACAAAACTGCAGTATGCCAGTTAAATCATTGCTCAGTCGATTACCTTGGTTTTACGGTCTCAACGCCAGCTGTTCAGCTCTATTGGAGTATACCGAGAACTTGAGGATAAAATCTGGTTGTGTCTTTTCCCGCGCGCAAGTATCTGTCCCGCTTATCCACCATGAGTTGGGACGAAGTTCAAACTCGCCTTCGCCAACAGATCTCGAAACGTCTTGACATCGCTTTATGCGGAATCGGACTGCAACCCGTACGCAACAGCCTCCGTTCCTCTTCAAAACACACCGCCAACTTCTTTTTTGCGCCCTCTGAAATTCCTCAGCGCGTGAGACTATTGCGCAAGTATCTGCCGCAACAGGTCAAAGAAATTATTGCTGATGCCGATGAGATTTGTTCTCATCGCTTCCGTTTGTTGGGATATCCCGCTCTGCCCTACGGAGCAGAGATTGACTGGCACCTGGACGCCGTTCACGGGCGCCGTTCGCCGCTGATCGCATGGTTCAAAATCGATTTCCTGAACTTCGAGGAGATTGGCGATCATAAGGTCATCTGGGAACTGAATCGACATCAGCATCTCGTTACTTTAGCCAAGGCGTGGCTCCTCACCGGCGAGCAGCGCTATGCCGATGAGATCTTCGCGCAGTGGTATTCCTGGCAAGGTGCGAATCCGTACCCGTTCGGCGCCAACTGGGCCAGCAGTCTCGAAGTCGCATTTCGAAGTTTGTCATGGGTGTGGACCGACCATTTACTTTCAGGTTGCTCCAGACCTCAAGGCTTCGAAAACGATCTGCTCCACGGACTAGCCCTGAACGGCCGCCACATCCAACGATATCTCTCAACCTATTTCTCTCCCAATACTCACTTGCTGGGTGAAGCGGTTGCGTTGTTTTTCATCGGAACTCTGTATCCCCAGATCTCGTCGTATTCAGAATGGAAACAGCTGGGTTGGCGCATCATCCAGGAAGCCGCCTTTCGTCAAGTGAGACCGGATGGCGTTTATTTCGAGCAAACGCTCTATTATCACGTTTATGCACTCGATTTCTTTCTGCACGCGCGCCTTCTCGCGTCGCGGAACGGTGTTCGGATCGCACCGGAATTCGATCTGGTAATCAAGAAAATGTTGAAAGTGATTCGGGCTCTCTCTCAGGCTGGCCCGCCCGACGGCTTTGGCGACGATGATGGCGGGCGCCTATTCGACTCCTCGCGTAATCGGGCCGAACACATGACGGATCCTCTACCCATAGGGGCCGCGCTCTTTCAAGATCAAAGCATAGCCGCCGGCACTAGTACCACCGAGGAAGCTATTTGGGTACTCGATGAGGCTGCGGTTCTCCCGCAGAATGAAGCGCAACCCGCTGCCGTTTTGCAATCTCAGACATTCCCTGACGGCGGCCTCTTTGTGATGACAAGGTCGGAGCCGTTTCCTCAGCAGCTGGTAATCGATGCCGGCCCACAGGGTACCAGTCACTGCGGCCATGGCCATGCCGATGCATTAAGCCTCAAGCTATCGTTCGCTGGACAGCGCTGGTTGGTAGATGCTGGCACAGGCTCTTACATCGGACCGTCCAACGAGCGTGACACTTTCCGCGGGACCGCGGCTCACAACACCTTGATCGTGGACGGCTTCGATCAGGCACAGCCCGAATCGCCCTTTGCATGGAGTTCGATCCCGAAAACGGAGGTCCAATGCTACGTTTCGGGTCCAACGGTCTCTCTGTTCGCGGCCTCTCATTCCGGTTACGAACGGCTTCGCCCACCAGTGCGTCACCACCGCCTGGTGTTCCTCTTCGAAGCAAATTTATTCTTCATTCGGGATCTCGCCCGGGGAACCGATACTCATACCCTCGAAACGTCCTGGCATTTCCATCCCGACCTCGAGGTCTTTCCTTCAGAAGCGGGTTTCACGGCTCGGCGGCGATTCTCCGCCGACAATGCGCACAGCCGTTTTCTCACACTGCTGCCGGTTGATGACTCGAGATGGGCAGCCCGGCTCGTATCGGAACAAGTCTCTCCCGCTTATGGTCAAAAGGTTAATGCACCTGTCATCCGCTGTTCTGCCCGATTGCCGCTACCTGCCGAGACGGCAATATTGTTGATCGTGGGAAATGGCCAACAAACAGAGAACGACTCCCGGCGTTTCGTGCGTGAAGACTTGAGCACAGGCTCGAAAACTCCGGAAGCCGTGTACCGCCTCGAACAGGCACATATCAGCCATCGCATCGTGCTTCCTGCGGCAGGAACTAGCATTTGGACCTACGGGCCATGGAGCAGCGACTCTCAATTTCTGTATTTCCGCATGCGCGAAGACCGCGTCGACCGACTCTTTTTCCATCGGGGAAAGTTCGTTCAATTTAACGGTAAAACTCTCATGGCACACTCCGGCGTTTTAGAATGGTTGGAGTGGAGCAGAGTCGACAATCGTGAACAGCTCGCCTGTTCAGAAGCCGCCGCGGCCGCATCCTTTCGAGGAATGGTGCTGGACTGAGGTTCACATCTGGGGATCCGAACTATGTGTGGCATCACCGGGGTCATGCAGTTTCGTCAGGGAGCAAGGGTTGAATCCGCGACTCTTCGGCGGATGTGTGCGGCCATGGTTCATCGTGGACCGGACGACGAAGGCATCTACATCGATGGACCGGTGGGTATCGGGATGCGGCGTCTCAGCATCGTCGACCTCGCCACCGGACATCAGCCGTTGAGCAATGAAGACGGTAGCATCTGGATCGTCTTCAACGGAGAAATCTATAACCATACCCTTCTAAGGCCCGATCTCGAAGCCAAAGGCCATCGCTACCGCACACACAGCGACACAGAAACCATCATTCACCTCTACGAGGAATATGGCGCAAACTGCGTCCAACATCTGCGAGGGATGTTCGCGTTCGCCATCTGGGATAGCCGTACCCAGCAGGTCTTCATCGCCCGTGACAGACTGGGGATTAAGCCGCTTTACTATCGCAGGACCCACGATGAAATCGTCTGGGGTTCGGAGATAAAGGTCGTCCGAGCCTATTCGGAATCTGCCGGAGAATTCGACTGCACTGTGCTTCCCGAATACCTCGCATTCGGGTACTTGTCCGGTTCCAACACCTTTTACGGTGGAATTCACAAACTCATGCCGGGGCACTGGATGAAGATTGAGACAGGCGGGCAAATCAACGTCCAGCGGTATTGGGATCTGCCCGACACAACCGCAAACCCGTCAGAACCGGCCAATTACTACATTCAAACGTATCGCGAACGGCTCGAACAGGCTGTTGACAGCCACTTGATGAGCGACGTTCCTCTTGGCGTTTTCCTCAGCGGCGGCGTGGATTCCAGCGCCGTTGCCGCCCTCATGACCAGGATCCGTCAGCAACCTGTCGAAACTTTCTCCGTTGGCTATGCGGAGGATGCTTACAGCGAATTGCCGTATGCGCGAATCGTTGCCAACCACCTCAATTCCATTCATCATGAAGCTGTTGTCAGCCAGCAGGATTTTTTTGACGCCCTTCCTTTTCTGATATGGCATGAGGACGAGCCCATTGTCTGGCCTTCCAGCGTGCCCCTTTATTTTGTCGCCAAACTGGCGCACGAGCGTGTAAAAGTTGTTTTGACTGGAGAAGGTTCCGACGAAACTCTGGCCGGGTACACACGTTATGCCTTTACGCTGAAGAATGCCGCTTGGGACCGCATCTACCGAAGCGCAGTTCCGGGGATGCTTCGTCAACAAATCCGCTCTTCGATTCACGATTCCAAATTCATCAACGCGACTTTGCGGCGCAAGCTGTCGCATACATTTCTTGCCCGCGATGGCAATGCATGGTCCTCTTTCTACTTTGACAATTTCTTCTCGGCATTCAGTGAGAGTGACCAGGCCGGCTTGCTAAGCAAAGAAGTGCTCCGCGAGTGCTCCCCCAACTCCGCTTACGAGAACGTGCTGGCATACTGGGATCATTCCTCCGGAGAGGACCTCCATCGCCTTTTGTATACTGACATCAAAACCTATTTGGTCGAACTTCTGATGAAGCAGGACAATATGAGCATGGCCGCGTCCATCGAAAGCCGTGTTCCTTTCCTCGATCATCCGCTGGTGGAGTTTGCGACCAATATCCCTCAAAAGCTGCAAGTGGAGGGCTTCGCGGGAAAGCACATTCTAAAAAAAGGAATGGAGGACCTGCTGCCCCGTTCCATTCTTTATCGTCCGAAACTGGGCTTTCCGACCCCGTGGAACCGCTGGCTGGCCGGACCTCAGCTCAATGTAATTCGTGATCTGCTATTGGGGCAGCGTTCTACGGACCGCGGCTTATTCCAGACTCCCGCCATCGAACGTCTGTTCGACGAACACCGATTGGGCTATCGTGATCACGGCGATCGTATCTGGCGATTGTTGAATCTGGAGCTATGGCACAGGGCGTGTCTGGAAAAGGAAGAATTCAAGCCGGTCTCCGCTGCTGAAAAGAACTAACTTCTAAGCGGAAGAAACCTGGGAATACAACTCGCAGTATTGCTCGCGAATCCGCCGCATACTGAAATTCTGTTCCGCGAATCGTCGGGCCTGAGTTGCAATTTCTCGTCGCAACTTCTCGTCGCCCAGCAACTGTTCGATCGCCTCAGCCAGGGCTTCGTCGTTATTCGCCGGTATCAACACCGCTCGTCCTTCAGCCCCGAGTTCGACGTTCCCCCCCACCTCAGTTGCTACCACTGGAATCCCCGCGGCCATCGACTCCAACATGACATTCGAAAGACTCTCCGATGCCGAAGCCACAACCGAGACGTCCATGCTGGCGAGCATGGCCGGAATGTCTTGCCGGTCGCCTACAAAGCTGACTCTTTCTTGGATCTCGAGATCCCCTGCCAACTCTTCCAGTTCGCGGCGAAGCGGGCCATCTCCTACAAGAAGAAATTTGCACTCCGGAAATTTGCGGCTTACCCGCGCCGCAGCGCGGAGGAAAGCATCTTGGTTCTTCGCCCGGATATTCATCCGTCCGATCATCCCCACTCGCACAATCCCCGGACTCCGGCTCAGAACCGGCGTGGCGCGCGCAAACAATGGCGGCCCCATGCCGTTACCGATGACCGCAATTCTGGAAAGCTGCAGTCCTGCCTGCCGCAGCCGATCGGCGGCCGCATTGGAATTGCACACGACGCGGTCGCACCAGCGGAACATTTCCAGTTGTGCGCGAAACTGAGCTGGACTCAGAAGATCACCCAACTGACGGTGGCTCCCGATGACCGGTACTCCTGCGAGCTTGGCGGCAGGAACCAGCGTCAAGTTCACGTAAAAATCGAACGAATGGGCGACCGCAATTTCCAGCTGGCGCAGATGTTGCCTCAATCGCCAGCGGGACTTCAGCGATTGCACGCCGTACAGACTGCCTCCTAAACTAAACTGCGCTGGCTCGGCAAACCCTGCGCGCGAGAGATCATGCAGAAACGGGCCCTTTCTCAAAATACATCCCAGGTGCACCATACACCCACTCGCTTTTAATGAACTGGCGAGTTCGACGAACTGGCGCTCGGTCCCTCCTCTCTCAAGACTGTTCGTCATGAGAAAGCTTGGCTTCGAAAAGCCACACGAGCTTGTTTCGTCGCCGATAGCGGTAGGCTGATCCTGTGCAGGCGCGCTCATCCCACATCACCCGACAGGATAGCTACGCCGGCAAAATCCTGAGTCCGTTCCAAAAAATTCCGGTGCCACAGTTCGAACATCAGCAGTCGCCAGATTCCGTGCGAATGATCGCGGCGGCCGCTGAAGTGTTCGTCGAGCAACTGACGCACTCCTGCAGGATGGAAGTAGCCTCGCTGCAGACTACGCGGCTCGAGCAAGGTAGACAGAATCAAATCCTTCAATTCGTGCCGGATCCAGTGCACTAAGGGCAGAGCAAACCCCTGCTTCTTGCGGTGCAACGCTTCATGCGGTACCCCAATCCGTTCGGCCAATTTGCGCAAAATGTATTTTTGCTGTTTCCCGCGCAGCTTCCATTCGATTGGTAGGCCGGTGACCCACTCGGCGAATACATGATCCAGAATCGGAACCCGCATTTCCAGCGAGGTCGCCATGCTCATGCGATCCACTTTCGTCAGAATATCGCCGACCAAATACGTCTTCGTATCCAGGTACAGCAACCGATCCATTGGGCTTTTCGCGGGAGCCCCGTCGAAGTACCGATGCATCAACTGATCCGGCGTGGAACCTGGCTGCAAGTGGCTACGGAATTCCTCGGACAACAGCGGAATCTCTCTTTCGAGCGACGGGAGAAACGCTACGCTATCCACATAGCGGTCCCGCCACGGAAGCGTAACCGCGTATGATAGCCTTCTGCCAAGCATTTTCTTCGGCAAATGCCGATAAACTCGCTCCCGATACAGGCGGCCCGCCCAGCGCGGCATTCGCTTCAACTTGTCGCGGCGAGCATTGATTTCATAACGGTCGTAGCCGGCAAAAATCTCGTCTCCTCCATCTCCAGAGAGCGCAACCGTTACATGTTCACGGGCCATCCGAGAAACGTAGTAAGTCGGTAACATCGAGGAATCGCCGAACGGCTCCTCCAGGGAGCGCGTCAGTGTCTCCACCGTTTCCAGGATGTTCGGCTCTACCACCAGTTCGTGATGATCGGTCGCGAACTGGCGCGCCACAAGCTTCGCATACCGAGCTTCGTTGAAGTCGTCGTGGCCAAAAGCAATGGAAAATGTCTTGACCGGCTTTGAACTCGCCCGCGCCATCAGACCAACAATCGTCGACGAGTCCGTTCCTCCGCTCAACAGTGCGCCCAGCGGAACATCCGCAATCAGGCGTATCCGGACCGCTTCGGCCAGTCGCCATTCCAGTTCTTCCAGGCATTCCTCTTCGCTGCCGATTTTCCGTGTGCCGTACTCTGGCAATTCCCAATACTGATGCACACGAATCTGACCGTGTTCTAGTTCTAGCAAATGTCCCGCCGGCAGTTTTTGGATGGGCAAGAACGCGGTATTCGGATCGAGAATGTATCCGAAATACATGTATTCAAGCAGCGCCTGGTAATTCACTCGGGCACTAACCTCCGGCGCGACAGTTAGAATTGACTTGATCTCGGAGCCAAACAGGAACTGATTCCCTACTAGGGCATAGTGCAACGGTTTCTTACCGAACCGATCCCGCGCCGCCAAAAGTTTCCCATGACGCTCATCGTACAAAGCGAAGGCAAACATGCCTCTCAATTTCTGGACGCAGTCCGCTCCCAGATCCTCATAAAGATGCACAATAACTTCCGTATCGGTGTGCGTCGTGAAAGTGTGCCCGCGCTTCTCCAGTTCGGCGCGCAGTTCCGGAAAGTTATAGATCTCGCCGTTATAAACGACCCAAACCGTTTTATCTTCGTTGAAGACGGGCTGGTGCCCACCCGAGAGATCGATAATGCTGAGGCGGCGCATTCCCAGACCCACGCCGTTTTTCACAAAGATCCCCTCGTCGTCCGGACCTCGATGCACGATCGCCTGGCACATCCGGTGGATGACGCTGGGGTCCAGACCTCCATCCGGACGGGTTTGAACTACTCCGGCTATGCCACACATATCTGATTCCCCACGCCCGGTGCCGGCTCTATATTGGCGATTGTATGCATGCTCAGCGGAGATCTCGAAGGATAGCCGAAGGTGATCGGACGGGCTGGGAGGCCTCGCGCGGACCCGCCGGAACTGGCGCGCCGGACCATGGCGGACGCAACACAGCTGCCCTTCCTTTTTCTTTTTCCTGCTCTTTCTGTTTCTCTTTCGCCATCGCGTACAGAACGGAGGTGTAGGCCACCGCGAAATACGGGAAATACTGATAAGCCTCGGGAGCAAACAAGGAGCCTACGAGGAATCCTACTAGCGTGGCGAAAAGAGCATCGGCAAACAATTGCACTTCTGGGTCATAGCCAGGCAGTTTGCGCAAACGTTTCAGATTGCTAAAACCGCGCGCGAAAAATGCCAGGTAGAGAGCCAGAGCCAGCACTCCACCTTCCGCTGCCAGCTGAAGATAGGACGTGTGCACTTCCCGCCACGTGCCGGAGTAGATCACAAAATTGTCCTGCCCAAGTCCCCAGGGATAATGCACGATCGCTTCCCCAGCCCTAATCATGAGATAGCGTCGTTGCTCATACGAGCCCCGGGCACTGATGTCCATAGTGCTCTCCGGATCAGCTTCCGAAATCGCCTCAAAACGCTGCTTCAATCGTCCGCCTGCCGTGCTGCCAATGACCAGTGCGACCAGTGCAGCTCCCGCAACCAGGTGAATTCTCTTTCCTTTCACTCCGAAAAGCCATAGGCAGATCGCCCCAGTGACCAAGAGGTCGATGAATCCCGCGCGCGAGGCTGTCAGGAACAGAGCTGCGCACATCGCCAACATCGACAATCCCCATGCTACCTTAGCCAGAAGCCTTCGCGTCCTCAACAGGAACGCGAAACAGAATGGCAGCGATAACACGATCGCGAATGCCAAGTCATTCGGGTTGGAATAAATTCCGCCAATCACACCTTCCAGGCGAGGACGAGAATGCCCCTTCAGTATCGAAACCACGGTAATCAGGGCAACTGAACCGGACTGAATGAAAATAATCCTGCGGAATCTTTCGAAGTTTGTCACCACCATAAACGTGAGGACCCAAGCGACCACGACCTTACAGAAATCGATTGTCTTGGAAATCGCCCCGCCTCTCCATATGGTGGAAAGAGCGCCCGCAAGGAACAGAAGAAAGATAATACCGACTAGATACGCTGCTTCGCGCGGCAAATCGCGAAACCCGCGCTTCGTGCGACCGGCGGCCATCAACAATCCAATCAGAGCGAAGATTCCCGAGATCTTCGCCATTGGAACATACATAAGTCCAGGGATCCAGTCTTCCGGCCGGGCGCAATACGCGAAATAAAATGCGCTCAACGCGAAGAATACTCCCGCCTGCGGCTCCTTCACCGTGGCCAGAGTTCTGCGCCAACGACTCCGCTGGTTGTCTTGTTCCAAGACCTCCATCCTCATTCCTCTCTCATAATCCTAATACGTCTCGGGGCTGGCGTTGAACTCCTTCTCGGTGACGGCTGCAGTCACCACACGCGACTCATGACTCACCCGCTGCAAAATTTCGACGAACTTGTCTCCGATCATCGGCCAATCGTATTGCGATGCCAATGCCGCCGCCGCATTCCCGACATGACGCCGGAACTGTTCATCCTTTAGAAGTTTGATGACCGATGCTGCAAAGGCCCTCGCATCATCTTCAAGAAGAATGTCCCGTCCGTGATGAACATCCAGTCCCTCGGCCCCGACGGTGGTTGAAACCACCGCTTTTCCTGTTGCCATGGCTTCGTAGATCTTGATTCGCGTGCCCCCTCCGATACGCAACGGAACCACCACTGCCGCGGCTTCTCGAAGGTGTTGAACCACAGACGGGACGCGGCCGGTCACCTCCACCGACGAACTCTCTAGACTTTTTACACGCCGGTCAGGATTCCGCCCCACAATCCGGAATTTTGCTTCTGGAATCTCGGCGTTCACCAGCGGCCATATCTCCGCACAAAAGTAGTTCATCGCATCCACATTTGGTTCCCAATCCATTGCGCCCACGAACACAACCAATGGCTTCTCTCGAATGCTTTGGTCCGGACGAAACTGCCCGATGTCGACGCCGGTCGGAACCACCGTGATTCGCTCCGCTGGCGTCCACGCGCTCATCAGCTTTTTGTCGTGTTCTGACACTGCGATGATGTGATCGAAACGCTCCATCGCCTCGCGCTCGTAGCGAAGCATCTTGGAGAATTCCGTCCGGTACATGAGTCTCTTGAGCCGTCTGCTCCCATTGGTCGCATGCCGGCGCCAGATCTCGCTCTCCACGTTGTGTTGAAAAAGTACCGCGGGAATGTCCAGATGTTGGGGAAAGTTCACGGCTGCATCGAGGAAGTCGCATACCGCCACCTCCGGCTTGCGCTCCAGTATGCAATCCTCGAACTGCTCACGAACGTTTCGCGATGAGAAGCGGCTCACCGCATACGGTGCCGAAGATGGCAACCGCAGCAGATAATCCAGTCCTCTGGCCACGACTGAACCGCGTTTTCGTCCTGTGCTGGCGCACACCGCTCCTGGCAACTGCTCCTGCAGATTCTTCTCATACTCTGTATCCGCTGGTCCGTCGTAGTACGAAAAGAAGATCACTTCCTCTCTGCGCGCCAACTGCCGAAGAATGTTGAACGAGCGCAGGTCTCCTCCACTGTGCACGGGAAGAATCTTGTTGGCTTTCACCCAAAGAATTTTCATCGCAGCGGAAACTCCTTGCACACTGGGGCATGCATCCAGACGGCAGTGTGGCCGGTCACGAAGTTTCCAAATGCGAGCAGCGCCGCCATATTCAAGGCAGCGAATGTATATGCAACCTCGGTCAGCCGTGACAACGGACCGAGTTTCCAGCCGGTCCATCCCAGTAAGCTGAGCCCGTAAAATCCCAGTTGGCCCCAGAACACAATCCGGTAAAACGTGCCGGGTAAAACCCACGATGCACCCAGTGTCGCCAACAACGCGAACGGGACCAGCAACCTCAGCAACTTATGGCTGACAAACTCAAACCGCAGCGGGTTTTCCTCGCTCCAGATCCACGGCGCCAATTGCAGGAGCTGATAATTTCCGGTTAGCGTGCGCACCTTTCTCCGAAATTCACGATCCGCTCCAAGGTCCGGTGAGTCCCACGCTCTGGCCCGTGAGTCAAATAAGACTCGAAATTTCTTCCTTGCAACGCTCATTGGAATAAAGACGTCATCCAAAATCGTCTCCGCCGGAACCTCGGGCACGAGGTCCCGACGCACTGCGTAAATCGCACCCGTGGCTCCCACCACCGAACCCGTTCTTGATTCGAGTTCGCGCACCTGCTTCTCGACTCGCCAGTAGAGACCCATTCCATGCCCGCTCTCACCGCTAGTCGGATCTCCCAGCATCAGCTCTCCGCTTGCTGCGCCCACTTCCGGATCGGCAAAATTCTCCATCAACAGGCGGACGGCTCCCGGTTCGATCGTCTGGCGCGCATCGGTAAGAACGATGACATCTCCCTGCGAGAGGTTAACGCCGTCGTTCAATCCTTGCGCCTTCCCCTGCGGCAATTGGTTGAGAATCACGTGTACCCTACGGTCCCTAGCTTGCTCGCGCAAAATCGCTTCGGTCCCGTCGGTTGACCCATCGGATACAATCACCACCTGCAAACGATCCGCCGGGTAATCCAGCGTCAACAGGTTCTGCAATTTCCTTGCGAGCACTGCCTCTTCATTCCGCACGACCATCACCACGGAAACCAGGGGTTCATAGGCAGCTCGTTTAACCGGTTTTGAAGTTACGCGCGTGCGCACCCACAGCAGCGCGAAATATCCCATGTAGGCGTAGGCGACCAACGCCGCCGCTGCCCAGAATACCCACGTCACTTTGCCCCCCGACCCAGAAGGACAATCTTGATGGTCTGGAACATGATCAGCAGGTCCAGCCCGATGGATGCATTCTTGATGTAGAAGAGATCGTATTGCAGCTTCTCGCGTGCATCTTCCAGCGTATTACCGTACTTGTATTGCACCTGGGCCCAACCGGTAATTCCGGGACGCGCCATATGCCGCATGCCGTAATAGGGAATCTCGCGGCTGAGCCACTCCACAAACTCGGGTCGCTCCGGTCGCGGTCCCACAAAGTGCATGTCGCCCTTCAGCACGCACCATAACTGGGGAATCTCATCCAGCCGCGAGGCCCGCAGAAACTTTCCCACCTTCGTGATGCGAGGGTCGTCGTCCGTGGCCCACGTCGCGCCGGTATCGGCCTCCGCGTCCGGCCTCATGGTGCGGAACTTATAACAGTAGAAAGTCTCTCCGCCGCGACCGACCCGCTTTTGCCGATAGAGTGCAGGCCCCTTCGATCCGAGTTTGACGGCAAGTGCGATAAAAGGCAGTAAGGGCATCGCAATGATGAGGCCAATCAGCGCTGCGGTGAAATTCACAATTCTGCGGATGATGCGGTTCACGGTGCTGAAGCGGAAGCCTTCCGCAAAGATGAACCAGCTCGGGTATAACTGCTCCACCTCGATCCGGCCGGTAATCTTCTCCAGCCAGGAAGTAGCTTCTTCGATCTTCACACCTGCCAGCCGCAAGGTCAGTAGTTCTTCAACCGGGATCGTTCCCCGCCGGTTCGGCATTGCTACGATCACGCGATGCACACCGTTCTGCCTCGCCAACCCCAACAAGTGCGACGCAGTGCCCTCACGAGTGACTTCGCCTTCAATGTTTCCCGTCCAACCCACGACTTCGATTCCCAATCCCGGCCTTGCCAGTCCTTTTACCAGACGTAGCGCGCGCGCGCCCGTACCCAGAACGTACACGCGCTCACGGAAGAATGGCTGACAAACCAGCCAGGAATAGGCCGACCGCCAGCAGAAAAGTGAGACCGTCAGAATGAGCACGCCGAATACGGCGGAATTGCTCCCCGGCATAAAACCGGGCACAAAGTAAATCACCGCACCCAGAACGATGGCTACCAGACCCAAAACAAACAGGATCCGGAACGCCTGATCCATCTTCACCCCAAGGTGAGATGAATCATAAAGATCAAAACCGTGGGAAAGAAGAAGAACGACGCCGGTCAGTCCCAGAATTCTCCAGTAGCCGCCCTCAATAACGAGCTCGTTATTGAAACGCAGCATGCTGTCGGCGCTCCACAAAGATCCCAGGAGAAAGGAAAGTCCGACGATCAGCGCTTCCCCCAGCAGCAAAATCAGGGTCCGCACCGGGTAGTACACATTGAAGAGCCGGATCAAATTTCCCCCTAGGACTTGGCCGAGCTTTCCCGTTTCTCGTACGCCTCGTAGTAATAGCGGGCGTACGGTGCCGCTTCCTCGCTGGTCCCGTTCAGGACCACACCAACCAGGGCCTGGTCCGGGAATTCTTGGCGCGCCTTTTTCGCAACGTCTGCGGGAGTTGAATTGGACCTGACAACCATGAGCACGCCATCGCATGCTTTGGAAATCACGCTCGCGTCGGAAACCGGAATCGCCGGCGGGGAATCAATGATGACCCAGTCGAACAACGGTTCCACGCGCTGCAGCAGAACCTTGAGGCGTCCATTGCCAATCAGTTCCGCCGGATCCTCGATTCCCGTGCCGCTGGGAATGAAGAACATGTTTTCCATCGGCCCTCGCTGCATGATCGCGAATTCGTCGCTCCTTCCCTGCAGATAGTCGGAGAGGCCGGGTCCGGCAGTCGTCCCCAGCATCAAGTGAAGCCGCGGTCCGCGCAAGTCCGCATCGATGAGCAGCACGCGCCGTCCGTGTTGCCGTACGATCACCTGCGCCAGATTCGACGAGGTGAATGATTTTCCCTCTTTTGGCAGAGCGCTTGTGACCAGCAAAGTCTTGAGCGTCATCTTTTCCCGCATGTGATACAGGCGGGAGCGAAGTGTCCGAAACTCTTCAGTGCCGCGGGCATTGTCGTCGTCGTTCATGAACAGCATCGTGCTCAGATCCGGGCGCCAATCCATCTGCGGGCAACGCGCCAGAAGTGTATCCAGGCTGAAAGGGCTGGAGAAGCTCGGCATTCCGGCACTCACCGCAGCCGCAACCATCGGCGACGGAATCTCCGTCTCGATCGGCGCGGATGCGACCGGCGCAGATGCGTAAGCGGGTTGGCCTCCCTGAGTCGCCGCACGTTCCTGTTCGGCTTTCTTCAATGCTTCGTGAATTCTGCTCATATTTTCCTTTCCTCGGGGAGGTCCTTCTCTTCTTGCTTCAGTCGGTCTGCAAGCGTAGCCAGCGACCGCAACGCATCCACTAGATCAAATTTGTCGACTGCCGGAGCCGGAGGAGGCAGAGTCGCCATGCCTCCCGATGTCGTGTTGTCGCTCAGATCGAAATCACGCGCCACTCCATCCACCACCGCCGGTCCAATCACTTTCTGCTGGTCCACAAACGCGCTCACCAGGCAGTGTTCGGATAACAAATTCACCACGCGCGGAATGCCCGAAGCATAGCGATGAATCGCCACCATCGCCTCGGGTTCGAAAATCTGCTGCCCGTTCGAACCGGCAATCCGCAAACGCTGCTGGATATAAGCCTTGGTCTCTTCGAGCGACAGCGGGTGTGTCTTCGCCCGTAGCGTCAATCTCTGCCGCAGCTGCCGCAACTGCGGCTGTTTCAGCTTCTGCTCGAGTTCGGGCTGTCCTACCAGCACGATCTGCAGCAACTTCTCGGTGAATGTTTCCAGATTGGTGAGCATGCGAATCTCTTCCAGCACTTCATCGGTGAGATTCTGCGCTTCGTCCACGATCAGGACGGCGGTCTCACCTGCCCGGTAGCGATCCAGCAGCCAGTTGTAAAGCCGCAGAAGAATCTGGCTCTTCGCCCGCGAATCGCCGGGGATGCCGAAGTCCGCCATCATGTAATCGAGAAACTGCGGCACGTTCATCCGCGAATTAAAGATGAACGCCGTGGCCACTTGCTGCAGCCGCAGCCACTCCAGCAACTTGTTGATCAGCGTCGTTTTGCCCGTTCCTACTTCTCCGGTGAGCAGGACGAACCCCTTGCGGCTCTGGATCCCGTAGGTCAGGCAAGCGAGCGCCTCTTCAGTATGCCGCGTCAAGAACAGATAACGCGGATCCGGATTGACATTGAACGGATTTGCCCGCAGTCCAAAAAACTCTTTATACATAATCGTGTCTTTGCCTTGTTCCGTTAAACGCTGATCGTTTCTTTCTCTACATCTGATTTCTTGCCTTTGTGCAGGAACTTCCCGTTCTTATTTCCATCGGCTGAGGTGCCAACCCACGGCACCGCCACCAGCAGCGGCAATTCGAGCGCTGCCTCGGCGTCGGCCTCGGTGCGAATCGCGTTGTCGCGCATTTCGAGCCATAGAGCAAGACTGCACCCGATTGCGAGGCCCGCTGCCAACCCGCCGCCAAGGAAGTACCAGATGATGGGGAAGTTCGGGCTATCGGGCAACTCGGCTGGCTGGATCTCCCTCATCTGCTCGCCCGCTGCCTGATTGGTCATGTTGGCGGTCAAGTCGGCCGTACTCTTTTTCGTCAGAAGATCCTGATAAGATTTGGCGGCGTTGTCGTGATCGCGAGTAAGTTCGTTGTACTGTTCTTCGACACTGGGACTCATCGACAGGTGTTGCTGCGCCTGCGCGATTGCTGTTTGTAGACGCTTCAGCTCGCGGGTATCCCCGCTAATCTCGTCTTCGTCGCGATGAATCTGCTGCCGGATCTGACGGATCTCCGGCGGTTCGGAAGCCGAGGCCTTCTCGTCGGCATCCGTGGTGTCCGAGGAAGCCTTGTTGATTTCCGCCAGCTTCTTCTTCACCTGGGCGATGTCCCCCTTTGTCTTGATCACATCCGGGTGATCGTCCGTATAGCGCGCCTCTAGATCGATCAGCTGCGCCTGCAAATCCGACAACTGTTTCTGCAGGGTCTGCGGATTGGTCGTTGACTGCGAGGTCTTCCATGCCCCCAGTTGCTGAGCCAGCATCGATTCGTTATAAGACTTGTCCTGCTGCGCCAGATTCAGCCGTTGCGTATAGCTGTCCTGCTGCTGGTTGTACGTCATCAGCATTTTCAGATTGTTGTCCTGGTCGGTGGGAAGTTGCCCGCCATGCTCCCTCTTGAAGGCGGCCAGCTTGGCGTCCATATCGTCCAGCGTGTGCTTGGCATTCTCCAAGCCGGATGACAGCACATCCACGGTACCCTTCGCATTGTCCTGAATGAATTGCGAGTTTTTCTGGATGATCTTCGAAGTCAGCGCTTCGCAAATGTCCCGAGCTATCCTCGGATCCGACGTCGTATAGGAAATCACGAATCCTGGCGACTCGCTCTGCCCCGGCTTCTTCCTCACCGTCGAGCCGGTGATCTGCGAAAGGTCCGCAAATGGCGCCACCAACTGAGGCTGACTCCGAATATCTTCGAGGATCTGGTCAATTTCCTGGGGGCCTCGATTCGGAAGCAACTTCTGCAGATCGGGACGTAATTCCGAGTCACTCGTCGCTACGGCACGGAGCCTGCTGATGCGCGCCTGCAGATCGTCGGAGACCACCGGCTGCACCATGTTCTCCGG
>Ga0070731_10002679_pt1 | contig 16712 bp, 14 predicted proteins | sample Coa_R1_2_FD_66448 | JGI IMG/M metagenome (GOLD analysis project Ga0070731, IMG submission 66448) | Surface soil microbial communities from Centralia Pennsylvania, which are recovering from an underground coalmine fire - Coalmine... | ecosystem: Environmental > Terrestrial > Soil > Unclassified ...
AAGGCGCTGCGGGGGCCGGCGCGCGATGTCCTTCTTTCCGAAGCGACGCAGGAAGTCGGGCACGGATTTGGGTTTGGGTTGCATTCGATCATGGATCAGACCGGGGCCGTAATTGGGCCGTTGGTCATGATGATCGCGGTGAGCCGGTCGAACCATCAGTTCGGGCCGGCGTTCCTGTGGCTGGTGGTTCCGGCGCTGGGAACGTTGATCGCGCTGACAACGGCTCGGGTGTTGCATCCAGCCCAGGGCTCTTCGGCGAAAACACCCGGGCAGCAAACTCTGCCGCGCGTATTCTGGATTTATGTCGCTGCGGCGGGACTGCTCGCGTTAGGATTCATCGACTTTCCCCTGCTCGCGTATCATTTCCAAACGGCGGGATTTTTTTCGCAGGAGACGATTCCCCTGCTCTACGCCGGCGCGATGGGCGTCAACGGGATTACCGCCTTCGTGTTCGGACGGCTGTTCGATCGATTTGGCCTGGTTGTGCTGGCGCTGGGGACGCTGATTTCTCTGCTGTCTCTCCCCCTGGGATTCTTGGGCGGGCCTCAGGCCGCGGTGGCGAGCGTGGGATGTTGGGCGGCGGGGCTGGGCGCGCAGGATGCATCGTTGCGGTCCGGAATCTCGCAGGTTGTCTCGATGAATAAACGCGGGAATGCATTCGGAGCATTTAACGGAGTCTTCGGCGTGCTGTGGTTCCTGGGCAGCGTCGCCATGGGCTTTCTGTACGACAGGCACGCCCTGACGGCGCTAGTGGCGTTCGGAGTGGCCGCGCAAGTCGCCTCGGCCGGGATGTTTTTGTGGATTCGCGGGCCGGTAGCCTCAGCCGCGCGCCAGCGCTGACGATAAGCTCAGGATATGGGACCCTCCAGCGGTGCGCGAATGTCGTCTGCTGGCGAACCTATCGAGTTGATCCGGACACGGAGCGTGCAGGAATCGCTGGCGCGCCGCGTCGCACAGGTCAGCATCGCCATCAGTGCGGTTCTGGCAGTCGTCAAGATTGGCGTGGGGCTGTCGGCCGGATCGGTGTCGCTGATCTCGGACGGTTTTGAATCCGCCGGTGATTTCTTTACATCGGGGTTAGTGCTTCTGGGATTGTGGGTCGCGGCGAAACCGGCCGATGAAGACCACCCTTACGGGCACGGAAGATTCGAGATTCTGGTGGGCCTCGCCATCGGCGGAATATTAGTGGCGACAGGAACCGTGATCAGCCTGCGGGCGCTGGAGGAACGCTACATTCGCCATTCCCCGGAGATTTACGCGGTCTGGCCGCTGATCGGATCCATCGCGGCAAAATCGATTCTAGGCGCCGCCAAGTTTCGCATGGGGCGTCGCAGCGGGAGTTCCGGACTGGCGGCGGACGCGTGGAACGACATGGTCGACGTGCTTTCGGGTGCGGTCGCTTTGATTGCCGTGGTGGTTTCGATTTTCTGGGTTCAGTTTGCCGCGGCTGACCATTATGGCGGGTTCATCATCGGACTGATCGTGATTTTCCTGGGGCTGCGCGTGGTCCGCGAAACCGTCTTGCAGTTGATGGACACGATGCCCGACGAAGAGCAGATGTCGCAGATCCGGACCGTGGCGATGCGGGTGGAGGGCGCACGGGGGATCGAAAAATGTTTTGCCCGCAAGACCGGCTTGCGCTACCACGTCGACCTGCACCTGGAAGTGGACCCCGATCTCACCGTCCGCGAATCGCATGAGATCGCGCGATCGGTGAAGAATACCATCAAGACGGAGCTGGAGTGGGTGGAAGACGTGCTGGTGCATGTCGAGCCGTACGGCTCGCCTTAAGACGTAGTAACATTTACCCGAGAGAGTTTTATGCTGGTCGACATCGAACACCGGGAAGATATGTGTGTAGTGCGGTTCAGGGGCCGTTTCGTCACGGGGGCGGATCGCGCCCACCTGTGCGGAAAGGTCGGCGAAGTCAAGAAATCGCAGTGCCGCAAGATGATGCTCGATTTTCATGACGTGCCCTACATCGATTCGACGGGAATCGGTTTTGTCGTCGAGGTGTTTACCTCCGTCACAAAAGACGCCGCCGGACGGTTCGTCCTGATCGGCGCGAACAAACGTGTTCGTGAAGTGTTCGACCTGACGCGGCTGAGCACGGTGATTCCCATGGCCGCGGACGAGGCGTCTGGAATCGTCGCTCTAAGCGAGGGCAGCGAGGCGGCGCGCGCGGGAAGATAAGCGTTCGCTTCTAAAATGGAGGAACGGTGCGCTGGATTTTCTGTGTCGCAATTCTCGCGGTTACCAGTCTGCCTGGATTCGGGGCGTCGTGTGAGAGCCTCGCGGGATTGTCGCTGCCGGATACGAACATTACGCAGGCGCGCCAGGACGGCAGCGGCGACCTGCCTGCCTTTTGCCGCGTGGCCGCGACGCTGAAGCCGACCCCCGACTCGGATATCAAGATCGAGGTCTGGCTGCCGGTATCCGGCTGGAATGGAAAATATCAGGCGGTCGGGAATGGCGGCTGGTCCGGTTCGATCAATACTCCCGCGATGGCGCAGGCTTTACAGCACGGCTACGCGACCAGTTCCACCGACACCGGGCACACCGGCAGCAGTGCCAGTTTTGCGCTGGGGCATCCGGAAAAGCTGATCGATTACGCATACCGGTCCGAACATGAGATGACCGTCAAGGCGAAAGCGATCATCGCGGCATTTTATGGAAATCCTCCAAAGCTGTCGTATTGGAATGGCTGTTCCGCCGGCGGAAAGCAGGCGTTGAAAGAAGCGCAGCGGTTCCCGGATGATTTCAACGGCATCATCGCCGGCGCGCCTGCGAATAACTGGACCGGACGCGCCGAGGAGGCCATCTGGATCGCGCAGGCGGTACATAACGATCCTGCAAGCTACATTCCCCCGGAAAAATATCGCGCCATCCACGAAGCAGCCGTCGCAGCGTGCGACACGATCGACGGGGTGAAGGACGGAATTATGGAAGATCCCACGCGCTGCCACTTCGATCCGAAAGTGATCGAGTGTAAGGGCGCGGATGGTCCGGCGTGCCTGACCACTCCGCAAGTGGAGGCGGCACGGAAGATTTATTCCGGCGCGGTGAATCCGAGAACCAAACAGCAGGTCGCTCCAGGGTTCGAGCCGGGCAGCGAACTCGGATGGGGGACGACGGCTGGCCCGCAGCCGTTCGGGATCGCGAATGAGCATTTCAAGAACGTCGTATTTCGGAATCCGGCCTGGGATTACCGGACACTGAACTTCGACACCGATATCGCGATGACGGAAAAAATGGACAACGGCCTGATCAACGCGCTGGATCCGAACTTGAAGCCCTTCTTCGCGCACGGCGGAAAGCTGGTCCAGTATCACGGCTGGAACGACTGGCAGATCGAGCCGCGGATGAGCGTCAATTATTACCAAAGCGTGCTCGAAGCCATGGGCGGCGCCAGCAAGGTTCGCGACTCGTACCGCTTGTTCATGGCCCCGGGCATGGGCCATTGCGGCGGGAGCGAAGGACCGAACACGTTCGACATGATGGGCATGATGGAACAGTGGGTGGAACAAGGCAAGGCTCCGGACAAGATCGTCGCGGCGCGAATGAAGGACGGCAAAATAGATCGAACGCGGCCGTTGTGCCCGTATCCGCAGACCGCGAAATATAAGGGCTCCGGCAGCATCGACGATGCGAGCAATTTTGCTTGCGCCGCCCCTTAGCTAGGGCCCTTAGCTAGACCCCTTTGCTAGACCTGGTCTTCGACCAGAAACTGTTCGTACTTCCCGTCGGGCAGCAGATAGATGTTCAACAGAAGCGTCTTCTTTTCGAATTGGGCGCGATAGGACCGGTGCGTCATCCCGCCGCGAAGGTTTTCTGAAACCGCCACCACGGATTTGAGTTTCCCCAGCGGACCAAGCGATGCCTTGCAATCGAGCAGCGCGGTTTCGCTGAAGTAAGAATTGGCATTCGCTGTAAATAAGCCGCGGTCGATTTTGCCGGCCTGCAATCCGGCCAGAATTTTTTCGACCTGAGCAGTATCCGCGCCCGATGGCTCATGCCGTTCTGGCAGAAACACGAGCCGGGTGACCTGATTCGATATCGGCCCGACCATGCTGACAACGTCCTGATTCGAAAGTACAATCACCGCGCCATTGCGAGTGGGAAAGACCGTGTTTGATGAGAGGAAGCCGGATACTTCGCCGCCGTGTTCGAATGCCGGAATGTTGGCGACCTCGGTAACGGAAAGACCAAGCGAATAGTGAGTGCGGTCGCCGTTGGCCAGCCGCACCTCGCGCGTGAACTCTTCGTACGACTTCGGCGACAGGATTTTCTTTTCGAGGAATGCGATGTCCCACTTGGCGAGATCGGAAGGCGTCATGGCCAGCTCGCCCGCCGCAAAATACCAGCCGGTGGCTTCGCGTTTCGTCGGCCGCGGCGGGCCGATAGCGTAACGAGTGTAGGCGGTCGCGTCGTCAGGCTGCTCGGGCGGCCAATCCGAGGCGGACTTCATGCCGAGCGGCCCGAAAATCTTCTCGCGCAAGAATGCGACCAGCGGCTGCCCGGAAGCCTTCTCGAAAATCTCTCCCGCCAGCACGTAATTCGTGTTGCTGTACTGCCAACGGGTCCCGGGATCGAAATTGAGCGGCTTTTTCCCCCACCGGTCCAGAATCGCGCGCGGAGTGGTCGGCTGCGTCCATTCCGGAATGATGTAATCCTGCGGCGCGTAGTCTTCGTATCCGGAAGTGTGCGAGAGCAACTGGCGAATGGAAACCTGGCCGGCGCCCGTGAGATCGGGAAAGTACTTGTCGACGCGATCGTCAAGCGAAAGCTTCCCTTGCTCCTGGAGCAACAGAAGCGCGGCGACCGTAAACTGCTTCGAGACCGATCCGACAGCGTAGCGGGTATTGGTATCGGCAGGGCGCTTCGCCGCCAGATCGGCGCTGCCGAAGGCCTTCGCATAAAACAGCTTGCCATCCCGGACCACGGCGACTGAAACACTCGGAGCGCCGGCTTTGCGAAGGGATGCGGAGATCTGTTCGTCGAGCTTTTTTTCCAGGTCCGGTGGTTGGGCAAGAAGCGCGGCTGTGCAAAGGATCAGGAAGAGGAGGCGTTTCATAAGGATGTCTTAAGGTTGAGTTTAGTACGGCAACCCTGGGCATCAGCTGTGTCATTGCCGCGAACGTAAGAACGGTTTACAATCAAACTAGTCAGACTAGTCAGAACACTATGAACACTACTTCTAAAAAGCCTAATTGGCAAATTCAGACGGCCAAAGCCAGATTCAGTGAAGTTTTCCGTCTGGCGCGGACTGAGGGACCACAGCGAATTACGCGGCAGGGCAAAGAGGGCGTGGTGATGATTTCGGATGAGCAATACGAAAAGCTTGTGCTCAAGTCGCGGCAGCCGAAGAGCCTCGTGCAGTTTTTTCGCGAGTCGCCGCTGGTGGGGATCAACCTTGACCTGACACGCGACCGGGATACTGGCCGCGACGTCGAGTTATGAGCGGCTTTCTTCTCGACACGAGTTGCATTTCCGAACTGGTTCGCCCCAAGCCGGAACCGCGTGTCGTTGAGTGGATGGAAGCAGCGTACGAGGGATCACTGTATCTGAGCGTCCTGACTCTCGGCGAGATTCGAAAGGGCCTTTCGGGACTCGATCAAGGCACGCGTAGGACGCGCGTTGAAAAATGGCTGGACATTGATCTGCCGGCGCGGTTCTCGGGAAGGATCTTGCCGATTGATTCGCCGATCGCTGAGCGTTGGGGCGTACTCGCGGCGGATTCGAAACGCAAAGGCATCGCTGTATCGGTTATCGACGGATTGCTCGCCGCGACCGCGATCCATCACAACCTGACAATCGTTTCGCGGAATACCGGCGATTTTACCGCGGCACAGATGCAGGTTTTGAATCCATGGAAACGATAGATCAGCTCGCGCGTTCATTGCTCACAGCGCACCTATGGTAACTTGGTGCCTTCGAGTTTGAAATACAGGAGGCACCAGCCATGAGGCGCAGCCGTAGAGAATTTCTGGGCATGACGGGAGCAGGCATCGCCGGGCTTGCCGGAGGGCCATGGCTCGGCCGCGCCACCGCCGCCGATCTGGATGCGCAAAACGCGGACCTCGTCGTTTTCAACGCCAAAGTTTACACCGTCGATTCCGGCGCGCCAAGAGCGGAGGCCTTTGCAATCAAGGGCGATAAGTTCCTGGCTGTCGGCAGCACGGACGAGATGAAGGCGCTGACCGGCAAGATGACGCAGACCTTCGATGCCAAGCAGATGACCGTCGTACCCGGTTTTATCGACTGCCACAATCATGCCGGCGGCGATACGCTGCTCTTCGACGTTCTCGTCGGTAACCCCTACGAAGTCGAATTTGTGACCATCGCGAGTATCGTCGAAAAGCTCCGCGCGAAAGCGCGCGAGACGCCGCCGGGTACCTGGGTGGCAGGCTATTTCTTCGACGACACCAAGGTGAAGGACAATCGCATGCTCAACGTCCACGACCTGGATCAGGTGTCGAAAGACCATCCGGTCGTCGTCCACCATCGCGGGGGGCACACGGCGTTTTACAACAGCAAGGCGCTGGAGATGGCGGATGTCAACAAGAACACGCCGAATCCGCCCGGCGGCACCTTCGATCGCGATTCGAACGGCAACTTAAACGGGCGCGTAACGGACCGGGCGATGAACGTCCTCAATCGAGCCGGAAAGCGTCCCACGTATACGCCCGAGCAAACTCTACAGCGCAATCGCGATGGCCTGGCTTACATTTCCAAGCAGTTTGTCCGTTATGGCTTGACCAGCGTACATCACGAAAGCGGAGATCTTTTCGCCCTGCAGCAAGTCCGGGCGCGTGGCGACCTGCTGCACCGTGTGAGCTATGAGGCCAGCGGAAAAGTGCTGGAGGCGATGATTGCCGGCGGCATCAGCAGCGGCTTCGGCGACGAATGGATCCGCCTGGGCGCTACGTCGGAGCACACCGTCGACGGATCGTTCTCCGAGCGCACGATGGCGTTGAGCAAGCCGTACGTTGGCGTCAGCCCACCGTATAAAGGCAACATCACCGAAACGCAGGCCGATCTCAACGCCTGGATCGAGCGGGTTCACCGGGCGGGAATCCAGGTCAACTGCCACGCCAACGGCGATGTGGCGATCGACATGTTCATGACCGCGGTGGAGCGCGCGCAGAAGGTGTTTCCACGGGCGGATACGCGCCCCAAGATTACGCATTGCACGCTGATCAATGACGATCTGGTCCGCAGGATCAAGGCAGCCGGCGCGGTTCCGGCGATGTTCACTTCGTACGCGTTTTATAACACCGACAAGTTCCACTTCTACGGCGAAGAAATGATGAAGCACTGCATGGCTTACCGGTCGATGATCGACGCCGGGGTGCAAGTGGCCGCGGGATCGGATTTCAGTCCGGGACCGTTCGCTCCGCTCATGGGCATGCAGGGGATGGTCACGCGCACTGGCTGGGATGGGCAAACCTGGGGCGCCAACCAGAGCATCACGGTAGACGAAGCGATCCGCGTGAACACCATGAATGGCGCGTACAATTCGCACGAGGAAGCCATCAAAGGTTCGATCACGCCTGGGAAACTCGCCGATTTCGTCGTCCTGGCGGACGATCCGCATACCGTCGCGAAGGAGAAAATCAAGGATATCGTGATCGTTCGGACGGTCGTCGGCGGCAAGACGGTGTATCAGGCCTGACGCGTAACCTTTTCTGGCTGCGGCAGTACTCCTAGCATGGCCGTTCTCGATCACCTGCGGGCTGACCTCCGTTTTGCGATCCGCCAGCTCCAAAAGAACCCATCGTTTACCATCACCGCCATCCTGGTCCTTGGACTTGGCCTCTGCGCAAGCGTCGCCATTTTTGCGTTCGTCGACGCGGCATTGCTGAAACCGCTGCCGTATCGCGATCCAGCCCGGCTGGCGGGCGTCTACGAACGCATTCCGCTGTGCGAACGCTGCAATCTCTCTTATTTCGATTACCTCGACTGGAAGCGGATGAACAAGACGCTTGCATCGCTCGACGCCTATCAGGGGACCGGATTCATGGTCGCCTCCCCGACCGGTGCTGAGCGAGCCCAGGGCGCACGCGTCACGGCCAGTTTCTTCCGGACCCTCGGCGTCTCTCCGATGCTGGGCCGCGACTTCGTGGACGGCGAAGATCAGCTTTCCGCGCCACGCGTTGTCATCCTCAGCTACACCACGTGGCAAACCCGCTTCGGCGGAAAACGCGAGGCGATCGGCCAGACCATCACCTTCGACAGCGACGTCTCGACGATTATCGGCGTCCTTCCTCCGGACTTTCATTTCTCCCCGGTTGGCCGCGCGGAGTTTTTTGCAGCGATGCATGCCACCACGTCCTGCGAACAACGCCGCAGTTGCCACGATCTATACGGAGTCGGAAGGCTTAAGGACGGCGTCTCGATGGAAAACGCGGCGGCCGATTTTGCTCTGATCGCCAGCCAGCTCGAAGCGCAGTACCCGAGCTCTAATCGCGGGCAGGCGTCTAATATTCTTCCGCTCACCGACGTCATCGTCGGGCGCATCCGGCCGTTTCTGATCATGCTGCTCTCCGGCTCCGCCCTGCTGCTGTTGATCGCGGCCGTCAACGTCGCGAATCTTCTGCTGGTTCGCTCCGAAGGCCGGAAGCGTGAGATCGCTGTCCGCAGCGGCCTGGGAGCTTCGGCGGGACGGCTTGCGGCGCAATTCGTCACCGAGGGCCTTGTGCTTGCCTTCGCGGGAACCGCTATCGGGCTCCTGGCCGCGAATTGGCTGGCTGCGCTTCTCACGCGGCTCATTCCGCAGACCATGCTGAACGGAATGCCGTTTCTCAGCGGACTGGGCCTCCATGCACGCGAGTGGGCCTTCGCCGGCGCGGTTTCGTTGCTGGCGGCGATTTTGTTTACCGTCACGCCGGCGCTGCGTCTTTCGATTTCCAATCCCCGCGCCGGTCTTTCGGAATCGAGCCGCGGCCACTCCGGTTCGGCATGGAAACGTCTGGGCTCGCATCTGGTAATTGTCGAGCTCGCGACCGCGGTCGTCTTACTGGTCGGATCTGGCTTGCTGGGAAAGAGCCTGTTCAAGGTCCTCCAGGTCGATCTGGGCATGAAGCCCGATCACCTGGCGACGGTCCAGATCGAAGCGCCCCGAGCCTCGTATTCAAAAAATGACCAGTTCATCGCGCTAAACCACGAAATCCTGCGCCGCGTGTCTTCCCTTCCCGGCGTCGAATCCGTGGCGACTTCGAGTGTCCTCCCAATCGCCGGCGGCAATACCTCGTGGATCCAATTTTTGGATCGTCCCTTCTACGGGGAGCACAACGATGTGGGCGAGCGGGAAGTAACGCCGGGCTATTTCACAACTTTGGGCGCTCGTCTCTTGAGCGGGCGCTATTTTAGCGACTCGGACGACGCTTCAAAGCCTCTGGTCGTCATCATCGACCGCGCATTCGCGGAAAAGTATTACCCGTCGAAGGACCCCATCGGCCAGCAGATTTCTTATCAACGGACCAATCCGATTCCCATGACGATTGTCGGTATGGTCGACGATGTGAAGGAGGGCGCCATCGACTCGGTCACCTGGCCGACAATGTACACGCCCTTCAATCAGAATCCGGATAACGATTTCATTCTAGTCGTCCGCACCTCGCAAGACGAGAACGCGTTTCTTCCGACGCTGGTGTCGGCGATTCATCAGTTTGACATCAGCGTGATGACCGGCAATCCCCACAGCATGAACGATGAGATCAACAATTCGTCGGCGGCCTATTTGCGCAGATCGTCCGCCTGGCTCGCCGCGGGATTCGCCGTTCTCGCGTTGATCCTCGGCGTAGTGGGACTTTATGGCGTCGTCGCCTATTCCGTCAGCCAGCGTACTCGTGAAATCGGAGTTCGAATCGCTCTCGGCGCGCAAACACGGACGGTTTACCGGCTGATCCTCACAGAAGCGGCCTGGCTCGCCGGAATCGGCATCGTGGTAGGACTGATCTGTTCGATTGGCGCAGCGGCGCTGCTTCAAAGCCTGTTGTTCGGCACAAAGTCATGGGATATTTCAACCTTCAGCGCCGTCGCCGCAGTGCTTGCGATCAGCGCCCTCACCGCGAGCTTTCTCCCGGCGCGCCGGGCAGCTTCGGTGAATCCGGTAGAGGCGCTGCGGTCTGAATAGAGAGGATCCATAGGAACAGCGCGGTCAACCATGCGACCGGCAAGGTGGCCAAAGAACTTGAGAAGTGGCCCCACCGTTTCAGTGGACGACGGACTTGAGGTCGATCGACATCGCCATCGCCAGATAGCCGGCGCGATTCGGGTGCAGCTTGTCTCCCGGACCGCCGACGGTGCTGTCAGGCACGAACTCGGGGCGAAGGCTGCCGGTCTGCGGGTCGAGCGTCGCCTGGTCGAAATCCGCCACTCCGCTGAACAGGCCCGAATGGCGTATGAATTCGTTCAAGGCTTTCCGCTTTTGATCCTCCTCGGGCGAACCATGCGCGCCGCTCGCGCCCAGAGCCGAAGTTACCGTAGCCCCAATCACGCGCGCCGACGGCAGCTTGGCGCGAATGCGTCCCACAACATCCTTCATCCCCGCCTCAACCGACTCGACACTGGCGTTCGCGTTATTGCTGAAATCGTTGATGCCTTCGAGCCAGATTACCGCGCTGACGCCAGACAAACTGAGAACATCTCGATCCAGACGCTGCCGCGCCGAGGGTCCGCCGGGGGCGGGCTTTTGCGAGGAATACTCGGCCGGTCCGACGACCTGATTGCCCCCGATGCCCGCGTTCACTACCGAAACACGGCTGCCATAGACCGCATGCAGCCGCCGCGAAAGTGCGTTCGGCCAACGATCGTCGCCGTTCAGCGTGGAGGCGGTTCCGTCCGTAATGGAATCGCCCAGCGCCACAATCACCTGAGTCGCGGCGGGCGCCATCATGTCGACGGCGTCCAGAAAATACCACGATGTCGTTGTGAAAGGAAACGCGGATTCGTCTTCGAGCTGTCCTTTGGAGCCCGCGCCGGGCGCGGTCAGATAGGACGTCGTCAGGGCTTTGGCGTGCCAGGTCATGGGACCGCTCTCGCCGTCGACGTGAAAGCTTACCGCCAGTTTCCGTCCGTCCAGATTCCTTGCGGCCGTGAGCGGGACCCCGTCGCTCCACACTGAATCGCCGGGCGCGATCGTAACGCTCGCCTTGCCTCCGAAATGCACCGGTCGATTGGTACCCGCGACCACTGCGCCGCCGCTCCAATGCAGACCGACGAAGACTCCATCGAAGGTCACCGGCTTCGAACCGAAAGCGTTCGAAAAGCGAAGGCGCGTCTGCGAGCCCCAGATATCCGGCTGGACAACGAGTCGAAAGGTCTGATCGCGGGCTCCCGTCGACGCGGAGGGAAAAACAAAACGAAGATTCGGTTGAGCCGAAGCGTTGCCTGAAGGATAGGGACCGTGCACGGACGCCGTCCAGCTCGTCGCCCACTTGCGGCCTTCCGCCGCGGAGCCACACACGGCCAGCAGCACGAACGGAACAATCCGGAGCAAGTTCTTGAATCGCATGAATTAAATTAGATCAGGAGTCCGCTGCCTCGTGCTCGGTACTATGACCATCCCAGGGGCGTACTGCAACGAATCGTTTAAGGGAAGGATTGCGAGGCAGCCGGCTCCGGCGCATGCTCAACTCATGCTCCCGATTTTTCCCACTCTGCTGATCGCGATCGCATTTGCCGGCGTTATTCACACAGCCGGAAGCTACTACCGGGATAAAGCGAAAGAGCGCCGCACACGCCAGGCCATGGCGAGGCTTGGGTCAAAGCCGTGGAAACCGATGAATTGATCCTTCGAAATCCGAATTGATCGTGCAGCTCAGTGACCTGACGGCATGGAATGCTTGGGCATGCAGGTCATGTACTCGCTCTTGAGGTCGGAGCTGTCGCGATATTGCTTTACGTAAGCGTTCCACGCCGCGTCGCCGCGGTTGGGCGTCCGCGCTGGGCCCGGCGGATTCACGTGATAGGTGAGCACTTCCTTGTCTGAATACGACTGCGTGCCATCCTTATCGCGGACGATAACGCGCGACACCACCATTTCGTTGTCCTTGATGCCGTTGGCTCGATACCAGGCCTTGTGCGCCTCCACCGCTGCCATAAAGCCATCCATGTGACCGGGCTTGATCTCAGACACCCGGACGATCACAATATTTCCGTCGCAGGCTGGAGTCTGTGAAAAGATGGCCTGCGAAGCCAGAGTCAAAAGAAGCGCAAGGCGCATGGTCGACCTCCCAAGTCAATTAGATTAGCTGCCGGGGATGACGATAGCATGAATCCACTTCGCGACGGGACAGCGCACCTTCCTTCGGTCGTGGCTCGCTAAGCCACTGATGCGGTAGAGCGCCGAAACCGAGCCGCGACCAAAGGAAGCGGGATTGCCGCTTTTCACAGAGACTCGAGTAACCGGATCCCGTCCTTCTAATCCGCGCCCGTCAAATGAAGCCACGCGCCTCGATAGAAATAACGGATGACCGACGCCTTGCCTACGAACGCATCGTCGATGCCCTGATGGTCGATCGGTGGAGGCTTCTCGCCGCCGAAGGCGTTGTAGTATTTCATAATGTTTTTCTCATCGGTCGCCGTGATTGCCCTGGAATACACCATCTGCTGATCCGTCCAGCTCTGAAGACGATCGATATCCTTCATCTTCTCGATTTCAGCGGGGCGCACTTCGGAGCCGTTCCAAAACACGAGGATCGAAGAGACGCGGTTCACCGAACACAGCGCCGCCCAATCCTTTTGCCCGGGCTTTGCAAATTCACCTTGGATCACATTGTGGGGCCCCGCGATCATCGGCACTTGAGGAATCGTACAGCCGCGCCGCTCCAATTCCGCCGACAGATTCTTCGGGAGTTCCCGGAAGGCCACCGGATTCAGGCGCAGGATCTGGCGGTCCGCAGTCTCAAGCTGATTCTGGACGGTCGCGGGAAGCTGCCCGAACGCGACCGCGGCGAAGACGATCGAGGCAAGGTAACGTGTCATGCTTCCAGCCGGATCTCCGTACGGCAGCGGTTCGCCAGAAGTCCGGTGGCTTCCGAGAGGTCGATGTCCGCCACCAGCAATCCTTCCTTGCCGTACGGCTGGCATGCCAGCAACGTCCCGTCGGGCCTGACGATGGCGGATGTCGTCGGCGAACCCGCGCTGGCATAGTTTACAGTCGCGAAGAAACACGTATTTTCCGCGGCACGGCACAGAGCCGCCTTTTCGTGAAACGAATTCGCCGGATCGGCGAACGTTGACGGGCGAAAGCTGCCGGGCTCGGCCTCGTGCAAATGCGGATGGAACACGATCTGCGCGCCGTGTCGGGCGGACCAGCGGACCGTTTCCGGATAGCGCCAGCCCTCGTGACAGATCGAGATTCCAAATGTCAGCGGACCGGTCTGGAATACCCGTCTCCCACAGCCGTGCCCATAAAGGCCTTCTTCCGAGGGGTCAATCTGGACCTTGTCCTGAAACCCGGCAACCGTCCCGTCCGGATTCACCACCAGCGCGCTGATAATCAACCCGCCATCCACAAATCGTTCGGTGCCGAGAATGACCGCGATGCCCGCCTTCCCGGCAGCCGTCGAAATTTTCGACCATGCGCGATCCAGGAAAGCCGGATCGGGCGGCGGCACGATGTGGCCCAGGCCACGGTACCCGGGGACGTAGCATTCCGGAAAACAGACGATCCCGGCGCGCTCGATGGCCGCTTGGGCGATGGCCTGTTCGGCCAGAAGGATCGACTCGTCCGGAGTCGCTGGATACCGGAGGTTCGCGAGCGCGATCCGAAACGTGCTCATCCCAACGCAATTTTAGCTTACTTCGACGGATCCTCTCTCCGCGTGGCCAGCGCCGGCCGTCGCGACTCCGAGCAAGGCTGCGAGACTGGAAGCGGTCGCGCGCATCATAAGCGACTGTGCGCTTAGCTCTTCGCTTGCCGCGGCGCTCTGCTCCGCGGTGGCGGCAGTCGACTGGGTCATTTGGTCCATTTGAGATACCGCGTCGGTGATCGTTTCCATCCCGCGCGTCTGCTCCTGGCTGCCCTGCGTGACTTCCTTGATCAGAGCGCCGACGCTCGCGGAGCTTTGCGTGAGCAAGTCCATCAGTCCCGCAACGCGAGCCACCGAATTTTGAGCTTCGGTCGCAGTGGCGACGGCATCATGAATCAGGTCATTCGATTCTCGCGCGGCCTCCGCCGACCGCTTCGCAAGATTGCGAACTTCATCGGCAACTACGCTGAATCCCTGTCCCGCTTCGCCCGCCCGCGCGGCCTCGATGGCGGCATTCAGAGCCAGAATATTGGTCTGAAACGCAACTTCGTCAATGACCCGGATGACTTTAGAGATCTTTTCGGAAGCCTCGCGGCTGCGCCGGATTGCCGCCAGCATCTCCTCGAGTCCGGCGTTGGCTTCACGGATCCGTTGTCCGGTCTCATCCACGTGAGCGGCGGCGGCTTGTGAATGATCGAGGTTCTTGCGCGCCATCGCACGGATTTGGGCGCTCGAGTCGGACGTCTGGCGGAGCGCCGCGGCCTGCTCGGAAACGGCTTGGGCAAGCGTCTGGCTGGCGGACGAAATTGATTGCGAGGCGCTCGCCGTCTGGCCGGAGCCCTCCGTAAGCGTCGCGACAATCGATCCAAGCCGCCGCATCAGGGGCGCGATCATTCCCGTCCACGTCAGCGTCAGAGAGCCGAGGATGGCCGCCAGAACCGCGAACTGTATCCACTTCGTGCGCGCGACCTTCGCGCTGGACTGCAATTCGAAAAGCTTAACCGCCGTATCCATCTCCGTCAGAATCCGGACATTTGCGGCAAGCGCGGCCGCCATCTCCGAACTCGTCGCGCGGTTCGGCTTCAGCCGGCCCTCGATGGCAGGACGATAGCCCGACCACAACTCATTCACGCGCACAAGCTGCGCCAGGATGGCCGGATCTTCGCAGCGCGGCAGCCCCAGTTCGGCGTCACCCTGAATCAATCCCTTCAGGACGCGGTCGAATCGGGCGATCGACGCACGAGCGGACGCCGCGTCGCCCAGAGCAGCCTCTTTGGTCATTTTCTGGCTGAGCATCCGCTGCGCGCCGGCAAGATTTATGACCACCGAATCGGCCTTCTGCGAAGCGATCGTCTGCAATGTAACCAGCGCGCCGGCGATGTTCACGCTCATGACGCCCAGAAAAACAAGCAGGAATTTGGCTTGTAAAGTCGTCACCTGCTTCTCATATCGGACGCCGGGGCCGTTTCTACGGCGCTAAATCGTCAGTCTGCGCGCAGGGAGGCCGCTGGGTCAATCCGTGTAGCGCGGCGGGCGGGCGAATACGCTGCCAGCAAAGCGGCGCACGTGACGGCGAATGCAACAATCCCATACGTCAACGGATCGAAGCCGCTGATGCCATACAGAAGAGACTTCATGTAACTCGACAGGAAGAAAGCCGCGATGAGACCGGCGCCCACTCCTGCTCCCGTCAGACCGAGCGCCTCCCCCAGCACCATCTTCAGCACGTCGTTCCCGGTCGCGCCCAAAGCCAGCCGGATTCCGATCTCGCGGGTTCCCTGCCGGACCGAATACGACAGCACTCCGTAAACGCCGATCAAACCAAGCGCCAAAGTCGCCCCGGCGAAGAAGCCGAGCAGTACGGTCGCCAGGCGCGCCGGGGCGAGCGAGGCGTAAAGCAGCCCTTCCACAGGCACGGCCAGATTGCCGGCCAGCGCATTGTCCACCGACCACACGCGCTGCCGCAGGGCCGGGATCAGCGGGGCCGCCGGGCCTGCGGATCGGACCACCAATCCAGCGCCGCCTGAAGTGAAGCGTGTCATCGGCAAATAAAACTCCGGCCGCGCGTCGGTCTGAAGGTTGATGTGCTTGACGTCGCCAACCACGCCGACAATCTGCATCTCGAGCTTCTGGCTGCCGAGCAGCAGGTGCGCCCCAATCGGATCCTCGCCCGGAAAATAGCGCCGCGCCAGCGCTTCTGAAATGACGGCCACGCTCGACGTCTCCCCGTCCTGCGCCGAGAAGACGCGGCCGCGCCGCACCGGAATTTCCATCGCTGCGAAGTAACCCGCGCTGGCGCGTGTAATCAGCGCAAGCGGACGCTGATCGGCCGAGACCGGAGGACGGCCCGCGATCTCGAAATCGGCGTCCGCCACAAGGTCGATCGGCCCGAACGGCAACGGCTGCGCCAGCCCAACCGCCTGCACGCCGGGTAGGCTTTCGGTCTGCTCGATGATCGACCGGTAGAACGACCGTCTTACCGCTGGATTGGGATAACGCGAGTTCGGCAAAAAAATCTGCCACGCGATTAAATTGCGGGTGCGGAATCCCGGGTCGACGTGGCTCAATCGCATCAGGCTCCGCAGCACCAGGCCCGCGCCGACCAGCAAGACCAGGACCGCGGCCACTTCCGCGACCACCAGCATTCTGCCCAGCCGCCGGCTTACATTCGTCCGTCCGCCGCGTTCGCCGTCGCGCAGGGACTGCGCCATGTCGCGCCGCGAGGCTCCCAGAGCCGGAGCAATTCCGAACAGGATGCCGGTCGCGAGAGAAATGGCGAGCGTGAACCACAAGACCTGCGGCGAGAGCGTAACATCGCGGAGTTGCGGGAAACTTTGCGGCAGATGCATCGCGATCGCCGGAACGGCCCAGGCGGCGAAAGTCAGACCGAGAACGCCGCCGAGAGCCGAGAGCGTCAGGCTTTCGGTGAGAAGCTGCCGCACTAGACGCGCG
>Ga0070731_10002680_pt1 | contig 16708 bp, 9 predicted proteins | sample Coa_R1_2_FD_66448 | JGI IMG/M metagenome (GOLD analysis project Ga0070731, IMG submission 66448) | Surface soil microbial communities from Centralia Pennsylvania, which are recovering from an underground coalmine fire - Coalmine... | ecosystem: Environmental > Terrestrial > Soil > Unclassified ...
CACCAGAACTCGGGCCACCCCGTGTTGACACTTCGGGGAACCATCAGAGAGAAATTGCGCCACTCAATATGGCCATCCAGCATCGCCACATTGCCGCCGGCGGGAAGCCTTCCATCCATGTGCGCCGTGCGATGGTGTTTCGCATATCCTCCCATCTGGTCGGTCCAATTGTAGGTCGAGGCCTGGGACGGAGTGAGTTGGCCGGCGGCCGACATTGTAGCGTCGGCAAAAAGCACCCGCTGCGATGCGAGCGGCGCCGGTAGCGTCTGAATCGGCGGGGCCGTCGTCGTTGTACGTTGGGGAGTCAGGGTCGTGTTATAATTCGTGGCAGTGACGTCCGCCGTTCCCTGGAATGTCTGCGCGTAACCGATGACGTGAATGCCCCCGGCCAGATAGCTCCAAAGGCGAATATTGTCGTCGTAATTAAATCCGGACGCAGGGCAATACATGGATTGCAGCGGCATGTAATTGGTAAACGTATTGCCAATATTCCATGACATATCCCAGGCCCAGGCGCCACCGACGTTAACCGGAAGTCTGTCCCCGTTGTCGTTCGCGATGATGGCTGCGGTGAGCGCCAGTTTATGAATGTTTCCGGCGCATTGGCCGCGCAGCGTTTGGTCTTTTGCGCTGTCGAGCGCGGAGAGTCGCAGCGTGAACAGAAGAGCGATGACTGCGACCACGACCAGCAGTTCGGTAAGCGTAAAGGCGCACTGGCCTTGTGACCGATTCGAGGGAAAAAGATGGGGTTTCATCGCTTACGTCATTGTTGTTTGGATGTTCGCTCCGTCGGCCCGTCCAGGTGAATCAAATACGATCTGGAAGAACCTTAAAAAAAGATATCGCTCCGCCGATTACGGTCAAGCCGTTTTCAGGCTGTTCCTCATCAACACCGGCCACTGGGTATGGACGTTCGGCGCGATGGGATACGTATCCCGGATTGAAGCCGCCCCGAATTGCATGGCCTAAGCCGGCACCCTATATCAATAGCAATGCAGTTGTCATCAAAAGAGCAAGCCAGCGAGTTTTTCGTGCTGGATTCACTTTACTCATGGTGACTGAACAGTGTTGGTTTGATTTGTGGCGGGCGGTGGAATTGGCGTGGGAGGTGGCATGCAACGACGTATGCCCATGCACCCTGAGAGCATGGTGGGGATCAGCGCCACTAACGCCGACCAGCCTGCCAGCCGGAGAATTGGAAACCACCGGCGAAGGCGGGCCAGGAACATGAGGTCAGCAATCCCGTCAGCGCGTCGGGAATAAAAGACGCACTCGTGCATATTCTCGGGGCGAGCGAACACCGCTCGCCCCGCCGGGCTCATCGCTGAAATGTTGTGGACGAACTTTTGACAGTGCTCGCAGAAACGCCGTTTATCAGTGCCTCTCATCTGCTCCCAATCAGCCGCGCAGCGCTGACGGATGGTCCAAGGAGACGAATTTGATTGTGATTCCTTGTGCACGAGCAAATTAAGGCTCGATTCTGGAGGATTGGCAATTTATTTGTTTCGCACAGACTTATGCTTCGTTCCACTCGTCGTGAATTCTTAAAACAAACTGCGCTGGCATCGACGGCTGTTGCTGCCGTTCCATTGATGTCGGTTGGGGCGGAGAACACCGCTAGACGAGCGTCTAATGCAGTGCCGTGGTATCGGTGGACCTTGCGATGGGGGCAGACGAACATCACAGAGATTGATCCAGGGCAATATGATGTCGCGTGGTGGCGCGAGTATTGGAAGCGGACAGAGACGCAAGGAGCGATTATCAACGCCGGCGGGATTGTGGCTTATTATCCGAGTGATATTCCGTTTCATCATCGCGCAGAGCGTCTCAATGGGCGCGATTTGTTTGGAGAGTTGTGCAAGGCGGCGCATGAGGATGGGTTGGCGGTGTTCGCGCGGATGGATTCAAGCCGGGCGTACGAGGATCTTTATCAGGCGCATCCGGATTGGTTTGCGCGTCGAAACGATGGGCAACCGTATAAATCGGAGGAGTGTTTCATTACTTGCATCAACAGCCCGTACTATGAGGAGCACATTCCGGCTATCATGCGTGAGATTGTTGAGCGTTATCATCCGGAAGGATTTACGGATAACAGTTGGGCGGGGCTTGGCCGGAGTAGCCCGTGTTTTTGCGACAATTGTCAGAAGCGATTTCAGAAACGGACGGGCCATGAGATTCCGCGAGAGAAGAATTGGAGCGATGCGCTTTATCGCGAATGGATTCAGTGGAATTATGAGCGGCGCGTGGAGATGTGGGAGTTGAATAATCAGGTGACGAAGGCCGCGGGCGGCGCGGATTGCATCTGGGTGGGAATGAACAGCGGTTCGATCAGCGGGCAATGCCAAAGCTTTCGGGATTTCCGGCAGATTTGCCGTCGGGCGGAGATGATCATGCTGGACCACCAGGCGCGCACAGATAGCGACGGTTTTCAACAGAATGGCGAGGCGGGCAAACTCATTCATGGCCTGCTCGGCTGGGACAAGTTGATTCCAGAAAGCATGGCGATGTATCAGGCCGGGAAGCCGGTCTTTCGCTACGCGAGCAAACCGGAGCCGGAGGTGCGCTTGTGGATGGTGGACGGCATTGCGGGCGGCTTGCAGCCGTGGTGGCACAATGTGGGCGCTTATCACGAAGACCGGCGACGATACGAGACGCCCGTGCCGGTTTTGCGCTGGCACAGGGGCAATGAAAAGTATCTGGTGAATCGGACGCCCGTGGCGACGGTTGGCGTGGTGTGGTCGCAACGGAACATGGATTTTTACGGGCGCGATGATGCGGGTGTGCTGGTGGAACTGCCGTGGCGCGGGATGACGCAGGCGCTCGTTCGGGCGCGGATTCCGTATTTGCCCGTGCATGCGGATGATTTGGAGCGCGATGCGACCCAGTTCACGACACTGGTGCTGCCGAATCTTGCGGCGATGTCGGATGCTCAAGTAGCGGCGGTGCGACGCTTTGTTGAACGCGGTGGTGGATTGCTGGCGACGGGGCAGAGCACGCTGTTCAGCGAAAATGGTGAAGCGCGGGCTGATTTTGCGCTGGCGGATTTGTTTGTAGCGCATGTGATGGCGTCGCGAGCGCGGGATGAAGAGGCCACGCGGCGCAAGTGGGCGACCGAGACTGCGCACAGTTATCTGCGGTTGACGCCGGAATTAAGGTCGCAGGTGGACGGACCGCATATTCAAGGTGAGCCGAAGATTTCGGGAGAGCGTCATCCGGTGCTGCGAGGATTTGAGGAGACGGATATTTTAGCATTCGGCGGAATTTTGGAGCAGCTCAAGTTGGACGCGGGAGCGCAGGCGCTGCTGACATTTATTCCGCCGTTCCCGGCATTTCCGCCGGAGACATCATGGATGCGCGAGCCGAAGACGGAAATTCCGGGATTGGTTTTGAACTCGACGGCGAATGGAAGTCGGGTGGCGTTTTTGCCGGCGGATTTGGACCGGCGTTTCGGGCGGGACAATCTGCCGGATCACGGCGATCTGCTGGCGAACCTGGTTCGTTGGACAGCGGGAGACCAACTGCCGCTGAGCGTTGAAGGAGCCGGGCTGATTGATTGCCATCTTTACACGCAGCCGGGACGGATGATTTTGCACCTGATCAACCTGACGAATGCGGGCACGTGGCGCGCGCCGGTGGGTGAATTGATTCGCGCGGGGCCGTTTCGCGTGCGCGTTAAACTTGCTGCAGGAGCACACGGTAGAAATGTGAAGTTGCTGGTTGGGAGTAAAAATATTTCGGCGCGGGTGAAGAATGGGTGGAGTGAGTTCGAGGTTGGTTCGATTCTGGATCATGAAGTGGCGGTCGTCGAAGGCTGAAGTTCTCGAACGAAAATTAAACATCGAACCCTAAACTGCGCGAACGCACACAACGCCATCAACGCACACAACGCATTACAAGAACCAGTTGATGGTTGATAGTTGGTCGCGCAGGACGGAGGAGTAGTCCAACGTCCGAGGTAAAGGCGACCGAGGAAAGGGTTCGATGTCGTGGGCGGCATCGAGGTTGTTCTTTGACATGGGGCTGGTGGGTTTAACGAGAAAGGCTGAAGTCTGAAGGCTAAATGCTGAAGTAGGCTTAGGATGCCTTTGATGGTGTGCGTCCGTCTCCGATGCAACGAGTCGGCGGGGTGTACGAAAGTATCGATAGTTCCCGTAATCTCACGAACAGGGCAGGGCTGAGTCCGACCAGGTCAAAGTAAATCAAAGGGACACCCCTACACCATCCGGATGGCAGATGATAAATGGGAAGGTTGCGGGGGGCAGGCCGGGAATTTACGAAAGTTACGCTAATTCCCGAAATCTCCGCTCATGTTTTTAATTTACATCGTCATCTGCTGGTGCACGGGCGGCTGCTCGTTCAAGAGCACCCAATACATGCCGAGATGGCCGATGGCTTCCGTGAATTTCTCGAAGTCCACCGGCTTGCAGATATAGCTGTTCGCGCCCAGGTCATAGACTTCATCGCGGTCTCTTTCCTGCCGCGAGCTGGTGAGGACAACGACGGGCAGGCGGCGGGTGCGGGCGTCTCCGCGAATGCGACGCAGCACCTCGATGCCATTGACCTTGGGCAATTTCAAATCGAGCAGGACAACCGCGGGCAACGAATCAATTTCCCGATCGAGGAATTTGCCTTCGCCAAAGAGCAACTCGAGCGCTTCTTCACCATCTCGCGCGACGATGACTTCATTCATGATGTTGCTGCGGCGCAACGCGCGCAGGGTCAACTCTTCATCGTCATGGTCATCCTCGACCAGCAGGATGGTTTTGCGAGTCAGGGTGCGGTCGTCGATTGGAACATTAATTTTTGCCGTCATAGGTCTGAGTTTTCAGAGCAGCATAATGTGAGTCACGGATGGGCGACAACCCCGGGTTCACCCCATATTGCCCGAGGATGGAAAGGCATAGTTTGCAGCCGAGAAAGGCGGAATTTTTCTTTGAAATCGGGCGCAAACCCAGCCAACATGCGCGCTCGCATGGCTTTGATTGCCGGCTCAATTTGTCGAGCCCGCGCATTCGAGCCTCGCGAATTGGGCTCGAGAGGTTTCTTGCCCACGATTGAAATGAAACGAACGCATCATTGTAACGAATTGCGCCCGGCACACATCGGGCAAACAGTCACTTTATCCGGCTGGGTCCATTCACGCCGCGATTTGGGCGGGTTGATCTTTATTGACGTGCGCGACCGTGAGGGGCGCACGCAGACGGTGTTTGACCCTTCAGATTTGTCGAAAGAACTTTTCGACAAAGCCGCATCGCTGAGGAGCGAGTGTGTTGTCAGCATCCGCGGAACGGTTCGTCAGCGCCCGACCGGCACGAATAATCCAAAGATTGCCACGGGTGAAGTGGAAGTGGTGGCGAAGGAACTGGAGGTTTTGAACTTTGCCGAGGTATTGCCGTTCCCGGTGGACGACCCTGAAGTCGCGAGCAAGGTGAACGAGGAATTGCGATTGAAGTATCGCTACCTGGATTTGCGCCGGCCGGAAATGGCACGCAATCTTCGCCTGCGCAGCAAGGTCACTGCGGCCACGCGCACGTTCATGGAAGAGCAGGGCTTTCTTGAAGTCGAAACGCCAGTGTTGTTCAAGTCCACGCCGGAAGGCGCGCGGGAATTCGTGATTCCGGCACGGACGAATCCCGGTTTGTTTTATGCGCTGCCGCAATCGCCGCAGCAATTCAAACAAATCCTGATGGTCGCGGGCGTGGAGCGTTATTATCAACTCGCCCGCTGTTTCCGTGATGAAGACCAGCGCGCGGACCGGCAGTTGGAATTTACGCAACTCGATATCGAGATGAGCTTCATTGAACGCGAAGACATCTACAACCTCATCGAAGGCGTGTTGAAACGCATTTGGAAAGCGGCGCTCGGCATGGATATCCCGACGCCCTTCAAACGTATTAGTTTCGAGGAGGCGCTGAATCGTTACGGCATCGACAAGCCGGACACGCGCTTCGGCATGGAACTGGTGGATTTCACAGAAGAGTTTCGCGCGAGCACCTTCAAGGTGTTCAGCGGTGCGATTGCAAACGGCGGCGTGGTCAAGGCCATTAATGCCAAAGGATTGGCGGGTGCGACGCAGGGTCAGATCGAGACGATGACGGATTACGCCAAGAGCTTTGGCGCGAAAGGACTTGCTTACATCAAAGTGGAAGGCGGCGAATGGAAGTCGCCGATTGTGAAATTCTTCAGCGAGGCCGAGAAGCAGGCGCTGATTTCGAAACTGAAGATCGAAGAGGGTGATTTGATTTTGTTCGCCGCTGACCAGTGGCTAACTGCGTGTGAAATCCTCGGAAAGATTCGTCTGTATTGTGCGGATGTGTTGAAAGGGCAGGGGAAACTCACGATTCCGAGTGACCGGTTTGATTTCCTGTGGGTCATTGAGTTTCCGTTGCTCGGCTTCGATCGCGAACAGAATCGCTGGTACTCGAGCCATCATCCTTTCACCGCTCCGGTGCGCGAAGATATCCCGATGTTGAAGACTGATCCGAAAAAGGTTCGTGGTCAGCACTATGATGTGGTGGTAAACGGGGTCGAGTTGGGTGGTGGATCGATTCGTATTCATCAACCCGAAGTGCAGAAAACCGTTTTCGAAGAGGTGTTGCAGATTCCACCGGAGACAGTGAAAGCGCGCTTTGGTTACATGCTGGAAGCCTTCAAATACGGCGCACCGCCGCACGGCGGCATCGCGCTTGGTTTTGATCGCTTGTGTGCGATCCTTTGCGGGACGCCGAGCATTCGCGACGTGATTGCATTTCCGAAGACGGCCAAGGGCACAGACTTGATGACGGATTCACCGGGCAGTGTGGAACCCAAGCAACTGCGGGAGCTCTACATCGAAGTCAAAGTGCCGAAGAAAGATTCGTAGCAGCTTTTTGTCTGTGCGTCGTCTAAAATGCGCCTACAGAGCTTTCCCAATCACGTTGACATCGTTGGTGATAATTCCGCTTACTCCCCGCGCGACGAGTTGTTGCGCCTGCCGAACGCCGTTAATCGTGTAGACCCAGACGCGCAGCCCGCGACGATGCGCTTTTTGCACGGCGCGTCGCGAAACGCGGTGGTTCCACACCGCGAGTTTCGCGCCGGTTTTCATTAAATCATTGAGCCGCACGGCAAGCCCTCGCCGGATACGAGTAGGTCTTCTCCCATTGCTCAAGCGAACGGGCGGACCCAGCGCGCCCAGAATCAGCGCTGGTTCCAATTCATGAAGCTGGCGCAGAAATTTCCAATCGAACGCAATCACCACAACCTGGCTGAGAAGATTTCGTTCACGCAACAACTTCGCCAACGTCGCGGCGTCTCCGGACTTGCGTTCGACGAGGGCGACGCGGCCGCTTCCGCAAATCAGATCCAACGCTTCGACCAAGAGTGGCACCTTTGCGCCTTTATATTCAGAGTCGAACCAGGTCCCGGCATCCAGGGTTTGTATTTCGGCCGCAGTCGTTCGGGAAACTTTGACACGGCGGCACCTCCATTTTTTTCGTGCATCGGTAGTGCGGTCGAGGATATGGTCGTGGATGACCACCGGCACGCCATCTTTGCTGTGCTGGTAGTCCAATTCGACGAGGTCAGCGCCGGCAGTGAGTGCGAGTTGGAATGAAGGCAATGTGTTTTCCGGCGCGATGGCGCAATAGCCGCGATGGCCTATGACGAGTGGGTAATTGAGGCCGATGAGTTTTTCCGCTGTCAAAGTCACGCCAGTGGCATTAGCTGGAAAGAGAGTGTGTTTCAAGCAGAGAAGAGGTCGTGTGCAAGGTTTGTCAGGCTCGCAGGAGAATGTTGTTACGTTTTTGATGCCGAAGTCGGATTGCTCGGTAATTCGCAAAGCTGCGAGACAACGTTTTTGGAACCAAATGTGGACCAGTACGTCTTACTCGGGTCCATTTAACAGAATGGTATAACTATCTAACGGAGTAACTATGACTAAGCATAATTGCAGGAAAATGGCAACGGGTTGCATGGGTTTGTCCATGGCGGCTGCGTTGATGACATTGGCGGCTGCGTCGCAGGCGGCGCAGAATCGTTATGCACAAAGCAATCTGGTCTCTGATTTGCCAGGAGTTGCGCAGTTGCAGGATACAAACCTGGTAAACTCGTGGGGCATATCGTTTTCTGCTACCTCGCCTTTCTGGATTGCTGACAACGGCAGCGGAGTTTCGACCCTTTATGTGGTGACAAATGACACCAATGGCGCACCTGTTGTGACGAGACAGGCTCTCGTCGTGAACATTCCCCCCGGAGGCGGCCAGGGAACTCCAACTGGCACCGTATTCAATAATCTTGGCGGCTTCAACGGAGACATCTTCTTATTTGTAAGCGAGGATGGGACAATTTCCGGATGGCGTGGATCTCTCGGAACAAATGCTGAAACACTCGTGCCGGCCAGCACAAATAACGTCTACAAAGGAATGACGCTGGCGACGAATTCTGATGGCGCCCCCATTTTATTGGCGGCCAATTTCCGGCAGGGAACCGTGGACGAGTACGACACAAACTCGGCTTTGGTGGCGCAGTTCGCCGATACAAATGGCACCACGGGTTTCGCACCGTTTGGCATGCAGATGGTTAATGGAACTATCTATGTGACGTTCGCGAAGCAGGACGCGGTGAAACACGATGACGTGGCGGGCCGTGGGAACGGTGTGATCGACACTTTTGATCCCTTGACAGGGACGTTTACCCGCTTTGCGACGGGCACGGCTATTCGGCGCGGGAAAGTAAGCGCAATGAATTCCCCATGGGGTATTGCCGTGGCGCCTGATTCGTTTGGTATCCATGGCGGCCAACTTCTGATCGGAAACTTTGGCAATGGAACAATTATGACTTTTGATCCAGTTAAAGGAAAATTCAAAGGGTTACTGAACGCAGTCAAGGGCGGGTCCGTGAAGATCGACGGTCTGTGGGCACTGGCATTCGGCAATGGAGCAGGAGCCGGCGACACCAACACACTGTTCTTCACTTCCGGCCCGGATAACGAAAGTCATGGGTTGATGGGCCAACTTACACCGTTCGTCAAAACTAAACACAAGTAAAACTGACCGGGCCAGCCACGGTCGTCTTTAGCAGGGCGAGGACTGTCAGCGAAGTGGTTCGCGAGGACGCTCGCCCTGCTTGTCTTTACGACGGCACTCTTCACATTCTCCGTCCAGCGTCTCGGATGCCGGACAGGGATTGACAGTCGCAATTCCACGCTCAATTCTTTTTGGCATGAGTGAGACTATTTATCCTCGCAGCCCGCGCGAAACGATGTGTGGCTGGATGCACCTACCGCGTTACATTGATAAAATCCGGCTTCATCTGGCCGGCAAGTTGCACCCGGATTATCAGCCAAATTTCGGCAAAGGGTTTGACGGACTTTGGCTTGAGATGGCTGGTGTGGACGAAAAGCAGTTTATTGAGGTCGTCCGCAACAGCATCACGGACGGCCAGATTTCCGATTGGGTTTTGAAGAATGTGACGAAACCGGATTCAGTCAAGGCGCAGCAACGCGAGCGGATGTTGAATTATCCGCGCAAGGACGACGCCACCATGCAGGAGCGCCTGCGATCCCGCAAAGAGAAATCCGGCCTTTCACATCGCGACGATATTCAGTGCTTTGTCGACTATATTGACGCTGACGAGAAAAGAATCTAGACGCGCACCGGGCAAGCGCCTCGGCGCGCGTCTCGATCAATAGAGGCATTCCGCCAGGTAGCCCGCGAGTGCGGTGTATCGTTGTGTCTTTCGGAACTCGGCGATTTTCTTTCGATCCACCTTCAAGGCCCGGTTCCACAGGCGTTGCAAGTTTGCTGCGCTTGTGTGGATAATATCAGCGATATCCTCCTGCCGGTCAGTCCGTGGCGCTTTGACGTCAAAAGCCAGAATCCCTTCCCATTTCGCGTCCTGCAACACAACGCACAGAGCGAGGTCCTTCAGGGGTTCTACATAACCGAAAGGCAAGTCCTGGTCGTAACGGGTTGTGTCCTGCGAATTGAGATGAATGTGGAATAGTTTCCCGGCTTCCAGGCAAAGCTCAACGTCCCAAAGATAATCGAGCCCGGCCATGCGACTGTGCGCAGTTTCGGGATTAACGCCGAAAAACGGTTGAACCGCCGGATCCAGGCGGCTGATCAAATAGAGCACCTCGCCGACGTTGCTGAGATACATGTTGGCGCGAGGTTCATTGGGTTTGGGTTCGATCGCGAACCGCGGAGATTTCTTGCCATACTTCTTCAACGCGTATTTGCCGACGGCATTGAATCCCTCAACCATGCGGCGAACGGAGTCCTGTCCATTCTTGGCCAGCATAAAATCAAATCCTTCACGGCCATTCCAGAAGACCATGACTTCAGCGCCCAGTTCGACCGTTACATCCACAGCCCGGATGGCATTGTCGAGCGCGTGCTTGCGAATAGCGGGGTCGTTGCTGGTCATCGCACCATCCTTGAAAATCGAGTCTGCGAAAAATGAGGGTGTGTACATCCCCATTTTGAGACCGTGTCGATGGAGCAATTCTTTGGCTCGAGGAACATCGGCCGCGGTAATTTCCACATCGTGCGCCTCGATATAAGTAACACCGGCCTTAGCCAGCAGAGGGATACGATCGAGTATTGGTATTTCCTCGCGAGTCGGGCCACCGAACGGATCACGTCCTGGTCCGATATTCCACACGCCCGCGCCGATGCCGTTTTTGCCTTTTTTGGAGGGTATGATGATTTTCTTCACTATTGATTCAGGTGTTCAGTTGTTGATTGCTTCTATGGTTTCGCTTTCGAGCCTTGCGTATTTTTCGATCAAACGATCGTAAACGCGCGCAGCCTTCCTATTGGGTTTGATTTTCTGACTGGAAACGGGACTGGTGAAGCCGGCGATGACTTTTTGCCAGTCCGCATTACGCCCGGCTTCGAGAAGCCAGCCATGCGCCGCGCGCAGTGCCGCACCCAGCGCTGCGCTTTTTGGGACCTGGACTCGCGACACCGGGCAATTCATGACATCCGCCATCACCTGCAGAATCGCCTCGTTATTGGAAGCGCCGCCGGTCGCGCAAACCTGTTGTGGTGTCACTTTCATCCATTGCGAGTGCAATCGCATCGACATCATTTGCGCTTCCACGACCGCGCGGCAGTTGGCGGCAGCATCGTCGTCCGCGAGATCAAATCGATGAATGCCTGGTCTGTTGACACGCGGCACAATTTCGGCCTCGAACCACGGTAGCAGAATGGCACCGCCATTTCCTGGCGCTGTGCTGGCGATAGCCCGATTAAAGCCCTCCCAATCCAATCGATATTCATCACGGATCCGCTCGCGGGCAAGCGACCCGTTTTTGAAGCAAATGAGCGTCATATAGTCGCCGTTCGGTGCGCAAAAGACATGACCTTCGCCGCGGGTGTCCACCCGGCAACGGGACATCAAACCGAAATAAGTGTCACTGGTGCCGAGACTGATAGCAGCGGTGGATTCATCAACCAGACCGAGGCCAATAACGCTGCACGGATTATCTCCGGACCAGACCAGCGTGCGTGCCTCCCGATTCAAGCCATATTTGGCCGCAAAGTACGGGCTGACTGGACCTAGAACCTCCCATGACGGAGCCAATGATGGCACTTTTTTCTTCAAGCCCGGCGCTGTTACCTTCATCGCATCCGCCTCCCAACTTTTTTTTCGAATATTCATCAGGTTCATGCCCGCTCCGTCACCGTGATCAATCGGAGAAATCCGACCAGCGAGAATGGAAGACATAAAGGAACTCACAAGCGCGATGCTGGTGGTCTTTTCATATTGCTCGCGTTCGGTTTTGTAGAACCGGCGGATTTGAGGACCGGTAAATCGTTCGAAAACGTCAGAGCCGGTTAATTGCGCGGCGGCTTTAATTCCGCCAAGCCCACGGCGAATTTCGCTGCATTCCTTGCTGGTGGATGAGTCCATCCAGATCGGCGAAGTCGCGCGGGAAAAAACGTTTCGGAGATTTTGCGTCAGACTGAGATTGGGGTCGAGTTCAGCCAGCGCAGCCTCGCCACGGGCATTTAAATATACAGAGCCATGTTGCTGGCCGCTACCACTGATCGCCAGAATGTTACCAAGCGCGACGCCCGCCTCTTTCATCTGCTGAAAGACCAGGTCCAGCGCCTCAACCCACATCAGCGGTGGGCTGTGTTTGATGAGCGGGTCTGCATTTGGCAGGACTCCGTTTTGCGTCTTGTAGTGCGGCAACGCTTCATCAAAGTTGAGCGAAACATTGTGAACAATGCTGCGGCTGTCATAGTCAATCACGATCGCGCTGAGGCTTTGAGTGCTCGCGTCCAATCCTAAAAATAGTTTTCCCATGGATGCTTTTTTTGCTCGCCAGATATTGGCGAGGATCCCCCCGAAGATAAATACCTATCTATACTTATTTCATGTATAAACCTACTATTTGGCCTGAGAATCGTGTTCCCACTTCTGCATCTTGGGCGCAGCCTTGTTGACGTCATTCAAAATTCTCTGTGCATCCCTGCTATCGTGAATGACCCGGGGCCGGAGAAAAACCATCAGTTCAACTTCCTGAGTCTCTTTGTCCTTTTTATTTACCAGCCATTTCAGACCCGGGATGCTGCCCAAAATCGGAGTCTTGCGGAGGGTGTCGGAAATTTGTTTTTGGATGATTCCACCCAGAACGAGGGTCTCGCCGTTTTTAGCAGTGAGGTCGGTTTGAAAGTTGCGCGTGTTGAAGACAGCGCCACCCAATATTGTTTCTCCAGGCACCACGGTCGAGGATTCGGCGTGAACCCTCAGGTTCACATCTCCTGAGCTGTTGATGTGCGGAGTGACTTCAAGAATTACCCCAACGTCCTTGTAGTAAAAATTCTGGCTGGTGCCACCGAGGGCGGGGTTTACTGAAGCGTTGAGGACAGGCACTTGTTGGCCGACGAACAGTCGGCCGGTATCATTGTCACGGATGTTGATCTGAGGGTCCCCCAGGACGGTGGCGTCAGTGGTCTCGCGGAGGAATTGAACGAGGAAATCGATATTTATCGTGCTCGAAACGACACCCGAACGGATTTGCGACATCAGGTTCGCAGGGTTGAGTTGGCTCGCCACACTGCTGGCTGAGTTGTTATTGACCGTAGTTGTTCCCCCGAAACCTTTGGTGTAAGAGCCTGAACCTGTCGCGAGAACGGAGTTATCCAGATCGTTGCCGGTAAATTCCTGGGCGCCGTTGGGCGACCAGCGGACACCGAGTTTATCCAGGTAATCGCTGGAGACCTCAACGATTCTAGCCTCAATGACAACCTGATCCGAGGGAGCATCCAGTTCGTTGATCAGTTTAAGAACCGAGGGAAGATAATGGACGTTTGCGGAGACGAGCAAGGCGTTGCCGCGATCGTCGGAAACAGTCCGAACCCGGCCAACCAGGTCACTGACCGGGCGAAGATTGTCCCGGCTGCCACTTCCGCCACGCGTGGAATCAGGTGTGCCACCAATCCATGGATAATAGCCTTCTTCTTTGACATCCTGCTCCAGATTGAATGAGTTCTGGCTGGTATCGGATGTTTGTTGCTGTTGCTGGCCGTTATAGTTGTTGTTGTTATTGTTCTGCGGTTGTTGCGCGCTGGGACGCAAAGGTGGCGAGCCATTCTTGGCGAAAAGGATATTGAGGCTGCGCGCAACCTTGTCCGCCTGGGCGAACATCAGAGGAACCCGTAGCGTGCTTTCGCTCGATTCGGAAGGCTGGTCCAATTGCTGCAGCACGTCTTCCACCACGGCCAGGTTTTCCTTCGAATTAGACGTGACGAGGATGGCGTTGGAGTAGGGCTCGCTCGTAATCCGCACTTTGCCATAGAGCCGCCCGGCGTCCTGTTGACTGCTCCCCTGAGAATCGTCGACGTTGCCAAAGATGTAATCCAGATAGCTTGGCGATTGCTGCTTCTTAAGGAACAACTCGTTGAGAACATCTTCCATATCCACCGCACTCACGTATTTGAGCCTGTAAATTCGTGGCGCAAGGCTGTCATCGGAAACTGGCGCATCCAATTCCTCAATCATCTTGCCAACGCCATCCATGGCAGCGGGCGGAGCCTGAACAATGACGGCATTGCGCCGGCGGTCGGCAACCACATTCATCTTTTTGCCGGCTGCGGAACTGGATGAGTTGTTATCGTAGTACCAATACGGGTAACGATTGTTCTGCTCCTGGCCAAGGTCCTGCAACTGTTTGGCGATATCCTGCGCGTCGGCGTTCTTGAGTAGAAAAGTTTGCGTGGTTTTTTCCTGTGCCTCGTCTGTATCCAGAACACTGATAAGGCTTTCCAGCGCATTGTAGTCTGCGGCGCCTGACAGGATAATCAGGGAATTGGCGCGCTCGTCGGCGGCGACATCGACCGCACTTTCCGAAGATTTGCTGCTCATCTTTTGATAAAGAGGTGCGAGTTCCTTGGCGAGGTCCGGTGCGCTCATATGCTTTAAACTGAGAACACGGACCGCCACATCCTGCGGGCGATCAGTGTCGAGGGACTGGATGAGTTCGCCGGCGACCCGCAGGTTGTCGTTGTAATCCGAAATGATGAGTTGATTCGCGTGGTCATCCAGCGTGACGGTCGCCTTGTCGGAAAGAGCCGTCTGGACTTTTTCCTTGAGAGTAGCGGCTTGAACGTGGTTCAGGGAAAACACTTTCGTCAGGCGTTCGCGGCCTTCGGGAATTTCCTTTTTCGAATTGTCCACGACTTCAGGAGTCATTCGTGGTTCCTTGCCTTCAGGCACGATGAGAATGGACTTGCTCGATTCAATCGCGGTGTAGCCTTCCAAAGCAAGCGCGCGATACACAATATTGATGGCTTCGCGTTGCGAAACTTTTTTGGAACTGGTGATGGTCAATTGACATTGCACCTGCGGATGTTTCACAACCGTTTTGCCAGTCGTTTGGGCAAGCCACTGAACCACCATATCGATATTGGCGCCTTGAAAACTGAGTTGAATATCGTCCTGATTGGTAGTGCTGCTGGTTTCGCCGAGCGGTTCGGAGGGAATCCAGGGACCACCGCCGGACTTGCCGCCCGAATCTGACTTGGAAGAGGAATCGTTTCCGCCGGGCGACGGCATCACAGGCATATCGGGTACAGCCCCTCTGATGATTCTCTGTCCCCAAGCAACTCCGGGAACTCCGCCAAGCAGCAATGCGCCGATAAGGCTTAATACAACTCGCGCCGAAACGGCGCGCACACAGTTATTTCCTGTTAGTGGTTTCATCAGAAGATTCGGTTGGTTTTGGCAAAAGACTTTCACCTCCAAGGCCGGCGAAAATCATCAGCTCCTTTTTTTCTCCATTCTGCTCGACTAAAACGCGGTTGACCCCGATGCGCAGCAATTTGATCTCTCCCAGATCCTCGCCTTCCTTAACAAGCCCGGTTTGTCCGCTGGGCGACCGCAGAAAGGCAACGTTTCCGGCAATGCCCAACAGCGCCATTGGCATTGGATGCATCACCGGCCCGAGGATTTCACTCTCGGTGATGCGGTCTACTCGCACCTGGATTTCTGGAGCGAGTTTGGGACTTTTAGCTCCGGCAGGTCCGGCCATCATGTCGGCGTCTCTCTTCGGTCGCTTTTTGGCTGACGCGGTTGCAGCATTGGTGTTAGCGGAGTCAGCAACGACAACAGCATTCGTGCCCACCTCAAGCTTATTAGTGATTGCACTTGCGTTTATGGAGTTCGACAAGATTGCGTTTGTCAGCAGGTTGTTCGTGGTGACTGACGCGATTGTATTCGTCGTCGGAGTGTTTGTGGCAGACTTCGTTGAGGTCGTAGATATCGGCGCGGAGCCGGAATTATTAGTGCCTGGTAATTTTTGCTTAGACTGGGACACCGTATTCGTATCAACCGAGGCTAAAGAGGCGTTTGTCTTTGAATCCTTGGTCTTGGAAACTTTGTTGGTGTCTGGTTTTGTGGGCGGCCGGGATGTGACGGCGGCGATTTCGTTTGTTTCAACAGGCAAAGATGGCAGGTCTGGAATCGTGACGCCCGCCAGCGGATTGCTGTGAACCGCGAGTTTACCGAGTTGAAGTGCCAAAAGCAGCCCAAAGACGGCGCAAACGATTTTTAAGATCTGTTCCGCACGCTCACGCATGGCTTGCCTCCGGAGCTTTCCAGTTTTTGAAATCAAGGATTGTAATCGTGAGACTCACTTTCAAATTCCCGGGCCGGTTGTCGGGCGTGAGTTGGACGGATTCAATAATGACTGGAAAGCCGAGGGTTTGCATTCGACTTAACAAACCGGTTATTGCGGGAACGGAGCCAGAGCCCTCGAATTGCAAGGAAGCCACCGCATCGGCTGATGGCCGCGTGGCGGTTTCATGGATGGCGCCGACTTGAATCCCGGTCGAGCTCGCGGCCTTCTGGATTGCAGAGCTGGCTTGCGCGACAACCGTTTCGTTGGTGAGTTTGCCGGGATCAAGCTGGAAGTCTTCCATCAGTTTTTTTGCTACCTCCGCCTTGTCCTGATACGACTGAATCTTCAGACGCAGATCGTGAGCATCGCTGACAAGCTGCTGGTATTCGACTCGGCGTTTCTCCAGCGATTTCCACATTTGAAAACCGCAGAAGAACAGCAGATAAACTCCGATGAGAACAGTGCCGATACGGATCGTTCGCTTCTCCTGTGGGGTAAGTGCTCGCATGGTCGCTATTGCATTATCAAGCCGGGTGGCATTCCTGGTGGCATGCCCGCCTGCGCGGTCGTGTTTGTTTTGGCCTTTTCGATTTCGTC
>Ga0070731_10002681_pt1 | contig 16707 bp, 14 predicted proteins | sample Coa_R1_2_FD_66448 | JGI IMG/M metagenome (GOLD analysis project Ga0070731, IMG submission 66448) | Surface soil microbial communities from Centralia Pennsylvania, which are recovering from an underground coalmine fire - Coalmine... | ecosystem: Environmental > Terrestrial > Soil > Unclassified ...
GAGAAAGAGAATGAACAACTCGAAAAGCTGATCGCAAACTCGATGAGGCAGCTCGAAAATGAGGAGTTCTTGAAAAAAGCTCCCGAAAAAGTCGTGGTTTCGATTCGCGAAAAGAAGGCCGAGTACGAAGCGCAACTTGCCAAGAATCTCGCCGCGCTGAAGATTGCATGACATTCGATGTAAGTCACCCCGATGTCCAGCGGGCCATCGATGCTGCTCTCGCCGAGGACATCGGGACGGGCGATCTTACGACTAAGGCCTGCATTCCTCTGCGGCTTCCTGCGGAGGCGAAGTTTGTCGCGCGGCAGGATATGGTTCTCGCGGGCGCCGAGCTGATCGCGCTGCTGTTTGAAGGCGCGAAGCTGCGCAAGCATAGCGGCGACCGGCTGGTAACGGGAGACGAGATAGCGGTCGTCCGCGGACCGGCGCAGATGCTGCTCACTCGCGAGCGGGTGACATTGAACTTTCTCCAGCGCCTCTCCGGCATCGCGACGCTTGCTGCGAAGTTCGTGGCGGCCGTCGAGGGAACGGGCGCTCGAATACTCGACACGCGCAAAACCACGCCGGGGCTGCGGGTCCTCGAAAAGATGGCGTCGGCCGCCGGAGGCGTCGTGAATCACCGCATGGGACTGTACGACGCGATTCTGATCAAGAACAACCATATTCGGCTGGCTGGAGGGGTCCGGGCCGCGATTGAGAAGGCACGGTCCGCGCAAAAGCCGATCGAAGTCGAGGTCCGGACACGCGCGGAATTAGAAGATGCGCTCGCCTGTGGCGCCTCGCGCGTGCTGCTCGATAACATGACGCCAGAGCAGGCGGCGAACGAGATCGCGTTCATTTCTGGTCGCGCGGAAACGGAAATCTCGGGAGGTGTCACGTTGGACAATGTCCGCGCTTACGCCGAGGCTCGACCGGATTTCATCTCGTCGGGCTCGATCACGCATTCGGCGGTCGCCGTCGACATTAATTGCGGCATTCATGCCCTTTGATCTCGAATCGGTCCGCTCGCGCTTGCCGGGGCGGCATATTGACTGGTTTACCAGCGTTACGTCGACGATGACGCTCGCGGCGAGCCTGGCGCGGGACGGATGCGCCAGCGGCACGGTAGTCGGAGCCGATGGGCAGGTCGCCGGCATCGGACGCCACGGGCACTCCTGGCATTCGGAGGCGGAAGCTGGTCTGTATGTGTCGGTGGTCTTGCGGCTGGCGGTTCCGTCGAATGTGCTGCCTGTCGCGATGCTGGCGCTCGGCCTCGCGACTCAGGAGGCGATCGGGCGCGTCACCGGTCTCGCCGCGGATTTGCGCTGGCCGAACGACGTGATGGCCGGTGGAAAGAAATGCGCTGGTATTCTCGCGCAACTAGAAGGCGACGCGGTGATCGCAGGTATCGGGATCAACGTGAATCACTCGAAGTTTCCACGGGAGATCGAACCCTTGGCGACCTCGCTCCTGCTGGAAGGGCAGCGCGGAGTCTCTCGTGAAGATCTTCTCGTCGCTTTGCTGGAATCGATCGATACTTCGTGCCAGGTTCTAAAAGAACCCAAAGGCGCCGACACAATCCTGAGCATGTTCGCCAGAGCGTCAAGTTACGCCGCTGGGCGTCGCGTGCGCGTGGAAAAGGACGGTGTTGTGATTGAAGGAATTACGGCGGGCCTGGACCCGTCGGGATTCCTGCTTGTCCGGGACGATAGCGGCAGGGAGACTACGATTCTTGCCGGAGGCGTGCGGCCGGCCTGACGTGACCGAAAACTATTTCAACTATTTTACGGAGATTGAGGAGCACTTTCAGAAGGCTCGCGGGACGGGGTTGTTCCTGTTATCGCCGGTCGACTGGGCCCTGATTGAAGCGTGGAAGAACGCCGGGATTCCGCTGGAAGCGGTGATGCGCGGGATCGACGTCGCATTCGAAAAATGGCGTTCGCGGCCCGCAAAGGCGCGGATTCACATGGTCAATTCCCTCGCCTACTGTTCGCAGGCGATCGCTTCGGAAGCGCAGGCGTTAGCTGCCGGAACGCCGGCGACTGCTCGCGACGCGAAGGCCCCGTTCGCCCCCGATGATGTCCGGGATTTTGTTGTGCGAAATGCGGCGGCGCTAAGGAAAGCCGGCCATGAGGACCTCGCAGCGTCGCTGGAGGCGCTGGATGTCGACGCCCTGTATTCCGATCTTGAGCAACTCGAGCAGAGGCTCACGGCGCTGGAACAGAAGATGATCGGGCGGCTTCAGGCGGCGGCGACCGAAGACGAGCTGTTCGAAGCAAAGCGAACTCTCGATCGAGAATTGAAGCCGTATCGCGGGAAGATGACGGCGGATCAGCTCGCGATGCTCGAAAAGCAATTCCTGGAGCGGAAGTTGCTCGAATCCGCGGGTCTGCCGAGATTGAGTCTATTTTATCTCTGATACCATTACTTCCCATGAAGCTAGTGGCCGCATTGGTGTGCTGCCTGATCCTGGTGGGCTGCGCGAAGAAGGAGCCTACCGCCTGGAATAAAACTGAAGCGATGATTCCCGCGCGCGACGGTGTCAAGCTGCACACGCTGATCTTCGCTCCGAAAAATTCCACTGAGAAATTGCCGTTTCTGATCGAACGGTCGCCTTACGGTTTTGACAACGGGCGTGCTGAACGGACATTGGCCACGCGGTATAAAGAACTCGCCGACGAAGGATTCATTTTCGTATTGCAAGACATCCGGGGCCGCTATCAATCGGAAGGCCAGTTCGTCATGCAACGGCCGGTCCGCGATCCAGGTAAGCTAGGTTCCATCGACGAAGGCACCGATACATACGACACCATTGACTGGCTGCTGAAGAACGTTCCGAATCACAACGGCCGGGCCGGATTGCTGGGAATTTCCTACGGCGGCTGGCTGACCGCGATGGCGCTTATCGAGCCGCATCCGGCGTTGAAGGCTGCCAGCGAGCAGGCCTCGCCCGCCGACATGTTCCTGGGTGACGATTTTCATCACAACGGGGCATTCCGCTTGAGTTACGGATTCGAGTATGTCGCCCGGATGGAGACTGGAAAAACGCAGTCTTTTTTCGATTTCGACAAATACGATAGCTTCGACTGGTATCTCTCCCTGGGGCCGCTATCGGAGATCGACAAGCGCTACTTCCACGGCGAGAAACCGACGTGGACCAACTTCGTCAATCATCCCAACTACGACGCGTTTTGGCAGCAGCAGGCCGTGAATCTGATTCTCAAGAAAAACGCCGTGCCCAATCTCAACGTCGGCGGGTATTGGGACCAGGAAGATTATTACGGCCCGGTGAAAATCTACGAGACGCTGGAGAAGAATGACACCGATCACAAGAACTTCCTGGTTCTGGGTCCGTGGCGGCATGGCGGCTGGGGTGGAGAAGGGAAATCCTTAGGGCCGATCGATTTCGGCGGGGATCAGTCGAAGTATTTTCGCGAGAAGATCGAAGCGCCCTGGTTCGCGCATTGGCTGAAGGACAAGGGTCCGTTGAATCAGCCCGAGGCGATGGCATTCGAGACGGGCCGCAATTCGTGGGAACGATATGACGCGTGGCCGCCAAGAGATGGCGTCCAGATGAAAAAGCTGTACACGTCTGCATCCGGCGCGCTGTCTTTCGATACTCCCCGAGACGCGTCCGACAGCGCGTTTGATTCGTACATTTCGGATCCCGCGCATCCTGTGCCCTATCGTCATCGTCCGGTTCCTCCGACGTATTCGCAGAACTCGGGATGGACCACGTGGCTGGTGCAAGATCAGCGATTCGTCGATCAACGGCCCGATGTCTTGAGCTGGAAAACCGAGCCGCTCAAGAACGATCTGGTGATTGCGGGCGATGTGGTCGCGCATCTGTTCGCGTCGACTTCCGGCTCGGATAGCGATTGGATCGTCAAGCTGATCGACGAATATCCCGAGAACGATCCAAAGTTACCGGGCTATGAGCTGATGATCGACGACGAAGTGTTCCGAGCGCGCTTTCGCAACAGCTTCGAAAAACCGGAGCGCGTCGAACCGGGTAAGGTGGTCGAATACGCGATCGACATTCATTCCGCCAACCACGCTTTCCGGCAGGGTCATCGGATCATGGTGCAAGTACAGAGCACCTGGTTCCCGCTGATCGACCGGAATCCGCAAACGTTCGTCGAGAATATCTACAAAGCGGCCGCCTCGGATTATCAGCCGGCGACGCAGAGGATCTTCCGGTCTTCGAAATATCCGTCTTATGTTGAGTTGCCGACGCGCTACTAGAAGGCCTGGCTGGAAGTGATTCCGGTGGCCTGAAGCGCCACTGCCATTTTCTCGAGCGCCGATTTATGGATCTGTGAAACGCGGCTTTCGTTGATCCCCAGTACGCCGCCGATTTCCTTCATCGTCATCTCGTTGGTGTAGTACAACAAAACGACTTTCTGATAACGTTCCGGCAGCGTCTTCATCGCGTCGCCGAGGACGTGCCTGAGCTGCTCGCGTGCGCAAATCGAATCGGGCTGCGTTTCGGGTTTGCTCGGGAAATCGGGAGCGGGGAGATCTTCATTTTCATTGGAACGCGTGGAAGCGGACACCAGACCCACATTGCGCAGGTCCAGCATCATGTTGCGCCAGCGGTCCACGTCCATGCCGAGCTTTTCGGCGACTTCGGCTTCCGTGGGAGTGCGTTGAAGCGTCGCAGCCAGATCGCGAGTGGCTGCTTCCACCTGCTTGTGGCGGCGGCGCATGTCGCGCGACGCCCAGTCGAGCTGGCGAAGGCTGTCCAGAATCGCACCCTTGATGCGGTGCTTGGCATAGCTCGAAAACACAACTTGTTTTTCGGGATTGTATTTGTTGGCGGCGTCGAACAGGCCTAGGATGCCGGCATGAACCAGATCGTCCAGATCCACATGAACCGGGAGATTCTCGTGCACACGAACGGCGATCGCTTTCACCAGCGGCAGATGCTCCAAGACCACGCGATCGCGCCGTGCCAGCCGGGCGGCCTGCTGGCTGGCGCTGGCGACCTTAGATTGCGTCGGCGTGTGCAACGTCGTCGCGGTCCCCATCGGCTTGACAGGCGCTGTGCGCGCAGCCCGTGGCTTGTCGCTCGCTGGAATGGCGCGAACGGCTACGGCGGCAACAGCGGCGGTCTTGCATTTCATCATAAGCATCCTAAAACTCTCCTCTTCCGAATCAACAAACCCCTGTGAAATTGACAACGCACTGCCTAAATGCACGCTCCCGGCCAATTACCCGCTCTACTCAAAAGAGGTTGTTCCGCCGATACAACAAACGGCAGCGGAACCCGGTGTTTTTCTTTGGAATCAGAGGGAACCCTTAGAACCGGCTGCCACGGCCCAAGCGTTCGCTTGAGCTCACAACCCGAAGAGCATCCTGGCACAGTACCGATTTGGGACTCTGATTCCACCTTCATCTCCCAGACTGAAACGTTCGCTGCTGATTCGGAAATCCTGGGCAGCGCAAACGCTGACAATTAGCAGGTTAAGGTCGAGTGGGTGGGTTCGTATCTCGAAGATACACCTTAGATGGGATCTAATAATATTCTCAGGCGGGATATGCCGCTGTCTTAATCCGCTCGACCCTTCAGTACCGCCAGCCACGTGCGGAGTGCAATTCCTCCTAGGAAAATCCATGTGGCCAGGCGAAGATTGCCTTCCAGCGTCAAACCGGCCAGCAGCGCCAGCATCGCGTAGCAGGCCATCGCGGCTACAAATCGGAGATCCACAAGAACTTTACGAACCTTTACCGGCTGGGCATGTTGTAGGAGAATGCAAACTGCAGCCGGATCTGGTCTCCTTTGTACTCAGTAGGGAGCGGGGGGAAGGGATATGACGCGCTAATCGCGGCTACGGCCGCACGGTCCAGGGCATCGGTACCCGCGCCCTCGGCAATCACCAGCTTGGGAACGCCTCCGGTGCGATCGATCGCGAACTGAACCAGCACGCGCCCGCGGCGTCCCAGGCGCGCGCTTTCCGGCAGAATCGCCAGCCAATTGCGGCGCACGGCAGTCAGGACCTGAATTAAGTATGGTTTGAAATCGACGCCCTTAGGGTCGCTTAGAAGCTGTAGATTGCTGCCGATGCGTCCGGGCGCGGGCGCCTGATTCAGATTCGGGATCGTAGTACTGCTGTCTCCGATATCGCCCACGATGGTGCCGCCGCCTCCCTGAATCGGATTGGGCGACACATTCCGGGCGACTTCCTCGACGGAGGTCTTGGTGGAGGGGACAACTGCGTTCGGATTGGGAGCAACCACATGAGCCGGCCCGGCGCCAACGTTTTCAAACGCAAGCTTCGGCTTCTCGGGCTGAGGCGGGGGCTGCTGCGGCTGGACCGGTTGCGTCGAGATCACCGGGGGCGGCGGAGGGGGAGGGCTGGCGGCGGCCTCTATCTTCGGTGGCTCGATCTTCGGAGGAGCGGCGGCCGGCGCGGGTAGCGGGGCTCGCTCGACGGGGCCTGGGGCCGGCTGGGGCGCGCGAAATCGGGGCGCCTGCGGCTTGGGGGCGGCTTGCGAACTGCGCACGTCCAGCTCACGCGATATTTTGCCGGTGTTCACTTCTTTTTGGGTGGGCTCGAAGTACCTCGGCATTACCAGATGCACGGCTTTATGAAGGTCGGGTGTCACGACGGGCGCGGGACGAGGACCCTCGACGTCGGGCAGGGCCAGGAACAGACCAATTACGGTGACATGAAAGATGACCGAGCCTAATCCGTCAGTTAGGAGCCGGCGCCCCGTGACAGGCTCCCGCCAGGGACGAAGCAGATTCAAGTCTGCCGGATCAGCGACACGTATCCCAGGCGGCATTATCCTAAGCCAATGTAACGACGAATTCCGCAGGGCCGAGGTTGCTTAGACTAATGGTTAATTGAAGTTAGCCCGACCCGAGAGCGCGTGCGACCACGCGAGAATGCTCTTCGATCTTAGCAAGAATTCCAAACGCGACATCCAGTGCCGCAAGTGCCTGCTCGCCTGTTACGCGGGGCTTTTGGCGGGTTTTCAAGCACTCGATAAAGCCTTCCAGCTCCAGGCGCAGAGGCTCCTCCTTGGCCACGGAAAGCGGCTTGAAATCGATTTTCATGGGTGGGTCGACGTGGAAGCGGACCGCATCCTGGCGGCTGTAATCGAGCGAGATATATTCGTGCGGCTGAAATAGCCGTAGCTTGCGGATCCGCTCGGTGGAAACCCGGCTAGCCGTGAGATTGGCGATGCATCCGCCCGGGAACTGGAGGCGAACGTTGGCGATATCCACCTTGGGGGAAAGGATCGAAATGCCGGCGGCGCGGATTTCGTCCGGCATTTGCCGCGTAAGCGATAGGACAATATCGATATCGTGGATCATCAGGTCGAGCACAACGTCCACGTCCAGGCTCCGCGGGCCGGGCATGCTCATGCGGTGAATTTCGAAGAATAAGGGTTGGGTGACCGCCGATTCTACCGCGACCACAGCAGGGTTAAACCGCTCTAAATGCCCGACTTGCAGGACCTTTCCGAAGCGGTCCGCAGTCTCCAGAAGACGCCGGCCAGCCGCAGGATCGTGGGCCAGGGGCTTTTCGATCAGGACGTCGACGCCCAACTCCATCAAACGGCAACCGATATCGGCGTGCGTCACCGTCGGGGTGGCGACTACTGCGGCATCCGAACTGGAAGCCACTTCCTCCAGGGTCTGGAAGGAAGGACAGCCGAGACTCGCGGCGACCCCGGCGTCGAGATCGAGAACGCCCGACAATTCGGCGTGCTCTGACTGTTGCAGGACGCGGACATGGTTGCGCCCGAAAGCGCCGGCTCCGATGACCGCGATTCGGGGATTCGGCACCCGTTAAGCGGTGGTTTTCGCGGCCATCATCGCCGCGATGCGGGCGTTCATTTCGCGCGTCAGGTGTGGAGTCAGGCCGATCAGGCGCTCGATCAGCATAAGCTGGCCGCGATGGTGCATCTCGTGCTCCTTCGCGCCCAGAATCATCTCGAAGCGGGACTTCGATGGCGGCTGCATCCCGGCAGGGAACGTGACGGACTGGCCCAGGAAATCGTCGTTGGCGGTTTCCAGCCAACTGGTGAAAGCATCGCCTTCGGTGCGCAGCATCCCGATAATTTCAGCTTTGCTGCGAGACTTCTTTTCGTTATCGAGCAAAGGCATGAGGAATCCGGCAAAATCGAAGCCTTCGAGCGTCGTGCGCTTCTCGACTTTATGGAGCTGCAACGGCAGCCTGGTAACCAGCGCGATATGCGCCAGCATTTCCGCAACGCTGCGTGTATCGGGCGTGGCGCGGAAACCGTATTTATCTTCGCCAATCTCCTCGGCGATTACGATGGTGTTCTTCCGCACCGTGCGGAAGCTCCCCGCTAAATCTTTTGCTCCGTAATATGTCATGAGGATAGTTTACTCTTTACGAAAGTTGAACTAGGCCGGTCGGGGACCTGCCCTACCTTGCCGTCTGGCTTCAAACTACGCTCGTCCGCGAGCTGCGGCGGCAGCGGGAATGGCCGCGGGAACAGGTTGCGGCGCGGGGACCGGCTCCGCGCGAACCAGGCCGAGCAGCTTGCGCAGCTCTGTGTCCAGCTTCTTTTTGGCGTCGGGATTGTCCTTCATGAACTGCCTGGCATTCTCGCGGCCCTGGCCGATGCGCTCGCCTTTGAAGCTGTACCACGCGCCGCTCTTTTCGACCAGATTCTGCGCGACGCCGAGATCGATCAGATCGCCTTCCTTTGAAATCCCCTCGCCGTAGATAATGTCGAACTCGGCCTCGCGGAAGGGCGGGGCCATCTTGTTCTTCACAATCTTGATCTTGGTCCGGTTGCCCGTAACCGTTTCTCCGTCCTTGATCGCGGCGATGCGGCGGATGTCGGCGCGCACGCTCGAATAAAATTTCAGCGCGCGGCCGCCGGTGGTGGTTTCCGGATTTCCGAACATGACGCCGATCTTTTCACGGATCTGGTTGATGAAGATCAGGCACGTATTCGACTTCGAAACGATTCCCGTCAGCTTGCGCATGGCCTGCGACATCAGGCGCGCATGAACGCCCATAAAGCTGTCGCCCATCTCGCCATCGAGCTCGGCTTTCGGCACCAGAGCGGCTACGGAATCGACGACCAGCACGTCGATGGAGCCGGAGGTGATCAGCGCGTTCGTAATCTCAAGCGCCTGCTCTCCGTAATCGGGCTGCGAGACCAGCAGATTATCCACATCCACGCCCAGTTTTTTGGCGTACACCGGATCGAGCGCGTGCTCCACGTCGATGTAAGCGGCCATGCCGCCGACCTTTTGCGCTTCCGCGACAACTTGCAAGGCGATGGTCGTCTTGCCGGACGATTCCGGGCCGAAGATTTCGGAGATGCGGCCGCGCGGGAAGCCGCCGATGCCGAGAGCATAATCCACCGAAATCGAACCCGTGGAGATGGTCGGCACAGCCTGCACAGCCTGCGCGCCCAGCCGGATGACGGATCCTTTGCCGAACTGTTTTTCAATCTGACCGAGGGTTGCGCCGAGAGCGCGGCTGCGTTCTTTTTCGTCCATGTTGCGGAGATCCTTCTTCTCGGGGGGAACTACAATTATACCGCCTAAAACATTAAAGCCGGGTCCCGTTTTGGGGCCCGGCATATTCTTTTTACTTCACGACTTCGAAAACCGTCAACGGACTAAACTCGCGCACCCAATGGCTCGTTCAAGCGATGCCTGGGTTCAAGCAACGTGTTGCGCGCGGTAATGGGCCAGAATTTCGTTCATCTGGTCTTTCAGGCGCAACTTCTGCTTCTTCAAGCGAACCTCTTCCACCTGTTCCTGATCGGAAAGGTGGGCCTTGGCTTCCAGCGCTTCCAGTTCCTTGTGAAACTGAGCGTGCTGTGTAGCCAATACGCGGTACTCTTCGCTGGTCGCCATCAGATGCGCTTTAAGCTCATCTTGCGTGTTGCTCTCCATCAAACACTCTCCTTGGTAGTTTGTGAGATCCACGCCGAGTCTGATTGGTTGGATTGTTCGGGCTCGGTGGGTCGTAGACATTCATTCTGGACAGCCGGTCACCGACGGCCGACTGTGCACCATGACAATATCATGAAAAAAATCTCATGACAATAGCGGCTTCCACGGGTTCGCGGTAGTACTCGGGCCGGTGTCCGACAGCCTGAAATCCGGCACTTTCGTAGAGGCGCACCGCGGCGGCGTTGGATTCTCGAACTTCCAGAAACCATACGCCGGGAAACCGTTTTATGGCGTGCTCAAGAAGAACGCTTGCCACGCCGCGCCGCCGGTATGCGCTGTCCACCGCGATATAGAGGACTTCGCGCTCGCCCGGGGCCACCTCGCGCGACGCCACGAATCCAGCCACTGCCCCATCGATGACGCCGACCACGCAATCGTGCTCAAGATAGTCGGCGGGTTTCCAGCTTGATGGACCTTGAATGATTGCGATGTCCGGAAGGTCGGCTTGCGTGGCGGGCCGGACGATCATCGGGTGACGATTCGCAGAATGCCTACGCCGATCAGGGGCAACCCGGCCATGCTGAAGCACACCGCCGCGAACCCGAAATGGTCAACCATCGAGCCGATCGCCGGAGAAAGAAAGGTCTGCATCAATCCGTACGAGAAAGTCAACACAGCGACCCCAAAGCCGGCGCGAGCCGGGCCAAACATATCGATCGGCATCGCGTAGAGGTTGGTCGTGATGCAAACGGCCCAGAAGGAACTCATCGATATCGCGCCGGTGGCCAGCGAAATCGTGGGCATCAGCGGAATCGCCAGAGTGAAGGCCAACGCCGCGAATCCGCAGATCCAGCAGACACGCATCCGCGCCTCCAGCACCTCCGCCCCGCCCCGAATCCAATGAAACGCCATCCAGCCGCCGAAAAAGCCGCCGACCGTGGAGAAGACGTGCGGAATCCACGCAAAATCACGATTTGCGACTTCTTGCGACAAGTGCCATTGTTCGACAAAGTAGATCGTGGTCCAATTGGTCCACAAAGTATAAATCGACATCAGGAAGATCGTAGAGGGAACCAATCCCCACAGCCGGCGGTCGCGCATCAGTTCGCGCAGACCGCCGGTGGGGCGCGCAGTTCGCTCGGGATGGGCGGGGACACGCTTCGCGGTGAACAGCCACAGCGGAATCCACAAGATTCCGAGTGCGCCACAGAGGACAAACGTGGATCGCCAGCCATACAGCGGCGCGACGGCGGCGACGATCAGAGGCGCAAGCATCAACCCGAGGTTGATTCCGACTTGATTCAGCGCCGTTCCGATCGCGAGTTCGCGCGGCTCCAGATACAATGCGTTGGCTTTCCCAAAACAGGGAATTCCGGCGGCTTCCGCGATACCCAGCAGCGTGCGCGAGGCGGCCAGTTCCCGGACATTGTGCGTGAATCCCGTCGCAGCGCCTGCCAATGACCAGACCAATACGGCGATGCTGATCCCGGCGTTCAGGCCGACTCTATCGATGAAAAGTCCGGCAAGAGGCGCAACGGCCGCGTACAGGATCGAAAAGACGGAGACGATTTGTCCGTATTCCTGATTCGAGAGATGAAACTCTGTTTTCAATGACGGCGCGACCGCCGCCAGCAACTGCCGATCCAGGTAATTCAGAGTGGAAGAAAGAAGAGCAACACCGATCACCACCCACCGCAGCGGGATTTTCGGCATCAGGGGAAATCCACGAGCGCGACATCTCCCACCGTATTCATCTTTGCATCGGCGTTCACGTTGTAAACGACTTTTATCTTTCGAGGTGGTCGCTGGACGCCGCAGCCGAACTTCGCTTCGCCCGAACCAGGGACGGAAAGGTGATTCGGATCGCGGATCAGCAGGCGGATGACGCCACCGCCGTCGATGTTGATCGTCAGGCGCATGGGACCGTTCAGACAATCGACGCGCGCCAGCGTGCCGGAGACTTTCTCGCCGGAGGGATTCTCCCACCAGTCCACCGGCTTCTGGTCGGATTTGAACTCACCGAGCTTTTTGTTGGTCGCGGTCTGCGCGGCGCGGACTTCGGCGGTGGCCGCGTCTTTTACACGTTGCAGATCGCGCGCCTGCTCGTCTGCGATCCGCTTCTTTTCGGACGCTTCGAAAGCAGCGCGGCGCTCGTCCTGCTCGAAGCGGACCTGCTTTATATGTTCACGCTCGGCATCGTTCGGCGCGGCTTTCATCGCCGCTGCCCAGGATTTATCGGCTTCGGTAAATTGGTTCGCGGCCCTTTGCGCCTCGGCAAGAGCGCGCCAGTAGGACACATTACGCGGCTCGAGCACGGTCGCCGTCTTCAGCTCTTTCATTTCTCTGCCATCTTCGGTAACCAGCGAGGCGAGGAGAAAATGCGGCGCCGCCCAGCGCGGATTCGCCTTTACCGCGAGCTCGAGCGCGTCCCTGGTGCCGTTCTCGACCAATCCTCGGGGGCTGTCGGGCGGGAAATTCTTGCCTCCCGCGGCCAGCTCGGCAAACAATCCGTCGATGGCGGCTTTGTCAACCTGCTTTTCCACGAAATCCTGGTTGGGATTCAATGCCTCGCCCGAAATGGGACCCGGTTCAAACTTGCCGGCTGCCGCATAGGCTGCCGCGATTTCATTGAGTTTCGCCACGGTCAAACCAAACGCGTTGCGAGCCGCGAGCGTCTCATCGCCTACGCCTTGCATGTTGTTCAGATAGACGCGGACCTTGCCGCTGTAGTCGGGATTGGTCGCGAGAAGCTGCATCTTCGCCCAGGCTCGAAGACGATCCGGGGCTAACTCACCGGCAGGCAATGGCGCGCCGATGGTTCCCTTGGGGCCAGTGACCTTGATGGTCGAGAAAAGATCGCAGAGCGCGGTTTCAACTTCCTCCGGCATACGAGCGACGTTGTCGTCGATCAGCATGCGGGCCAGCGCGCGCAGCATATCTCGTGGAAGGGGCGAGTCCTTAGTCCAGGCTCCGAGCATGGCCGACCCACCCTCGACGAATGGCGTCTTCAACGCATGCGGCCCGTATTCCTTGGTGTTGGAGAACAAGACGATGTCGATGGGCCAAACCGTTTGAAAGGTGCTCTGCGAAGGGCCTCCGACCCCGAGGCTGTCCTTTCCCAGCATGACGCCGAGGGCGTGACGCAACTGCTCCATTTCGTTGAGACGATCCCGCGCGGCTTTATCGCCGGCGTTGCTGAAGACGTGGAACCCCCCGATGCGGTATTCGATCCAACGGTCCGCCGCATTGGCCGGGGTGGTCAACAACGAGGTGGTCCAAAAGATGAGAGATACGATGCTACGACGCACTACATTTTTGATTCTCTCGCAGTTGCGACGGGATCGGGTATTCCTGCTGCGGCCAAGGGGTTATGTATGACTTCTTACTTCCAACCGAAGATCTACTGAGTAATCAATGCGGGCTGTCATGAGCCTGCTGATCCTGGCGGTCGCGCCGGGATTTGCGGAAAACGGGGGCCGTTCGCTCCCTCTATTCTTCGTTCAGAACCCAAACTTGAATCAGGCGGATTCGACGGTTCGCTTCGTCGCTGAGACTCGGGGGATGCGCGCCGGATTCCGAGGTGACTCCGTTGAGTTTCTAGCTCACGGCGTGCGAACACAGGTGCGCTTTGTGGGCGCGAACCCGCACGTCGAAATCGAAGGCGCTCAGGTCCTGAGCGGGAAAGCCAACTTTCTGATCGGCGAGCGCCGGGCGGCCGATCTCGAAATCTACGGCCAGATCGTCTATCGCCGTCTTTACGACCGTATCGACATGGCGTACGGCAGCGTCTACAGCGGCGAAGGCCAGCGCGTCAAATCCGAGTTTCGTGTCGCCCCCGGAGGCGATCCCGGTCAGATTCGATTGGAGTACGCCGGCGTGGAGCGGCTCTTCGTGGATGGAAGCGGAAACCTGGTCGCCGTTTCGGCAGGTGGTGAGCTGCGCGAGGACGCTCCGGAGATTTACCAGGACTCGGAGGCAGGCCGCATTCGAGTGAGTGGGCGTTACCGGTTGATTGACGGCTACACCGCCGGATTCGAAATCGGCGAGTACGATTCCTCGAAGCCCTTGATCATCGACCCGACCATCTCGTATTCCACGTATCTGGGCGGAAGCTCGATGGGCGATGTCACCGGCGTCGCCGTGGATAGCTCGGGCAATCTCTACGTCACCGGCTGGACGGAGGCGATCAACTTTCCGATTGCTGGAGCGTTTCAGGCAGCGAATGACGGCGACGTCGACGCATTCATCGTCAAGCTGAACCCGGCAGGCAGCGCGATCGTGTACGCGACATATCTCGGCGGCCTGGGTGATGATCGCGCCGCGGCGATTGCCGTGGACGCTGCGGGAAACGCGTACATTACCGGTTCCACGGGCTCCAGCAATTTTCCACTGGTCGCTCCGGCACAAGCGACGTTTGGCGGCGGCAGGGACGCATTCGCGGCCAAGTTGAACGCCGCGGGTAACGCCCTCGTTTACAGCACTTACCTGGGCGGAACGAATACAGACCTCGGGACTGCGATTGCGATCGATGGGTCGGGGAACGCGTATGTCGCGGGCGACACTCTATCGGCGAACTTTCCTGTGGCGGGCGGAGCGCAAAATACCTTCGGCGGCCAGACCGATTCGTTTGTCGTCAAGCTGAACTCGTCCGGTGCGCGTGTTTTCAGCACGTTCCTGGGCGGCGCCGGGGCGGAGCACGCAGGCGGCATCGCCGTGGATGCCAGCCTCAACGTCTACATCGCGGGTGGGACCTCTTCCAGCAATTTCCCGGTGGTCACGCCGATTCAAGCCGCTAACGCCGGCAGCCAGAATGCGTTTATTACCAAACTCAACCCGGCGGGTTCCGCGATCCTCTACAGCACTTATTTGGGAGGGACCGGCGGTAGCGCCGGCGCGCCGGAGCAGGCGAACGGAATCGCTGTGGATGGAAGCGGTAGCGCTTATGTCGCAGGAATCACCAATTCAGCCAATTTTCCGGTCACGTCCGGAGCGTTCCAGACCACCTATGGCGGCGCTTCGGACGGATTTGTGGCGAAGATCAACGCCGCAGGAAACGCCCTGGCTTACAGCACGTATCTTGGTGGCTCGGGCTTCGACCAGGCAAATGGCATCGCCGTCGATGCGACCGGCAACGCCTCCGTCGCCGGATATACGTCGTCGGTCAACTTTGTTTCGGTGAACGGTACCCAGGCGGCATTTGGCGGTCTGTACGATGCGTTCGTTTCCAAGCTGAATCCGGCGGGAAGCGGGCTCAGTTTCTCGACTTACTATGGGGGAAGCGGCTCGGATTCGGCCAATGCCATTGCGCTCGATTCCAGCGGCAACATCTTCGTGGGCGGCCAGACAAATTCGACGAATCTGCCGTTACAAACTCCCATTCAGTCGAGCAATTCCGGAGGGAGCATCGGCTGGGTCGCGCGCTTGGGCGTCACAGCTCCGCCGGCGGAGGTTCCGTCGGTCATTTCGGTGACGCCGGCCTCCGGTAGCGGCAACACAGTGACGTTCACGGCGCAATACGCCGATTCCCTGGGCCCGGCGAAGCTCACCAGCGTCGCATTGCTCGTGAACGGCTCGGCTTCGACGAGTTTTGGTTGTTATGTGAGCTACAGTCCGGCTTCGGGGACGTTCGCGCTGGCAAGCGACGACGCAACCACATCAACGACGGTCATTCCCGGAGGCGGTAGCGCCGCGAACGATCAATGCACATTGGTTGGAACGGGCAGCTCGGTCGCCGTCTCAGCGTCGAATCTCACGCTGACCATCGCTCTCGCATTCGGAACGGGCTTTCCAGGGAACAAGAGCGTGTATCTGTATGCCCAGGATTCCGTGGCCAATACAGGATGGATTGCGTTAGGCGCCTGGACCGTGACGGTTCCAGCGCCGCAGCCCAGCGCCGTTTCCGTTTCGCCAAATGCGAACAGCGGATCAACGCAGACATTCCAATTTGTTTTCACGGACACGCAAAATCCATCCAACATTATCGCGGCGGCGATGCTGTTCGCTCCTTCGCTCGCGAGCTTTACCAACACGTGCTACGTCGTCTACGACGCGGTGCGCGCCACGGTGCAGCTCGAATACGACAACATGACCGGAGCGTCGTCGAAGCCGGTCACCTCGTCCGCTACGCTGCAAAACAGTCAATGTTCGGTGGGCGCGACTTCGGCTGTCATTTCAGGACTGTCCATCATTGTGACGCTCACCATCTCGTTCTCCGGGACATTTAGCGGCGTGCAGAACATTTTCATGTATGCCTCGGAAGGAAATGGAACTCCCAACACCGGCTGGGTCCAGAACGGGACGTTCCTGGTTACTGCGGGCGGCGTGCCGACTGCGGATTCCGTCGTGCCTGCATCGGGGGCAGGACCGGCGCAGCGGTTCAGCTTTCAGGTGTCCGACCAGGGCGGAGCCGGATTTATCACCGATTTGGCAGTCCTGTTCAACACCACGTCCACCAGCACCACTAACGCGTGCTTTATCTTGTACGACGGAGTCGCACAAACGTTGTCGCTGTATTGGGATAATCCCTCCCTCGGAGTGAGCACGTTGAAACTCGGAGCCACGGGCATCATTTCGAACGATCAGTGTTCCGTCAATGCGGGGAATAGCACGGTGGTAGTGGGCACCACCGCGGTGGTGCTGACGGTCGATATCGCTTTCAATGCCTCATTCGGCGGCACGAAGAACGTGTATGTCTACGGCGCGGAGCTGAACGCCAATACGGGCTGGGTCCAGCGCGGGACGTGGAATGTCACGGGCGGAGCTCCTACTGCCGATTCCGTCACGCCGTCTTCGGGCGCGGGATCAAACCTGATCAACTTCACGTTTTCAGC